>Ga0209415_10017259_pt1 | contig 11505 bp, 10 predicted proteins | sample PeaSoiSIISIP2007_FD_187696 | JGI IMG/M metagenome (GOLD analysis project Ga0209415, IMG submission 187696) | Peat soil microbial communities from Weissenstadt, Germany - SII-SIP-2007 (SPAdes) (version 2) | ecosystem: Environmental > Terrestrial > Soil > Wetlands > Peat | place: Germany... | reverse complement strand
CGGAAGACACGTGCCGGATGTTCGAGAACGAGTTTCTCGAGCGCTTCTCGCGCATCCACCCGGCCACGGTGTTCATCGCGTGGGTCCCGGTCGCCGCGTTCTTCCTCGTGCGGAGCGCGCTGCGGCACGACGTCGTCCCCCTGGGCATCGCCGCCGCCTTCGTGGGTGGGGTGTTCACCTGGACCCTCGCCGAGTACGTGCTCCATCGCTGGGTCTTCCACTGGACCAACGACACCGCGTGGGGAAAGCGCGTCCACTTCCTCCTTCACGGCGTCCACCACGAGTGCCCGAACGACCGTGACCGTCTGGTGATGCCCTTGCCGACCAGTGTGCCGCTGGCGCTCATCTTCTACGCCCTCTTCTACGTCACCCTCGGGCGCGCCCTGGCCGAGCCGTTCTTCGCGGGCTTCGTCATCGGTTATCTCTTCTACGACGGGACGCACTACTTCGTGCACCACTTCACGCCGACGACCCGGTGGGGCAAGTTCCTTCGCCGTCACCATTTGACGCACCACTTCGCCGACCATGACGGCGGTTTCGGCGTCTCGTCGCCGCTGTGGGACCACGTCTTTCGCACGCTCCCGGCGAAGAAGAAGTAGGCGTAGGCTGACGGGATGGTCGAACAAGCCGAGCCGAGGCTTCGGAGGGACGTGTTCGTGGCGCTGGCGGCCGTTGCCTGGGCCGACGGCAAGCTCGAGCCCGACGAGGCCGACGCCATCGTGCGGGCCGCGGTCGACGAAGGGCTGGCGCTCGAAGAGATCGCCGAGATCGAGAGCGCGACCAAGACCAAGGTCGACCTGGGCGCCCTCGACCGGACGGGGCTCGGCAAGGAGGACCGCCTCTTCGTCTACGCGATCGCCTGCTGGATCGCCCGCCTCGACGGTCAGGTGACTCCGGAGGAGGCCAAGGCGCTCGCCGGCCTCGGCGAGAAGCTCGGCATCCCCGAGCGTCCGCGCGCCCACGCCGAAGCCGCCGCCCGCGAGGTCGCCGAGATGCCGGAGGGAGATCGCCCCGCGCGATACGATCTGGTGGCGCTGCGGCGAATTCTCGGCGAGCGCCTCCGGACGGCGCAGGCCGCGGCGGGTCGAACGACGGGCGGCTGATCGCACACCCAGCGAAGCACGCTAAGCTGAGGGCCGTCCGGGGCCATGACCACCGCAGGGCAGAAGGAGAGCGCGGCCACCGCGCCGAGTGAGATCGGAACTGTCCTCGCGCAGCGCTACGAGGCGGTGCGCGAGCTCGGCCGCGGCGGGATGGGCGTCGTGTACCTCTGCCGCGACGTGGTGACTGGCGACCGCGTCGCGCTCAAGCGCCTTCGCTCCCCAGAGAAGGGCGAGACGCGACCCGAGGAGAACTGGTGGTTTCACCAGGAGGCGCGCGCCGTCGCGCTGCTCGATCACCCGGCCATCGTGCGGGCGCGCGACTTCGGCCAGCTCGCCGACGGCAGCCCCTTCTTCGTGATGGACGTCCTGCCCGGGCGCAGCATCCACGAGTGGATGCACACGACGCACCTTCCGTGGAACGTCATCTGGGCCACGGTCGACCAGGTGCTTGCGGGACTTGCCCACGCACACGCCCGGGGCGTCATCCACGGGGACCTCAAGCCGTCGAACATCATGCTGGATCTCGCGACGTCCGGGAAAGGCCCGCGAGCCTTCCTGCTCGACCTCGGCCTGGCGTGGTTGCGCGAGTACCGGCACGACTCGCGCCTCGACGGCGCACGCGCACCGGAGGTCGCCGTGCACTCGGGGGCGGGCACGGTGGGCTGGGTGGCCCCCGAGCAGATCCGGCGGCAGGCGGCGCTCGTCGGCCCCGCGACGGATCTCTACGCTCTCGGCTGCGTCATGTACCGCGTCCTCAGCGGACGCGAGGTCTTCGAAGGCAACGCACAGGACGTGCTGCGTGCCCACAAGCGCACGCCGGTGCCGCCGCCGACGCTGCCCGAGGACGTCCACCCCGACGCGGGCAAGTTCGTGGTTCGCCTGCTCGAGAAGAAGCCGTGGAACCGCTACGAGTTCGCCGCCGACGCGCGCAAGGCGTGGACGCGCATCAAGCCGTCCCAGGCCGCGACGCTGGAGGAGATCGTCCAGAGCTCCCCCAATTCGCGCGCCGCGCCCGCGGTGTACGCCCGCACGCTCGCCCCCGGGATCCTCAGCCTGCGCGCCCCCATGCTCGTCGCGCGGCAGGAGGAACGGCAGGAGCTCTGGGGTGCCGTCGAACAGGTCGCGGCGGGCAGGATGCGCCAGGAGCTCATCGCGCTCATCGGCGAAGCCGGCGTCGGCAAGAGCCGCATCGCCGAGTGGCTGTGCGCCGAGGTCCACGAGCACGGGATGATGCTCCCGCTCCGCGCCCGCTACGGCCGCATCCCGACGCCGCTCGACGGCATCACCGCCGCCATCAACGCCCACTTCGGCCTGGAAGGCGCCGACCGCGCCGCCGTCGAGCAGGCGCTCATGACGCGCTGGGAGGTGGGCAAGGACGACGATGACGCGCTCACCTGGGTCGCGGCGACGGCCGAGTGGCTCCGGCCGACGCCTCCGGGTGTCGCCGCGGCGCCGGGGCCGAGTGGCAAGCGCTTCGTGCTGGACCGCCCGGAGCTTCGCTTCGTGGTCATCAAGAAGGTGCTCGAGCGCCTGTCGAAGGATCGCCCGGTCCTCCTCTGGCTCGACGATCTTCACTACGCCTCACCCAACACCTTCGAGACCCTCTCGCGACTTCGCCGCGACGCCGCGGAGCTGCCGCTGCTCATCGTCGCGACCGCGCGCAGCGAGACGCTGGCGACCGATCTGGATGCAGCGCTCCGCATGGAGGCCATGCGCGCCGAGTGGAGCGGCAAGGTGCTCGAGCTCAAGCCGCTCGGCACCGAGGACACCGAGGCCCTGCTCCGTACGGCCATCCCGCTCGACGACGGCGCCGTGAAGCGCGCCGTGGAGCAGAGCCGCGGCAATCCGCTCTTCGCGCTGCAGCTGGTCTATGCCTGGGCGGGCGGCGGCTACCTCACGCTCGAGGGCGGCAAGTACGGCGTGCCCGAGCGGGCGCTCCAGGGACGCGCCATCACCACCGCCGAGCTGTGGGACGAGCGCGTGCGCGCCATCCCCACCGAGCTGCGCCTCAGCGCGTACGCCGCAGCCGCCCTCGGCGACGACATCCGCGGTGACGTCCTGAAGACGCTCTGCGCCTCGCTGGGGATGGATCCCCGCGACGCGCTCGTCGCGCTGACGCGCGCGCAGATCCTCCTCGCCGCCGGCAACGACCAGTTCCGGTGGCCTCACGCGCTGCTCCAGGAGCACCTGCTCGAACGGCTCGGCGAGCGCAACGACGCTCCGGCCATCTACCGCCTCGCCTCCAACGCCCTCGCCAGGCACCCCTCCGTCGGCTCGCGCCGCATCATGAAGCACCGCGTGCAGAACCTGCTCAAGGCGGGCGACGACGACACGGCGGCGAAGCTCATGTTCGACTTCATCCGCGGCTCGTGGCGGCGCGGGCGCGACACGGCGGCCACGCTGCGCGACCTGGAAATGCTCCAGGGACGCCTCAGCGGCGCGCACGACGCCGAGCGCTCGCTGTGGCGGGCGGAGGCGCTGCGGTACATCGGCCGGCTGGAGGAGGCGCGCACGGAGGCCGAGAAGGCCTATCAGGCGTTCGAGCACGCGGGTGACACCGCGAGCGAGGCCGGCGCCCTGCGTCTGCTGGGCAACATCGCCAGCGATCTGGCGCAGCCCGCGCAGGGGAGGGCCCTCGTCGTGAAGGCGCTCGAGCGCTACGAGAAGCTCGGGGACTCCGCGGGCCGCGCGCAGGCCGAGGTCGTCCTCGGCGAGATCGACTACCTCCTGGGCGACCACACGCGCGGCCGGACGACGCTGAAGAAGGCGCTGGAGCGCTGCACCGAGGTGGGCGACGTGATGGGTCGCGCGCAGTGCCTCATCCTGCTCGCCCTCATCGAGGAGACCCTCGGCGCCTTCGAACGGGGGCGCGAGCTGCTCGGCCGGGCGCGCGGCGAGTTCGACGGCATCGGCTACCGCCTGGGCCTCGCGCAGTGCGATCTCGCGCTCGGCCACGCCGACCACAGGGCCTTCGACTTCGCCGGGTCGCGCGCACGGGCCCTGGCGGCTCGCGCCAGCTTCCGCGAGGTGCAGAACCCGCGCGGCGAGGCGGGGTGCGAGCGCCTCCTGGCGATGATCGCCCTCGACTGCGACGACGGCGACGTCGCCGAGGCCCACGCCCGCGTGGCGCTGAAGATCTACGATCGCCTGCAGGACCCCTGGGGCGAGCTCGAGGCGCGCCTGCTCCTGGCCCAGGTCGCGCTGGCGCGGGACGACGACCGCGCCGAGGCCCTCGTCGCCGCCTGCGACGCCGTGGTGCTCGACGAGGCCGAGCCGCGGCAGCACCGGCACCTGACGCGCGCCTGGCTCGCGCAGCACCAGGGCAAGTGGACGGAGGGAGCCGCGGAGATCGACGCGGCACGCTCGGCCTACATGTCCTCGTCTGCCGAGGGTGGCGGCGTCCGCGCGGCCGAGGCGCGCGCGCGAACGGGCGACCACACCCCGCACCTGCTGACGCGCCTGGCCCGCCAGGAGTGGGTCGGCCCGGCGCTGGGGAAGATCGAGTCGTGGCTCCAGCAGATCGAGGCCGCCGGAGGCAAGGCCCCGAAGTCCGGCTAGGGCGATAGAACATCGCCCGGGCTGCTGCTATACACGGCGCGCCATGACGACCCCCCAGAACCCCGCAGTCCGACGCAAGCAGAAGGCGCGCAGGAGCAAGCAGCTCGCCGAGTGGCGCGTGAAGAACGAGACCAAGAAGGAGCCGAAGGCAGCCGCCCCGTCGGCCGCCGCGAAGAAGGGCTGACCGGACAGGGAGCGAACCTCGTGGAGCCGAAGAGCCTTCAGGAGACGTACGCGTTCGGCAACGAGTGCTTCGGCTGCGGGCCGAAGAACGCCCAGGGCCTGCGCATCCGCAGCTTCGCCGAGGACGACGACGCGTGCGTCTGCCGGTGGACGCCGTCGCCGCACCACCTCGCCTTCCCGGGCGTCCTCAACGGCGGCATCTGCGGCACCCTCCTCGACTGCCACTCGAACTGGACGGCGGCGTGGCACCTGATGAAGACGGCCGGCGCCACCGTGCCGCCCTGCACGGTGACCTCCGAGTTCGACGTGAAGCTCAGGCGGCCGACCCCCCTCGACGCCGAGCTCACCATCCGCGCCCGCGTGATCGAGTCGCAGGGCGACCGGGCGACCGTCGAGGCGACCATCGAGGCGGGCGGGAAGGTGACGGCCACCTGCCGCGGCACGTTCGTCGCGGTGAAGGAAGGGCACCCCGCCTTCCACCGCTGGTAGGTCGACCTAGTTGCTGAAGCTCGCCTGCGCGAAGGCGCAGCTCGAGGGCTGGCCCGTCGTCGGCTCGTAGTCGACGCTGTCGGTGTAGTAGGTCTGCTGGAACGCCTCCGACCAGCACTGGCTCAACATCACGGTCGTCGTTCCGAACGCCCCGCCGGTCATCTTCACGTCGGCTCGACCGGCCCCCGTCGAATCCCAGCGGCTGTTCTCGGCGACGTTCTCGTTCACGCCGCTGGGCGGCGTGCTGATGTCGGCCAGGGCGTTCAGGGACATGATGCCGGAGCCGTCGACGCCGTGCAGCACGGTGACGTCGTAGTACTGGCCCGTCCCGTCGTTGGGGTTCACGTTGGCCGCGGCGTTCAGCGGATAGGCGCGCGCGTCGTAGGTGATGCTCACCGTGCCGGTGCTCGTCGTGCTCGTGGGATCGAGCGCGGCGAGGGCGTCGTTGTCCACGAGGAAGCTCCCGCTCTGGTAGCTCGGGCTCGAGTCGTCGTAGCCCTGGCCGGTGAGGATCGCCCTCCAGTCGGCGTCGCTGGTCGAGAGGTGCGGTCGGCCGTCCACCTCGTACGTGTACTGACCGCCGCCGGTCGCCGTCACCGTGAGCTTCCACGACACCGGATCGAGCGCGTCGCCGCTGCCTGGCCCCCACACGGCGTGGTTCGCGTCGACGGTCGTCGGTGGCAGGCTGGTCACCGCGAGGACTTCGCCGAGGATCTCCGTCGTCACCGTGTCGACCGAGTCCGTGATGCTGCGCGTGAACTGGTAGTACGAGGCGTCGCTGGTCGTGCCCCCGCCGCCCGCGCCGGGACCGGACTGCACGTGCAGGCCCGCCGCCGGCGCCGCCTGCGTCTTCGTCGTCCTCGACACCTGCGAGCCGGCGATGGCGAGGGCCACCTGGCTGGTCTGCGGGATCGGCTCGCGAAACTTCGAGGCGTCGCCGGTCGCCTGCAGGCTGCACCCGGCCGACATGATGAACGCTGCGCTTGCACCCACGGTCGCGATGGTCTTTCGCATGATCCCTCCTCCTGTCTTTCGTGACGGAGCGAACGGACGAGGTAACAAGACCCGCGCCAGCGCCTAACGTGCTGAAAACATTGGTGACAGGCCCCGTCCGCGGACGGACGTCGACGACGGGGGTGTGAACGCAGGTCCTCGCGGCCTCGGCAAGGAGCGCCATGCCCGCGTTGGGACTACACGGGGGTCCTGCACCGTTGTCCCTCCCGCGATATGTTTCCTGCGCCCCGACCGTTCCCCGGTCGACCTCACCCATGAAGGCAATCGCCGACGTCCTGCCCCTGCTGGGAGCCGCCGCTGCTCCCTCGGCGGTCGTCCGCGTCGCCCACCCTCCGACCCGCGCCCTCCCGGCCGACGAGCCCGCGCTCTGCGCTGCGGCTCTCCGCGGCGAGCGCGAGGCGTGGAGCGCGCTCGTCCAGCGCCACAATCATCGCGTCGTCGTGGCCCTCCTCGCCCGCGGCGTGCGCGTGGACAAGGCGAAGGACCTCGCGCAGGAGGCCTGGATGCGCCTCGTCGAGCAGCAGCGCCAGGGGCGCCTCGAGCGGCTCCAGCTCCCCGGCCTCGCCATCGCCCAGGCGACGTTCCTCTGGCTCGAGTTCGCGCGCCGCGAGACCGCGGCCCGTCGCCACGAGACCATCGACGAGCCGGCCATCGCCGCCGTCCTCGCGGACCCCCGCGCCGACGCCGAGTCGCGCCTGGTCACGGAGGAGCGCGTGGAGTGCGCGGTCGAGGTCCTGTCGAGCTGCTCGGACTCCGCCAGGAAGGTGTTCCGCCTCGCGTACGGCGGCGATGGCCTCAGCCACGCCGAGGTCGCCGAGCGGGTCGGTCTGTCGCTGCAGCGCGTGCGGCAGATCCTGTGCGAGGTCCGGGCGAAGCTGCGAACGGCACTGGAAGGAGAAGAGGCGACATGAGCGGGCGGCACGCGACGGTGGCGGAGCTGGAGCTCTACGTGCTGGGCGCGCTCGACGCGGACCGCATCGAGGCCTTCGAGGCGCACTGCGCGGCGTGCGACGCCTGCGCGGCGGCGCTCGCGGGCGAGGCCAGCCTCGAGATCGCGTTCGAGCAGGTGGCGAAGCGTGCGGCGCGCGTGCAGGTCGCGAGGCCGCTGCGGGCGGTCGCGTACGGCGCGGCGGGCGTGGTCGCGATGGCGGCGGCCGTGCTGCTCTGGATCGGGCACACGCCGGCGACCGGGGCAGCGGAGGGGACTGCCGCGGTGGGTCATGCACCGATGGACGACGGGGCCATCCTCGACGCGAGGAACGACGCGCTCGACGGAGGCTGAAGCGCTAGAATGGGCGCGTGGCGCGCCTCTTTTCGGTCCTCGCGGTCACGGTCCTCGCGGGCGGAGCGGCCGGCGGCTTCGCGTGCGGTCACGCGTCCTCCGGCACCGCGGCGCCAGGCGACGCGGGCGACGACGGGGGCCCGTTCACCGGACGCCCCGGCGACCTCGGGACCGGCAGTCCCGTCATCGACCACGGCGGCCCGAACGGCGGCGTCGTCGGCACGGTGCAGACGGGCGCCGTCGGCGACACATGGCAGCCGGTGGGTTGCCCCGGCACGGTGCCCGTCGCGACGGGCATCAACGGCGCGCAGTGGGGGCAGGAGGTCTACGGCACGACCGACAAGTCGCCCCACGACGTCCACGCGAGCTTCCGCTTCGACACGGGGACGTCCTTCGCCGTCATCTGGAACACCGACGCCGACACGCAGGCCACCTGGGTCGCTTACGGCGACTCGCCCACCCATCTCGACCACTTCGTGCAGGGCGTCGACTTCGTCGTGCCCCCGCAGCCGCTCGACGTCCTGCCCTACCCGATGCTCACGCACGAGACGCACGTCTGCGCCCTTCAGCCCGACCACACGTACTACTACGCGGTCGGCGGCGACGGCTGGTACGGCAACGTCCAGGCGCTGACGACCGGTCCCGCCGACGCGAGCACCGAGAATTTCCGCTTCCTCGTGATGGGCGACTCCAACGCGTTCTACAATCTCTACGCGAACCTCCAGGTGGCCGCGGGCACCTACGCGCCCATGTTCACGCTCTTCACGGGCGACCTCGTGCACGAGGGCGAGATGGTCGAGGAGTGGGAGTCGTGGTTCTCCGCCGGAGGAAGCCTCCTCGCGACCATCCCCACGATGACCGTCCACGGCAACCACGAGGACATGGCGGCGGCGTACTTCGCGTTCTGGGCGCTGCCCGGCATCGAGGAGATCTACAGCTTCGACTGGGGCGACGTGCACTTCGTCGTGCTCAACGACACGCCGACGCAGGGCGACTCGGACCTGACGAGCCGACAGGCGCAGTTCCTCGACGACGACCTCACCGCCGCCCAGGCGCGCCCCGTGCCCCCCGTGTGGATCGTGTCGAGCCACCACCGCCCCATGTTCAGCAGCGATCCCAGCGAGGGGAGCAACACCACCGTGCGCGCCGCATGGCAGCCGATCCTCGAGAAGCACCACGTCGACGTCGACTTCAACGGCCACTCGCACCACTACGAGTCGACGTTCCCCCTGCTCGGGCTCGACGGTGGCATCGTCGACGCGGGCGGCATCCGTTACATCACCTCGGGCGCCGCCGGGGCCGCCTTCGACTCGCAGACGCCGACGCCCAACCCCTGGACCAACGTGTACTACGCGGGCCTCGCGCTCGCCGTCGTCGACGTGACGCCGCACACGCTGAAGATCCAGGGCCGCCGCGTCGACGGGACGGCCATCGAGATGACGCCGGTCGTGCTGACGAAGTAGGCTGCACTAGGCCGCTCGGCTGGGGGACTCGGGGAGACACCACGCCCGCCGACGCCGGCTCGGTGCTCGGATCGGCGGCCGGTCCCCCCGATGCAGGACCCACCGGCCGCCGCTCCTGCGCTCCGATCCGCCGCCGGCGGGCTCTCTCCCGCGAGGACGGGGCCCAAGGTGGGACCGCGGGAGCCGAGAGCACCCGACGGCTACGCGCACGATGCGAGCACGGAAGCGGAGAAGTGCGTGACGACCAGGCCAAGGGTGCGAGCCCGGAAGCGGAGAGGGCGCGACTACTAGGCCAAGGGGTGCGGGCCCGGGAGCGGAGAGGGCGCGACTACCAGGCCAAGGGTGCGAGCCCGGGAGCAGAGAGGGCGCGACCACCAGGCCAAGGGTGCGAGCCCGGAAGCGGAGAGGGCGCGACTACCAGGACAAGGGTGCGAGCCCGGGAGCGGAGAGGGCGCGACTACCAGGCCAAGGGTGCGAGCCCGGAAGCGGAGAGGGCGCGGCTACCAGGCCGAGGGTGCGGGCACGGGAGCGGAGAGGGCGCGACTGCCAGGCCAAGGGTGCGAGCCCGGAAGGGGAGAGGACGCGACTACCAGGCCAAGGGTGCGAGCCCGGAAGCGGAGAGGGCGCGACTACTAATTCACCGAGCGCGGTCGACTAAACCGGCGGGCCGGGGTTGATGCGCTGATCGCTAAGAGGCCGTGATCGAGGGATCACGTTCGGTCACTAGCCCGAGCGCCTACGGCGAACCGGCACAAGCGTTGCGAACATCGTGGCCGCCGCCACCACCCCGAAGCACGCACACAGCGGGACCCACGCCGCCGCGCCAACGACGCCGGCCACACCTGCAGCGATGGTCCACCACGCGAGCCCCAGAGGGCCAGCCCAAGCGTACGCGTCGGCCCCGCGTCGGTACGGTGGCGGTGGAATCGCGATTCGTACGCCGATGTAGAACGCCGCAACGCCTCCGACCGCGACGGCGACGCCGGGATGCGACGATCCGGCTGTCGCGGTGACCGAAGAGATGACGAGGCGCGCCGGTCCCGACGCTTCCCGTGGATTGGCGAATGGGAGAAGGAGGAGCAACACGACCAAGAGCATGGCCCATACTCCGCCGCGCTTCAGCGCCGTTGCGGCGGCCCAAAGGACAATCGCGAAGATCAGGAACATCCATGCGCGTCCGACCGTCGCAGGGTCCAGGAGCCCGCCGCCGCAGAGGAGGGCACCCCCGACCGCAAGCGTGACGAACGCAGCGGAGTGGTGGCGTATCTCAGCGGCGTTCAGCTCCTGCTCCCGCAGAGCCCTCCTCGTCAACCACGGGGACGGGGCAAGCGGAATGGGTCCCCCCGATGCCCCCGTGAACGCATCGGCCGCCGCGAGGATATGCTCGTGGTGGCGCCGCTCCTCCACGCTCAGCGGCGTGTTCACGGGACGCATCGATCCCGTTCGCTCCACGACGTGCTGGATGAGCCGTGCCCAGTGTTCGAGCCGCCGCCGGGACCTGTTGGAGTACTTTCCGGAAGCGCGCATGACGGCGATCCGGTCGCGCACACCCTCCGTTCGCCGCTGGAGGTCGAGCAGCGTGGCCTGCATGCGTGCAAGGTGTGTCCACGTTGCCTCGGCTGCAAGAGGTCAACCTCCGCGGCGGTGCCGCATGCGCATCGGGAAGCGCTGGGCTCGCCCGTTCGTGAGCTTGGCCCTCGGGGGCTGCGCGCGCGAGACGCCCCACGACGCGACGAAACCACCAAGACGGACGAAATACACGACGAGGGAGTCCGACCCGACCGGCACGAAAGCGGCGTCTCCTCGAGTCGCTTCCCGTCCGCGTGTCGCTCAGTTGCACTTGGCCTGCGCCATGTTGCACTTTCCGTTGTTCTGGCACGTCGCGCCCTGTGTGAAGGCCTCGCCGCACGTGAAGCAGCCGAATGGCCCCCCGCCGACGGAGATGCACACCTGCGTCGGGGCCAGGCAGTCCGACGACAGGTTGCACGCGCAGTGGTAGCCCTGCCCGCCCTGGGTATAGGCGCCGGCGTAATTCGTATCGAGGCAGTACGCGTTGCCCTGGTCCGGCTCGCACGTGCCGATGGGGTTCAAGCGGCTCGAGTTGCACGCGAAGCACTGGATGGGGTTCGACGGACACGCGGTGCAGTCGCTGGTGCACGTGTTGGTCCCCTGGCACAGGAGGTTGGCCCCGCCGCATCCCTGGCAGGTGGCCGCACCCGTGCAGTTGCCGGCGCAGATGACCCCCGTGCACCCCGCGTCGACGGGCGGCGGGGGAGGCGAGTCGACCGCCGACGTGTCTCCCGGTGCATCTCCACCGCTGCTGCTCCCCGTCTCCGTGGCGTCGTTGCCCGGCGTGGCCTCGGCGACCGTGCCGTGGTCTCCCTGGACGGTGACGTCGCCGGTCGTGACCACG
>Ga0209415_10017258_pt1 | contig 11507 bp, 8 predicted proteins | sample PeaSoiSIISIP2007_FD_187696 | JGI IMG/M metagenome (GOLD analysis project Ga0209415, IMG submission 187696) | Peat soil microbial communities from Weissenstadt, Germany - SII-SIP-2007 (SPAdes) (version 2) | ecosystem: Environmental > Terrestrial > Soil > Wetlands > Peat | place: Germany... | reverse complement strand
CGGGAACCTGCTTCTCGATCGAGCCGGGCGTTTATCTCCCTGAATTCGGTATTCGTTCCGAGGTAAACGTCTACATTGGCCCAACAGACGCGCGAGTTACTGGCGAAGTTCAGCAAGAACTCGTTACCATTCAATGACAAAATTTGACGCTCTTTTGTCATCTCGGCTGCCGATGACCGTCGCGGGCCAAGCCCCGCAATATCAATAGGTTTCGCTGCCTTTGACTGGCCTTCAATCGACCCGATAGGAAATTTCGATTGGACCGGACACCCGCGCTCGCATACGCTGAATCATGGCAACCGTTCATATTATGGAGCCCGTGAGTTCACACGTTGCTTTACTGCATCGCATTAGTAACATCGTGAGCTCAGAGCTGTCGTTAGATGAAATGCTCGGAGAGATCGTCGGACTTACTGTCCAGGTGACTGACTGCGATGCTTGTCTTGTCTACCTCTTGGATCGTGATACTGACGAAGTCGTTTTGCGTGCCTCGCAAGTGCCTCACGCAGGTGCGCTCGGAAATTTGCGCATGAAAGTTGGTGAAGGCGTTACCGGCTGGGTTGCGGAGCACAAATCGGTGGTCGCGTTATCCTCCAAGGCGGGAGCTGACGCCCGCTTCAAGCGTTTTCAGGCTCTGGTGGAGGACACCTACGAAGCCTTCCTTTCGGTCCCGCTGGTGAGCGGGGGCGACGTCATCGGTGTCATCAACGTGCATCATCGGCAGACCCATAACCACAACGGCGAGGAAATCTCTTTGCTGACGTTCGTGGGTGAGCAGATGGGTGGTGCCATCGCCAAGTCAAGCCTCTCGGAGACCAACGCCCGCCTGATGGAAGAAACCCTCGAGATGAAGCGGCAACTCGAGGCGCGTAAACTAGTGGAACGCGCCAAAGGCATCTTGCAACAGCGGTACAGCCTCACCGAGGAAGAGGCTTACCTGCGCCTTCGCAACGAGAGCCGGCGCCTTCGTCGTCCGATGAAGGAACTGGCTGAAGCGATCATTTTGGCCGAGGACCTGAGCCGCAAGGCTGAATCTCCCAATTAGTTGTGGCGCACGCACTCGTAGGTGCCGGGTCGAGACTCCTCTCGACACCTTGAGTCCTAAACAAGGTTCGTTAATACTCTGCGCATTCGGGCGTGGGCCAATACGACGTCCGGATCGCGCTGCAGTGCCTCAAAGTAGCGTTTCGCGAATCCGCTGCCGGTCTCATTGGGTGCCAGTAGTTCCCAAGACTGCGCGATGAACCGCTCCGCATCGATACCCGGAGGCGGCCCGTCGATGCCTAGAGTCTCATCGATGGCGTCCAGCGTTTCGTCGATGAGCACTACGAATTCCGACAGCTCATGCAACCAGGCGAACCACGGATCGTAGAGCACCAGCTTCAATAGCTCGCCGCTTGAGCCAATACGTGCAATGTCACGCTCGTAGGTGAAGCGTTCGGAATCGAGCAGCGTCTTATGCAAGCTAAGCAAACCGTTGCGTAGTTCAGTCAGCCGCTGTCTGGTCAGATCGGGAGACGAATTGTTGGACGACATGACGCCCTGGTGCTATAGTACATGACACCCTAGCGGTTGCAATGTGTCACCGTTAAAATAAGAACGTGCGTTCCGAGCCCATACTTCAGCTCGCCACCGGTCATCTCGATCAGGTGCGCCAAGAAATCGGCAAGGTCATTGTCGGCCAGAAGCGCGTGGTCGATGGCGTCCTGATCTGCCTGTTGGCCGGCGGGCATGTTCTGCTCGAAGGCGTGCCTGGACTCGGCAAAACCACGTTGCTGCGCACGCTCGGCCGCGTCCTGCATCTCAAGTATTCGCGCATTCAGTTCACGCCGGATCTAATGCCCGCCGACATCGTGGGCAGCATGATCATCGAGAGTGACGATCATGGCGCCAAAGCTTTGCGCTTTCAACCCGGCCCGATTTTCGCGAATCTGGTTCTCGCCGATGAAATCAACCGCGCCACGCCGAAGACCCAGTCGGCACTGCTCGAAGCCATGCAGGAGCGTACCGTTACTAGTGGAACTACCACGCATGAACTCGAGTCGCCGTTCTTGGTGATGGCCACGCAGAATCCCATCGAGATGGAGGGTACCTATCCGCTTCCGGAGGCTCAACTCGATCGTTTCCTCATGAAGATCCTGGTGACTTATCCTTCGCGCCAGGATCTGAATCGCATTGTCGAACGCACCATTCATCGCGATGAAACCGCGCTCCAACAGGTTGTCGACCGCGATGCGATTATGCAGTTGCGCGCCGCCTGTCGAGAAGTGCTCATTGCCCCGCACGTGCAGGATTTTGCGATTGACTTGGTAATGGCTACACAACCCGGCACGCCCATCGCTCACCCGCTCGCTAACAAATACATTCGCTATGGAAGCTCGCCGCGCGGCGCCCAAGCCCTGGTGGAATGCGGACGGGTGCTGGCCTTGATGCGCGGCCGTTTGAACGTCAGCGGCGACGATGTGCGCGAGATCGCGCCCGACGTCCTGCGCCACCGCATCATCCTGAATTTCGACGCTCACGCCGACGGACAAACGCCCGATACCATCCTGACCACCATCATCGAAAGCGTCACCGCTGCTGCCGTGAAATGAAAGCCGTCCAGTGAAAGCCGAGCCACTCATCGACAGTGCGTTCCTCGAGAAGCTCGAGCGGCTGGCGATCCGCTGGCAAAAATCGTTTCCCGGCCTCGTCGGCGGCCACAATATTTCGCATTTTGCCGGCCCCGGCCAGGAGTTTCTCGATCATCGCCAGTTCCATCATGGCGACGATCTGCGCGCGGTCAATTGGCGCGCCTACCTCCGCTTGGAAAAGCTGTTTCTGAAAATGTTCCAAGTGGAACCGCGCATTCCCGTCCGGATTTTGCTCGATTGCAGCAACTCCATGACCACCGGCGCCGTCTCTAAGTTCGACTATGCGCGGAAGCTCGCTGCGGCGTTATGCTATGTGGGCCTGGTGCGCCTGGATACCATTTGCATCCAACCGTTCGGCCACGAGCTGGGCGATTCCTTCCTGTGCGGCGGCGGGCGGCACCGGTTTATTCCAGCCGTCAAGTTTCTCGAGCAGCTAAAACCCGGCGGCCGCACCAACTATTTTCAAATCGCGCGCGACTTCATCTCCACGTATCCGCAGCGCGGGCTGCTCGTCATTATTTCCGACTTTTTAGATGATGCCGGCTGCGAACGCCCGCTGCAATACCTGGCCGACTTCGGCCACGAGTTGATTTTGGTTCAGGTCTGGGCGGACGAGGATCGCGAGCCCGGCTGGGATGGGTTGCTCGATCTGACGGATGCCGAAACGGGCGAAAGGCTCGAAATCGGTTTCGACGACGCGGCCCGCACCAACTATATGCAGGCGTTCGACGCCCACTCGCGGGACATCCAGCGCGTTGGCCTGCGCAATAGCGGGCGTTATGTAGGGCTCAGCACAGCCACTACAATCGAAGAAGCGGTGTTTGGCCCTCTGGCGCGCGCCGGTGGCATCGAGTAAGTCACGATGTTCTTCCTCAATCTGTCTCTTCCCGAATTTTTGGCGATTCTCGGATCGCTCTCGGGCGTTGTTGTGGCTTTGTACCTGCTCGATCGGATGCGGAAGCATCACACTGTCGCGACTCTGCGTTTTTTCGCCGCCGCCGAAAAACCTCCCGTGCTGAAGCATCGGCGCAAATTGCAGCAGCCTTGGTCCTTGCTGCTGCAATTGATCAGCTTGCTGCTGCTTCTTCTTGCGATGGCCCAGCTTCGCCTCGGCTCTCCCGCGCGCTACTCGCGCGATCACGTGCTGATTCTCGATACCTCCGCGTGGATGGCCGCGCGCATCGGCGACGCTCGTCCTGGTAATGTTCGTCTCATCGATCGCGCGCGTCTGGCGGCCGACAATTATGTAAACGCTCTTCCGCCAGCGGATCGCGTCATGGTGGTTCGTGCCGACGTGCTTGCCATGCCCGTGCTGCTTTTCGAATCGGACCGCAAGAAGATTCATCTGGCCATCGATCAGACCCAGCCCGGCGCCGCGCCGCTCAATCTGCAAACAGCTTTGGACTTCGCCGTCCAAGCCCAGAAAGTGCAGGCCCAGCGTCCCGGTGAAATCGTTTTTGTCGGAGCCGCGCGCATTCCCAGCGCGCAGACGGCGCGACTGAATGTACCCGGGAATTTCCGATTGATCGCGATCGACGGTCCCACGGAACACGTCGGTTTGCGAAAGGTGAGCGTGCATCGCGCCATGGACGATCCCGACGCGTGGGAGGTATTCATCGCCGCCAAAAATTACGGAACGATGGCGAGGTCACTACCAATGACTGTGGCCTTCGGTGGATCGCCCGTCGCAACTCGCCGCTTCGACCTGAAGCCGGCCGCCGAAGAAAACGTGACCTTCCGCTTCAAAACGCGCGCAGCTGGATGGTTGGAAGCGCGCCTTGGCGCTCAGGACGCTTTCCGTCAGGATAGCCGCGCAATTCTCGAACTGCCGCCGCGCGGCGCCTTGCCCGTCACCATCTATTCCGCAGAACCTGATCTGTTGCGGCCGATTTTCAACGCGATTCCCGGTATCGATGCCAGCTTTCTTCCGGTTTTGAATTACAAACCCGATGCTCGCGGCGGCATCGTTGTCCTGGATCATTTCGCTCCACCCTCGCCGCCTGCCACACAAAGCATTTGGCTGGAGCCGCCCGCGGACAAGTCGCCAATTCCCGTGCGGAGCACCGAGCAAAAGGTCAAATTGAGCCGTTGGCAGGCTGACCATCCGTTGGGAGCCGGATTGCGAGCCCGCGACACCGAACTTGCCAGTGCCCAGATCTTCCGTGCCGCGCCCGGTGACATCGTCGTCGCCCGGTCGGATGCAGGCCCCTTGATCGTCGCACGGCCTGGAACTCCGAAGATTGTGGTGCTCGGTTTTCACCCCGTAAGATCGGGAATGAAGTACCAGCTCACCACGCCCCTTCTCTTCGCGAATATGATTCGTTGGATGGCGCCCGATGCGTTTCGCTCCTGGGAGCTGACGGCAGGCACCGTAGGTACTGTGGATGTCGAACTCGAATCCGAAGTCGATCCGAATTCGATTCGCGTCCAAACCGAAGACGGCCGGCAGCTGCCGTTCACCATGTCAGGAAAGAGTCTCCGATTCTTCACCGCCGCTCCCGGAGTGGTTCGAGTGCTCACCGGCGATCGCGAACTGGTCTATTCGCTCACCCTGCCGCAACCTGGCGACGCGGTTTGGAAACCCGCCAACGTGAAAATAGGACTGCCACCCCGTGCGCCCATCGGCCCAACATCTCGTGATCTTTGGCAGTGGCTGGCGCTCGCGGGCGCTGCCGGTTTGCTCGCTGATTGGATTCTCTTCGGCCGTATCGACCGCCGGATGCGCGCGGCACAAGGCGTTGCGCTTGGTGAATTTTGGAGGAAAGCCTCGTGACCTTCGAGCGAGCCTGGGTGCTCATCTTTCTGCTCCTGCCGCTTTGCTGGATGTTCTTTGAGTGGCGGCGGACACGGCGCATCACCGCGCTCGTTCTGAAGACCCTCGCTTTTCTCGCCATCGTACTGGCTCTAGCCGAACCCACGCTCACCACGCCTCAAACAAAAATGGCAGTTGCTGTTCTCGTGGATACATCCTCCAGTGTTTCGCCGCAGGACCTGTCCCGTGCTTCGCAATTCGCCGCGGCTCTCGACAAAGCGCACGGCCGGCACTGGGTACGCGTTCTGCCGTTTGCCCGATCGGTCCGCGATCTAGCGCCCGCCGAGCAGCGTGGCCTGCATCTCGAGCCTACCGCGGGCGAAGCTGGACGCGCCACCGATCTTGAATCCAGCATCGAGGAAGCCATCAGCTCCCTTCCATCGGACCTGGTACCAAGAATCGTGCTGGTCTCCGACGGCAAGGAGAACGCGGGAAGCATCACGCGCGCGGCTTGGCAAGCACAGCGCCTCGGCATTCCCATAGATACGGTTGCACTCGCGGGACGGCCTCAGCCGACGTTGCGCCTCGAATCGGTGACCGTGCCTACTGTCGCGTTCACCGGCGAGCAGTTCGCGGTGGATCTTAGCATCGCCTCGCCGTCCGCGGTTTCAGGCTCTGTGCAAATCAGCGCCGAAGGAAAAGTGCTCGGATCAAATCCCGTGAAGCTGGAGAAGGGCGACAATCAGGTTCGAGTTCACGCCAGTGTTACGGCCGCCGGTGCATTGAGTCTCACCGGCACGATCCAAGCCAACGGACTAGGCGAAATACGCTTTGATCGCGCCGTGACTTTACGCCGCCCCAAGATTCTTTATATCTCCCAGGATCCGGCGGGCACCGAGACGCATTTGCTCCAAACCCTGGCCGCGGCTCAATTCGACGTCGATCGCACCGCCGATCCCACCCACGGCACGCTAGCGGACTATCAATTGGTGGTTTTGAACAATCAAGACATGGAATCGTTGCCGGCTGCGCGCAAGGACGAGATCGAGCAATTCGTTCAACAAGGGGGCGGCCTGCTGGTGATCGCGGGCGAACGCAATATCTACGCCGAAGACAAAAAGGTGGAGGATGCGCTGGACCGTACACTGCCGGCAAAGCTCGCTCCTCCTCGATCGCCCGAAGGCACGGCGGTGGTGTTGATCATCGACAAATCGTCGTCCATGGAAGGAAAGAAAATCGAACTCGCACGACAAGCCGCCAGCGGCGTGGTGGAGAATCTTCGTCCCATCGATTTAGTCGGCGTGCTGATCTTCGACAACTCCTTTCAATGGGACGTGCCCATTCGCCGGGCCGAAGACAAAGTGCTCATCAAGCGCCTGATTGCCGGAATTGTTCCCGATGGCGGCACGCAGATCGCGCCCGCGCTGGCCGAAGCCTATCGCAAGGTTCTGCCGACGCACGCCACGTTCAAGCACATCGTGTTGCTCACCGACGGCATCTCGGAAGAAGGCGACAGTCTCGACCTTTCTAAAGAGGCGGCGTCTCAGCACGTGACCATCTCCACCGTCGGGCTCGGCCAGGACGTGAACCGCGCGTATCTGGAGAAAGTGGCTGCCGTTGCCAACGGGAAATCGTACTTCTTGAACGAGCCGGCGGGACTCGCGCAGATTGTCCTCAAAGACGTGATGGAGCACACCGGTTCGACAGCGGTAGAGAAAACCTTGCGGCCCTTCATCGCCAAGAACGCCGAGATTCTGGACGGCGTGGGCATCGAAACCGCGCCGCCGCTCAAAGGCTATGTGCGGTTTATCAGCAAGCCGACCGCCGACACGATCCTGAAGGTTGACGAAATGGATCCACTGTTTGTGCGCTGGCAGTACGGCCTGGGCCGCGCCGCGGTCTTCACCTCGGATGCCAAGAGCCGCTGGGCGGCCGATTGGGTGACGTGGAAGGGTTTCGACAAACTGTGGACCAACACCTTCCGCGATCTGCTTCCGCATGCCGAAAGCGGCGAGGCCAAGGCCGAGTACGACAGCGCGAGCGGCGACTTGCGAGTGAATTATCATCTCGGCGCCGACGCCGAAGATCCAGCGAAGCTGCCCGACATCTTCGTGCTTGGTCCGAACGGTTTCCGGCATCCCGTGCCCATCACGAAACTCGGCGCGAAATCCTATCGCGGAACCATTCACATCGGCGACTTGCAGGGCCTGTTCCGCATCCGGCCGCTCGACGAATCCCGCGCGTTTCCTGAGGTCGGGTTCTATCAGCCCGAGCAAGAGCTGCTCGATTACGGATCGAACGAATTCCTGCTTCGATCCGTCGCGCGATTCACCGGGGGCCGGTTCAACCCAGAGCCCAAGCAGGTGTTCGATTCAGGCGGCCGATCGGAATCCGCTACTTTGCGGCTATGGCCAGTGCTGCTGGGATTGGCGATTGCGCTGAACCTCGCCGAACTGCTCATGCGGAAAGTTCGACCACGGTTTCCAGGTGGAATGTTTGGGGGAACAGATCGACCAGCGTGATGTTCGTGATGCGGTATTTCTCGGCCAGGAGGCCTTGCAAATCGCGCGCTAAAGTGGCGGGGTCGCAGGAAACGATGGTCAGACGCGGTGCGCGAATCCGCGCCAGTTCCTTCACGACAAGTTTTCCCAAACCGGCGCGCGGCGGATCGGCCAAAATCAAGTCGGGCGTTTCCTCTAAGCCAGCCAAGTAATCTTCGACGTTGGCGTTCACAGTTGCTTGCGTGAAGTTATGCGTCAGGTCGCGGTAGCTGCTACTGCTCGATTCGACGGCGGTAACTTTGCTGAATCGCTCGGCCAGCTTCACCGAAAAAAGGCCGACGCCCGCGTAGAGATCGATGGCCCATTCCCCTTTGGCATCCGCGACGGCGCAATCCACCAAGCGATCGACCAGGAAGCGGTTTACCTGAAAGAAGGAATTGCGGCTGACTTGAAATCCGTTGTATTCAATTGGAGTGGTTACTCCGAGCGCTGCAAGCGCATTCAACGCGGAGCGTGGCACACGGTCCAAAACATTCACCTGCACTTCTATTTCGTTGGTGAAGAGCTCCAAGGCGGTGTTTACCTGAGGAGCGTCGATCTTGCCGATGGTCTCATTGAGCTTTGGCGATGCAATGGGGCAGTGATCGATCACGCAGAGATCGCGCGAGCCCTGGCCGAAATAGCCAACGCTCCCGTTCTCGATGTGAATCTGCACGCGATTCCGATAAAGCCATGGCTCGCCCGAGACAATGCCGATCTCGCCCGCGAATTCGATCTTGCCCACGCGTTGAAATGCCTCCCGCAGGATCTCGCGCTTTTGTTCTAACTGGACGTTGTAGTCGATGTGCTGATATTGGCAGCCGCCGCAACGCTGGAAATAGGGGCATTCTGGTACGAGGCGCGAGGGCGATGGCTGCAGCACTTCGATCAAGCGGCCCCGCCACAGATCGTTCTTCGCGCGCTCGGTTTCCGCGCGCACCACTTCACCCGGCAGGACGAAGGGCGTCAGAACGACTTTGCCCTCCAGGCGCGCCAGCCCCTCGCCGCCGTATACCAGCTTTTCGATCGTCAGAGTTTCTTCCACAGGCAAGCGAAAGGGTACCATGATTGTTTCAACCAAAGACGATCGAATATGAAAGCAAGAGTGTTTTCCGGCGTTCAGCCGACCGGTAATTTGCATATTGGAAACTATCTGGGGGCGCTGAAGAACTGGGTCGAGATCCAGGGCAACTACGAAAGCATCTTCGGCATCGTCGATCTGCATGCGATCACGGTCTATCAGGAACCAGCCGAACTGCGCGCCAAGATTCTCGAAATCGCGGGATTGTTTCTGGCGGCGGGGATTGACCCGAAGCATTCGACGATTGTGGTGCAATCGTCGGTGCCAGAGCACGCCGAGCTTGCATGGATGCTGACGTGCGTCACTCCGGTGGGCTGGCTGGAACGGATGACGCAGTACAAAGCCAAGTCGGCGGCGCAAGAGACGATCGGCGACGGGCTGCTGCAATATCCGGTGTTGATGGCCGCCGACATTCTGATCTACCAGGCCGCGATCGTGCCGGTGGGCGACGATCAGGCGCAGCATCTGGAGCTGACACGTGACATCGCACAGCGCTTTAATTCCTTGTACGGCGAAACGTTCGTGATGCCCGCCACGCATCTGCCGCTGGTGGGCGCTCGGGTGATGGGCCTGGATGAGCCGGACAAGAAGATGAGCAAATCGGCGGCTGGATCCGGCCACGCCGTGGCGCTGCTCGATCCGATCGATCAGGTGCGGAAGAAAATCATGCGGGCTACGACCGACTCGGCACCTGCGGTGGATTTCGATTCTGCTGGACCTGGGGTTCAAAACTTGCTGAGTATCTTTCAGGCCTTCAGCGGATGGCCGGCGGACAAGATGCGCGCGCATTTTAGCGGCATGCGCTATGGTGATTTGAAGAAACAAGTGGCCGAGATGGTGATCGCGAATCTGGAGCCGCTGCAGAAACGCTACGCCGAGATCATGGACGAGCCCGGCTATTTGACCGGCGTGCTCAAAGAAGGCGCGGAGCGAGTGTCGCCCATCGCGAAATCGACCGTGCAATTGGTGAAGGAGAGAATGGGTCTCTACGCAGGCGCGTGAGCACTTAGTGGAAGTCATGGGAAGGCACGGCCTCCTCGGCCACGTGCAGCGGCTCAAAATGCGCGGCCCGCACGGTGTAGACGTTGTCGATGTTCTGCATCTCGCCGTCGATGACGAGATAAGAATTGTTAAGGATGGTTTTGCGCTCGCGATCGAAGACGTCGGGCATCACCACGGCGTTTGAGACGCCAGTTTCGTCTTCGATGCTCAGGAACAGCAGCCCTTTGGCGGTGCCGGGGCGCTGGCGGCAGATGATGCATCCGGCAATGCGAACTGCACGGCCGTTGCGCACGAACTTCAACTGCGAGGCGGGCGTGACGCCGAGAGCGTCCATCTTCTCGCGATGAAACGCCATGGGGTGTTTCCCGATGGTGAGGTGGGTGCCGCGGAAATCGGAATTCAAGCGTTCGCTTGAGGTCATGGGAACAAGCGGAGAGGGATTGGGGGTTGGGGGTTGGGGATTGGCAAAGAGCGGGCCAGTTGGACGGATGGCGAGTTCCGAGTTCCATAGAGCAGAACGGCGGTGTATTGGAGATGAAGTGATAAAGTTGAGCGCGCCAATTTCGCTCAGCTTGCGCAGTTCGTCTTTGCGAAGCTCGGGAACGCGGTCCACTAAATCCTGGATGCTCGCGAAAGGCGCTTGCGCACGAGCGGCTAGGATCGCTCGGGCCGGTAGCTCGCGCAGTCCTTTGACGTAATTCAGGCCCAGGCGAACGCGCCGTTCTCCGTTTTCTTCCTCGATGGTACACAGCCAGTCCGAGCGCGTAATATCGATCGGATTGAAGTGCAGACCGTGGCGCTGGGCGTCCTTGACCAAGGTGGCCGGCGCGTAGAACCCCATCGGCTGATTGTTCAAGATCGCGGCAGTGAAGGCGGCGAGATAACGGCATTTCAGATACGCGCTGGCGTAGGCGATCAAAGCGAAGCTCGCGGCGTGCGATTCGGGAAAACCATACAGCGCGAAGGCGGTGATGGATTGCACGATGCTGTCCTGCTGCTTGCCCGTGATGCCATTGCGCGTCATACCATCGCGCAGCCGGGTTTCGATATCGCGCATGCGAGCTTCAGAGCGCTTGAATCCCATGGCGCGGCGCAGCTCCTCGGCTTCGCCGCCGGTGAATCCAGCCACGATCATCGCCATGCGGAGCAACTGCTCCTGAAATAACGGCACGCCAAGAGTGCGCCGGAGCACGGGCTCGAGCGATGGATGCAGGCACTCTGCCGGCTCGCGGCCTTGGCGGCGGCGAAGAAAAGGGTTCAACATTTGGCCGACAATGGGTCCGGGCCGGATGATGGCCACTTGCACCACGATGTCGTAGAAGCGCTCGGGGCGCAGGCGAGGCAGGCACGACATCTGCGCGCGGCTTTCCACCTGAAACATTCCGATGGTGTCGGCGTTTTGCAGCGCTTGATAAACTAGCGGGTCGTCTGGCGGGAGATGCGCTAGGTCCACTTCTTCGCGATAGGCGGTGCGAATGAGCTGGATGGATTCAAGCGCT
>Ga0209415_10017257_pt1 | contig 11508 bp, 11 predicted proteins | sample PeaSoiSIISIP2007_FD_187696 | JGI IMG/M metagenome (GOLD analysis project Ga0209415, IMG submission 187696) | Peat soil microbial communities from Weissenstadt, Germany - SII-SIP-2007 (SPAdes) (version 2) | ecosystem: Environmental > Terrestrial > Soil > Wetlands > Peat | place: Germany... | reverse complement strand
CCACGCCGGCGCGGCACGGCCCCGCCGGCATCGAGCCGCTGTCCGGCGACGTCATCGGGTTCCTCCTCGCCAGTGCGGACGGCGCGACGCGCCCGATCTACGTGACCGGCGACACGGTGTGGTATGACGGCGTCGCGGAGGTCGCTCGGCGGTACTCCCCGGGGATCGTGGTGCTGTTCGCCGGCGCCGCCCGCACCCGCGGCCCATTCCATCTCACCATGGACACGAACGATGCCATCGAGACGGCGCATGCGTGTCCGGACGCGGTCATCGTTCCCATCCACTACGACGGCTGGGCCCATTTCTCGCAGGGCCGCCAAGACCTCGAGCAGTCCTTCACCGCGCTCGGGATCGGCGCGCGCCTTCATCTGCTGCAACCCGGCGTCGCGACGACCGTGGCGGCGTAACGCCGGGCGGAGAGCGTCGCGTCGCGGGGACACGACGCGTGGACGTTGAGCGGGTGTTGCCGGTGTGCCGGCGGGGCGTGACCGGAAGGGACGGTGAACAGCCGTGGTGAGTCGGGAAGGACCGGGAGACGCGCCTCGCCGCGCCACCGCCGCCGGCCGGATTGCGGAGATCGTGCTCCGCGTCAATGATCTCGAGAAGATGGTGACATTCTACCGCGACGTTGTCGGGCTGCCGGTCGCGCATCGGGCGCCCGACATCGTGTTCTTGAAGGTTGCGGACCTGGACACGCCGCTCGGGCGCGGCGGACATCCCCAACTTCTGGGACTGGTTGACCGTCACCGTCCGCTGGACGAACCGCACTCGACGCTGGACCACCTGGCCTTCGAAATCGACCGTGCGGATCTCGACGACGAACGGGAACGGCTCGGGCGCCTCGGGTTGACCGTCGACGTCGAGACGTTTGGCTGGGCCCATGCCCGCGCGCTGTTCTTCAACGATCCGGAGGGGAATCGCGTCGAGTTCATCGCTCACGACGGCAGCGCGGGATAGGACGGTCCGTTCCGCGGCCGCCTTCCGCGCGAGATGCTCCCGGCCGCCCGGCCCCGGACTCGCGGGCGGTTGTTGAAAGGAGTCACCGGATGCGCATCGCGATCGGCCAACTGTCCCACGAGACGAACACGTTCTGCGACGGCCTCACCGAGGTGTCCGAGTTCCGGGCGCGGGATTGGTCGCACGGCGACGAGATCGTCGCCGTGAACCGGACCGTGCACAGCTACATCAAGGGGATGCTCGACGTCGGGGAGCGCCTCGGCGTCGAGGTCGTGCCGACGTTCACGACGCGGGCCACGCCGTCGGGCACGATCAGCCGGGGTGCCTACGAGACGCTGCGCAGCGAGCTGCTGGCCGGCATCCAATCCGCCGGCGCCGTGGACGCGATCTGCCTGGCGCTCCACGGCGCCGGGGTCGCCGAGGACGCCGACGACCTCGAAGGGGACGTGCTCCGACGGGTCCGCGCACTCGTGGGACCGCGGTTGCCGATCGTCGTCACGCTCGATTTGCACGCCAACGTGACCCCGGCGATGGCAGGGGGCGCCACCGCGCTGCTCAGCGTCAACTACTATCCGCACGTCGACCAGTACGACCGGGGCGCGGAGGCGATGGCGCTGGCGCACCGGATCGCGAGCGGCCAGGCGTGCCCTCGGATGCACGTCAGCCGCCTCCCGATGCTGGTGCCCACGACCGCGACCAGCCTCAGTCCGGTCAAGGAGATCAACGAACGGTGCTGGGAGTGGGAGGCCAGGCCGGGGATCATCGACTGCACGTTCGTCCACGGCTTCCCGTACACGGATATCCCCGAGGTCGCGGCGTCGGTGGTCGCGATCGCCGACGGCGACGCGGCCCTGGCGCGGCGGGCCGCCGAGGACGTGGCGTCCTTCGCGTGGGACCGCCGCGACGCGCTCCTGCCCCGGTTCCCCGGACCCGCGGACGCGGTGCGGCAGGCCGTGGCGCTCGACGGCCGGCCGATCGTGATCAACGAGACCTCGGACAATCCCGGGGGCGGCGCCCCCGGCGACGGCACGTACCTGCTGCGGGCGATGCTGGACGCTGGTACAACCGACGCCTGCTTCGGCTTCGTGGTCGATCCCGAGACGGCCGCGCAGGCGCACGCCGCGGGCGTCGGCGCCACCCTCCGGGTGCGGCTCGGCGGGAAGACGGACCGGCGGCACGGCACGCCGATCGAGGCCGACGCGTACGTCGTCTCCTTGACGGACGGTCGGTTCGTCCGGCACTCGCTGATGAGCCGCGGCGCGCAGGTGGACCTCGGACGGATGGCCCGTCTCCGGATCGGCACCGTGGACGTGCTCGTCTCCTCCGTGCGCGACCAGACGGTGGACGCGGAGGTGTTCCTGCTGCACGGCATCGACGTGGCGCGCTACAAGATCGTGGCGCTGAAGTCGAGCCAGCACTTCCGCGACGGATTCGAGGCGATCGCCGCGCACATCGTCACCGCGGACTCCCCGGGGCTGACGACGCGGGACCTGATGTCGTTCCCGTACCGGCGGGTGGCGCGTCCGGTGTGGCCGCTCGATGCGGACGCGGCCTACCGGCCGGCTGGTGCGCACTAGTCGCGTAGGGCGGGGTCGAGGTAGTCGCGCAGCCAGTCGCCGACGGCGTTGATCGAGAGGACCGTCAGCGAGATCGCCAGCCCCGGGAACGCCGCCGGCCACCACGCGTCCCGCAGGTACTCCTGCGCGTCCGACAGCATTGTGCCCCACGACGGGACGGACGGCGGCGCGCCCAGCCCGAGGAAGCTGAGGGACGACTCGGCGATGATGTTGCCGGCGACGGCGAAGCTCCCGAGCACGATCATCGGCGCCAGGATGTTGGGCAGGATGTGCCGCCAGATCGTGCGCGCGTCCTGGCAGCCGATCGCCTGCGCGGCGCCGACGAACTCCTACGTGCGCACGGCGAGGACCTGCCCGCGCGCGAGCCTGCCGAACGTGGCCCACCCCGTGAACCCGAGGATCGCGATCACCTTGACGAGGCCCGGGCCGAGCACCGCCAGCACGGCGATGTACAGCAGGATGCTGGGGAAGGCCAGCTGGATGTCCCCCAGGCGCATCAGCGCGTCGTCCACCCAGCGCCCGTAGTAGCCGGCGCACAGCCCGGCCGCGAGCCCCAGGAGGCCGCCGATCAGCACCGCGCTGACGCCCACGACGAGCGAGATCCGCGCGCCGAACATCAGGCGGCTGAGCTCGTCACGGCCGAGCTCGTCGGTGCCGAGGTAGTAGGCGCGCCCGCGGGCGTCGAGGGACCCCGGCGGCTTCAGGCGGTCGATGAGGTTGGTCGCGGCGGGATTGCGCGGCGCGAGGGCGGGCGCGAGCAGGGCGGTCGCGACCACGACCAGCAGGATCGCGCCGCCCGCGAGCGCGAGCCGCGACTTCCGCAGGCTCCGCCAGGCCGGGCGCCATCGCGCGCGGCCGGCGCGGAGGGGCGTGGGGACGCGCGCCGCGCTACTCAAAGCGGATCTGCGGGTTGAGGGCCGCGTAGAGCAGGTCGACGCCGAGGTTGACGAACACGAAGATCGTTGCCAGCACGATAACGGAAGCTTGCACGAGCGGCACGTCGCGCCCGTAGATCGCCTGGATCGTCAGGCGCCCGACGCCGGGCCAGGCGAAGATCGTCTCCGTGATCACGGCCCCGCCGAGCAGCGCGCCGAACTCGACGCCGATCGGTGTGACGACGGGGATCAGCGCGTTTCGGATGGCGTGCCGCGCCACCACGACGCGCTCCCGCAGGCCCTTCGCGCGCGCGGTCGCGATGTACGGCTGGCGCAGCACCTCCAGCAGGCTGGACCGCATGATGCGGGCGTTGCGCGCCATGGTGAACGCGCCGAGCGTGATCGTGGGCAGGATCAGGTGTGCGAGGCCGCCGCGCCCGGCCACCGGCGTCCACTGCAGGGTGACGCTGAAGACCAGGATCAGCATGAGGCCGAGGTAGAACGTTGGCAGCGACTGCCCGAGCAGCGCCCCAGCATCGCGGCGTGGTCGAGCCAGGAGTTGCGGCGGGTGGCCGACAGGATGCCGACCGGCAGGGCCACGACCACGGACAGGCACGTCGCCGCGACCGCGAGCTCGAGCGTGGTCGGCAGCCGGTCCAGCACGAGGGCCAGCGTCGTCTGGTGCTGCCGCAGCGACATCCCGAGGTCGCCCCGCGCGGCGTGCGACAGGAAGCCCCAGTACTGCACGTACCACGGACGGTCGAACCCCATCTGATGGCGGAAGGCGTCGACCATCTCGCGGGTCCAGTCCTCGCCGACCATCGCCGACGCGGGGTCGCCGGCGAGGAAGATCACCGCGAAGGTGACGAGCGAGACGCCCCACAGCACGAGGACGGTCTGCAGCAGGCGCCGGACGATATAGGGCGCCACGTCCCGTCCGCCCTACGCCGCCGCGGCGGGCCGGCACGCGGCCACGCTAGGCCGGTCCCTCGACGCGGACGTCCCGCCCTCCGGGCAGCCAGAAGTTGATCGCGCCGTTGCCGACGGCCTGGTAGTCGATGCGGCGGTTCACGCCGAACAGCGCGACCTGGTTCCAGAGGAAGATCCACGGCGCCTCCTCGGCGAAGAGGCGCGAGATCTGCCAGGCCAGCTGCTGCTGCTCCTTCTCGTCGAAGGTCACCATCAGCTTGTCGAACAGCTGCTTCGCCTTCGGGCCGTTCTGGGTGTTGGCGATCCACTCCATCCCCTCGAATCCCGGCACCATGAGCAGGTTGATGTCGTCCGGGCCGTAGAACCGCGAGCCGTACCCGACGAGGTAGGGCATGTCGAACTGGGCGTGCCGGAGGCGGTCGGTGAACACCGAGCTCTCCAGCACCTGCGGCTGTGCGTTCACGCCGACCTGCTGCAGGTACCCGCAGACGGCTTCCGTGATCTCCTTGTCCTTGATGTAGTTGCCGTTCGTGGTGTTGATCGTGATCGACGTCCCAGCCTTCCACCCCGCCTCCCCGAGCAGCGCCTTGGCCTTCTGCGCGTCGTACGGGTACGGCTTCAGGCTCGGGTCGACCCAGGCGCGGCCGATCACTGGCACCGCCATGCGGCCGAACGCCACCCCGCGCAGGATCGTCTTGTTGATCGTGTCGAAGTCGACGGCCAGGTTGAACGCCTGCCGCACGCGACGGTCGCGGAACAGCGGGTTCTGTGTCGGGATCGAGATGTTGATCCGCCGGCCGCCCGGCGCCTTGCTGACGCGCAGGGTCTTGCTGGCCTCCACGCGGGCCACGTCGTCGGGGGAGAGGTCGGCGACGAGGTCCACCTCGCCCCGCTCCAGCATGGCCACGCGCGTCGCCGCGTCCGGGACGACGCGGAACACGAGCGTGTCGATGTGCGGCGCGCCGCGCCAGTAGCGCGGGTTCGCGCGCAGCTGGATGTGGTCGTCCTTGATCCACTCGTCGAACATCCACGGTCCGCTGCCCATCGGCCGGATCGCCGTCTCCTGGGGCCCGTGGGCGCCGTAGTACCCCGGCGCGAGAATGGGGTTGAACGTCGTGTACACCGGGAAGACGATCGACGGCTCCTTCAGCACGAAGTTGACCGTGTGGTCGTCGACGATCGTGAGATGGTCGAACCCGACGCGGCCGTAGTACGGGTCGTTGAGGCCCTGCTTGCGCAGCGCCGGGTCGCCGATGCGGTCGAAGGTGAACTTGACCGCCCGCGCGTCCAGCGGCTCGCCGTTCCAGAACGTGATGCCCGGCCGCAGCTTGAACTGCCACGTCAAGTGGTCGGGCAGCACCCGGTAGGACGTGGCGGCCTGGGACGCGATCCGCATGTCGCGGTCGTACGTGATCAGGTGGTCGAAGAGCTCGTTCTCGATGTTCGACAGGATACCCGACTCCGCGAACTGTGGATCGAGCGTGGGCGGCTCGGCGCCCTGCGCCACGATGACTGGTTTCTGCGGCGCGCCCGCCGCCTGACCCCGCCCGGGCCGTCCGAGCGCGTAGGCGCCGACCGCACCGGCCCCGAGCCACCGCAGAAGTGAACGTCGCCTGATGGGGGTCTCCTGGATGCGCATCACCGGACCTCCCGCCGCCGGCCGGGCTGCCCTGGGGGGTCCGACCGGCATCACGTGTCAGCGTCCTGTTCCACGCCAAAATTGATCGGACCTGCTCTGCGCTGCCCTCCGGCTGTTCCATACGGCTCGTCGTAGAATCAGCCGTTGCCGCTCGTTCCGGGACCCATCGGAACGCGTCCGCCTGTGCTGCCTAAACGTCAGTTCGGCAGGCAAGAGGGGCATGACGACGTTGGTAGACATTGAACCACCGTGCACTTCACCTGGGCGGTCGGAGGAGCGGGCCGATGCCTTCACTTGCTGAGTATCCCAGGCCGGTCATCGAACACCCACTACGGCTTCCCGGCCAGTCCGTTCAACAAGAGATCGACCGACTGGTCGACAACGAAATGGTCTATTCGGTCATCATCATGATCGTTGCGGTCGTCTGGGCGGTGAACGAGTGGATCCGGTGGCTTGTGAAAGCCCCGCCGAACCCCTGGTCGACCACGGGCGTCGCGATTCTCATGATCGTCTACTCCGTGGTCCGACTCGTTCGCGCATCGAAGCGCCTGCGGGCGCTGAAGCTCGGCAGGGATGGTGAGCGGGTGGTCGCTGAAGAACTCGATAAGATGAAGTCGACGGGCGCCGTGGTGTTTCACGACATCCTCGCCTCGCGCTTCAATGTCGATCACGTGATTCTCTCCCGGCACGGCGTCTACGCTGTCGAAACCAAGACGATCTCGCGGCCGTCGGGCAGGGGGAGCGTCGTCTTCGACGGCAGAACCCTTCGTGTGGCTGGACGGACGCTCGAACGGGACCCGATCGCTCAAGTGACCGCCGAAGCTGAATGGATCAGGCGCACCCTGAAGGAGATGACGACGAGGGACTACCCTGCGCGTCCGGTTCTCGTATTCCCGGGCTGGCTGGTGAATCCGGTGAGAGAGCATCGCAACGCCAGAGTATGGGTGCTCAACCCGAAAGCCTTGTGTGCCTTCGTCAGCAATGAGCCAGCGATCGTTTCCAAGGAAGACTTGGCCCTGGCCGTCTTTTGCCTGGCGCGCCATATCCGGAACACGCCGGATCACTCGTAACGCTCAGAGATCCCGGACCGCCGACCCCTTGCAGAGAGAGGGTCCCGAGGGTTGAATAGGGGGGCATGAGCGCTGGCGATCGGGGCGTCCCGTCTCCCGTGGTGCACCAAGCGTCGCGCCAGGCCCCGAATCCATCGTCTCGTTGACTGCCTTCCGACGCTCTGATGTACTAAGGTCGTGTGCTGGGCTCCGGGCGCGTGCCCGGCACGGGCTGCACGGGGGTGCGACCTCTCCCCGCCGCGAGGAGACGCGATGACGCTGCCGATGACGCTGTCCATGAAGGACTATGACTATCTGGCGTCGCTCGCCTGCGGCGACGTGACCGCAGAGGGGCTCGCGCTGACGCTGCGGCGGGACACGGCGAAGGGGCTCGACTGGGTCAACGACCCGGCGCAGGCGTCCGGCGAGCTGTCGCTCAGCAAGCACATCCAGCGCGTCGCGTCCGGCGACCGCAGCCTGGTCGGCGTGCCGTTCTTCGCCTACCGCGCGTTCCGCCAGCGGTGCTTCTTCGTGCGCCGGGACAGCGGCCTCAGGAGTTTCCGTGGTCTTGCGGGCAAGCGCGTCGGCACGGACGATTGGCACGCGACGGGCAACACGTGGTCCCGCGCGGTGCTGCGCGACGCCGGCGTCAAGATCGAGGAGATGCGCTGGTGGGTCGGCAGCGTGTCCGGCGCGCCCACGCGCGGGCGCGGCGCGCTGCCGCCGCACGCGCAATATCGCGCGGCCGGTCAGACGCTCGTCGCGATGCTGCTCGCGGGGGAGCTCGACGCGCTGATGTGCCCGTGGCCGCCGCCCGGCTTCTACGCGCCGGACAGCCCGATCGTCCGGCGCGTGCCGGACTACCGGCGCGAGGAGCAGGAGTACTACCGGCGCACGGGCATCTATCCGCTGCAGCACATCGTGAGGGTCCGGCGCGAAACGTTCGAGCGGACCCCGTGGGTCGCCGTCCGGCTGTACGATGCGCTCGAGGCGTCGAAGCGGGTCTGGCAGGAGAGCCGGCGCGAGCTCACGGACACGCTGCCGTGGACGCTCGCGGAGATCGAGGACGCCACCGCGCTGATGGGCGAGGACTGGCACCCGAACGGGGTCGGCCCCAACCGGAAGATGCTGGAGGTGTTCCTCGGCGAGCAGGTCGCGCAGGGCCTGATCGCTCAGCCGCTCTCGGTCGACGCGCTCTTTTCCGAGTTTCTGGCGGCCGTCAAGGCGTGATGGGAGCGGCCGCGAGGGCGAGCGGGCGGCGGCCCGGGAGGTGAGCGGACGTGACTGACGGCGTGCACGGGATGGTCGCGTGCCCCGAGCCCCTCGCTGCGGAGGTCGGCGCGGCGGTGCTGGCCCAGGGCGGCAACGCCGTGGACGCGGGCGTGGCGACGGCGTTCGCGCAGACGGTCGTCAACCCGCTGATGGCGAGCCTCGGCGGCGGCGGCCAGTTCCTGGTGCACCGCGCCGCCGGGGGTAGCGAGGTGGTGCAGGCCTCCCCGGTGTCCGGCTCGCTCGCCGTGCCGGGGGCGTACACGCCGCTCGAGGGCGGGATCCCGGCGGGTACTTCCGGGGTGGTGGGGTCCGGCCGCAGGGTCCAGGGCGACCGGAACGTGAGGACGCACGCGGCGTCGACGATCCCCACGCTCGTCCGCGGACTGGAGGAGGTGCACCGGCGCCACGGCACCCAGCCGTGGGCCGCGCTGGTGGCGCCGGCGGTCCGGCTGGCCCGCGAGGGGTTCGCGGTGAGCCCGTACCTCCAGCGGTCGTGGGATCCGGACCGGCCGCACCCGTTGGGGGTCAAGCCGGCGGAGAAGATCGCGGCGGAGCCGGAGGCGCGCAAGATCTTCATGCCGGCGGGCCGCCTCCTACGCGTCGGCGAGACGCTGGTGCAGCGCGACCTCGCGCGCACGCTCGAGCGCATTGCGGCGGAAGGCCCGCGGCTGTTCTACGACGGCGAGATTGCGGAGACGATCGGGGGCGACTTCGAGGCCCACGGCGGGCTGTTCACGACAGCGGACCTGCGCTGGGCCGCGCCGGTGCTGGAGGCGCCCGTCGCGGGCGCCTACCGCGACTACACGCTGCTCACCGACCAGCCGCCCGGGCTCGGGATCATTCTCCTGCTCATTCTGCGCGTCCTGGAGGGGCTCGACCTGCGCGCGCTGGGGTGGCTCACGCCGGCGTACGTGGACGTGGTCGCCCGGGCGATGCAGTGGGCGTTCGCGGAGGCCGCAGTCGTGCTGAGCACGGGAAGCGCGGAGGGTGCCGAGGCGCTGCTCGCGCCGGTGCGCGTCGCCGCGGTGCGGGACGCCGTGGCGGACGGGGCTTTTCCGGACCGCGCCGGGGACGCGGCGCCGCGCGGGGGCACGACCCATCTCGCCGTGGTGGACCGGGACCGCAACGTCGTGTCGTGGGTGCACAGCAGCGGCAGCGGATCCGGTGTGGTCACGCCCGGGCTCGGGTTCATGCACAACGACCACATGCTGATGTTCGACGCGCATCCGGGACGCCCGGGGTCGCTGGCGCCGCGGGCGGTGCCGGTCCACGGCGGCGGCCCCGTGATCGTGCTGCGCCGCGGCCAGCCCTGCATGGCGATCGGGTCGCCCGCGGGCGCGCTCAAGACGACCGCGCTCACGCAGGTGCTCCTCGGTATGCTGGAGTTCGGGCTGCCGCTGCAGGCGGCGGTGTCGTCCCCGCGGGTCCACACGCAGAACGAGGGCCGCGTCGTCATGGTCGAGCCGAGCTTTCCGTCGGGGCTGGCCCGCGCGCTCGCGCGCGCCGGCCACCGCATCGTGGTGAGCGACTACACCGCGCGCGTGTCCGCGATCATGGTCACGGACGGGGGCGCGCTCGCCGGCGGCACCGACCCGCGCGGCGGCGGTGGCCTGGAGTGGTGCTGAGCGCGGGGGCGGCGTTGGCCGGCTGCGGCGCCGCTACGCCGCGCGCCACGTCCGCTTGAGCGCGATCCGCCGTCCGGTGAAGGACTGCTGGTACCCGCGGAACTTCGACGACAGCGCCGCGATGTTGTACTTGGCGTACCACCACCACGACGGCGAGTCCACCAGCAGCGCCCGCTGGATCTCCGTGTACAGGCTGCGCCGCTGGTCGGGGCTGGAGATCGACCGCGCCTCGGTCATCAGCGCGTCCAGCCTCGGGTTGTCGTAGCCGAGGTCGTACGAGCCCTTGGCGTTGTAGAACGGGTAGCGATAGCCGTCCGGGCCGGGCCGGAACGTGTCGGCGGTCGCGAAGATCTCGCCGCCGTCCCGGCCGCCCGTCTGCACGGCCTGCGTGATCGCCGCGGACAGCGCGCCCCACTCCATCTCTAATTAGTTCGCCATGAAAAACGTGGGCGCAAACCCGTGTAAAATCTGGATTTCCTCGTGGTGCGAGCGCGAAAATGATAGGATTCCCGACCCGAAGATCGAACTAATGCGACGGCCAAGCCACACCGGTTCGACGCTCCTGGGAGGGAATCCCGATGCCGTTTCTTCGCGCTCCGATTCCCGGCTCCTGCTCCCGAGGCCGGCCATGTTGAGGCTGCGGGACCCGCAAGGCTCACTGTGGGACCAACTCCTCCCCATCCAGGCGCGAACGCTGAGTGCCGAGTTGACCGCGGTGGATACCTGCTTGGCGGATGAGCGGTTCTTCGAGCCCTACCTGCAACGGTTCAAGACGCTGATCGGCCGGCCTACCGTCCCAGTCGAGACGTACCTGCGCTTGATGTATCTCAAGCACCGCTACCACCTCGGCTATGAGTCCCTTGTTAAGGAAGTGACGGACAGCCTGCACTGGCGCCGGTTCTGCCATCTGGCATTGGACGCGCCGGTGCCGCACGCGACCACGCTGAGCAAGCTGACGCGGAAGTACGGGCCCGAGGTCGTGCACGACTTGAATCGCACCCTGGTCCACCGCGCTCGCGAGCACAAGCTCGTACGGTGCCGCAAACTGCGCGTGGACACGACGGTGGTGCAAGCGCCGATCGACTATCCGACGGACATCGGGCTGCTGGCCGACAGTGCGCGAGTCGTGACGCGGACGGTGCGCCAGCTCCAGGCCGCGGGCGTCGCGATGCGGACGGGCTTTCGCTCCCGGGCGCGCAGCATCAAGCGCGCCCGGGCCACCGTCGGTCGTAGTTTGCGCATGCGGACGGAAGAGGCGAAGCGCGCCGTGTTCAAGCAGACGGCCCGCGTGCTCACGGCGACGAAACAAATCGGGCGGCAGGCGGAGCGAGTGCTGCGCAACAGTCGGTACGTCGGGCCGCACATCGACGAGAAGACGGCTGCGATGGTGAAGCGGACACGCGTCCGGCTGCGGCGCCAACTCGAGTTGACGGCCCGAGTCGTCACCCAAACGCGGACGCGTCTCAAGGGGACGACGACGATTCCGGATCGGATCGTCAGCGTGTTTGATCCCGAAGCCCGCCCCATCCGCCGCGGCAAGCTGAGCGCGAAGACGGAGTTCGGCTACAAGGCGCTGCTCACCGA
>Ga0209415_10017256_pt1 | contig 11508 bp, 8 predicted proteins | sample PeaSoiSIISIP2007_FD_187696 | JGI IMG/M metagenome (GOLD analysis project Ga0209415, IMG submission 187696) | Peat soil microbial communities from Weissenstadt, Germany - SII-SIP-2007 (SPAdes) (version 2) | ecosystem: Environmental > Terrestrial > Soil > Wetlands > Peat | place: Germany... | reverse complement strand
CGCCCCCAAGACCCGGACGAAGGCAAAGAGCGCGTCCTCGCCCATGAGGGCGACCCCCTGCTCGAAGGCCAACATCAGCACGTCCAGACCCTCGGGCAACCTGGTGTCGGCGGCCAGCGGCAGGCCCGCCGCCAGCAGCACCCGCTGCACCCGCTCGACCGGGACTCCGCAACGGGCCGACACCTCTTCCACCGAGAGGGTTGCTGACTCCGTCCCCATCACCAGGTCGCCGGCCACCGCGGGGAGGCTCCCCATCCGGTGGGCCTCGACCAACTGGGCCAGGGTGGCGCCCCGCGCCGCCAGGTACTCGAGGAGAGCCAAGCGCTGGTCGGCCCCTGGGGCATCGGGGCGGTAGAGGCCGGCTGCCTCCCAAGTCGCGGTGTCCACCGGTCCATGGTTCCACGGGGGGCTCTTGACGCGCCCGACCTGCCGGGCCGCTCAGCCGGCCAGCGTCGCCCGGGTCGCGTGGATCACCGCGGCGTGGATCCGCTCGTGCAGCGCGACATTGTCGGTCCGTGAGGGCAACTCGACCCGGATCACGCAACGGTGTTGGTGGCCGACGAAGCGACCTAGCGCCTCGTCGAGGGCCGCCAGTGTCGACACGTCGGCCACCGGCAGTCCGAAACCGCGCGCCACCTCACTGACCGACACCCGCGGCGGGGTTCCGAACGCGCGCTCGAACCGCTCGGGATCGAGGATCCCGGCCTGAGGAAGAAAGCTGAAGATCCCGCCTCCCCCGTTGTCGAGGACGACCAGGGTGCACGAGCCGCCGGTATCGTCTCCGACCGACGCGAGGGCCGAGGCATCGTGAAGGAACGCCAGGTCGCCCAGCACCGCGACGACCGGGGTGTCCTGGCCCGATGCGACCCCGAGCGCGGTGGAGGTCACCCCATCGATCCCGTTCGCACCCCGGTTCGAGAGCACCCTCGGTGGGTTGGCCCGCGGCGCCCCGTACCACTCAAGGTCGCGCACCGGCATCGACGACGAGACAAAGAGGGTCGTCGCCGCATCGAGGGCGCCGAAGAGGTGGCGCGCCGTGCCCGGTTCGGTGGTGCGGCCGCCCGCCGACAGTGGGTCGTTGTCGAGCGCCTTGTCGATGGCGCCCTGGGCGGCCACCTCCACCCGCTCCCAACTCGAACGCCACCCCGGTGCCGCCCTGACGCGCACCGAGGTCAGCTCGCCGAGGAAGAGGGACCCGTCGACGCGATGGAACTCGTGCACCACCCGAGCCGGGTCGCTCAGCGATCCCCCGACGGCGACGATCTCGGCGCCCGCCCGGCCGGCCGACTCGACGAACTCGGCGAGCACCCGCGACGCCCACGGCTGACCCAACAAGAGGATGGTCTCGGGCGCGAGCGCGTCACGCACCTCGGGGTCGCGCAGGATCGCGTCGGCTGCGGCGACCACCGCCGGGTGCTCCACCCGGATCCCCGAACGCGGATCGGCCAGCACCGGCCAGCCGAGGTTGTCGGCGACCGCCAGCGTGAGTTCAAGAGGCGGTGCGCCGCCCCCGGCCACGATCATCCCCGGTCGTCCCCATCGCTCACCGCCGGCGGTGCCCACCGGCGGCTCCACCGACGCTCTCGAGACGACCACGTGCCACGGCGTCCCGTCGGCCCGCCCGGGCGGGAGCAGTAGGGCGGTCCCGAGGAGCGGTTCGTCGAACGCCAGGTTGAGGTGTATCGGGCCCGCCCCGGCGATGGCCTCGGCCGCCGCCCGCGCACCGAGCGAGCGCCACCAGTTGCGATCGGGCTCTCTGGCCAAGCCGGGCTCGAACGACCACCTCACCGCGGTGCCGAAGAGGTTGGTCTGTTCGATGGTCTGAGGAGCCCCGACGTGGTGCAGGCGTGGCGGACGGTCGGCGGTGCACACGATCAACGGCACGCGGGCATGGCTCGCTTCGACGACGCCCGGGTGGAGCTCGGCCGCTGCGGTCCCGCTCGTCGTGCACACCACCGTCGGTGTGCGGGTGGCCAAGGCCAGACCGACCGCGTAGAAGCACGCCCCCCGCTCGTCCAGCCGGACGTGGAGGGTGATCTCCTCGCGCTCGGCCAGTGCGACGACCAGCGGGGTCGAACGCGACCCGGGGCACACGACCGCCTGGGTCACCCCGGCCCGGATCCACTCGTCGACCAGGGTCGCCGCGAAGGTTGCTTGAGTGTCGCCGATCGGTACGCTCACCGCTCGTGGCCTCCCTGCACGCCGAGTCGACCGGCCAGGGCCCCATCCTGGCCCTTGCCCACGGGTTCACCCAGACCGGAGGTCTGTGGGGTCGTTTCGGCCAACTGGTTGGGAGAGGGCGCCGGGTGGTCTCGGTCGACCTCCCGGGTCACGGGGGGTCGGCCGAGATCCGGGTCGACCTGGTCCAAGGCGCTGCGCTGCTGGTCGAGGCCGGGGGCGCCGGACCGTTCGACCTCCTGGGCTACTCGCTCGGGGCGCGCTTCGCCCTGCACGCGGCCCTGGGCGCGCCGGAGCGCGTCGCCCGCCTGATCCTGATCAGCGGGACCGCCGGGATCGAAGCCGACGACGCGCGGGCCGAGCGACGGAGACGGGACGAAGACACCGCGACCAGGCTCGAGGCCGAGCCCGACGTCGACGCATTCGTCGCGTCGTGGCTCGCCGCGCCGATGTTCGCCACATTGCGAGCTGGCCACGCCGGTATCGAGGAACGGCGCCGCAACACCCCGGCCGGGCTCGCGTCGAGCCTGCGGCTGGCCGGCGCGGGAACCCAGGCCCCCCTCTGGGGCCGGCTCGACGAGTTGACGATGCCGGTGCTGGTCGTGGCCGGAGCCACCGACCCGCGGTACGCGGCGGTGGGATCGCGCCTCGCCCGTGGCGTCGCCCATGGCGCCTTCGCGCTCGTCCCGGGGGCCGGCCACGCCGTGCATATGGAGCAGCCCGAGGTCACCGCGGCGATCGTGCGCTCGTGGCTCACCGCGACCGAGGCTGGAGGGGACTGAGGGCCTCACAGCGCGATCCCGATCGTGAGCAACAACCCGACGACGACCTGGATCCGGCCGGTGGCGGCGAGAACCGGCAGCAGCTCGGGACCCTCGGCACCGGCCATCACCACCGCGCCCGGGCGCAGCCCGAGCGGCACCGCCACCAGCGCGATCAACGCGTATGGGCGCGACGGCGCCACCAGTCCGATGGCGGCGAAGCCGGCCACGAGCGCGCCGATGTAGAGCCACCGGGCCCGCCGGGCACCGAGCCGGACCGCGAGCGTCCGCTTGGAGGCCGCCGCGTCGCCGTCGATGTCGCGCAGGTTGTTCGACTCGAGCAGGGTCACCGACAACAGTCCCACCGGGACCGATGCCGCGATGGCGGCGGCCGTGAAGCGTCCGTGCTGGACGTACGCCGAACCCGCCGTCGCGACTAGCCCGAAGAACACGAAGACGAAGACCTCGCCCAGGCCGAGGTACCCGTAGGGCTTGGGGCCGCCGGTGTACAGCCATCCGGCGATGAAGCACGCCGCCCCGACTGCGATCAACCACCAGCCGACCGCGGCCGCCAGCGCAAGGCCCGCCACTGCGGCGACCCCGAAGGCGAGGAACGACGCGGCCCGCACCTGGCCGGGGCTGGCCAGGCCCGAGGAGGTCAAGCGCACCGGCCCGATCCGTCGGCTGTCGGACCCCCGGACGCCATCGGAGTAGTCGTTGGCAAAGTTGGTCCCGACCTGGATGGCCAGCGCCACGACCGCGGCACACGCCGCACGCCACCAGACGATCCCCCCGAGTGAGCCGAGCCGGCCGACGACCGTGCCGACCGCGACCGGGACGGCCGCCGCGGCCAGGGTCCTCGGACGGGCCCCGATCACCCAGCGACGAGCCCGGCCGATCGACGGCGTGCCGGCGCTCGCCGACACCCCGGTCACGGCCGACGCGGGAACCGCGAGAAGTCCGGGGGTCTCCGCTCCACGTACGCGTTCCGCCCTTCCTGGCCCTCTTCGGACATGTAGAAGAGCATCGTGGCGTCGCCGGCCAGTTGCTGGATCCCGGCCAGGCCATCGTCGGCAGCGTTGAACCCCGCCTTCAGCATGCGCAGCGCGATGGGCGACAACGCCAGCATCCGCCGGCACCACGCCACCGTCTCGGTCTCGAGGTCGGCCAGCGGGACCACGGTGTTGACCAGCCCCCACGACAGCGCCTGTTGCGCGTCGTACTGGCGGCACAGGAACCAGATCTCCTTGGCCCGCTTCAGCCCGATGGTCCGGGCCAGGAGCCCCGACCCGTACCCACCGTCGAAGCTGCCCACCTTGGGCCCGGTCTGGCCGAACCGAGCGTTGTCAGCGGCGATGGTCAGGTCGCAGACGAGGTGCAGCACGTGGCCGCCGCCGATGGCGTAGCCGGCCACGCTGGCCACCACCGGCTTGGGGATGCGCCGGATCAGGATCTGCAGGTCCAAGACGTTGAGCCGGCCGATGCCCCGCCGGGCCACCTCGTCGTCGCCGATGTACCCGTCGTCTCCCCGGATGCGCTGGTCGCCCCCCGAACAGAAGGCGTCCGGGCCCTGGCCGGTCAGGATGATCGTGCCGACGTCGGGGTCGTCACGGGCGGCCGTGAAGGCCTCGTTCAGCTCCTGGAGCGTCTGAGGGCGAAAGGCGTTGCGGACCTCGGGGCGGCAGATGGTGATCCTGGCCATCCCGTCGGCGACCTCGTAGCGGATGTCGCGGTGCTCGCCGAGCGCCTTCCAGGTGGGCAGGGGCAGGGAACGAAGCTCGACGAGGGGGTCCACCGGCACTCGGCCGATCGATGCAGGGGGCTCGGCCACGCCGACCTACGCTACCCGGCCGGATGCCACAGCTCGTAGCCCTCGACCTCGACGGTGGTCGGCCGTTCGTCGACGCATTGGTCCAGGTCTGGGAGCGTGGTGACGCCGTGGCGGTGCTCGATCGGCGTCTCCCCGCACCCGCCGCGGCCGAGCTCATGTTGACCCTGCGCCCCGGCGCGATCATCGACTCGGACGGAGAACGGAGGCTCCCCGGCGGGTCCGGGGTCGAGGCGGGGGACGCGCTCGTCGTGGCCTCCTCGGGGTCCCTCGGCACCCGCCGAGCAGCCGTCCTCACCCATGGGGCGGTGGCGGCCTCGGCGCGGGCCACGTCTCAGAGGCTCGGGGTCGATCCGGCCCGGGACATCTGGTTGTGCTGCCTGCCGTTGGCCCACATCGGCGGGTTGTCGGTGGTCACCCGCGCCCTGCTCACCGCGACCCCGGTGGTCGTCCTGGCGAGCTTCGAGGCGTCGGTGGTCGAGGCGCTCGGGCGGCGGCGCAAGGCGACCCACGTCTCGTTGGTGCCGACCACACTCGGCCGGATCGACCCGAGCGTGTTCACCAAGATCGTCCTCGGCGGCGCGGCACCCCTCGGGGCGTTGCCGCCCAACGTGGTCACCACCTATGGCATGACCGAGACCGGGTCGGGGGTGGTCTACGACGGCGTGCCCCTCGAGGGGGTCGAGGTCGCTTTCGGATCGGGCCGGGACGGCGGCGGTGCCGAGGGCGAGATCCTGCTCCGGTGCCCGATGCAGCTGCGCGCCTACCGCGACGGGGGCGACCCCACGGTGGCCGGGCCCGACCGCCGAGGTGGCTGGCTGGCCACCGGCGACGCCGGCCGCCTCGACCAGGCGGGCCGCCTGGTCGTCGACGGCCGCCTGGCCGAGGTCGTCGTCACCGGGGCCGAGAAGGTGTGGCCCAACTCGGTGGAGGCGGTGCTCGCCTCCCACCCCAAGGTCGCCGAGGTGGCCGTCTGGAAGCGGCCCGACCCTGAGTGGGGCGAGCGGGTGGTCGCGTGGGTGGTCGCCACCGACGCCGCCGACCCGCCGACGCTCGACGAGCTGGCCGAGCTGGCCGCCGCGCGGCTGGCCCCGTGGGCCGCCCCCAAGGAGCTGGTGCTCGTCGACACGCTCCCCCGGACCGCGTCGGGGAAGGTCCGCCGCACCGCGCTCGGCTGAGGGGGAGCCCCATCCCCTGCCCGTAGGCTCACTGCGTGAACCGGCTGGTGTCAGAGACGAGCCCGTACCTACGTCAACACGCCGACAACCCGGTCGAGTGGTACCCGTGGGGCCACGAGGCGCTGGCCCGGGCCAAGGCCGAGGACAAGCCGCTCTTCGTCTCGGTCGGCTACGCGTCGTGCCACTGGTGCCACGTCATGGCCCACGAGTCCTTCGAAGATGACGAGATCGCAGCGCTGCTCGCAGACTCGTTCGTCTCGATCAAGGTCGACCGCGAGGAACGCCCCGACCTCGACGCGATCTACATGGCCGCCGTGCTGGCCCAGAACGGGTCGGGCGGATGGCCGATGTCGGTCTTCTGCACCGCCGATGGCCGGCCGTTCTTCGCCGGCACCTACTTCCCCCGGACCGACCGCCCGGGGTACCCCAGCTTCCGACACGTGATCGGCGCGCTGGCCGACGCATGGGCGACCCAGCGTGACTCGGTCGAGCGTCACGCCGACGAGCTCCTGTCAGCGATCGAACAACAGGTGTCGCTGGCCGACGAGCTCGTCCCGGCCTCGACCGAGCTCGTCCCGGCGTTCGACGAGCTCATCGGCCGGGTCGTCGCGCAGCTTGCCGGGACCTTCGACTCCGAATGGGGCGGGTTCGGCGGCGCGCCCAAGTTCCCCCGCCCCACCCTCATCGAGCTGTGTCTCCGCCACCACGCCCGGACCGGGGACGAGGCCTCGCTCGCCATGGCGACGACCACCCTCGACGCGATGGCGGCCGGCGGCATGTACGACCACCTGGCCGGGGGCTTCGCTCGATACTCGACCGACCGCCAATGGCTGGTCCCCCACTTCGAGAAGATGCTGACCGACCAGGCCCTACTCGCCCGGGCCTACCTGCACGCCTGGCAGCTCACCGGACGCGACGACTACCGCCAGGTCTTCACCGAGACCCTCGACGCCATGCTGAGCGAGCTCGCTGCCCCCTCGGGCGGCTTGTGCTCGTCGATCGACGCCGACGCCGGGGGCGTGGAGGGCGGCCACGCCACGTTCACCCGGGCCGAGGTCCAAGAGGTCCTCGATGCCGCGGGCGCAGGGGCGACCACCGACGCCGTCTGCACCTTCTACGGGGTCGAGTCTCCCGGGAACTGGGAGTCCACCAACGTGCTCCGCCGCCCGCTCGGCGCGTCGCTGGTCCGCCCGCCCGAGATCGAGGCGGCCCGGACGGCGCTGCTGGCGGCCCGCCGATCACGACCCCAACCGGGCGTCGACGACAAGGTCCTCACAGAGTGGAACGCGATGGCGGTGTCGACGCTCGCCGAGGCGGCCGCGGCGACCGGCTCTTTGGAGTGGGCCAAGGCCGCGCTGGGCATCGCCGAGGTGCTCTTCTCGCGCCTGCGGCGCGAGGACGGGCGGTGGCTGCGCAGCCTCCAGGGCGACGACGCCCGGCACCTCGCGCTGGCCGCCGACTATGCGTGGGTCGTCGACTGCGCGACCCGTCTCGGGGAGCTCACCGGACACGCTCGCTGGACCGAGCGCGCCACCGAGACCGGCCACGCGTTGGTGGAGTTGTTCGGCCCCCAAGGCGACGACGGGGTGCTGTTCACCACCGGTCGCGACGCGGACCCGTTGATCGTCCGACCGACCGACCTGCTCGACGGCGCCTTGCCGTCGGCCAACGCGGTCGCCGTCAGCGCGCTCCTTCGACTGGGTGCGCTCGGCGGGGACGACTCGTTCATCGGCGCGGCCACCCGCATCGTGCGCGCGGTGTCCGGGCTGGTCGAGTCGAACCCGGTGGCCTTCGCAGACCTGGTCGCCGCGTCGTCGTTCCTCGAGGACACCGTCGAGATCGTCGTGACCGGCGCGCGTTCGGACCTGCTCGGCGTGGTTCGGTCGCGGTGGCTCCCCGGGGCGGTGCTGGCATGGGGTGAGCCGACCGGCTCGCCGTTGTGGGATGGTCGCAGCGAGGGCGCCGCGTACGTCTGCCGGCACTACGCGTGCCTCACGCCGGCGCGGGACATGGCCACGCTCGACGCACAACTGCCGGACCCAGGGAGCTGACAGAGGTGCGTGCTCGCCCGTCGCGACCAGCCATCACCGCGAGTTGGACCCACCGCGTCGCGGGGGTGCGGTGGGGAGATCGGCCCCCGAGCTTGGCGCCCCGTCCATGATCCGCTCCGATCTCACGAGCGGCGCCGAGCTGTCCCTGCTCGTCCTGGCGTGCACCGCCGAGGACACCACCGCGATCGACCTCGCCTCCGGCGCGCTGATCCGCCTGCGGGTCCCGTGGCCGCCCGGTCACCAACCCGATCTCAGCGCGTTCGACCTCGTGGAAGCCCGTCTGGCCGATGACCCCGAGGCCGACGACCTGGCCCAGCCCGAGGCGGCCACCGCCGCCGCGCCGCCGCGCCACGTCGGCACGATGCGGGCCCGGCGGGCCCGGCGCCTGTTGCGGGCACTGGCCGCAAAGCCCGACGGCCCGCTGCTCGGGTTCCCCGGGACCTCCGCGCCCTACTGGGAGTTCCGGGGGCAGCGCCCCTCGGCGATCCTGATCGTGCCGACCCGCGGTCCCCAGTTCATCCGACGGGCCGACGAGAACTCGACCTGGGTCCGGTTCGGATGGAACCGCGACGACGTCTGGCTACCGGTCGAGTCCGCGGACGCGACCCGTGCCCTCGACGCGGCCCGCCGTGACCGATTGTCCGGGAAGGCGCTCGCGACCGCTCTGGGCTTCCGGCCCCACTACCTCTTGATCACGCTCACCCAGCCCAGCGAGAGCCACTGCTACAAGGTGTGCACGGGGGTTTTCCCCCGGGGCTGACCCCGGAGATGCCCTAGCGGCCCAGGCGGCCCGCGGCCAGGTCCTCGGCCATCGCCCACCCGAAGGCAACCAGCCGGTCGCCCCGTCCGAGGTTGACCGACCCGAACAGCGCCTCGAGCTCTTCGGAGGCCTGGGCCTTGGGCGACTCGAAGTCGAGCCCCCCGACCAGCGACCCGGTGCCCTTGGTCACGAACGTGCGGTCGTCCAGCCGGTTGTCGGCCCCGAACCGCTTGGCCAGGCGGCGGGCCCACGCCCGCTCCTCGCCGCTCGGCCGGTGCTCGAGACGGGGCACGACGTCGGTCAGCTTGGCGAAGGCCCGGAAGCCGTCGGCGCCGAGGAGGCGGGTGCCGAACAGGACGTCCTCGTCGGGGAAGGCCAACAGGGCCCGGCGGTACTGGTCGGCCATCAGCGCCTTCAGGGCCGCCTCGGCCTTGGTCGTGCGATCGGTCGTGGCCAGCCCCACCAGCAGCGAGGGGGTCCCGCCGATCCGCTCGAGCGTGCAGAACGAGAACCCGCGGAGCTTGGTGCCCTCGCGGACCAGGGTCACGAGCACCCACTCCTCGCGCTGCTTGGAGACGAACCCGATGTCGAAGGAGACTTCCCGTTCGGCGGAGAGATCGGCCATTTCGACCAGCTCGGTGTCGCTGAGAGAGGTGCAGTCCTTCGTGCTTGCTGCCATGGCCATTCGGCAATTCTACGGGATGCTGTGACCCCGGCCCAACCGGGACCCTCTCGACGGGCGGGTCGTCTGCGCTCAGGCGGCCACGATGGCGTTGGCCCCGAGCAGCGTCTTCAGCTCCCCGACCAGGCCGTTGCGGCTGTCGACGTTGAACTCGGGGGGCAGACGGAGCACCTTGGCACCCACGTGGAGGAGGACCGGGGACTGCCCGGGGTGCTCGAGCAGCACGCCGCGGAGCCGGTCGACCTTGTCCTCGGTGAGCTGGCCGAGCGGGAGCGAGATCCGCAGCTCCTGGGCCCCGCCCGTCCCGAGCTCGGGCCGGCGGACCTCCATGCAGACCACCTTGGGGGTCTCGTCGCGCAGGTCGAGCCGCCCCCTGATGACCACCACGGCGTCGTTCTCGAGGAGGGTCCCGTAGTCCGACATGACCCGGGGGAACACGAAGACCTCCATGGAGGCCTCCAGGTCCTCTAGGACGAACCGCCCCATCAGCTCGCCCTTCTTGGTGTACTGGCGCTTGAGATCGGTCACCACCCCGCCGACCGAGCGCACCACCCCCTCGGCGTGGGGCCCCCCGCCGGCCTCCGAGCTGCCCGCGTCGCGCAGTTCGGCCAGCGAGCAGTCGGTGTGCCGGCTGAGCGAGCCCTCGAGCCCCCGCAGCGGGTGGTCGCTCACATAGAGGCCGAGCATCTCCTTCTCGAACACGAGCCGCTGGGTCTTGTCGAACTCCTGGTCCGGGACCGGCACCCGGGTGCCCTCCCAGTTGCCGCCCCCGTCGACCGCCTCTTCGGGTCCGGCGATCGAAGAGAACAGGGTCGCGATGCCGGCGTCGAGCTCCCGGCGCCGCTCGATCGTCCGCTCGACGATCTCTTCGAGCACCAGCCACAACCCCTGGCGCGGATGGCCGAGCGAGTCGAACGCCCCTGCCTTGGCCAACGACTCCATGGTCCGCTTGTTCAAGACGATCGGGTCGACCCGGCGGCAGAAGTCGTAGATGTCCACGAACGGCCCGCCGGACTCGCGCTCGGTCACGATCCGCTCGACCAGGCTCTCGCCGACGTTGCGCACCGCGGCGAGGCCGAACACGATGCCCTGGCCCTCACCACCGGTGCGCGGGGTGAACTCGGCCGCCGAACGGTTCACGTCGGGGACGGCCACCTCGATCCCGAGCGACCGGCACTCGGCCAGATAGACGGCCGTCTTGTCCTTGTCGTCCTTCACCGAGGTCAAGAGCGCGCTCAGGTACTCGACCGGGTAGTGGGCCTTCAACCAGGCCGTCTGGTAGGCGATGAGCCCATAGCCGTACGCGTGAGCCTTGGCGAACGCGTAGTCGGCGAACGGCTCGATGATGTCGAACAGCTTCGTGCCGAGCGAGGCCGTGTACCCCGTCTTCACGCAGCCTTCGACGAACTTCTCTCGCTCCATCGCCATGAGGGCGCGGATCTTCTTGCCACACGCCTTGCGGAGGTTGTCGGCCTCCTCGAGCGAGTAGCCGGCGAACCGCTGGGCCACCCGCATCACCGACTCCTGATAGATCATCAACCCGTAGGTGTCGGCCAGGAGCTCCTCCATTTCGGGGTGGAGGTAGGTGATCGGCTTGCGGTTGTTCTTTCGGTCCGCGTAGTCGTTGTGCATGTTGGCCGCCATCGGGCCCGGTCGATAGAGCGCCACCAGAGCGGCCACGTCGTCAAAGGTCGTCGGGGCCAGCGAGCGGAGCAAGGAGCGCATCGGGCCGCCCTCGAGCTGAAACACGCCGATGCTCGCCCCGCGTTGGAGCATGGCGAAGGTGGCCTCGTCGTCGAGCGCGACGTTGTCGATGTCGAGCCGCTCCCCGGTCGCCGCCTCGATCACGTCGAGGGTCCGCTCGATCACCGACAGGTTCCGCAGCCCCAGGAAGTCCATCTTGAGAAGCCCGAGATCGGACACCCCGTGCATCTCGTACTGGGTGACGATGGGCGCCTGAGAGGGATCGGTGCCGGGCTCGGGCTTGCGCTGGATCGGGAGGTGCTCGGTCAGCGCGTCGTGGGTGATCACGACGGCGGCCGCGTGGATGCCGTCTTGGCGCCGAAGCCC
>Ga0209415_10017254_pt1 | contig 11509 bp, 6 predicted proteins | sample PeaSoiSIISIP2007_FD_187696 | JGI IMG/M metagenome (GOLD analysis project Ga0209415, IMG submission 187696) | Peat soil microbial communities from Weissenstadt, Germany - SII-SIP-2007 (SPAdes) (version 2) | ecosystem: Environmental > Terrestrial > Soil > Wetlands > Peat | place: Germany... | reverse complement strand
CTTCCGATTTCTCTGTCGAATTCTTGCGCGTTCAGGGCCCCGGCTGGAGAACATTGGAACATCCAAGTGAAACAACATAACCTTACGCGGTAAGAAGTCGGCCTGTCTGTTCCAAACCGCTCACATTTACTTAGAGCGTGTAACAAAACCCCTATTGTCAAGTGCGTGCAACAAACTGAAGGGTAAATTACCAACTTGGCATGATTGCCCGAGAAATAACTCACTGAGTACGCCGGAAAGGATTATGGAGGCCAGGCATTTGCCTCCAGCGTCTCTTGCCAATAAAGTAATTAGTGCCAGTCTCCAGCGGCAATGAAGGCTCCCCAGTAGAACGGATGCGTACTCTGATGTTTCGCCCGGCGTTGCCGCAGAATCTGCAAGCTTGCAGCCCGTAAAGATTCCATAGTGTCCTTCCCGTTCAAGAAGTGCTCGCGGTACAGCGTTCCCATCCATTGCTCTGTCGTTTTGTCCTCGACTGGCCAAAGGCTCATGATCACTGTTCTTGCTCCAGCGACTTGGAATGCTCGCCGCAGCCCGAAGACTCCCTCTCCCACTTTGATCTCGCCCACTCCCGTGTCGCAGGCCGACAGCACTGCCCAGTCCACCCCCTCCAGGTTGATCCCGGCAATTTCTTCCGCGGTAAGAATTCCATCGGTTTCATCAGCCTTTGCTGAGCTTCGACGGTTCGCCCCGGCGAAAGCCAATCCCGACAACAGTAAGGGATTCTCGGCGGTGGCTGGCAGGACGCTTTCGTCCCGCTTACTGGGATCTAATCGTCGTTCTATCGCCGACTCGCAACTGCCCTCCAGAAAGAACCCGTGGGTGGCCACGTGTAGCACCCGTTTGCCGGGAGCGTATTGTGTGAATGCTTCCGGGGTTGCGTCAACGCCAGTCATTTTCAACGATTCACCGTTGTCAGCCTTGGCATCAGATCCTCTCATGACCCCGGCGACTGCTCCCGCGCTGGATTGCATCCACAAAGCAGCGATGTTTTCCGCTTCCTGCTGGGATGCAGGCAAGGGGGGGAAGTGAAGAGTTTGGAACGTCCCGCAAGCCGAGCGCGTGCCCCGCAGAAGGGTTCCCGCTGTGCCACTCACCGCGCCCGCGGGAGCTGATTGCTGATTTGAGGCAACCGCAAGCCTGCCGGCCTGATCAAATGCGGGATTGCCTACCACCAGAATGCCTTCTCCCTGGCGGGATGGCTCCGGCACCAGATCGCGCTCCGTGGAAAGGTAGTGGATCAATGGTCTAGTTTCGACTAGATACTGCGAACTGCCGACCGGCAGCGAAGGCAGACTCACCAAGTGGAGAGCCCCATCCGGGACCACGAACACTTCCCTGGTGTCACCGAGTGCCGGGAGTAGTGGGTCCCAAATTCTTCGGCGGAGGGCCGCGCCGGCGCGACGGTAAGCATCCTCGGCCGTCTTGGAAACATTCGGCTCCTCCTGTCGCGCGATGTCGCTTCGCCATGCGGTTAACAGGCGCTCGATCTCGCGGGCCTGTCCAAGCGGCACAAATTCAGGGTCGTGTTTCCCGGCTCGCAGCACAAATGCCGCATACGAGGGCACCGGTTCTGGGGCCGCGTTGCTTGCAGCAGATTTTTGTACATCGCGCCGGGAATATCGAACGAATGCCACGAGAGCAGCGCCCTTGGGCAGAGACGCTGCAATTTCATTTAATCCAATCTGCGCGCGGGCTTGATCCTGTCGGAAGGCAATGCTCTTCTCAGCCAGCATGCGTTCCGCTTTTTCCTTCCGGTCACGAGCGTTGTCGAGGACCTTTCGGTATGCGTCTGCTTTCCCAGGCTCAGCGCCACGAAACACCAGCGTCGCCAGTTGAGCGCGGGCAGATGCAAGCTGGTCCGCCAGCTGCTTAACCTCAGGATCCCCGCTTCCGTAGGCAGAACGGTGGCGCGCCGCCAGTTCATCAAACACAAGCGCCCGCGAGTGGATCACTGCATCGAAGACCTCGCTGCGAGCCGCCGGAGCGTTCGCACCAGCGGTCAGGCTCAAAGCAACGTCCAACCCTGACGCCCGGATGCCCTCATAGGCGAGCGCCTGCCGCTCCGACAATGTACGGACTGAAACACGCAAGTGATCAGCACCGATTCGCTCGGCCCGCAACGCCATCTCCAGGGCCTCTGGCGTTTTCCCCAGGGCAGCCACAGTTAGCGCAAGGTCATTCAGACTGCGCGCCAGATCGGGGTGCGCGGGCCCAAGGCTCTTTTCACGTATATCGACTGCTTGACGAAGGTAGCTCTCGGAGGTGGCCAGGTCACCTTGCTCATAAGCCAGTTCTCCAAGGTCGTTCAATATCCCCGGCACGCACCAGGAATTCGGGCAGGACTTCTGTCCCAGCTTGAGTGCGCGCAGATCGTATTCCATGGTTAGGCTGCTGTTTTTTCGCGCTCGTTCTAACCTGGCGAGATCGGCCAGACTATTGGACACAAATAGCGATTCGGGAGTCGCTTTCTCCCGCATCTCTAATGCCCGACGATAATTGTCAGCGGCTGAACTAAATTTGCCTTGAGCCAGGAGTATGTCTCCCAGACCGCTCAATTCCATCGCCGTCCCGAGAGATCCCCCCTTGTCTTTTTCCTCAAGGATGGCGACAACCCGCTGACGATATTCGAGGGCGGACACCAAGTCGCCCTGCAGATAAAACGTCGTCGCAATGTTGGACAGAGCCTTTGGACCTCCCATGCCGTTGGGCGAGATTCTTTGGAAGATGGCGAGCGCCTTCTCGAGGTAAGCGCGGGCCGACGCGAAATCACCTTGGCTACTCAAGTCATTCCCAAGATTGATCGAAGCATTTGCAATGGCGCCGGGGCCGCCCGACTTTTCTGCCATGCTCAGCATGCGTTCAGCATGCGCTCGGGCCGCAGGTAGATCACCTTCTACACTCTCCAGGATCTCCAAAAAGCTCAGACTCCTGCTGAACTGAAACGACGTTGGATCCAGTCTCTCCGCAATGGCCACAGCCTCGTCCAGGTAGTGGTGCGCGGGGGTGAAGTTTGAAAGGTCCAGTTCTATGATGCCCAGGTTGGTCAGGAGGTCGGCTTCCATATCTGAACCGCCGGGCGTGAGTTTCTTTTGAATCTGCAGTGCAGCCAGGAAGTGCTCGCGTGCGCTATCGGCTTGCTTAGGGTCGTTGTTCATCTGTTCAGCTTCGCCTAAGTTGCGCAGGCTGGCCACCATCGGGGCCGAGTCCGGAGCCAACCGCTGGCATACCTCGACCGCCCGTGCGGCATAGTCATGTGCCAGGAGCAAATCCTGTGGCGCGTATTCATTCAACCAGTGCCGGTGTGCCATCCTAGAGAGGTTGTTCAACGCTGCTGCCAGCTTTATAGATTCGGGCTTCTGTTTCTCCCTTATCGCCACTTCCGCTCTGAGGTAGTCCCTAGCGGCATCCCATCGCGAGTCCCAATTTCCTTGTCCCACCAGCGCACCCGCGGAATCATGCAGAGCCAGGGCCAGCGCATCTGGGCGCTGAGTTTCCTCCTGTGCGACTGCCAGGCCTTGCGAAAACAGCCGTTCGGCCTCACCCTTCTTGCCCACACTGAGCAAACCCGCTTGTACGAGCGCGGTAATCTGTTCGGGAGTGTCGCCGGCGCGCGCCCACAATTGCTGAGCTTCCTGCCATGCGGCCAGAGCCTCATCTGGGCGCTTGAGATTCTGCAGGGCTTTGGCACGCGTCTGCTGCGCGAGCGCTTCACCCGCGGCGTCGTTTGCCTGCCGAGCCGCTTCGAGGGCTTGGTCTGCTGCTTTCAGCGAATCGAGCGGCTGTTTGGCATCGGCTAGGCGGCCGGCCTCTGCCAGCATTTTCTCCGCCGTGGGTGAGGCCTTCGGCCCGGATGGTTCGGCGGCCGCGGTTTCCTGTTGAGGTGGTTCAGTAACGGCGGCGCTTGGGTCGAGCAGAAATATCGAGCACCCGAGCAAACATACCCAGACTCGGACGAGTCGAGTGGTCACGATTCGCTCCCTCCCAGTACCAGGCCGTGCGATTCTCAGTTGCGAAGTTGTCGCAACATCTCCGCGGATTCCGATTCCAAGCTGCCGTGTGACTGAACGGTCTTCTGCAGTTCATCTTTCGCGCGGGCAACGTCTTTTCTTCGTAAATATGCCTTCGCCAGATAGAAGTGTGCAGACTCGGAGTATGCAGGGTCGCCCAGAGAAACGGTCTGGCGGAAGGATACGATGGCAGGGCCGTTTTGGCCAGCAAGCAAATAACAGGCACCCAAATAGAAGTTGAAGCTGGCGCTTTGAGGGTTGGCTTTTGCTGCGGCACGAACGCCGGGAATTGCTTTTGCGTAGTCTCCTTTCACGTAGAACTGCATCGCCTTATGAAAGGTCTCATGGGATTCATCTTCAGCGCCCCGCAGTACCACGGCAGAGTAAGGCGGCGGTTCCACGCGGGCCAACTCTTCGAGCGACGGTGCCGCCGAGGGCGACTGTACTTGTACTGGCACATGGGGACTTACCTTGGACGGCGGCAAGGTGACCTGCTGTGAAGGTTGGCGATTGTGCACCGAATACCACCAGATTCCCGCACTAAATAAGATAACTATGGCAGCGAACGCCGGTGCCCAAACCCAAATCCGGCGCAAACTTGCACCACGCGCGCGGGCAGGCATGGCCGGCTGACGCCGCAACTCAGTCTGCAAGGCCAGTCCGGTCTGGACTTGGGAAAAACACGTTCCGCACTCAAAGTAGTGCTTCTCGAATTCCTCCCGCTCCGGATCGGTCAGCCGGTCCAGCAGGTACTGCTCCGCGATGTCCTGTTCTTCAACTTCTTTGCAGTTCATGACTGTATCTATGTAGCTATGTGGCAAGTTTATTCAGGTTCGTGACATCTTCTTTCTCATAAGATCGGCGACCTTTTTCAGGGCACGCAGCTTGCGCGTCCGCACCACTTCCGAGGTGAGTCCAAGGGCGGACGCGATCTCTCCCGGCTTGTGGCCTTCCACCAAGGTCATCAGCAGGATGTTCCGGTCTTCCTGCCCGAAACTCTTGATCGCCTCGTGAACCAGTCGCATCCGTTCCGCGTCTTCGAGTTGATCAGCCGAGCAAGCTTGGGCCAGATCTTCAGGAAGTGGCTCCAGAGGGGGTCTTTGGCTTTGTGAGCGCAACTGGTTGTTGATCAGGTTCCGCGCGGTGCCGTGGACGAAAGCCGCCAGCTTGTCGGCGTCCTGCAGTTGCCCTTTGCGCAGCGCACCGATGACCGCCATCAGGACATCTTGTACTAATTCGCGCGCGGCTTCCCGGTCGCGAGTGCGCACCACACCCATCACGAAAACCCGGCGGCTGAACTCGTGCACCAGTTCTGTCTCGGCCGAAGCGTCTCCCTGATGGATTCGTTCGGCTAGACTTCGCAGTTCTCCGGCACTAGTGGCTGACGGCAGACCCTCCACCCTAACCCTCGCACCGGCGGATTATACCTTGCCATGCTGCAACTTTCAGCTATGATGGCCGCGAATGCCGCCCGCTGTCGCAGATTTTGCGACGAAAGCTGTCACATTCCTAATTCCCCGACCACTCTTACTCTGAACGATACGCTTGTATCGGATTTCTGGGGGAAAACGTGAATTCCAAGACATGGACGCGCATCATCGCTCTAACCTTACTCGCTGCGCTGGCGATCCCGGTTCAACTGGCCGCGCAAGACGCAGCTAAGCTACCTCACCCTCACCAATACCATCACTACCAGATAAACGACGTGGGCACGTTCGGCGGGCCCAGTAGTTGGTTGTTTAGCTCAGGTGTGGTCCGCTACGGACTCCTCAACAATCAAGGGACGCTGGCTGGCGCAGCCGATACGTCCGCGGTGGATCCGTACTGTTGGTGGTCACCAGACTGCTATGCCGCTCATGCATTTCAATGGCAGGACGGCGTAATGACCGATCTCGGCGTGCTGCCCGGCGGCATTGGCAGCCAGGTCAATTGGATCAGTGGGAACGGGATGATGGCGGGAGGCTCTGACAACGGTCAGCAGGATCCACTGAACCCGGCGCTACCGCAAATCCACGCTGTGCTTTGGGATCACGGGCAAATGACCGATCTGGGGACGTTCGAAGGTGGGTACGACGCCCAGGCCTCCGCCGTCAACAGCCGCGGCGAGATCGTCGGGCAAGCCTACAATACGATTCCAGATCCCAATTCTATGTTCGGTTACGGGTATCAGTCTCGGGCATTTTATTGGAACAACGGAGTGGTACAGGATTTGGGCACCCTGGGCACCGGCACGGACGCGGATGCCGGCATGATCAACGAGCGGGGACAAGTCATCGGGGTGTCGTACACTAGTTCGATTCCGAACGCCATTTGCGCCAGTATCAGTTCTTTTACCTTGACTACCGGTTCCTTCCTCTGGGACAGGAAAAACGGAATGAAGGACATCGGCGGCCTCGGAGGCACCTGCACCATCGCTGCCGACCTCAACAACCACGGTCAAATCGTCGGAGGATCCGCTCTGACGGGCGACACGCTGATCCACCCCTTCGTCTGGAATGCCTCAACCGGAGTTACCGATCTGCTGGATCCCTCGGATAGCAGTTACGGTTTCGCAGGAGTGGAAAACGCTCACGGCGACGTGGCGGGCGGGAACTGCGATTCCGTGAAGTGTTATGCCGTGTTTTGGCGGAAAACTCGTGGAATATGGCAAAAGACCAACCTCTCCACAATCGGCGGTTTCTCCTGGGGCGCTTCAACTAACGACTCAGGGGAGGTGGTCGGCATTTGCGGCGATTCCTTCAACTGTGCATTCTTGTGGGAGGACGGTGGCCCCATCGTCGATTTGAATACTCTGGTTCCTCCCGGCTCCGGCCTTCTAATTAATGAAGCGGACCAAATTAACGATCGCGGCGAAATTGCCGCCCAGAGTTGGGACGCGAACGGCAATAACCACATCCTTCTGCTGATTCCGTGCGACGAGAATCATGCAGACGTCCAGGGCTGCGACTACAGCCTGGTGGACGCGGCCACGGCGGCCGCGCAGAGAACAGCGCGTCCCTATGCTCCCAGCACAACACAACTTCCGCCGCGTTCGCGGTGGAGCAATCGGCGTCAACTGCCAAGCGCGCAATCGCAGGGTAAATACTTTCGTGCGCAATGATCCGAGCAAGCTGAGGAGAAGAATATGAACCGTGCAAGAACGATGTTCATCGCTGCGATCGCGTTGGCGGCCGTACTGGGAGCGGGCGCAATTCAGCCGGCGCAAGCACAGACGTTCACCGTGGTGGCAAACATTGGCCCGCTCAATCCGAGCGTAGGTTTCGTACCGGGTGTGGTTCGGGACGCGGCGGGCAATCTCTACGGCGCCGCCCCAGCGGGCGGGAACACCACTGGCGCATGCGCAATCGGCTGCGGAACCCTGTTCAAGGTGGATACCACCGGCACGGTCAGCGTGCTCTACAAGTTTACGGGTGGCACCGACGGATATTCTGCCTTCGGAGGCTTGATTGTGGACACGGCGGGCAATCTTTATGGCGCCTCGGGTACAGCGCTGTTCAAGTTGGATACTTCCGGCACATTTACCGTCCTGCACACCGGCGACGGATCATTGGCCGGCTTGGTTCGGGACGCAGCGGGTAACCTCTACGGCGTTAACAAGCTTGGCGGGTTCACCGGCGGAATCTGCGGGGCCAATGGATGCGGAATAGTATTCAAGCTGGATACCCTCGGCAACTACACCGTGCTGTACAGCTTCACAGGCTCCCCCGACGGGGCATACCCGGCGGCCGGTTTGGTTCTGGACTCGGCGGGCAACCTCTACGGCACGACTCAAGGCGGAGGGAGCATCGGTGGTGTATGCAACACGGGCCTCGGGTGCGGAACGGTGTTCAAGTTGGATGCCTCCAATTCTTTCGCCGAGACCGTGCTCTACAGTTTCACTGGGGCCCCGGACGGGGCAGCCCCCGAAGCTGGTTTGACTCTGGATGCGGCGGGCAACCTCTATGGCACCACGTACTCGGGAGGGCTCCTCGATTGCTTTGAACCGGCAGGGACAATCCCGCCGACCAACAAGAAGATCTACTGTGGCGTTGTTTTCAAAGTGGATACAACCGGCACGGAGACCGTGCTGCATAGCTTCACAGGAATTCCGGATGGGGCGCTTCCAAAGGCGAATCTGGTGATGGATGCGGCGGGCGAGCTTTATGGCACAACGGTTGAGGGCGGTAGCAGCGGCTTCTTCGGATGCGAAATTCTGAGTCAACCGATAGGCTGTGGCAGTATTTTCAAGGTGGACCCGGCCACTGGCACGCTGAGCGTGCTCTACAGCTTTACAGGGGGTGTGGATTTTGGGTACCCAGTCTCCGCTCTGACTCTGGACCCGTCCGGCAACCTCTACGGCACAGCACTTGATGCGGTGTTCAAGCTCGATCCACTGGGCACGCCGAATTACGTTCTCTCGGTTTGGAATGGCACCGCCGCTCATTTCGCAGGGACCTTTACCGTGAATGGCGTGGCCTGCGGAAGCATATGCTCGGAATTTTTTCCAAAAGGTACCGCGGTCACCCTGACGGCGGTCCCCGCTGCCGGGAACACTTTCACGGGATGGATCGGGCCCTGCTCCGGCACAGGCGCCTGCAGCCTGACCATGAATTCGGCCCAGCTTGTATTCGGGAACTTCGCTGCGCTACCGCTCGACTTCTCGCTCTCCGCTTCGGCACTCACTCCTGCGACGGTGAGTGCGGGTGGCTCGTCCACCTCCACGCTGACGGTAGCCGCAATCGGCGGATTCAACAATTCTGTCGCGTTCACGTGTGCGGTGACACCCACGCCCGCTCTGGCCCCGACCTGCGCGGTCAGCCCCAGTTCCGTAATGCCCGGGACTCCGGCCACTCTGACCGTGAAAACGACTGCACCAACTGCAGCCGCGATGTCATCGCGCGCTGCTTCTAGAATGTTCTACGCGCTCTTCCTGCCGCTGATTGGATTGGTCGGCATCGGTCTCGGATCGGATCGCAAGCTGAGGAAGGAACTTGTAGCTGCAGCCCTGGTCATCCTGCTATTCGCGGGCCTGGTTTTGCAGGTTGCCTGCGGTGGCAGCAGCAATAGTAGTGGTGGCGGGGGCAGCAAGGGCACGCCGTCCGGACAGTACATGATCACCGTTACAGGAACGTATTCGACGGGATCCTTGACGCACACCACCCCGACGATCATGCTCACGGTGCAGTAAGGCGGAGCGGCTCATGCATAATCTGCGTCAGCGTATGCTCTCGGGTTGAGTCGTTATCGCATGCCCGGCAGTCACCGAGCAGATAGTTTGCTGGAGCGACATTGAAAGCCAGGGGGAGACAATGAAGTTCCTTAAACAGATGTCCAGCACCGTGCTCGCGTCGGTCATCCTGCTGCCGGCGGTCATGGCAACGCGCTCGGCGCAAGCGCAGACTTTCACTGTGCTTCACACCTTCACCAACACGCCAGACGGGGCCAGCCCACCCGAAGAAGCGCTGGCGCTGGACGCGGCGGGCAAGATCTACGGCGTCACGAGTAACGGGGGCGCGAACGGCGTTGGCAGCCTGTTCACCCTGGACGCAACCGGCAAGGAAACGGTCGTGCACAGCTTCGTCAACGCAGTCAGTCCACAGGGCATGATTCGGGACACAGCGGGTAACATCTACGGCACCTCCGCAGGCGGTCTCCCGAACGGCTACGGAGCGGTTTTTCAGCTGGACCCGACGGGGAAGGAAACGGATTTGTACATCTTCACGGGCGGGCTGGCTGGCGCGGCGCCCAGCGGAGGCGTGGCTCGGGATGCGGCGGGCAACATTTACGGGAACGCCATCTATGCCGGCGATCCCACTTGTGCGTACGGGTCCGGATGCGGAGTGATTTTCAAAGTGGATCCGAACGGCAATGAAACCATTCTGCACACCTTCCATCTAGGAAGCGATGGGGCCTTCCCGTATGGAAGTATGGTGCTGGACGCGGCAGGGAATCTCTACGGTACAACCCATCTCGGCGGCGATCCTACCTGCAACTGCGGAACGGTGTTCCAGATCGATCCGTCCGGCCAGTTCACCATCAAGTACACCTTCACTGGGCCGGATGGCGCCAGTCCTTACTCTGGGTTGGTGCAAGACGCCGCGGGTAACCTCTACGGCGCCACCTCTGGCGGGGGAACTTCGCTGGAAGGAGCAGTGTTCAAGCTGGATCCGACAACAGGAACGGAGACCGTGCTCTACAGCTTCACTGACGGAGCGGACGGGGGCGTTCCCATGGCAGGTGTTGTGCTGGACGCGGCGGGCAACATTTACGGTACCACCATGGAAGGCGGCCTCATCCCGTGCCCTGGGAGCATATTTGGATGCGGCGTGGTGTTCAAGGTGGATCCAGCAACCGGCACCGAAACCGTGCTCTACACTTTCAAAGACGGAGCCGACGGAGCGAATCCTGGGACAAACCTGGTGCTGGACACGCTGGGAAATCTCTACGGTGCCGCGGGGACCGCGAATACTCAGGGCTGCGCCAACCTTCCTTATAGCTGTGGAATAGTGTTCAAGATCGCCCAGATTGACTACTCGCTCTCCGCTTCCGCGCTCACGCCCGGTACGGTAAGTCCAGGCGGGACGTCCAACTCCACGGTGAATGTGACGACAGCGGCCGGCGGGTTCAACGGCACCGTCACGCTTGCCTGTTTGGTGACCCCCGCGCCCACCTTCGCCCCGACATGCTCTTTTAGCTCTGGTTCCGTCACTCCCGGAAGTTCTTCCACGCTGACCGTCCACACGACAGGGCCCAGCGGTGCGTTGATCTCTAGTCATGTTTCAGGATTTTCCTACGCCCTCTGGTTACCGCTGCTCGGCATAGTCGCGGCGGGTGCTGGTTTGGGTTCAGATCAAGAAAGAAAAAAGAAAATACTCACAACTGTGGCGCTAGCCTTCTTGCTGTTTGCCGGTCTAGCTTCCGAGGTTGCTTGCGGCGGTGGTGGCGGCCCGCCCCCGTCCCCAGTCGGCGGCACACCGGCGGGAACATACACAATCGCCGTCACGGGCACGGATGCGTCGGGCACCTTAGTGCACTCCGCGACTAAGATGCTCACGGTTCAGTAAGGTGAAAACAACCGTCACCGTCACGAGCGGTCCTGGCACCCACAGGTGATCGTGTAGTGATCGGAACCGCTCGGATCCGCGGGAATGAGCTAGAACTGCGGACCAAAGTCTCGGATTCCTATCCGTCCAGAAACCTCCAGCAGATGAGAATGCAACCCAATGCTAGGAACGCTTCATGGATGTCGGCCCGCTTTTCGTAGCGCACCCGCAGGCGGCGGAACTGGTTCAACCAGGCGAACGTCCGCTCCACGACCCAGCGCCATCGGCCTAGTCCACTGCCATGTTCGGTGTTGCGCTTCGCAAGAAAAGGAATGATGTGGCGGGCAAGCAGTCCTTTGCGGATTGCCTCAGCGTCATAGCCCCGGTCGCCCAATACGCAATCAGGCAGATGGCGCGCCCTTCCTCGCTTTCCCTGCAACGGTGGGATGGCATCAACCAGAGCGAGGGCTTGCTGCG
>Ga0209415_10017253_pt1 | contig 11509 bp, 8 predicted proteins | sample PeaSoiSIISIP2007_FD_187696 | JGI IMG/M metagenome (GOLD analysis project Ga0209415, IMG submission 187696) | Peat soil microbial communities from Weissenstadt, Germany - SII-SIP-2007 (SPAdes) (version 2) | ecosystem: Environmental > Terrestrial > Soil > Wetlands > Peat | place: Germany... | reverse complement strand
CCCGACATGAACAAGCTCTGGTTCCACGACGGGACGACCGGGCTCATCAACCTCGCCTCGACGGTGGTGCTCACCTTCGAGCCGGACCACCCGAGCTGGTCGCCCGACGGCACGATGATCGCGATGACGCACGTGGGCGTGCACAACACGTCGCAGCGCGAGTACCTGGGCGGCATCGACGTCGCGACGTTCGCGGCCGGGACGGTCACCAGCGACGGTGGGGTCACGGTCGGCAACGCCGGCAGCTCCCTGGGCGAGCCGGTCGTCGTCGTGCCGAGCAACGTGACGACGGGGTCGAACGCCGTCAACAGCTACAACCCCAGCTTCTCGCCGGACTCGACGTTCCTCGTCTTCTCCCAGACCACGTGCACGGTCGCGCAGTCGAAGACCGACGTGTGCGACAGCGACGTCGCCAACAACCTGAACGCGACGACGTGGGCGGTGAAGCCTGCCGCCGGCGCGACGCCGCTTCACCTCGGCAACGCGGCGGCCCCCGGCGTCGTCGACGGCGCGGGCGCCAACATCATCGACACGTTCCCGCGGCCGACTCCGTTCGAGACGACGCAGGGCGCCGGCAAGCTGTTCTGGTTCACCGTCGCATCGCTCAGGCAACCGGGGCTGCGCCTGAAGAACTACACGGCCGCCCAGCAGCAGCTGTGGATGTTCGCCGTCGATCCCGCGAAGGTCCTCGCCGGGCAGGACGGCAGCTTCACCGCGTTCTTCCTCCCGTTCCAGGACCCGACGACGTCCAATCACATCGGACAGTGGACCGAGAAGATCGCCACCACGAATCCCCCGCCTCCCCCGCCCCCTCCGCCGCCTCCACCGCCCCCGCCTCCGCCCCCACCGCCCGCGCAGTGACTACTTGCCGGGCTTGACGGTGCTCTTGACGATCTCGCCGAAGGTGCCGGCGTCGCTCACCGCGAGGTCCGCGAGGATCTTGCGGTCGAGGCCGACGTTGGCCGTCTTCAGCTGGTGCATCAGGCGCGAGTACGTCGTCCCGTTCTGGCGGGCCGCGGCGTTGATGCGCGCGATCCACAGGCGGCGGAAGTCGCGCTTGCGGAGCTTGCGATGGGCGTACGCGTACACCCAGGCCTTCATCACGACCTCCTTCGCGTAGGCGAAGAGGCGCGAGCGGGCGCTGTGGAAGCCCTTGGCTTCCTTCAGGATGCGGTTGCGGCGGCGGCGAGCCTTGAATCCACGTTTGGCGCGGGGCATGGGCGTCCTCTCAGCTGTAGGGGAGCATGCGCTTGACGTGCTTCTGCATCGTCGAGTCGACCATGTCGTTCTTGCGCAGGCGGCGCAGGCGCTTGCGGGACTTCTCCTGCATGCCGTGGTTTCCGCCCCCCTTGGGGCGCCGGACCCGGCCCTTGCCGGTCACGCGGAAGCGCTTGGCCGCCGCTTTTCTGGTCTTCATCTTCGGCATGACGCCACCTTGGTGCCGCTCCGGGCGGGCCGACGCGCCGGAAAGGGGCGCGACGGTTCAGGAAAGCCTGCCGGAATCGGGGCGCGGAAGATGATGGGAAACGGGCGCCTTGTCAAGCCGTCCGCCCGGCGGGCGGGCGCGGTCCGGCTCAGGCGTCGGCCAGCGCGACGAAGGCATCGGCGAGCCGGCGCATGGAAGCCGCGGCGCGCTCGGTGGCCTCCGCGACCGCCTCGCCCTCGCGGACCTCTTCGCGCACGTCGAAGTAGAACTTGGCCTTCGGCTCGGTGCCGCTCGGGCGGGCGATGATGCGGCTCCCCGAGGCGAGGTCGAGCGTGAGGACGTTGCTCTTCGGGAGCGTGAGGGGGGTGACGCCGCGGGAGCGGGTCTCCGTGCGCGTCCGGGCCTCGTAGTCGGACACCGCGACGACCTCGTCCTCCCCCACGCGGCGGGGGGGCGAGCCGCGCAGGCGCGCCATCATCGCGCGGAGGGAGGCGACGCCGCTCACGCCCTTGCGGGTGATGTTGACCTGGGTGCTGGCGAAGACGCCCCAGCGGCGCGCGATGGCGTCGAGCTCGTCCTGCACGGTGCGCCCGCGCTCCCGCAGGACGGCGACGACCTCGGCCGCGATGAGCGCGCCCGAGATCCCGTCCTTGTCGCGCACGACGTCTCCCACGCAGTAGCCGAGCGCCTCCTCGTAGCCGAAGACGAACTCGCACGGCTCGGTCTCGCGCTCGAGCTCCATGGCCCGGTTGGCGATCCACTTGAACCCGGTCAGCGTCTCCTCGTAGCGGACGCCGAGCGACGCCGCGATGCGCCCGAGCAGCGGCGACGACACGATGGACGCGATGACGACGCGAGGCTTCTTCGCCGGCTTCTCCGTCAGGAGGTAGTGCCCGAGCAGCACGCCCACCTGGTTGCCGGTGAGCTGCCGGAACCCCTCGCCCTCCGGCACCGCCATCGCGAGCCGGTCCGCGTCGGGATCGTTGGCGAGCACGAGGTGGGCGCCCGTCTTCTTCGCCAGGGCGAAGGAGAGGTCCATGGCCCCCTTCTCCTCGGGGTTCGGGAACGCCACGGTGGGAAACGCGCCGTCGGGCTTCTGCTGCTCCGGGACGCTCGTCACGTCGCTGAAGCCTCCCTCGGACAGGGCGCGACGCACGAGCGAATCGCCGACGCCGTGCAGCGGCGTGTACACGATGCGGAGCCGGCGGTCCCCGGCGTTGGGGTGAACGGCCAGGGCGCGGATGGCGTCGAGGTAGGCGCGCTCGAGGCTCGGCGGCGCCTCGGTGACCAGGCCTCGCGCGGCGAGATCGTTGAGGGCCTTGTGCACCACCTCGCTCGCGGCGGGCGCGCGCACGATGGCGGCGGCGATCCGGGCGTCGATGGGCGGGATGATCTGCGCGGCGTTCTCCCAGTAGACCTTGTAGCCGTTGTAGTCAGGCGGGTTGTGGCTGGCGGTGATGACGACGCCGGCTGCCGCGCCCAGGCTCTTCACCGCGAAGCCGACGAGCGGTGTCGGCACGGGCGTCCGGAAGAGCACCACCTTGATCCCCGCCGCGGCCAGGATGACCGCCGCGTGCTCGGAGAACTGCCGGCTCATGCGGCGCGCGTCCCCGCCGACGACGACCCCGCGCATGCCCGCGCCGGGCACGCCGGCGAGCAGCTCCTGCGCCAGCCCCCACGTCGCCCGCACCACGACGGCGAGGTTCATGCGGTTCGGGCCGGCGGCCAGGACACCCCGCAGACCGGCGGTTCCGAACTCGAGCGGTCCGGCGAAGCGGTCCGCGAGGTCGGTCGCGGCGAGGTCCGGCTGAGCGAGCAGCGTCCGCAGCTCGTCGCGTGTGCCCGGATCCGGATCGTCGGCCATCCAGCGCTCGGCGCTCTTGCGTAGGTCGGCGGGTTCCATCTGGGCTCAGGGGGTATTCATCGCAAGGGCCGCCACTATACAGGCGGGAGCGCCGCTCCGCGTGCGATAGTCGTGGGCGGAGATGCTGCGCTACGCGCTCCGCCGCGTCCTCTGGGCGATCCCGACGCTGCTCGCGACGAGCCTCGTGCTCTTCTTCGTCACGACGCTGGCCCCGGACCCGGCCCGGGACACGGGCGACGCGACCATCGAGGAGGCGCGGCGGACGCGCTTCGTCGACCTGCCGCGCTTCGTGAACACCCGGCCCCAGGACGTGGTGTCCCGGGCGAGCGCGGCCGTGAAGGCGGTGTCGTCGGGAGGCGCCGACGAGGAGCGCGGAGCGCGCGAGCTGAGGCGCCTCGGGGGCGCGGCCCTGCCCTACGTGCTCCCGCTCCTGGAGGCCCTCCCTCCGGAGGGGCGCGGGCGCGTGGCGGTGGCGCTGGCCCCGGTGGCGTCCCGGATGGCCATCGGCAACGCCGGCGACCTCCTCCAGCCGCAGACGGCCGCGCTCTTCTGGTCGCGCTTCTGGGACGACCGCGCCCTCGACTTCACGCGGACGGCGGTGGACCGCGCGGTGTCGCGGCTGGTCGAGCACGGTACGGACCTCCGCGAGACCGACATGGTGTCGCTCGACACGTACGCGCTCCCCGAGGTGATTCGCGCGATGACCACCACGAGCGATCACGTGTCGCTGGAACGGCTCACGCGGATCGCGCGGCACGCGACCGAGCGCGGACCGGTGCTCGCCGAGGACTCCGACGCCACGCAGGTGCGCCGCGCCGTGGCCGACTGGCAGGAGTGGTGGTTCGTGCACGCCACGGACTACGTCGAGCTCGACGGCGCCGACCGGGCCATCGCCGTCGTGACCGAGACCCGCTACGGCAAGTGGCTGCGGCGCGCGGCGAGCGGCGAGCTCGGCGTGAGCGCGATCGACGGCGAGCCCATCGCCGACAAGCTGCGCGAGCGGGCGCCGGTGACGCTGCTCGTGTGCGGGCTGGCGATGCTCCTCAGCTGGTCGCTCGCCGTCCCCCTCGGCGCACTCGGTGCGTGGCGACAGGGGCGCGCATTCGACTGGGTGAGCAGCGGCGTGCTCTTCCTCCTCTACGCGACCCCGACGTTCGCGGTCGCCGAGATCCTGCGACGGGTCGCGGCCGGACACGCGCTCGGCGGGGGGCGCGTGTGGCTGGCGGTGGCGGCGCTCGCGCTGGGCTCGATAGCGACGCTCTCGCGATGGCAGCGCGCGGCGATGCTGGACGTCGTCCGCCAGGACTTCGTGCGCACGGCGCGCGCCAAGGGTTTGCCGGCGTGGCGGGTCGCGGTCGTCCACGCGCTGCGAAACGCGCTCATGCCGACGTTGACGCTCGCCGGCTTGCACCTGCCCGTCCTCCTCGGCGGTGCCTTCGTCGTCGAGGAGGTGTTCGGCCTGCCCGGCCTGGGCTTCGAGACGCTGCGCGCCATCGAGGCGCACGACGCAGCCTGGCTCATGGCGGTCATCCTCGCGTCGGCGGTCGCGGTGACCCTGGGCCTGGTCGCGAGCGACGTGGCGTACGGCGCGCTCGACCCGCGCGTGCGCGAGGTGCTCTCGCGGAGGCAGGACGGGAGGGCGGCATGAGCGACGAGCACCTCCCGCAAGAACCGAGCGTCGTCCTCGAGCTCTCGCGGCGCAAAGGGGCCGCGGCCGTGCGCGACTCCCTCGTGGGAGCCCAGCGCGTCGCCGCTCCCTACGTGACGATGACGCGCATCGCGCTGGCACGCCTGGGGCGCGACCGTCTGGCCCGTGCCGGGGCGCTCGTGCTGGCGTGCCTCGCGCTGGTGGCAGTATTCGCCGACCTCCTGGCCAGCGACCGGCCGATCGCCTGCCGCTGGCACGGCGTCGTGTACGTGCTGCCCAACGTGACGCATCCCGCGGCGCTGGCGGGCGTCGACGGCGCCGCGATGCAGCGCGACCGCGGGCCGGGCGACTGGGCGATCGCGCCGCTGGTGGCGCACGGGCCGACCGAGGTCGCGGAGCCCGACGCGATGCTCGCGCCGCTCTCGCCGGGCCACCCGCTGGGCACCGACGCGCTCGGCCGCGATCTCTTCGCGCGCGTCGTGCACGGCGCTCGCACCGCGCTCGGCCTCGGCCTCGCCGCGTCGCTCGTCCTCGTCGCCATCGGCGTCGCGCTGGGGGGGCTCGCCGGGTTCGCCGGCGGCGTGGTCGACTCGCTGGTGTCGCGCGCGGTCGAGTCGCTCACGGCGATCCCGACGCTGGTGCTCGTGCTCGTCGTCGGCGCCCTGGTCCCGCACCCGACGACGGCCACGCTGCTGTGGACCATCGCCCTCACGCGCTGGACGGAGCTGGCCCGGCTCGTGCGCGCCGAGGTGCTCCGCGGGCTGGGAGAGGACTACGCCACGGCGGCGCGCGCCCTCGGAGCATCCCCATCGCGCGTGCTGCTGCGCCACGTGATGCCGAACGCCATCGGCCCGGCCATCGTCGCCGCCGCCTTCGGCGTCGCGTCGGTCGTGCTCCTCGAAGCCGCCGTCGACTTTCTCCGGGTGGGCTCGCCGGACACGATGGCATCGTGGGGCGAGGCGATGGGGGAGGCGCGCGCCAGCACCGGCGCGTGGTGGCTGATCGTCTTCCCGGGCGCGGCGCTCCTGGCCACGCTCGTGTCGCTCAACCTCGTCGGCGAAGCGGCGCGCGACGCGCTCGATCCCAGGCTCCGCTGCGCGAGCTCGGACCTCGGGGGCGGCGTGGGGGGGTGACGCCTTGACGCGGCGGAGGGGGGCCCCGATGCTGGGCAGGGGGGTTGCGTCCCCAGGAGGGTGAGCCAGGTGACGACGAGCGGCGCGCAACGCGGCGCCTCCCTTCCACGCGAGGGAGATGTGCTCGCCGGCAAGTACCGGATCGAGCGCGTGCTCGGTCAGGGCGGCATGGGCATCGTGTACGCGGCGTACCACGAGCTCCTCGCGCAGCAGGTCGCCCTCAAGCTGCTCTTGCCTGAGATTGCCCGGCATCCCGAGGCCGTCTCTCGATTCCTCCACGAAGCCCGCGCCGCTGCGCGCATCCAGGGGGACCACGTCGCCCGCGTGATGGACGTGGGGACGCTCGACGAAGGCCTGCCCTACATCGTGCTCGAGCTGCTCCAGGGGCTCGACCTGGGCCAGGTCCTCGTCGCTCGCGAGACGCTGCCGGTCGACCTCGTCATCGACTACGTGATGCAGGCGCTCGAGGCGCTGGCACAGGCGCACGCGCTCGGGATCGTGCACCGCGACATCAAGCCCTCGAACCTCTTCCTAGCGCGGACGGGCGATGGCTCCACCAGGGTCAAGGTCCTCGACTTCGGGATCTCGAAGACGATCTCGCATGGCGACGGGGCCGAGGGTGCCTCGGTCACGGCCACGAACGCGGTGCTCGGATCGCCCGCGTACATGTCCCCCGAGCAGCTCCGGAACTCGAAGAACGTCGACGTCCGGACGGACGTCTGGTCGATCGGAGTCGTCCTCTACGAGCTTCTCACCGGCCGGCTCCCCTTCCACGGGGAGAACGTCGTCGACCTCTTCGCCGCGATAAGCGAGACGGTCCCCCGGGCCCCTTCGGCGGACCGCGCCACAGTGCCGCTCGCGATCGACGAGGCGGTCATGCGGTGCCTGGAGCGTTCTCCCGCGGACCGCTTCGGGAGCGTGACCGACCTGGCGGCCGCGCTCGCGCCGTACGGGTCGGCGTCGGCGCGGGCGTCGCTCGAGCGGATCGACCGGCCGCGAGTCGGCCCCATCGCTCCGAAGACCGTCCAGGTCCGTCCCCTCGGCGCGAGCGCGGACCTCGCCACGCTGGTCGGAGCCGGCGACCTCGGCAGCGGCGACACGTTGCTGGCCCTCACCCCTCCGTCGGGCTCGACGGCGGCGTTCGAGGAGCGCGCGCCAGTCGCCGCACCCCACGTGCTCACCACGTCATCCTGGTCTCGCTCGGAGAGGGAGGGCAGCTCGCGGCGACGCCGGCTCGTGTGGTTCGTCTCGGCCGTCGCCATGCTCGCAGCCGGCGCAGCCGCGATCGGGATGCTGTGGGGTCGCACTTCGAGCCCTGGAATCGTGGCCCAGCCGGCGGCGCTGGTCGGAGCCGTCGCGCCACCCCCCGTCGAGGCGGCCGTCTCGCCGTCCGCCTCCGCCGAGCCGGACGTGTCGACCGCATCGGCGCTGCCGTCGGCCATCCCTGCGCCGACGAAGGCCCCCGTCCCGCTGCGTCGCCCCGTCAGCCTCGCGGGCACTTCGCGGCCGGCTCCGTCCGGACCGCCCTCGCTCCAAGATCCCATCTTTGGCCGGCACTGAGGCATCGGCGACGAATGCACCGTCTCCCCTCTGCCGTGGCCACACTCCTCGCCACAACCGTCACGCTCGCCGGCTCCACGGCGGGCGCGCAGCCTTCGACAGGCGCACCGATCGTGACGGTCGCGGACTCCCTCTTCCGCGAAGGCCAGGCCCTCCTCGGGCAAGGCAAGACGCACGAGGCTTGCGAGAAGTTCGCCGAGAGCAACCGCCTGGATCCGCAGCTGGGCACGCTACTCAACCTGGCCGTCTGCCACGAGCAAGAGGAGAGGACCGCCACGGCCTGGAGCGACTACGACGCGGTCGTCGAGGAGGCCCGGCGCCGCGGGGACACCGCGCGCATCCGTTACGCGCAATCGCACGTCGCGGCGCTCGAGAAGAGACTGAGCCGCGTGCAGCTCGAGCTGGGCGCGGGCGTCGCGCTCTCGGACGTGAAGGTCGATGGGCAGACGCTCGGCAGGACCGCGTGGTCGTCGCCGCTCCCGCTCGACCCGGGCGACCACACGTTCGAGCTGTCCGCCCCTGGCAAGCTCTCTCGACAGATCCACGTCGCCCTCGCGAAGGGACCCGTGACGCAGGTCGTCCACATCGCTCCGCTGGAGGACCGGCCCGCCGAGGCCACGACCCCGCCTCCGGCGGTCGCACCGGCGCCTCCGCCACCGAGCCCGACTCCACCGGCCCAGCCGCCACCGGCGCCCGATGCCGAGGCGACGGGGGGAGGGACGCGGAGGCTCGTGATGTACATCTCGGCCGGGGTGGCCGTGATCGGGGCGGGCGTCGGGACCGCCTTCGGCATCTCCGCGATGACGCGCAAGTCGTCCGACGTGGATCCCTATTGCCAGGGCAGCGTGTGTCAGGCGCAGGGGCTCACCGCCGTGGGACCCGTGCGCGACGCGGCGACGGCCGCCGACGTGTCGTTCATCGTCGCGGGTGCGGGGGCGCTGGTCGCGGGCGCCGCGTTCCTGTTCCTGCCGCGCGATTCGTCCGCCGTGCACGTGACGCCGACGGTGGGCCGCTCCTCGGGCGGGTTCGCCGTGGTGGGATCATGGTGAAGCTCCCGTGGCGCCTCCTCGGTCTCGTCGGAGCGATGAGCGTCGTGGCATGCACCACCATCATCGGCCTGCGCGACGACTACCACCTGGCCGACGGCGGCTCCGACGCGACGGCGCCCGCGGAGGGCGGCGCGGACGGCACCACGGAGGCCGCGGCCGCGAGTGACGGCGGCCCAGAAGGGGGGAGCGACGCGGCGACCGACGGGAGAGACGCAGGCGACGCGGGCAATACCTCGGACACCGGCGTCCCGGCTGACGCGCCTCCCGAGGCGTCGTACGACGGACCGCCGAGCTGCCAGGGACTCGAAGCAGGCTGCGGCCCGGCTGGCGCGCTCGAGTCGTGCTGCGCATCGACGTACGTGGAAGGGGGGACGTTCGTGCACGAGGTCGTGGGAGTCCCTCCCGACGCGAGCACGCTGGCGGAGGCCGACTCCGGCGTGAGCGACTTTCGCCTCGACAAGTACCTCGTCACCGTGGGCCGGTTCCGCAACTTCGCCGCGGCGATGGATGCCGGCTGGTACCCGCAGAACGGACAGGGCAAGCACGCCTATCTGCCCGAGGGTGGCGTCTGGTCGACGATCGAGAACGCGCCCGAGGAGGGCTGGCGAGACGAGTACGACACGATCCCCGCGTCGACAGCCGACTGGAGCTCGGAGCTCACCACCGCGGAGGGTTGCACGCCGAACGCCACGATGTGGACGGCGCAACCCGGCGCCCTCGACAATCACCCGATCAACTGCGTCCCGTGGGAAGGCGCCTACGCGTTCTGCATCTGGGACGGTGGGTTCCTCGCGACCGATGCCGAGTTCAACTACGCGCAGCTCGGCGGCTCGGAGCAGCGCCTCTACCCCTGGAGTGTCCCGCCGGGCGACGCGGGGATCGACCCGACGAACGCGAGCTACGGGCCGGGCAACGGGCAGTGCTACGGCACGTCGGGCTTCCCGCACACGTGCACGCAGTTCGATCACACCATCCCCGGCTCGTTCCCCAGCGGCAACGGGAAGTGGGGGCAAGCCGATCTCGTGGGCGACATCCCCGAGTACACGCTCGACTGCTTCACGCCCATCCCGTCCGGATGCACCGATTGCGGCCCGATCACCGCTTGCGCCGGCACGCACGTCGTCCGTACGGCCCTGGACGACGCTCCTACCAGCTGGCTCATCAACGCCGTGGGGCAGCAGGAGCAGAGCTTCTTCCTCCCGCTCGTCGGCTTCCGCTGTGCTCGCGCCCCCTGAGTCCCCCCGGGCGCGGAGGACCGTCAGTGAAACGTCGTCTTGAACTCGCCGATGTCGCCGCTGCCCGCCGTCGCCGTCGGCGCAGGGCGTGGGTTCCTCGGCTTCGCGGAGGGGTTCGCCCACCAGGGTGTCGCCGACGCGGAAGGGCGGGACGCCGCGGTCGCGCTCTCGGTGGGAACCGGCGATACGGCAGGGTCCGTCGAGGCCGTGGCCTGGGTCGTCGGCGTGGTTGCCGCCACGGGGGCCGGTGGAGCCACCGCCGCCACGACCGCCGGCCGCGAAGCCACGGGCGTCGTCCCCGCCGTCGTCTTCGCCGGCGTCCCCATCGTCACCTGGAACACCACGAACAGCCCCACCACCACGACCACGCCCGCCACGATGGCCACGATGACGCGCGGCGCGATCTGCTGAGGCAGCACCGCCGTCGCCTCCATGGCCCGGCGCCTCGCGTCCGCCGCATCGATCACCGCCTGCACCTTCGCACGGTCGATCCTCGTCGTCGGCGCCTGGAGAGGCCGCTCCACCACGACCTTCGGTTCGTCGTCCGGCGAGGTCCGCGCGGGACGGACCATGTGCTCGGCGTGATACGAGGCCGACGACTGACCGTCGGTCTGCGGCATGGTCTTCGGGCGCTCGGGCTGGGGCCCCTGCATCCCGTCGAGCAGCAGCTCGACCGAGTCCTTGTTCGGCTTCACCTGCGACGACGCGGGGACGATGATCCCCATGGGCGGCGTGCGGTGCACCGGCATGGCCGACGCCATCGGAGGCTGCGACGGGGGTCCCACCCCCGGATCGGTCGACACGTGCGTCGAGGCGGGGATCGGCGCCGGGGTGGGATCGGTCGGGGCCAGACCGCGCATCGCGCCGGGTGTCGACGGGTCGGTATCCTGTTCCTTGGTCGTCATCCCTGCATCTCAGCCGCCTCATCCTTTTTACCGCCGATCGGCGCGGGACACCAAGGCGCTGACGGTCCCCTGGTTCAAGAGCCCTCGACGCGCCGCGCAGCGTGCGTATAGATCCGGGCATCATGACGATTCTGGGCGGCTTCGGCGGCAGGGGACCAGGCGGCGAGTCGCCCAAGGGCAAGGGCGGCGGTGGCGTCCCCTACGTGACGGAGCGCGACTTCGAGAAGGAGGTGCTGCGGAGCGAGCTCCCCGTCCTGATGCAGTTCACGGCCGACTGGTGCCAGCCGTGCAAGGCCATCGCCCCGGAGGTCGAGGCCTTTGCGCGGGAGATGGAGGGCAAGGCCAAGGTGGTGAGGATCGACGTCGACAAGTCGCCCGTCATCGCCCAGCAGCTCCGCGTGCAGAGCGTCCCCACCTTCATGATGGTGGCCGAGGGCCGCATCCAGGACGCCGTCGTGGGCGCGATCAAGAAGAAGAAGATGCAGGAGATGGTGGAGCCCTTCCTCCCGCGCGCGGCCGGGGCCATCAAGCCGGTCGAGCTGGCGCAGCTCCTGGCGGGCGGCGCGGTGTCGCCCATCGACACGCGCGACGCGGCGGCCTTCGGGCGAGCGCATCTGCCGGGCGCGGTGAGCATGCCGCTCGACGGCATCGAGTCGCGCCTCGCCGAGCTTCACATGCTGACGGGACAG
>Ga0209415_10017252_pt1 | contig 11509 bp, 7 predicted proteins | sample PeaSoiSIISIP2007_FD_187696 | JGI IMG/M metagenome (GOLD analysis project Ga0209415, IMG submission 187696) | Peat soil microbial communities from Weissenstadt, Germany - SII-SIP-2007 (SPAdes) (version 2) | ecosystem: Environmental > Terrestrial > Soil > Wetlands > Peat | place: Germany... | reverse complement strand
CGCGTGAGGCGCTGGCCGATCCGGCGTACCGCGCGGCGCTGATGAGCCCGCAGTTCAACGCGCTCCCGTACCTGGCGCCGCTGCGGGAGACGGTCCGTCGCATTCTCGGCCCCGGGTCCTTCTCCTATCCGGTGAAGGTACTGCGCGCGGCGCCGCCGGAGCAGCCGGGGCAGCCGGCCCGTGGCCGGTACGTGCACTGCGACTACGCCGTCTCGGGAGTCCAGGACATGCTGACCACCTGGATGCCGCTGGCTGACGTCCCGGCCGCGCTCGGCGGGCTGGCCGTGCGGCCCGGCGGGCACCGGGACCGGCCGCGGCGGCCGGTCCCGCTGGCGGGCACCGAGCGTGGCTGGGCCACGACGGACTACCGGGCCGGGGATGTGATCATCTTTCACTGCCTGACCCCGCACGCGGCGCTGCCCAACGTGGCCCGCCAGCTGCGGCTGTCCGCTGATTTCCGCTGGCAGCAGCCTGGCTGCCCGGCGCCGGCCGAGATGATTCTCGGGCCCGCCGCCCGGCCGCCTGAGCTGTTCAGCCGGCTGCTGCGGGGTGAGCCCTGGTGGGAACCGGTCCCGGCGGGCCTGACGCTCCGGCCGCGCGCGGAACTGGCCGCCCGGCCGCCGCGCCGGTCAGGGTTCTTCGAGGTCCACCCCGCCTGGCGGCGCTGGCGGCCCCTGTCCGGGCCGGTGCACTAGCCGGCGCGGCGGTTACCGGTGATCTTCCGCATCGACGGTGATCGCCGTAGGGTCGGTGTCGTCGCCATCGGTCACGCCGGCATCGGAGGATCCGTCGCGTTGAGCAGCAACGGCGCAGTGACCGCCGACGGGCGCCGCGCTCGGGCCCTCTCCGGGGTGCGCGCGATCGAGCATGCGTGGATACCGATGCCCGACGGGACCAGGCTGGCCGCCCGGATCTGGCTGCCGGAGGACGCCGGGGCGGCACCGGTCCCGGCGATTCTCGACTTCCTGCCCTACCGGCAGGGTGACCTGATGGCGGCGCGGGACGCGGCCATCTATCCCTACCTCGCTGCACGCGGCTACGCCTGCGCCCGGGTGGATCTTCGTGGCACCGGCAACTCCGAGGGCATCATTCACGACGAGTACACCCCCCAGGAACTGCAGGACGGCTGCGACGTGATCGCCTGGCTGGCGGCCCAGCCGTGGTGCGACGGGAACATCGGCATGACCGGGATCTCGTGGGGCGGCTTCAACAGCCTCCAGGTGGCGGCCCTGCGCCCGGACGCCCTGCGGGCGGTCCTCACGATCTGCGCGAGCGACGACCGGTACGCCGACGACGTCCACTACCGGGGCGGATGCGTGCTCGCCGTCGACATGCTGCAGTGGGCGGTCTCCATGCTGGTCTGGAACGCATTGCCGCCTGACCCGGCCGTCGTGGGCCCCGGCTGGCGCGGGCGATGGCTCGAGCGACTGACGCTGACGCCCGCGTTCATCGAGCCGTGGATGTCGCATCAGCTCCGGGACGAGTACTGGCGCCACGGGTCGGTGCGCGAGGACTACGCCGCTATCGAGGTGCCGGTCTACGCGGTCGGCGGATGGTCCGACGGCTACACCGATGCCATCCCGCGCCTGCTGGCTGGCCTGACCGGGCCGCGCAAGGGCCTCATCGGGCCGTGGTCGCACGCCTTCCCGAACGACTCGGTGCCCGGGCCCGAGATCGGCTTCCTGGAGGAGTCGCTCCGGTGGTGGGACCACTGGCTCAAGGGGATCGACACCGGGATCATGGACGAGCCGATGCTGCGGGCCTGGATGCAGGAGTACACGCCGCCCGCGCCCCACCATCAGGACTGGCCGGGCCGGTGGGTGGCCGAGCCGTGCTGGCCGCCGGCCGGCGGGGGCTCCAGCCGGGCACGGCGGCTCTACCTGCTGGCCAGCGGGAACGGCCAGCTGGCGGACCACCCCGGTGATGGGAGCGTATGCAGTCACCGGGGGGAGGAGACGGGCGGGCTCGACGCCGGGGCTGTCACCGCTGACGGGGGTTCCGGGGACTGGCCAGGGGACCAGCGTGGCGAAGACGGGCGCTCGCTCAGCTTCACCTCCAGACCGCTCGGGGAGGCCGTCGAGATCCTGGGCAACCCCCGGGTGGGCCTAATGGTAACCAGCGATCGCCCAGGGGCGAGCGTGGTGGTCCGCCTGTGCGATATCGCACCCACCGGGGAATCGCTGCTAGTCACCCGCGACCTGCTCAATCTCACGCACCGGGAAGGCCACGACCGGGTCGCGCCCCTCATGCCCGGCCAGGCCGTGCGCGTGGAGCTGCCGCTGAAGGTCATCGCGCACCGTTTCGGAGCCGGTCACCGGATCCGGCTCTCGGTCTCGACCACGTACTGGCCCTGGATGTGGCCTCATCCAGGGCCAGTAACACTGGGCCTGCGCTGCGATGAGGGCTCCTTCGTGGAACTCCCGGTGCGGAGCCCGCGGGCAGAGGATGACGCCCTGGCCCCTTTCGGCCCACCGGAGCGGCCGGCGGGCATCGCGGCCGACGTGCTTTCCCGGCGGCCAACCCAGCGGATCATCAGGCACAACCTTGTCGATGGATCGGCCGAGGTGATCTTCGACTGGGACGTGGGCGGGAACTTCCGCCTGGTCGACGCGGGCATAGAAGCCGACGGGGCCAACATGACCACCTACCGGATCGTGCGTGGCCAGCCACTGTCGGCTGAAGTCAGCACCCAGCAGTTCGCCTCGCTGCGCTCCGGGCACTTCCGCGTCGCCGTGGAGGCAACCGGGCGCATGTCGGCGGACCCATCGACGTTCCTGGTGACGCTCAGCCTGGACGCCCGCGAGGACGGTCACCGCGTGCACTCCCGGCACTGGCACCTCGAGTTCCCGAGGAACGGCACCTGAGATGATGCCCGTCCTCTCCTGGGACTGGTACCGGGACCCGCGCGTCCTGGAGGTCGAGGAACGGCGGCTCTTCCGGTCGAGCTGGCAGTATGTCGGGCCACTCGAGCGGCTGTCACGAGCGGGCGATCATGTCGTCGGCCAGGTGTCACGCGTCCCTGTCGTGGTGGTGCGGGGTGGCGACGGGGAATTGCGCGGCTTCCTCAACGTCTGCCGCCACCGGGGCAGTGTGGTTGCCGCGGCCGACGGGCCGTCACTCGATGAGGTCGTCGGTGACCTGAGCGAGGTCATCGCCGGAGTCGGCATCGACGCCGGCGGGCTGCGCCTGCGGCAGCGATTCCACTACGGGCTGGCGTCGAACTGGAAGATCCACCTCGAGAACTACCTCGAGTGCTACGACTGCCCGGTCGCCCACCCCGGATTGTCGTCCGTGCTGGACGTGAGCCCGGACGGCTACCAGCTGACCGCGACCGCCCATCGCCTGAGCCACCGGGCACCGGTGCGCCCGGGCCGCGCCAAGTCGTCCTACTCCGTCGCCGGGAGCGTCACAGCAGGCAGCTATCACCTGCTGCTGCCCAATGTGAAGATCAACATTAACCCCGGCCGCCAGAACCTTTCCATCGGCCCGGTCTATCCCGACGGGGTGGATAAGACGGCCGGATTCCTGGACTACTACTTCGGCGCGGACGCCGACGAGGCCTGGATCGGCTCGATGATGGCCTTCGACGGCACAGTCGGCACCGAGGACGCGGCGCTGGTGGCGGCCGCGCAGCGCGGCGTAGCAGGCAGCTGGATCAATCGAGGGCGGATCCTGCCCCAGGAGTGGCTCCTGGCCGCCTTTCAGCGCTATGTGCACTCGGCCTGCCTCGATGAGGTTCCTCCGGGACTCCGCTAGGTTCCCGGTGCCGCCTCCTCAGTGCGCCGCGTCGACGACGAATGCGAGAATCTCGGCCTCGTAGCGCAGCCCTTCGTATCGCCCGGCCGGGCCCGTGTGGGCCCCGGCGCCCAGCTCGGCGCGGAACAGCACCCGCCCGCCGCCGGTGCCGGTGGCCCTGAGCCTGGCCACCCATTTCGCCGGCTCATGGATCAGCACCCTCGGATCATGGAGGCTTCCCGTGACCAGCAGATCAGGCCGGGGGCCAGCCGGGATGTTGTCGTAGGGGCTGTAGGAGGCGAGGTAGGCGCGCGCCCCGGGATCCCGGGGGTCGCCCCACTCGTCCCACTCGTTGATGGTAAGCGGGATGGCGGGATCCAGCATGGTGGTCACGCAGTCCACGAACGGTACCTCCGCGACGACCGCCCGCCACCGCCGCGGTGCCATCGAGAAGACGGCCCCCTGGAGCAGCCCGCCGGCTGACAGCCCGCGGGAGACGATCCGGTCAGCGTCGGCCCAGCCCTGGCCGACCAGCATGTCCGCGGCGGCGATGAAGTCGGTGAAGGTATTGCGCTTGCGGCGGAGGCGCCCGTCCAGCCACCAGCCGCGGCCTCCCTCACCGCCGCCCCGCACGTGGGCCACCGCGTAGACGAAACCCCGGTCGAGCAGGCTCGGCGTCCCGAGGCTGAACGCGGGCCATTCGCACGATTCGTACGCGCCGTAACCGTACAGCAGGCCGGGCGCGGTGCCATCGGGCCGCAGCCCCTTCCGGTAGGCGATGGTCACCGGGATGAGGGTCCCGTCAGCGGCCGGCGCGGCGACGCGCTCGCTGGCGTACCGCGCCGGATCGTAACCGGGCACGGCCTGCCGCTTGCGCAGCTGCCACTGGCCGGTGGCCAGGTCCACGTCGTGCCACGACGGCGGGTCGATGAGCGACTCGGTCCGCACGGTGACCGCGGTCGCCTGGTAGTCCTCGTTCACCGCCAGGGCCAGCGAGACCTGCGGGGCGCCCGCCTCGATCAGCCGCTGGTCCCATGACTGGCGGTCCACGATCCGCAACTGGGTCGCTGCCCCGCGCCGCTGCTCCACCACCAGGTACCGGCCGAACACGTCGCAGGAGACCAGGCGGGTGTCCGGCGACCCCGCGATGACCTCGGTCCAGCTATCGCGGCCCGGCGCGCTGGCCGGGGCCCGGACCAGCCGGAACTCCGCCGCCCCGGCGTTCGTGACCAGGAAGAATTCCCCTCCGCCCGGGCCGTCGCCGTGATCGGCCCGGTATTCGGTGCCGGGCTCTCTTTCCTGCAGGACGGCCGGCGCCCGCCCGGTGTCATGGGCCGGGAGGACGAGCGTCTCCGTGGTGTCCCTGGAGGCGGCCTCGATGAGCACGCAGGCCCCGCTGCGTGCCGCCCGCACGGTGAGCTCGAAGCGGTCGTCTTCCTCGCGGTACACCAGGGCGTCACGCTCCGGCCCGGTGCCCAGCCGGTGACGCCAGACCTCGTGCGGGCGGTACTGGGCATCGGTGACCACGTAGAGCAGCGATCGCGAGTCGGCCGACCAGGCCAGGCCGTAGTAGGTCCCGTCGATCCGTTCCGCCAGGTCCGCGCCGCTGGCCAGATCGCGGATGCGCAGCTGGTAGACCTCGTCACCGTCGAAGTCGGCCGAGTAGGCGAGCAGCCGCCCGTCCGGGCTGACCTCACGGACCCCGAGGGCGATAAAGCCGGCGGCACAGCCCGGATCCCCGAGCAGGAGGTTCTCGTCCAGGAGCACCTGGGCCGGCCCACTGTCACCGGCCCGGCAGAACTGCCCGAATTCCCGGCCCGGGACGGTCCTGGTGAAGTAGGAGTGGCCGCCGCGGCGCCAGCTCACTGACTCGTCGGCCGGGATCACCCGCGCGGCCAGTTCACCGGCCAGCTCGTCCCGCAGCCCGCGCACGGATTCCAGCCAGCGATCATAGTAGGCGCGCTCGGCAGCCAGATAGCCGCGCATGGCGGGCAGGCCGCGGTCGCGCATCCAGGCGTAGGGATCGGCCTCGTCGGCCGGGTTCCCGGCCGACCCGCCCGCGGGCGGGAACCCGGGCGGCACCGGGGCGCCCGGCGATACCGGGGCGGCCGGCGGCTCCAGGGCGGCCGGCGGCTCCGGGGCGGCCGGCGGTACCGGGGCGGCCAGCGGTACCGGCCGGCGCGGGAACTGGTCACCCATCACGGGCTCCGGCGGGTGAGAAGCTCGTGCAGGGCGTCGGCGGGCAGCCGGTAGGAGGTGTTGCCGCTGCGGCCGCTGACCGTCTCCGCTTGCAGCATGCTGTTGAGCACCGCCTCCTCGGTAGCCTCCACGACGGCGGCGAAATAGCTGTCCAGGCCGGTGCCGGTGACCGGCGTTCCCGGTGGCGCGCCGCCCCGCGGGGCGCGCAGCCCGGTGGCCAGCGCCATGAAGATCTCACCGCTCCCGTGGTGGGCCGTGCTGCCGGTCCTGGCCAGGCCAAGCCCGGCACGGCGGGCCAGCCGGCTGCACCCGGCGGCGTCCAGCGGCCCGTCGGTGATCACGACGACAATGCACGAGCCGGACGGCGCGGGATGCCGGGCCCGCGGGGCGGGGGCCGGCAGCAGCAGGCCGGCGGGAAGGCCGGCCACGGTGAGGCGGTCACGGTCCCCGAAGTTGGTCAGGGTGACGACCCCCACCGTGTGCCCGTCGGGCAGCACCCGCGACGAGGTGCCGACGCCGCCCTTGTAGCCCAGGCAGGTCATCCCGGTTCCGGCGCCGACCGCGCCCTCCGCGACGGCGGTCCCGCCGGCGGACTGCCGGGCGGCGAGCAGCGCGGCGCGCACGTCGGCCGGGCTCACCTGCATCCGGCGCGTATCGCTGAGGAAACTGTCGTCGCATTCCGCGACGATCGGGATGATCACATCGTCGGTGCCGATCGCGGGCTGCTCGGCGATGAGCAGCTCGCACGCCGCGTCGTACACCCGCCCGAGCTGCATGGTCGAGGTGAGGAAAACCGGGGTCTCCGCCAGCCCCCATTCCCGCATGGCGAGCAGTCCCGTGCACTCCCCCGCCCCGTTGAGCACGGCCGCGCCCGCCGGGACCGGCGCGGCGAACAGGTCACCGCCCGGGTCCAGCACCGTGACCCCGGTTCGCGCGATCCCCCGCCCGGCCGGCGGCGGCGCCTCGTCCCGCCACACGGTCGCGTGCCCGAGCCCGGCACCGGGGACGTCCAGGACGGTGCCGGTCGGGCCCGCTGGCAGCAGGCCGATGGTGATGTCAAGATCGGTGACACGCGGCATCCCGCGATGGTAACCGCGGCCAGGGGGGTGAGCCAGTGAGCCTGCCGGTCCCGGTGGTCTGGAGCGAGGACTGCCTCCGGCACGAGCCCGCCGGTGAAGTCTGGCTGGGCGTGCGTGATCCGGGCACGGAGGTTCCGGCCCGGGCACTGGTGCTGCGGGACGCGCTGACCGCCGCGGGCGCCCCTCTCGTGGCCGCGCGGCGGCACGGGGACGAGATGCTGCGCGCCGTCCACGACCCGCTGCTGCTCGATCACCTGGCCAGGATCTGGGCGGACTGGGACGCGGCCGGCCTGCCGGCCGCGCACGGCCGCGACCGTGTCGTCCCGTACGTGTTCCCGACGCCGGGCATGCTCGCCGGGCTGCCGATGCGCTCGCCTCCCGCGGCGCACGGCCGGGCCGGCCGGTTCTGCTACGACACGATGACGCTGATCGGCCCGGGCAGCTGGGAGGCGATCAGGGGCGCCGCCGACGCCGCCCTGACCGCGGCCGATCTCGTCAGCTCAGGTGAGCGCCTCGCCTATGCGCTGTGCCGGCCGCCAGGTCATCACGTGACCGCGGGCGCCTACGGCGGTTCCTGTTACCTCAACAACGCCGCGATAGCCGCCCAGGCGCTGCGGGCCGCCGGGGCGCAGCGGACAGCGGTCATCGACATCGACGCGCACCACGGCAACGGCACGCAGATGATCTTCTACGACCGCGCCGACGTCTGGTACGGCTCACTGCACGTCGACCCGGGCGCGGGCTGGTTCCCGCACTACGCCGGCTACGCCGGGGAACGCGGCTCGGGCGCGGGCGAGGGCAGCAACCGCAACCTGCCGCTGCCCCCGGGCGCCGGGGACGGCGACTGGCTCGCGGCCGTCGACGTCCTGTGCGGCGAGGTACGGGCCTGGGGCGCCGACGCCATCGTGGTGTCGCTCGGCCTGGACGCGGCGGCTACCGACCCGGAGAGCCCGCTGCGCGTCACCGGGGCCGGGTATTTTGCCGCCGGCCGCCGGATCGCGGCCCTCGGGCCAGCGGTCCTGGTCCAGGAAGGCGGGTATGACCTTTCCTCGCTCGGCGCGCTCGCCGTCGCCGCCCTCGAGGGCGCCGCCGCGGGCGCGCACGGGTAACGGCGCCTAGGCCTGGCCCTGCAGCGGGAAATGGCAGGCGGCGACATGCCCGGGGCCGAATGAGCGCAGCTGCGGCTCTTCCTCGGCGCACCGATCCTGCGCGAACGAGCACCGGGTCCGGAACCGGCAGCCCGACGGCGGGTATATCGGGCTGGGTAGCTCGCCCTTGATCCCCGCCCCGTTCCCCGCCCGCGCCGCCTCCGGATCCGGAACCGGAACCGGGATGGTCGCGATGAGCCCGGCCGTGTAGGGATGCGCCGCACGCTGGTAGATGTCCTCCGCGGAGCCCATCTCGGCCAGCCTGCCCAGGTACATGACACCGATCCGGTCGGCCACGTACTTGACGACCGCGAGGTCGTGGGAGATGACGATATAGGTAAGGCCGTGGTCGGCCTGCAGCCGCTTCATCAGGTTGAGCACCTGGGCCCGGATGGAGACGTCGAGCGCGCTGACCGGCTCATCAGCGACGATGACCTTCGGGCTCAGGGTGAGCGCCCGGGCCAGGCCGATCCGCTGCCGCTGCCCGCCGGAGAACTCGTGCGGGTACCGCTCGACCGAATTGCGCGGCAGGCCGACCTCGTCGAGCAGTTCGAAGACGCGCTGCTGCTGATCCCGGCGGCTGCCGACATGCTGGATGCTGAGCGGCTCGCGGATGATCGAGCCGACCCGCATCCTGGGGTCGAGCGAGGAGTACGGATCCTGGAACATGAGCTGCAGGTCGCGGCGCTGCCTTCGCAGTTCACCGCCGCTGAGGGCGGAAACGTCCTGGCCGCCCAGCAGCACGGCGCCCGAGTCCGGGCGCTCCAGCGCCACCACCACCCGCCCGATGGTGGTCTTGCCGCAGCCCGACTCGCCGACCAGGCCGAACGTCTCTCCTGCCGACACGGTGAACGAGACGTTGGACACCGCGTGCACGCTGGCCACCTTGCGCTGCAGGATCGCGCCAGCAGTGACCGGGAACTCCTTGACCAGATCGCGCACCTCAAGCAGGGGCGTTCCCGGCGGTGCCTGACCGTTCCCGCCGGGCGGGCCGGCCGGCCCAGCGGTGACCGGGTGCCCGCCAGCAGCCCTGTCATCCGGCGCCCCCGCACCGGCGGGACCAGCAACCGGATGCCAGCAGGCGAACAGGTGCGCTGCGGTCTCGCCTGCGAGCGGGGGCTCCTGGCTGCGGCACTTGTCGGTGGCCTGGCTGCACCTCGGCGCGAACCGGCAGCCGGCCGGCGGGTGCGCCAGATCCGGCGGGAGCCCGCTGATGCTGAACAGCGGCTGGGCGCTGCTGGAGTTCAGCCGGGGGATGGACGCGAGCAGCGCGCGCGTATACGGGTGCCGCATGTGCCGGAACAGGTTCGCGGTCCCGGCGGCCTCGACCATCCGGCCCGCGTACATCACCTGGACCCGGTCCGCGTGCCCGGCGATCACCCCCATGTCGTGCGTGATCAGCAGCATGGCCATGCCCAGGCGGTCCTTGAGGTCATGCAGCAAGGCGAGGATCTGCGCCTGGATGGTGACATCCAGGGCGGTCGTCGGCTCGTCGGCGATCAGCAGCTTGGGCTCGCAGCTCAGCGCCATGGCGATCATCACGCGCTGGCGCAGGCCACCGGAGAGCTGGTGCGGGTAATCGCCCAGCCGCTCGGCCGGCCGGGGCAGGCCGACCAGCCCGAGCACCTCGGTCGCCCGGGCCCGGGCCACCGCCTTGCTCGCCCCCTTATGCAGCCGGACCGGCTCGGCTACCTGGTACCCGATCGTCTTGGTGGGATCCAGCGAGGTGAGCGGGTCCTGGAAGATCATGGCCACGTCGTTGCCGCGGATCGTGCCCAGCTCGGCGTCACTCAGGCCGACCAGTTCCCTGCCGTCCAGCTTGATCGAGCCGCTCACGATCGCCCCGCCTGGCGGCAGCAGCCCCATGATGGACAGGCCCGTCATCGACTTCCCGCACCCCGACTCGCCCACCAGCCCGAGGGCTTCTCCCGGCGCGATGGACAGATCGACGTTGCCGACCGCGTGGACGACCGACTTGCTCAGCTGGATATGCGTCGACAGGTCGCTGATCTGGAGGACTGGGGGCATCCGGGTTACTCCTGGGTCGGCGGCTGGTATCGGGCGGGCCGGGGCGGGCCCGTGGTGACTGGCACCGTGGTGACTGGCACCGTGGTCACCGGCGGCGCAGCCTGACGTCCAGCGCGTCCCGCAGCGCATCACCCAGCAGGTTGCAGGCCATCACGACCACGATGATGCAGATCCCGACGGGGTAGACCTGCCACCAGTAACCGTCCTGCAGGTAGGAAACCCCGTTGTTGAGCATGTCGCCCCAGTCGAAGGTGGGGAACTGCAGGCCGAAGCCAAGGAATCCGAGGGTGGCGACGGCCAGGATCGCGTCGGCCACGCTGAACGTGGCGGTCACGATGATCACCCCGAGCGAGTTGGGCAGCAGGTGCCGGTTGATGAGCCGGATCCGGCCGGATCCCGCGGCGCGGGCCGCGGAGACGAAGTCCCGCACGCGCAGCGTGAGCACCTCACCGCGGACCAGCCGGGCCGGGACCTGCCAGGTGAAGATCCCGATGATCACGCTGAGCCCGAGAACCGATGACCCGTAGCGCACCGCCACGATCAGCACGACGAACAGGAACGGGATGGACAGCAGGACGTCCACGATCCGCATCAGGAACCCGTCGAGCAGCCCCCCGGCCAGGCCGGACACCGCGCCCCAGACCGCACCGATGACCATCCCGATGACTGCGGAGAAGAAGCCGATCTCCAGGGCGGCGCGGCCGCCCACCATCAGTTCCTCGAGCACGTCGAAGCCCTGGTTGTCGGTGCCCAGCGGATGCCCGGCGGATGGCGGCACGTTGGTGGCCGTGAGGTCGGAGGCCAGCCCGCCGTGGTAGACAAGCGGCCCGAGGTAGCAGAAGAGCACGAAGAAGATCAGCGCGGCGAGCCCGAGGACGGCCAGCTTGTTCTGGGCGAACTCCCGGGCCGCCAGCCGCCAGCCGCTCTGCACCGGGCCGACCGCGCCGCCCTCCGGTACGTGCTCCAGGCCCGGTGGCGGAAGTTCAGGGGCGATGTTACTCACGGGATCTCCCAGTGGGCGCGAGCCATCAGACGAGCCTGATCCGCGGGTCGGCGACGGTCAGGGCGATGTCGGCGACAAAGTTCCCGGCGATGGTCAGGGCCGCGCCCACCAGCGTGTAGGCGAGCAGGACCGGATAGTCGGCGGTGCCCAGGCTGTCGTAGAACAGCAGCCCGAGGCCGGGGAAGTTGAACACCGCCTCACAGACCAGGTTGCCGGCCAGCAGGGCCGGGATCGACAGGCCGATCAGGGTGATCATCGGCAGGAAGGCGTTGCGGACCAGGTGCCGCCACAGGACCAGCCGCTCGGGCAGGCCCTTG
>Ga0209415_10017250_pt1 | contig 11511 bp, 6 predicted proteins | sample PeaSoiSIISIP2007_FD_187696 | JGI IMG/M metagenome (GOLD analysis project Ga0209415, IMG submission 187696) | Peat soil microbial communities from Weissenstadt, Germany - SII-SIP-2007 (SPAdes) (version 2) | ecosystem: Environmental > Terrestrial > Soil > Wetlands > Peat | place: Germany... | reverse complement strand
AGCACTCACGAAGTTTGGTGCGTCAGAGGGTCAAGGGCAGCTTCGACTAGAAACCGGGTTTCCGGATAGGCTCTTAGTCGAAGTGCCCCGGACTCGGGCCGCTGGAAAGAACTCCCTGGCGGGAGAAACGTTGCCCGACTCGGGACAGGGTCCCGGCCGGGCCGAACGCGTTCCTATCGATGCGGATCACTCGTCGGCCGGGTCCGTCGGTTCACCTGACAGCTCCTCGGTCGACGGGCTTGCCTCCTGTGAACTCGTAGATGCCTGCGCCGGCGTCGCCGGACCTTTCCGCCGCCGCGTGAGCAGCAACAGCCCGACCAGGGCCACGGCCACCAGGATCACTGCGGCAATCGCGACCTCGACCTCCGAGGCGCCGCCGCCGGTGCTCGTTGGCCTCGTCACGGGACTCTGGGCAACGATCGAAACTTCCACGGTCTTTCGCACCGACCCACCCACCGTGTCGTTGATCCACTCGGTTACCGTGAAGTTCCCTGAGGCTTCAAACGCGTGCGCCACTATCGCGCCCGAGCCCGTCGTCCCGTCTCCGAACACCCACTGGTAGCTGAGCGCTCCAATGCCTCCGATCCCGGTGGAGGTGAAGGTTACGCTCTCCCCCACGGTCGCCGTGCTGAGATTCGACGAGAGCGTGGCCGTCACCAGCGGGCCCACGGTGATCGCCACCGCCGACGACCGCGTGGACCATCCGTTTGAGTCCGTGACGGTCACCTGTACCGAGAAGCCCCCGCTCGCGGAGGGCGCGCAGGTGATCGTCGCGCTTGTCCCCCCGCATCCCTTCGGCAGACCAGCCCACGCATACGCATCGAACCCCGAACCGGATGCCGCCGTGGCCAGGAACGTCACCGTTCCCCCGATGTCGAACGACGTTCGGTCTGCCGTCAGGCTCACGGTCGGGTCAGCGTACACGGTGAGTTCCAGAGCGTCGCTCCGGACAGTGAAGTTGTTCGTATCCGTGACCTGCACGCTCACCTCGAAGGTGCCCGACGTAGTGACCGTGCAGCTCACAGCGGCCGACGTCGCGGCACCGCAGCCGCCGGGAAGCCCGTCCCACGAGAAGTTCTCAATGCCGGGATTCAGCACCGATGAGTCGGACAAGGTAATGACCTGCCCCGTATCGGCGGACGCTCGATCCGCTATCGGCGCCGCCGCCGTCGGGTCCTCGTCCACGGTAAAGCTGAGGAGCGGGCTCGACGCCGACGTCGCGCCGTTAGAATCGGTCACCATGACCGAGACCGTGTACGTCCCGGCCGTGACGACGTTTCCGAGGCAGGTCACCACGGCGTTGGTAATACCCGTGCATCCGCTTGGCAGCCCGGTCCACGCGTAGCTGTTGAACGTGCCGCTGCCGAGCCCGGCCACGGCCACGAACGAGACGTTCTGGCCGGCGTCCACGTGTCCCGACCCGGGGTTGGCCTTGGGAATCGCCACCACAGGGTCCTTGTCCACCGTGAACACCAACGGTGCGCTCGTCACGGAGAACCCGTTCGAATCCCTCACCGTGGCCGTGACCGAGAAGTTCCCGCTCGCCGTCGGCGTGCAGGTGACGGAAGCCGTCGAGATCTGGCAGCCGCTGGGCAGGCCCGACCAACTATAGCTATACCCGCCCGACCCGGAGGAGGCTGAGCCGACGTTGAACGTCACGTTCTGTCCCAGGTCGATCGCGGGTGAGGAAGCGGTAATCGATCCTATGGTCGGATCCGTATCCACCGTCACTGTCGTATTGGCTGTGTTCCCCGCGCTGTCGGTGACGGTGACCGTATAGACTCCCGAGGTCAAGACGAAGGGAACGGTGAACTGCGCCACGAAGGAGCCCGGGCCGTCTGTCCGGAGGGTGCCGGAGATGCATGATCCAACCGTGGCGCTCATGCACGTCAGCGAGAAGGAGCCGAGCGTGGATGCGCTGATCGAGACGAACCGTCCGTAGCCTTCTCCGGCGATCGTGACCGTCTGGCCGTTGTCCACGGTAGCCGTTCCGGCCGGGAGGCGAACCTTCAGACTTGCATCGACCGTGAACCCCGCGGCCCCACTCGTCTCCGCGACCAGCTCGGCGGGGGACGCCGCGATGACGCTCACGTTGTTCGAGCCCGAGTTCGCGACGAAGATCTGGTCGGTGGTGGGGTCGACAGCGACGGCCTGCGGGTACGACCCCACGAGGAGCGTGGCAACGACGGAGTCGTTGACGTCCGAGATCACGCTGACATTGTTCGAGTCCGAGTTCACGACGAAGAGCTGCCCGATCGTGGGATCGTCGGCGACGGCGGAGGGGTACGACCCCACGTTGACAGCGGCGATGAGGGAATCGTTCGAGGTCGCGATGACGCTTACGTTGTCCGAGCCTAGGTTCGCGACGAAGATCTGACCCCCCGAGGGATCGTCGGTGACGACGGTCGGGGCCGTCCCCACGTTGACGGTCGCGACGAGGGAGTCGGTCGAGGTCGAGATGACGCTCACGTTGTCCGAGTACGCGTTCGCGACGAAGATCTGGCCGCTCGACGGGTCGTCGGCGACGGCATACGGGTAATCCCCGACGCCGACCGTCGCAACGAGCGAGTCGTTCCAGGCGGCGATGACGCTCACGGTGTTGTTCGGATAGTCGGTTGCGACGAAGATCTGCCCCCTCGTGGGATCGTCGGCGATGGCGGTTGGGGACGACCAAACGTTGACGGTCGCGACGAGGGAGTCGGTCGAGGCCCCGATGACGCTCACGTTGTTCGAGTATCGGTTCGCGACGAAGATCTGATCGCTCGTGGGATCGACGGCGGCCGCGATCGGGTCCGAACCCACGTTGACGGTCGCGACAAGGGAATCGTTCGAGGCCGAGATAACGCTCACGCTGTCCGAGCCTTGGTTCACGACGAAGACCTGACCGCTCATGGGGTCATAGGCGATGGCTACGGGGGACGACCCCACGTTGACCGTCGCGACGAGGGTGTCGTTCGAGGCCGCGATGACGCTCACGGTGCCCGAGTTATAGTCGGCGATGAATATCTGACCGCTCGACGGGTCGTCGGCGACGGCCCACGGGGCCGACCCCACGCTCCGAGTAGACACCAGGAACGTGGTCGGGGAGACTCCGGCACTGACGTTCTCCAGACCGCCCGGCACGTCGGGTACCACGAACGTACACGGCGTACCCGTCGTTCCTGGAAAGTCACCGCTCTCGTTCGTCCGACAATCCGACCACACAGCTACCCCACCGACCGACAGGATGATGGAGGAGTTGGCCGCAAAGCCCCCCCCACTCGCCCCAACCGAACTGCCGATCGTCCCGTTCATCGGGGATAGAGTGATCTCCGTCACCCCGAAGGTGACGGTTCCATTGTTGACTCCATCCGAGCCGACCACCGTCTGAGGCCCCGAGGCCGCCGTCGAGACCGTGAACGTGCACGGGGTCAGCGTGGTTCCCGGGAAGCTGCCCGCGGCGTCGGTCGAGCACGTCGACGCCACGGATGCTCCGTCGAATGTGAACGAGATCGAGGTGCTAGCCGCGAAGCCCGTCCCCGTCGCGGTCACGGTGCTTCCCATCGGTCCTCGCGGTGGCGAGATCACTATCTGGCTTTCGACCACGAAGGTCGCATTGGTCGCGTGCGTGCCATCTGACGCGGAAACGGCCTGGGGTCCTGCGGGGATGGCCGGGACGATAAACCGGCAAGGCTCCCGAAGCAGCCCCGGGAAGTTCCCATTCAGATCCGTTCGGCACGTGGCGGCGACTGCATTGCCATCAAGTGTGAAAGTGATCCGGGAATTGACCGCGAATCCGGTCCCGTTCATGACGACCACGCTGCCGACCGTCCCCGTGCTGGGAGAGAGCGTGAGCCCCAGAGTCACGCCGGCCGTGACATTGAACTGCGCGCTGGGGGACGACATGGACACCAAGCTCACGTTGCCCGAGTTCGAGTTCGCGACGAAGACCTGACCGCTCGACGGGTCAGCCGCGATGGCGGTCGGGTATGACCCCACGACGACCGTCGCGGCGAGGGAGTCGTTCCAGGCCGCGATGACGCTCACGTTGTCCGAGCTGGGGTTCGCGACGAAGATCTGACCGCTCGATGGGTCGTCGGCGACGGCAGACGGGGACGAGCCCACGGCGACCGTGGCAACGACAGAGTCGTTGACGTCCGAGATCACGCTCACCGTGTTCGAGTTCGAGTTCGCGACGAAGATCTGCCCGCTCGACGGGTCGTCGGCGACGGCATATGGGCCCGATCCCACGGCGACCGCCGCGACGAGGGAGTCGTTCGAGGTCGCGATGACGCTGACGTTGTTCGAGTATAGGTTGGCGACAAACATCTCACCGCTCGTGGGGTCGTCGACGACGGCGTACGGGTACGACCCCACGACGTCCGTGGCCGCGAGGGAGTCGTTGCTGGCCGAGATCACGCTCACATTGTTCGAGTTCGCGTTCACCACGAAGACCTGACCGGTCGAGGGGTCGTCGGCGACGGCCCGCGGGTAACCGCCCACGGCGATCGTCGCGACGTTGGAGTCCGTCGAGGCTGCGATGACACTCACATTGTCCGTGAACAGGTTCGCGACGAAGATCTGACCGCTCGTGGGGTCGTCGAGGATGGCATGCGGATACCCCCCTACAGCGACCGTGGCAACGACAGAGTCGTTGACGTCCGAGATCACGCTCACTGTGTTCGAGTTCGCGTTCGCGATGAAGATCTGACCGCTCGCCGGATCGTCGGCCACGGCTGACGGGTACGAGCCCACCTCCACCGTGGCAACGACAGTTCCCGTCGTGTCATTGATAACACTTACCGTCCCGTTGCAGCCGCTACCGAGACAATCGCCGGAGTTCACGATGAACGTGTGGGCGGTGTGGGGATCGTATGCAAGGGCAGTGGGGGCGCCCCCTACCGGATCCGCACCTGCGACCCAATCGGCCGATGCAACGACGCCCTTGACTCCCGAACGTAACGCAGGCACGGAAAAGCTGCACGGCGTACCACTGCTCCCGGGGAAGCTGCCGTTCGAGTCCGTTCGGCAACTGGAGGAGACCGTTATCCCAGAGAAATCGAGGGCGATGCTCGTGTTGACCCCGAAGCCGGTGCCATTCGCCAGGATCTTGCTGCCCACGGCTCCGCTCGTCGGAGAGAGTGTCAGACGGGGAGTGAAGGGAGCGACCGTCAACGAGGCCCTCGCGAGGGCAGAGAGGAGAAAGATGCTCACGGTGTTCGAGGCGGCGTTCGCGATGACGATCTCCCCGCTCGTGGGGCCGTCGGCGACAGCATCCGGGGCCAACCCCGCGCGGACGGTCGCGACGAGGGAGTCGTTCGCGGCCCCAACGACGCTCACGTTGTTCGAGTTGATGTTCGCGACGAAGATCAGGCCGCTCGACGGGTCGTCGGCGACGGCATATGGGTAACCCCCGACGGCGACCGTCGCAACGAGCGAGTCGTTCGAGCCCCCGATGACACTGACGTTGTTCGAGAACGAGTTCGCGACGAAGACCTGACTGCTTGGGCCATCGTCGGCGACGGCAGACGGGTAGCCTCCCACGGCAACCGTCGCGACGAGGGAATCGATCGACGTCGCGATGACGCTTACGTTGTTCGAGCCTGCGTTCGCGACGAAGATCTGGCCGCTCGTCGGGTCGTCGGCGATGGCTATCGGGGAGGATCCTACGTTGACGGTAGCAGCGACTGAGTGACTCAAAGCCGCGATGACGCTTACGTTGTTCGAGCCGATGTTCGCGACGAAGATCTGACCTCTCGCTAGGTCGTCGGCAATGGCTATCGGGGACGACCCCACGTTGACGGTCGCAACGAGGGAGTTGTTCGAGACCGCAATGACGCTCACGGTGTTCGAGCCGACGTTCGCGACGAAGATCTGACCGCTCGTCGGGTCGTCGGCGATGGCTATCGGGGACGAACCTACGTTGACGGTTGCAAGGAGGGAGTCGTTCGATGCCGCAATGACGCTGACCGTGTTCGAGCCGATGTTCGCGACGAAGATCTGACCCGTCGCTTGGTCGTCGGCGATGGCTACCGGGGACGACCCCACGTTGACGGTCGCAACGAGGGAGTTGTTCGAGGCTGCGATGACGCTCACGTTGTTCGAGCTTGGGTTGGCGACGAAGATCTCACCGCTCCCGGGATCGTCGGCGACGGCATGCGGGGACGACCCCACGTTGACGGTGGCGGGTGTGGGATACGCCTCGATGCTCTTTCGGCCAGGGAAGGTTGCGGGCACCGTGAGCGTGCAGGGCGTGCCGGTGGTGCCCGGGAAATCTCCCCTGCCGTCGGTGCTGCAATTGGAAGCGATCGGTATGCCAGAGAATTCGAACGAGACGTTGACCCTCGCTCCGAACCCGGTGCCGTTGGTAAAGACTGTGCTCCCCACAGTACTGCTCGTCGGCGAGAGCGTGAGATTCGTTGTGGTCAACGGACTTCGCAGATTCCATCGATCCGGGCTGCTCACATGACGGGCCCCGGTGCTAGTCGACCCGGTTCCTGGGAGCGCTGACCTATCCGCGACCACCGCGGCGACCGAACTTAGGTTTAGCAAGAGCAGGATGACGAGCGACAGGAACACCCGTGCACGCACGGGCCGAGCGCCATCATCGGGACGCGCTGGCAGGGTATAGGCGTCGAATCGGCCCGATCGGGTCGGTGAAGCTCGCACGCTGAGTGCTCGACTCGAGCGAGGCACATTTCGGTCGAACCGCCGCCCTCCTCAAAGTTGCTGCTCATCGGACCTGAGGCAAACGGGAAGCTCTCGCGGATGGCCTTCCGCTCTGTCGTCGGAACAAGAACTAATGTCCCTTCCCGGCGTGGGGAGGGCCGTGCGGCCAGGACCCAAGTCGCTCGACTGGCGGATCTACTGCCAGCTCTACCGCCAGCTGGACGACCCCGTATGGGGAATGTTCCCGCACCCCGCCGTGAAGGAGATCGCCCAGAGCTTGGGGATCGCCCGGGCGACGGTGTGGCGCCGATTCCAGGAATGGGAGAAGAGCGGCTTCGTAGTGGGGTACGAGCTGTTCCCGAACCCCGCTCTTCTTGGAGTGGGGCTCACCGGCTATCGGGTCATCATCCCGGACCCCGAGGCGCGCCGGGGCTTCCCGGACGCGCTGGAGCAGGTCGACGGCGTGACCTTCGGGGTCATCAACCTCGGTGGAAGCGCGGACGTCATTGCGGTGTCCGACCTTCCGGCATCGCGGGCTCGTCGGGAGGAGCGACTCCGCGCGATCACCGGGGTGAAATCGGTGGACCGGGGTTCCCGCGTGTGGTTCCCGCTGTGCACGCGGAAGCCGTCTCTGAGAGATTGGCGAATGATCGAGGAACTTCGCCGGAATCCAACGTCGTCGCTCAGCGGCCTCGCTGAAAAGCTCGAGATCTCCACAAAGACCGCCTCTCGACGGCTCCAGACCCTGAAGAACGACCGGGCGATCTTGTCTTTGCCGGTGGAAGACTTCGCGAAATTCGACGGGGTCATTGCGGGTGGCATTCTCGTCCTCGCCCCCGGCGCAGAGGCCCGTTCGATAAGCCTCGCGCTTCAGAAGCGGCTCCCCGAGGCATTGATTGTTGGCTCCTGGACCCAGAACCCAGCGCTCCCGTCGCCGATCGTCGCGTTCCTCCAATGCGTCCAGAAGGCATCCGAGACGGAGGCCGCGGGCGCCCTCGGTATCCCCGGGGTGGTGCGCGAGGAGACCTTCTTTCCAGGCACGGCACGGGCGTACCGCAACTGGTTCGATTCGCGCATCTTCGAGACGATCGCGCAGCTGGACGGCTGACGAGGGTCGATGGCCCGCTCGGCCTCGCCGCGCGATCCACCCTATCGCGATCATGCGGGGGCCGGCCGCGATCGACGACCCGAACGCCGGGGACGCGTATGATGATTGCACCGAGGTCGACCTGAGCCTCGCCGCATCGTACCGGATGCTCGGCGATGAGCCCGAATCCCGGAAGCGGTTGATACGGCCCGGGAATAGTTGGGAGATGGAAGACGTCAACGGTCTGACCCGACCGGGTCGCAATCTCCCTCACACAGCTCCAGCATGGGGCCAGCCCCCGCTCGATCGAGAATGGCTCTCGCCCTCGTTGATTAGTGGCGGACCAGAGCTGGGCAGACCGTAGGGTCCCGATTCAAACGTCGACGGCGGAATCCGACCGAAGAGAGCCAGAGCAGTTGTCGGATTCGAATCCCCGGGGGGTCCAATTCCCCCCCCGACATTTCGGATTGGAACCCCCCGGCGGTTCAAATCCCCCGGCATGGCTCGCCCAGCTCTCCCCGAGGAACCGCCTCGCCGGAAGAACCGAGAGGCGCGAATCTGGACCAGCCCGTTGAGCTCTCCATGAATGGAGGGGTGTCCGACCGACTGCTTGAACCGAATTCTAACGGTGGGTCTGCGCCAGTGGCGGTGCTGGCTCAACGCTTCCGAGAATGTGCGGACGAATAGCGACCGAACCGTGCGTAGGTAGACCCGGTACGGGGCTCGATCTCCTCTATCATGGCGCGACCTTGACGGACCTGGAAGAGGACACGATAGCCCGGAATCTTGAGTCGCCAGCGGATCGGATCATCCCTAACCGGCACGACATCTAGTGTGGGGGAGGGGCGAGTTGGATGGGCAACGAACTCGGGAAAGGCAGCAACGAGGTCGTCCTGAACCTCCGATGAGAGGGAAAGGAACTCGCGCCACGCTGTGTCGGTAAAGTCTGGCCACCCGCGCCGCGTGGGCCCCTTAACGGGCACTCTCTCGAAGCTCCAAGAACTCTCGACGGGCTGCGGCGCCGGTCACTATCCGATCGGACTTCAGTCGCCGATCGAGTTCCGCGCGAAGGGACGGGGAAAGATAGTCATCTGTGACGTTGATCAGGAACTCATCCCAGGTCTCCGCGGCACTCTTCACCCGCTGCAGCACCCGGAGGGTCGACTGGTGGAGCGGAATACTTGTTATGGCGTCGGTTGCGGGCATCATGGTCATCATGGTAGCCATGGTATATCTTCGTTCCGGATGCTCCGGGCTCGACTGCGAACGCTTCGACTCGTTCAAGGGTGCGGCCCAGCAACTGCGAGGCGATCGCACGGACTCTACGAACGGATCGGAGTCTCGACAGGTAGATGCCCCTGGGAGGAGCCACGGGACCAGGAGCGCCTGCGGGCTGAGTTATCGGCCCCCCCGGCGATGCAAATCCCCCCCCACATTTTGGATTTGAACCCCCCGGAGGGTTCGAATCCCCCGCCCAACATCTCCCCCGGCGGGGCTGGGCGTTCCCCAGTGTTGGGACCTTCGTAGCAAGCCACGATGCCTGATCCCGAGGCCCCGTTAGGAAGCGGGCACCTGAGGAGCTCCCCCCCTGGCGCCCCCGGTGGCGACTCGCCGTGAACCCTCATTGGGGGAGCTCGCGGCGCCCTGAGCGCGTTGCGCCCCGATCTCCGAGTCTCAAAGGGCCGAGGGAATCGACTCGCCGTCAACGGGTATCTCATCGGGGCCTCGCTGGATGGCCACCCCCGACGACATCGATTCCGAGGGACGTGGCCGGTCTGAGCGGGCGTGGCCTGCAACCCGTGCGGCAGGGTCGAAGGGCTCCTCCAAAGCATCAGACTTATCTCCTCGATTACGTCCTCCAGGCCGATGCGTACCCGAGCGTTCCCGAGGTTCTTCTGGCCTGCTATCACTCTCCTCGTCCTCGTCATCGTCCCGGTCGCGATCGCCCGCGACTTGCCCCAGACGGCGGGGCCGGGTACCCTGGCGAAGGTGCCTCATCCGATCACGGGGACCGTGACCAACTGCACCTCGATCGAAACGTGCGTTTACGCCTTCAACACCTCTGCCGGCACTGGGTGGGCGAACTCGACGTTGAACTCCACCTCCGCGGAGCGGATGGCGCTCCAGCTACCGGGGGAGGCGAAGGCGTCGTACAACCTGAGCTACAGCACCTACATCGCGCGGCTGAACGGGACCTATACCTACTGGACGGCCGGATCGTTCGTCGGCACGGACGTGAACTCGGGGAACGTCATCTATGGGACAACGAACACGAATTATACAATCACCTGCCACGGCCACAGCGGGCGGGGCGGGGGTTGTACCTACACCTACACCACCGACAACGGCACCATCGTGGTGCGGTTCACGAACGCGGAGATCACGTCGACCTCGATCTCTTGCTCGCCCACCTCCACCCAACCCGGCGCGAAGGTGAGCTGCACCGTGAAGGTCGTCAACGGTTGGAACGCTTCGAACGTTCCCACCGGTACCGTGAAGATCTCCGATGGGAGAACCGGCTCGCTATCCGACAAGGGGAAGTGTACGCTCGCTAACGGGAGCTGCAGTTTCGTGTTCATTCCGGGCGACAATACCTGCGGGACCGTTTCGTTGACGGCAACTTTCGTCGGCAGTGCGACCTTCTATCGGAGCGCCGCGTCCGCCCAGATCTCGGTGGTCGTGTCCGGCGGCTGCTAGCGTCGCCGGCGTCGTTCCGCCGGACCGTCCATTCGATTTCGTAGCGGCTCCTGCGCGCGACCGGAAGCGGGGGACCCATTCCCTCGAGGAGGCCGGCAGCAGGTTCCAGGGGAATGGCGACCCGGAGTTCGGAGTGGGGTCGGTCGTTCCAGATAGCAGCGTGTTTGACCCCGGTGTTCAATTCGGCTTGCACGCCGGCGTTCGAAGTTGGCGCGCGAAGCCCAGGCGGGGTTACTTCGACTCGACCTCGATGAGGATCCTCTTGGATCCGATCTTGGAGAGCGCAACGGGGGGCGGGATGCGCGTCCGGTCCGCCCGGAGTTGCCCATCCCGGTGCGCGGCTATTTCATCATCGCAATTCGGGCCTTGGTTATGTTGATGTAGTTCTGGATGGCCTCCTCGAGCTTGACCGTCTGGTGCACCTGGCACGTCACGAACGGCGCCCACTGCTGGACGATCTCGAGGATCTTCTGGTGCGAGATGTCGCCGGAGATGAAGTATCCCGTGACCCCATCCAGGTTCGAGTGGACCTCTTTCACGGCTCCGCTCGCTACCTGCGCCTTGTGCTGTGCGAGGAACGCCTCGTACAACCTCAGTTGCATGCTTAGGTCCGGTCCCAGCATCTCGGGATGGTACACCCACGTTCCAAAGTACGTCGGCATGCCGGCAACAATGCTTCTTGATACAAAAACCCACCGAATCCAGCAAGAGTTCGGTGGTACACGGTGTCTTCGTATGGGTTCCCAGGCTTTGACCCCATTCCCGGGGGAGAACGAAGGAGAGCGGGCCTGACGGACGGATCCGGCGCCGGGGGCAATCTCGGGCAAGCAGCGCCGTGAGCGTCCGCGCCGATCTGGACGAGGGGCGCCACCCCTGACGGGGAGTTGCTGATTGGTCGGTTCGAGCTCGTCGCCCGCCCCGCCGCCTGAGCTCCTCCCCCGGATGGGTGCAATTGTCGTTGCACCCTACTCCTCGGCGGGCCGGCCGTGGGCTTCAGTAAGTCTAAGAGCCTATCCGGAAACCCGGTTTCTAGTCGAAGCTGCCCTTGACCCTCTGACGCACCAAACTTCGTGAGTGCT
>Ga0209415_10017249_pt1 | contig 11511 bp, 14 predicted proteins | sample PeaSoiSIISIP2007_FD_187696 | JGI IMG/M metagenome (GOLD analysis project Ga0209415, IMG submission 187696) | Peat soil microbial communities from Weissenstadt, Germany - SII-SIP-2007 (SPAdes) (version 2) | ecosystem: Environmental > Terrestrial > Soil > Wetlands > Peat | place: Germany... | reverse complement strand
CAGATGATGGTGGCCATCGAGGCCGTGGGCGCCACCCACCGCTACCCCGAGGAGGCCAAGGACGTGGCCTTCAACCCCTGCGGGCAGGTCATCGGGCGGGCCACCCGGGTGCGCAAGACACGCGACGTCATCTTCGACCTCGTCGAGGAGTACGCCGAGGCCGTCGACCGCCTCTCTCAGACCGCCAAGGTGGAGGTCTGAGACCGGCCTCCTAGCCCGTGATGGATATGGGCGACACTGTCACCATGATCTCGTCGTTGGACCAGGTGAGATCGAGATACGCCGTTACCGCGACATGAGAAACGATCTCGATCTTCCTGGAGGTCGCCGACAGAATGGTGGGAGCGGGGTACCCCCCGGAGAACGTGACGACCGGTTGCGTCGTCCCCGAAGGGCCCAGCAGTTCCGTTCCCTTGATCGTCAAGGGATGATTGACCACTCCGTGTGCGGCCACGCTCTTCGGATTCTCGATCGTGGTGGCGCCCAACGTGCAGTGGAACCGGGGATCATTGGGGCGAGCCAGAATCTCGACTTGCACCCCATCGGCGACGACCGACGCCTTGAAACACGGCGCCGTCGGGCTCCTGCGGGCGCATTTCTTCAAGGACACGTAGGCCGGGCTGGAGCTGCTCTGGAAGCACACCTTCACCCCGCGGGTGGACGTCGCACCCACGATGACGTCGGTGACCGCCACGTTGGCTGTCGGGACAAAGTTGGCGCTGTAGGAGAGGACGTCGCTGTCCAGTTGGAAGTGTTTGGGGGAGCGGCACCCCAGCACCCCCGGCGCCGACGCCACGTTCAGCATCTCCGAGTTGCCGCTGGACGTCTGGGCGACCACGCTCACTTCCTGGGCGGCCTGGGTGAGGGTGGCGGGCACGGTCTCCGTCGCCGTGCACGAGGCGTCCGCCGTGCAGTCCTGGCTGGCGGTGGTGGTCGGCGGCGAGATCCCGATCTCCACCGCCCCCATATCACACGCCGATCCCTGGGGTCGTGAAACACCGCGCTGGTCGTACCCGGGACACAACGTGAGGGAGTTCCCCGTCGCCCCCGAGGGGATCTGGTCCAGCGCCGGGCTGTCGGCGGCCGGGGCCATGGTCTCGGTCGGGCCCCCGTTGTCCTGCAAGCTCCCCAGGTCGGGATTGACACCGGACAGGCTGTTGTTGATGGCCGCGAACCCGCACGTGCCGTCGTCGTCCAGGTTGTAGCCGGCGTCGGTGGCCGTGCCCGATGAAAACGAACAGTCTTTCCCACTGTAGGCCTTGGCGTTGTTGCCACTCAGGATGGAGCCAGCGATCGAATAGCTGGCACCCAGCCCCTCCAGGCCAACATCGTTCCCGGCCAACGTGGATGCCGTGATGTCGACGCCGCCGGTCCCCGACATCGTGTTGGCGGCGAAGGTATTGCCCGACACCGTCGAGTCGTCGAGCGAGACGGTGCCCCCCACGGGCCCGCAGCCGCACAGCGCCACGTCGCTGTCGGTGATGGTGCTGTCGACCACGTTCATAGTGCCCGCATAGCCACTCACAAGGGCGTCACCCGTCAAGCCGTCGATGGTGAGGTCGTCCAGGGTCCACCCGCCTCGGCCCGAGGAGAACACGGTGCCCCCCGGGGTGGTCGGCTCCACCGTCGTCACCGGAGCGCTTCCCGAGCTCGACCCCTGTACCGTGAGCAGGACGCCGATGGCGTTGCCGACACTGGCCACGAACGTGCCCGGCCCGACGTCGATGGTGTCGCCCGTCGACGCCTGCGACGCCGCATAGGTAATAGTGGCGCACGGGGTTGCCTGAACCTGGCAGTTCCCCGTGTCACTCCCCCCGATGGCCACGTACAACGTGCTGCCACTGGCCGACGCCATCGGTGTCGCCGCCAAGCCCGCCAGGACACAGCTCACCACGGTCACAACTGCCGCAACGCGCCACCGAGCGATCTTCATGCCGACCTCCGACCCTCCGCCGCTGGGAAGGAGAAACACTTCCGCGCCGACAACCTAACCCGCCGGCTGTGCGGGTGCTCCTGTCAAGAATGTGGAACGGGCAGCACTGCGGCCGTTCGAGCGGTCAGCCCCAGGCGCCACAAAAGGGTGACAGTACCGACTGCCACCTCGACAGTCCCAAGTGCCATCCGTGCGGAACGTACCCCGACGGACCTCCTAGGATCGGGCCCGTGGAACACACCGTGCTCAAGCGCTACCGGGTGATGGCCTACACCACGGCGGTCCTGCTCATCGTCCTCGTCTTCGTGGCCGTCCCCCTCCAAGTGGCGGGCCATCCCGAGCTCGCCACCGTGGTGGGCACAATGCACGGATTTCTCTACCTCATCTACCTCGTCGTCGCCTTCCAGCTGACGCGCACGTTGCACATCCCGGTGGGCCGGACCATCCTCGTCCTCATCGCCGGCACCGTGCCCTTCGGGGCGATCATCGCCGAGCGCCGCCTGACGGCGGAGTACTCCCGCCAAGCCCGCCGTGCTGCCAAGGGACTGCCAGGAACGGCGTCGCAGGAGGCTTGACCCGAGGTGCGCGACCCCGTGCCGTCGGTGCACAGTCCCGCCCGCCGCCGTATCTGGTGGACCCGCCGGGCCGTGGTGGTGCACGTCGCCTTGCTGATGTGGATCCCCGGATGCGCCGTCGCCTGCTGGTGGCAGGTCAACGTCGGGTTGTCGGGCGAGTCCTTGGGTTGGGTCTACTCGGTCATGTGGCCCGGCTTCGCCGTGTTCGGCACCATCTTCTGGTGGCACTTCGTCCACGACGACCCCGAGAGCCTCGGGCGCCGTGGCCTGCGCCGGCTCCAACGGGAGGAGGCCACCGGCGACCTCGCCCCCCGCCCCGTCGATCGATCCGCGCCGAGGGACTTCGACGAAGGCGAGCTCGCCTTGGCGCGCGCCGAGGCCGAGGACCCCGAATTGGCCGCCTACAACGCCTACCTGGCGGCCCTGGCTGAGGACGGTCGTCCCGGCACCTGGCGCGCCCGTTGACGGCGGCCCTTCCCGACGGCGAGACCGGGCCCGCCGTCGTCAGGCCCTACGATCCCGGCGACCGGGCCCAGGTTCGCTACATCTGCCACCACACCGGCTACATGGGAGACCCCGTGGCCTGGCTGTGGCGCGACACCGAGAGCTTCGCCGACCTGTTCACCTCCTACTACACCGACGCCGAGCCCGAGTCGGCCTTGGTGGCCGAGCTCGACGGGGTGGTGTCGGGCTACCTGCTCGGCTGCGTCGACTCCCGCCGGGCCTGGAACCCCGCCGTCATCTTCGGGCGACACCTGCTGCGACGCGGCATCGCCCTGCGGCCCGGCACCGCCGGCGTGGTGTGGCGCTCGTTCGGCGACGTGATCGTCGACGGTGTGCGCCGTCGACTCCCCCCGGTGTCGGTGTACGACGATCGCTGGCCTGCCCATCTGCACATCGACCTCCTCCCCGCGGTCAGGGGCATGGGCGTGGGGGCCACCTTGATGCGCACGTGGTTGGACGCTCTGCGGGCACGGGGTGTGGCGGGATGTCACCTCGAGACCCTGGGCGAGAACCACGGGGCCATCGCCTTCTTCGAGTCCATGGGCTTTCGCCGCCACGGACCACGGGCACCGGCGCCGGGTCTGCGCTCACACAGCGGCGAGCGACTCAGCGTCCAGTTGATGGTGCAGCGCCTGGGCTGAGCTAGGCGTGGAGGAAGAGCGCGGCGATGGTGAGGGTCATCAGCACGCCCATGTACAGCGTCAGGGCCACCAACCATTGCGAATTCAGATGCAGGAAGCTGCCGGCCTGGATGGCCCGCTCCCCCGACCGGTGCCGGAAGAAGCCGAAGAACACGAAGCCCAACGCCAGGGCCCCGTACCCGGCACCCAGGACCAAGAAGGGCACCTTGGGGAGATGGGCGATCTCGGGCAGGAGGCGTCCCACCGCCAGCGCCACCCCCATGGCCGCCAACGCCGTCCGCCACCACGACAGCAAGGTCCGTTCCTGGGCCAGGTAGGTCCGACGGGAGGGGTCACCGAACTCCGGCTCTTGAGCGCCGGATCGAGCGGATGGCTCCACCTGCTCATCATGCCCGACCCGCACCGGGGCCATCCCGCATCCCCGGGGTGGCTCAAGGGACATTCGCGGGCCGCCGATGTCACAACGGTGACCGACTCGAACCACCAGGCACCCGGTGACGTGCCGCCCCGTCACCCGCCCGGTCCGCCGCCCGCACTCCCGGGCACCCCCGAGGCGCCCCCCCAACCGGTTGACCTCCTGCTGCGCCGGTTCCGGGACCAAGCCGCGCCACCACGACCACCGGCCAGGCCCCCCGTCGGGACCACCCCGGGCGCGGCGCCGGTCGCCGCGCCGCCGCGTCCCGGCCCCACGAGCCCGCCTCCTCGCTCGGAGCCACCGGCCCCCGTCGCTCGCGACGAGCCGGAATGGACCTTCTCCCCCGACACCGCGCCGGGCCCCGCCTGGCCACAGACGCTCCCGACCGACGAACACGGCGCCGAGCCGCCCCGCCCCCGACCTCGGATCGCTCCCCGGGTCGGCGTCGTCGTGATCCTGGGCGCGCTCATCACAGGGGCCCTGGCCGTGACCCACGTCGGCCCTTTCCATTCCTCGCGGCCGCCGGCCCCGACCCCGTCCTCGGACATCCGCGGGACGTGGAACGCCATCAGCGCCTTCAGTGGAGCGGTCTACGTCGAGACCCTGCACATCACCACGGAGCACCTCTCGACGGGGACGTTCTCGGGCACCGTCATCTCGCCGGTGGGAGTCGAGACGATGACGGGGACTGTGCAGGGCACGACGGTGTCCTTCGTCATCTCCTATGGCTCGGGAACCGAGCACGGCACGGCCGCCGTCACCACCAGCGCCGGCACACTGCGGATGCAGGGGGGCTACACCAGTCCCACCGGCGCGTCGGGGACGATCCTCGCCACTCGGGCCTCGCCCTGAGCGCCACGCTGTCGAGGTGTCCGGCCTCTCGGTGGGGCTAAGTGCCTGACTCCGGGCCCGGCACCCCCGCGGGCCGCTCCCCCACGAGCGCCACCCTGAGCATCCGTCGGCGACTCGCCCCGAAGTCCAGCAGCGCGTAGTGCATCGTGCAGCGGTTGTCCCAGAAGGCCACGTCGCCCGCCTCCCATTTCCACCGCACCAGGTGCTCGGGCGCGACGGCGGCTTGCTGAAGCAACCCCAGCAGCGCATCGCTCTCGCCCCGGCGCAACCCGTCGACCTTGTCGGTGAACAGTGGGTTCACGAACAGGCTGCGTTCGCCGGTCTCGGGGTGCACCCTTACCACCGGGTGACGGCTCGCTGTCATGGCACTGCGGCGGGCGGCTTCCCCCCCGGTGCCGTCACGACCGGCGAAGTAGCTACCTGCCTTGGCCGGGGAATGCGTCGCCGTGAGCCCCTCGACGAAGCCGCGCAGCGGTGCCGACAGCGAGCGGTAGGCGGCGGTCATGTCCGCCCACATCGTGTCGCCGCCCACGGCGGGGATCTCGATGGCGTGCAGCATCGCCCCCAGAGGCGGGCACAGTTGGAACGTCAGGTCGCTGTGCCACACGTCGGCGCGCGCTCCTTGCTCGGAGTCGAGGGGAAGCACCTCGGGGTGGCCCTCCAGGGCGGGCTCGACGGGATGCGCTTCGGTGGGTGAACCGAACAGGGTCGCCACCGCCGTGAGCGAGGCGGCGTCGAGTGCCTGGCCCTTGAACCACACCACCTTGTGCTCGAGCAGCGCCGCTCTCACCGCCCTGACGGTGGCGTCGTCCATGTCGGGGACGAGGCGCACGTCCTCGACGACCGCCCCCAGGGCCGGGCTCATGGCGCGGGTGTGCACGGCGCCAAGCTAGACCCTCGGCTTCGTCGGTAGACTGGAGGTTGCTGCGGGAGGTTCACCAGTGCGTTCAGGAGGAGGGCTCGTGGACTCGACGACCAGCGCCGATCGGTACGTCGGGTCCATGATCTCCGACGACGAGCTCACCGCGCTGGCCTTGGCGGCCGACCCCGATCAACCGCTCGACGCCGACGCCGTGCCCATGGCCGTCTATCTGGCCAACGAGCCAGGGTTCGACGAGCCCGGAGCGCTCCCGCATTGGTACATGGCACCGGTCATGGCTCGCCACAGCGGGCGCCGGCAACGGATGGTCATCCTGGCCCTGATCGGGGCCTTCCTCCTTATCGAAGCGTTCGGCCTGTGCAGCACGTACGGCCAGACACCGTTTCATTGAGGACGCCCTCGAGCCCGCACGTGGGCTGAGCCGAGAACCACCACCCGGAGGCCGGTGGGCCTTACGCTTTCGCCATGCCCACCATTCAGATTGCCGCGGAGCTCGCCGCCAGGCCGATCCCCTTCGAGAGTGGGAGGTGGGCGGTGCGTTGCATCTCGTGCAGCCCCAGTGGGACCGACACCGTCGGCCTCGGGCTCGAGAACATCAGCCTCACCCAGGACCTGGCCCAGCGCGTGGCCGACCTGCACAACAAGGTCGTGCACGGCATCGAAGAGGCCAAGGGCTGAGTCCCTGTCCTCGCTAGAGGGGCTCCCCCTCGCTCAACTCCGAGACGACTTCGGCGATCGCCTGGGACTGCGCCCCGGGGCTGAGGACGTGGCCCCCGCCCCGGTCGCGCCACAACTCGGGCACCCGCCACAACAGCACTCCCACCCCGACCACGCACGCCAGACCGCCCGACCACACTGCGAACTGCGGGCCTCCGACGGCGGCGGCCGCTCCGGCCTCAGCGTCACCCAGGCGGGGCCCGCCGGCCACGACGGCGAAGAAGGTGCCCGAGAGCCGCCCCTGGAGATGATCGGGGACGGCGCGTTGCTGCACCGCTTGGCGGAACACGGCCGAGACGACATCGGCGGCACCGGCCACGGCCAGCAACGCCAATCCGATGCCCAACACGGGCACGATGCCGAACAGGGCGATGGTCACGCCCCAGATCACCACGCAGGCGGCGATGGCCCGACCCTGATGACGCACCCGAGCGCACCAACCCGTGAAGAGCGAGCCCAGCAGGGCCCCGGCACCGGGAGCGGCGTACAGCAGCCCCACCACTCCCGGACCTCCGTGGAACAGGCCCGTTCCCAGCGCCGGGAACACCGCCCGGGGCATTCCGAAGATCATGGCGTTGAGATCGATCCAGTAGGTGGCCGACAGAAGCTTCTCTTTGTGCAGATGGCGAAACCCCTCGGTCATCGAGCGCAACCCCATGGGCGTGCCACCCCCGCCGGGCACGAGTGCCGGCAGGAACAGGGCCGCGACCAGTGAGGCCGAAAACGTGGCCACGTCGATGCCGTAGACGGCACTGAGCCCCAGCCCGGCGATCAGCGCGCCGGCGAGCGCCGGCCCGGCCACCATCACCAGCGCTTGGATCGTCGTCTGCAGCGCGATGGCGGTAGTCACGTCCCGTTCGTCGACCAGCATGGGCAGCGCCGCCCGGCGCGCCGGCCAGTCGACGCCCTGGAATCCCGCGCCGGCCGCCGTGCACACGAACAGGGGCCACACTTCGGGGTGCGACATCGACGCATTGACGACGAGGCCGCCGACAGCCGTCGCCATGGCCACCTGCGTCAGAACCAGGACCCGTCTCCGGTCCATGGCGTCGGCAAGCGTCCCGCCCCACAGGGCCCCGGCCAACAACGGCAGCAACTGGGCGAACCCGATCAAGCCCACGACGAGCGTCGAGTGCGTCAGGGCGTACGCCTGCACCGACACGGCCACCAGGGTGAGCTGCGACCCCAGTCCCGACACCACCTGGCCACCCCAGAGGCGGCGGAAGTGGCGGTACTTCCTCAGGGGGGTGATGTCGACGACGAAGCGAGACACTCGATCACCGTAATGGGCGCCAACGGGTCCCCGATTCCGGGGCGCGTGCTACCGGTGCGGTGACGTCCTCTCCGGCTTCGTCACTGGTTGTTCTCGGTCTCGGCGACGTTGTGGCGCGCCCGCAGGGCGTCGGCCACCTCGTCGGGGCCGGGCATGGCGGCAATCTCGTCGGCAATGGCGCGCGCCGCGGTGACAAACCTCGATTCACCGACAACCGCCCGCACGGCGTCTCCCACCCGTTGCGGAGTCACCTCGCCCGGACGCAGGACCCGTGCCACCCCGACGCGTTCGAGCATGTCGGCGTTTACGAAATTGTCGGCCCCCTGGGGGATGACCACATGGGGGAGCCCGTGCGCCAACGTCCCGAACATGGTGCCCGCACCACCGTGGTGCACGACGGCGGCGCACGTCGGCAGGAGGGTGGCCTGGGGGACGAACCGCTCGACCCGGACATTGGGCCCCACGGCGCCGAAGCCGGCGGGGTCCTGGTCGGCTCCGACGGTGACGATCACATCGACAGATTCGCCGACCAGTCCATCCACGACCGCTCGAAAGATGTCGAGATTGGCGTTGAACACGGTGCCGAGAGTCACGTAGATCACAGGCCGCGCCGGTTCCTCGCGGCGCGCCGCAGGGGTCGGGACGGGGCGCATGACCAGGCTCGCGCCCGAGGGGACCCCGATGGACTCCATCGAGGGAGGACAGACCTCGATGGTCAGGTCGCGGTAGACGCCGCCGTACCCGGGCGTGTGACGGCTGAACGAGCCCCACAGCGGCGACACGGCGTCGTCGACCAGCTCGAAGATGTCGTGCTCCAACATTGGGCCCAGAAGGTGCTGCACGGCGGGGACGCCGAGCACGTCGGCGGCGAGCGGGCCCGCCAGTGCGTACGGCTCGAACAACACGAGGTCGGCGCCCATGTCTGTGCCACAGCTCACAACGTCATCGATCATGTCGGAGGCGGCGATCTCGCCGAACAGCCGAGGCAGGAAGTAGTGGTTGATCCGCTCGGGTGCGAGTCCGTCACCAGGGACGCCCCGGGTGCGTGCCACGAGCTGTTCGAACCACGCCTGCTCACCGTGTCCGGCCGGGGAGAACCGTGCTCCCATCTCTTCGACCAGGGCCGCGACGTCGGTGCCGGTGGCCACCACGACCTGATCACCGCCCGCCAGGAGTGCCTCGACCAGCGATCGCAGTGGGTTGACATGGCCGGCGCCGGGCACACAGACGACCATGACCTTCATAGGCCCAAAGGGTGGCACCTCCGAGCGAGGTCCAGCAAGGAGCTCGATGTCGACATTCCCACCAGAGTTCACGAGACGTTCGCGATTCTGTCACTGACTTCTGGCTCACGTCCGTCAGAATCCCTCCCACCAGGGTTGAGGCGGGGGCGACGCGTCATGGGACGACGGATATACATCTTGGTGCTACTGCCGATCGTCATGACGGCGCTGTCTTTGGGGTCCGTGGCCGGTTCGGTCGAGGCAGCCGGTGCCAGCAGCAGCGTCGTGTCTCACGCCGCCCGCGCCACGCTCATGTCGACTCGACCGACCTCACCGGCGATGTCCGTGGTGGTGGTGTCTCCGACCTCGGCGCCCATCGGTCCCATCGGGGCCACGGTGACAGTCAGGCTCGTCGGCGCCGACGGGCATGCCGAACAAGGCAAGGAGGTCATGGTGGTACCCATGAACGGGGACCCCGTCGTGAAGATGGACTCCGATCCCACCGACGGCAACGGACAGGCCACGTTCACGGTCACCGACACCAACCTCCAGACGGTCTACTTCGCCGTCGGCGATTTGAGCGATGGGTTGTCGATTCCCCGTAATCCGTGCGTGCACTTCGTGAGCGGTCTACCGGCGGTGACCCCGGAGGCCCCCGTGGCCCTCGCCCTCCCCGTGATGGCGGCCGGGCTCTTGGGAGGGACCGCGCTCGTCAGTCGCGCTCGGCGCCGCTCGAAGACCAAGGCCTGACGGCGACGGGCACGGCCCGGGGCTGACCCGCCGACGCGCCCACCGGGACGCCCGGCCCGCCGGTGCGCGCCGCCTTGGTCAAGAAGCGCCGCTGGTTCCCCCGCCCGTGCCGACACTGGTGGGACACCTGGCCTCCAGATTGGTAATGCGCGCCGTTAGTCTCGCCTCGACGCGGGTCAAGGACTCGATGGCGCGCTCGAGCCGTCGGGCTGCGTGCCGTCCGTGTGGACTACTCGCCTCCAACGAGGTCAGCGCCGCCGCCACTTGGGCGTCCTCCGCCTTGAGTCGGGTGATCACCGCGGCCACCTTTGTGCAGTTCGGTCCCGGAGCAGCCCAGGCGACGCCCGCGGAGCCGAGGGCAAGTGACCCCACCAAGACCGCCGCTGCAACGACCTTCTTCACCATCGCATGTCCTCCCGATGTACGACCACTCCCAGTATTAGGTTTGACCACTCGTTGTGCTCGGCACGTCGAACCGCCGGGTAAAGCGCCTTGGCGCGAGAACCAAATGCGGGCGCAGATTGTTGTGCAAGCGTTGCGAAACGGTCTCCTGGCCGCCAAGGAACACGCCGACGTCATCGGGAGCCAGAGGTGGTCGGGAATCCGATCTCCTCCACGAATCGCGCAAGTGCTCTCGATCACAATCAGCGGTGAACGCGGGGAGGCGGTTGCCTCTCGAACAGGGACGGGATCTCGTGGGTCCCGTCCATATTCACGGCGCCCGCGGCATCACCCGGACCATCACGGGATGCCTGGCCGTGTGTTGGCGCCAGTGGCGTACAGTGCGGCCTATGAGCGCACACGAGTTGTGGGTCGAGTCCTACCAGGGTGAGGTACTCGGCGAGACCCTCTTCGGGTTGCTCGCCAAGCGTGAGCGCGACACCGAACATCGCCACCAGCTGGAGGTGTTGACAGTGCTTGAGCGAGCGACCAAGGAGCTCGCCGAGGCGGTGTTCGAGCGACTCGGATGGGAGCGTGGCGACTCGGTCGCCACGGTGCAGACCGCCACCGAACTCGCCGATGTGGTGGCCGGTCTGACCTGGACCGAGTTCCTGATCTCGTTTGAGCCCATCACGACCGAGTTCCTGGCCAAGTACCGACAGCTCGTCGTGCTCGCCTCCGACGAGGTCGAGCGAACGATCGCCCAAGCGTACGTGGCCCACGAGGAAGCCCTCGCTGCCTTCGCCCGCCGGGCGCTGGGACAGGAGGCGGGTGAGCCCCTTCAGGCGATCCTGGCCCTCCCGCACGTGGCCGCCGCGATACCGGCGTAACGACCATCACCGCCGGCGTAGGCTGCCGGCCTCAGGACCTCGCCCACCGAAACGTGCCGGGACTGGAGTGAGCGAGATGGAGACCTGTTGTCGACGCCAACCTGCTCACGTCGAGAAGGGTTCCTCTTCGGTGGTCCTCCGTGCCGTCGGTATAGGTGATGACGAACGACGTCAGACCGTCCTCACCGGGAACAAGGTCTCCCGCCATGCTCTCGATCTGAACCGGCACGGACCACCTCCCGCCACAGGTGCGGACAGGCACCGACCGGGTCTGGGCAAATGAGTCGGATGCCCCTGATCGGTCACCGTCCGACTGCTGGTAACCGGAACAAAGTAGCAACACCCCTTGTCACCGGTGGGTGACCCCGACGTCAGATTGCCCGTAGACAGGCTCTCCCTATGGGCATACCGTGGCCGATGGGTTACTCCGGGGGGTCGGGTGCACCTCCATGGCACCAGGAGAAGCCCAGAGGGACT
>Ga0209415_10017248_pt1 | contig 11511 bp, 10 predicted proteins | sample PeaSoiSIISIP2007_FD_187696 | JGI IMG/M metagenome (GOLD analysis project Ga0209415, IMG submission 187696) | Peat soil microbial communities from Weissenstadt, Germany - SII-SIP-2007 (SPAdes) (version 2) | ecosystem: Environmental > Terrestrial > Soil > Wetlands > Peat | place: Germany... | reverse complement strand
CCCCGAGAGTCTGCGGCTGTTGGCGGTGGCCGCCAAGGAGGAGTCGATCGGGCGACTCGCGCTGTCACAGTCGGAGGCCCCGATCGTGCAACCGGTCAACTTCATCTATCACGAGCACCGGGTCCTGGTGCGATTGGGAGAAGGCCACATGGCCGACTCCGCCAACGGGGCTCTCGTCGCCTTCGAGGTCGACCGCCTCGACCGTGTGCATACGGTGGCATGGAGCGTGCTCGTGCGCGGCCTGGCCACGATGTTGACAGAGGGGGAGTGCCAAGGACTGAAGGGCGTCGGTCCTCAACCGTTCGTTCCCCTCCCAGGGGAGCGGATCCTCGCCATACGGACTGACGTGGTCACCGGGAGGCGGTTCCAACTCGCGTCGGACACCCGCTCTGCTCCAGCCAGCGCTGCCCCCCCCAGCGACCTGGGCAAGGACGCCCGTATGGCCCTGGTGGACGCATTGCACACAGCGCAACGTGACGTCCTGGAGGAAGCATCGGCAACGTTGCAGCGGGCCCATCTCGTGCATTACCAAGCGTCGGGCAATGCTGCGTCGGGCCAACACCTCCAGCATCTCTTTGCGCTGGTCGTCGAGTGCCTGGAGCAGCGGACGCTAGGCCCGATCGCCCACTATGCCCAGGCGATCGCTGAGAAACGGTTCGTGGCCGGTTTCGATATTGCCGAGGTGCAGACCGCGTTCAACGTCCTCGAGGAATCCATCTGGCATGTCGTGATCGCCAAGCTCGAACCCGACGAACTGGCGGTATCGGCGGGAATGGTCGGCACCGTTCTGGGCGTGGGCAAAGACACGTTGGCTCGGACGTGGGTGTCGCTAGCTGCCAGTCGACACGTTCCTTCTCTCGACCTCAGTGCGCTGTTCGAGGGTACGAGCAGCTAGGACACCATGCGCAGTGGCGACGGCTCCGGCGGAGTGATGTGAAAGGAGAGTGGGAGGATGACCGAGGCAACGAACACCGACCAGCCCCAGGTTGATACGCAGCCCCTGACCATGGAGCAGCTGAGCCGCACGCTCGACGAGTGGCGAGGCCGGATCGACGAGCTTCTCGTGCAGGTCGACTTGGCGGCACTCGATGTGCGCGACGAGCTTCGCAGCCGGATCAACCTGGTCGAGAACGCCTACCTCGCCGCGAGGTCGCAGCTCGAGGAAGTCGGCAAGGATCTGAAGGCGAATGTGGGCTCTGCGCGTGACCGTGTGCAAGAGCTCCTTCATGACCTGAGGCAGGTCTACGATGCGACGGAGGCGGCGGTACGCCGCGGCCGACACACCTAGGCGTCGTCGAACCGACGAGCACTGGATCGAGCGGGCAGTAGAGGTCACCTTGTGCCGAGCCGCGCCGTGGGTCGACCGACCCGCAGTAGCCCAGACACCGGGCCTGACGCGCGTCGACCTAAGTCGCGCCCCACAGGTTCACAAGGCGCGTATTCGTTCGTTCTCGGTGGCTCATGTCACCGCCACCAGGAGGACCGACACCGGGCTCCGGTCGAGGATCTCGCGGGCTACCGCGCCCCGGTCGGGATCGGCGGTATGGGGCCAGCCCACGGCAACGAGCTCGGGTTGCAGCAACCGGACGGCTTCGAGCACCTCCGCCGCGGGAACGCCGATGCGCAGCTCGAGCCGGGCTTGTGGCGCACCGAGCACGTGGCGGCCCAGGAACTCCTGGGCGTACGCCTCGGTTTCGTGCTGCACTTGATCGGTGAAGCTCGGGATGTCCTCGTCCACATGCACCACCACGATCTCAAGTCCGGCGTCGGTCGACAGCGCAATGGTCCTCTGGAGCGCTCGGGCTTTGCTGGGGGTGCCTTCCATGGCCACGAGCACCCGGCGCAATCGCTCGGGTGGCTGGGCGTCTGGTGGCACAACGACCACCGGTTTGTCCGTTCGACCGGCGAGTAGCAGTGCGAGGTGTCCCGCAGGACGTGGACCGCCGAGTCCGTGCCGGGTGCCGAGGACCAGGGCCACGACGTCTTCTTCGGACACTGCCCGGGCCAATTGTTCAATGGGATCACCACTGAGCACCCGCAGCGCCACGCCCGCTGTTTCGGCGGACGCGCGGGCGGTCTCGTCGCCGTCTTCGACGTCTTCGACCACGTGGACGACATCGAGCTCCCCCGCGAGCGTGGAGGCGACAGCCCGGGCCATGAGAAGGACAGGCCGCGCCGCGGCCGAGTTGTCGATGGCAGCGATGATCCTCGTCATGTGATTTGCTCCCAGTGTGGTCCACGGCGACGAAACGTCATCTGGCCCGGTCCGATGGCAAACGGCGTTCCACCGACGACTATGGAAATGCGGCGGTCGGCTGAGATCGAGAGGTAAGACCGTTCCTTGCGAACGCGCACCCTGCTGCCGTGGAACCGCACGCGTAGCTCGATGGCCGACCACGAAGGGGGCAGCACCGGCTCGATGTGGAGCATGCCGGCACGCGGCCGCAAGCCGACGAACCCGAACGCCATCGCCTGCCACAGGCCACCCATAGTGGCGAGGTGCAAGCCCCCGGCGGTGGAGCCGGTGAGGTCGTCGAGGTCCATGCGTGCCGCGATCCGCACCGCTTGCAGGGCGCGGTCGAAGTCGCGAGCTCGAGCCAGCACCGCGGCGTGTATGCCGGGGGACAACGAGCTGCCGTGCGCCGTGCGAGGCTCGTAGAAACGCAGGTTCGGTTCGAGGCTGCCGGCCACCACTTCGTCGGGGACGAGGTGGTGCAGCATCAGGACGTCTGCCTGTTTGATGACTTGGGCACCCCGGGTCCGCTCCGGGCCGAGCAGCAGGTCTGCGGCGATGGGGCGATGATGGGCCACTTCGGCGATGATCAGCGGCTCGAGTCGATTGAAGCCGGCGAACTGTTCGTAGACGCCGGTGTCAGCGTCATACCCGTCGAAGAGGGCATCGGCGAGCTCGATCCAGCGCTGGCGCTCACCACTGTCAACGTGAGCCTCGGAACCGGCGACGTCGACGGCCGCCGCGGCGCGCCGCATGTTCCATCGAGCCATCACGTTGGTGAAGGCGTTGTCGTCCACAGGTTCGTGGTACTCGTCGGGGCCGATGACCCCGTAGATGTGGGCAGTCCCGTCCGGCTCGACCCGGATGCGCGACGCCCAGTAGCGGGCCGTTTCCACCAAGATGCGAAGGCCGGGCCCGGTGGCGAAGGAGGTGTCCCCCGTCCAATCCGCGTAGTAGCAGGCCGACCACGCCACCTCGGCCACGATGTGCTCCTCCAGTTGTCCGGTGCGGATCGGCACCAGCCGTCCTGACCGGTCTCGAGCGTTCCTCGGCGTGACGTCGTCGCCACTGCGGGCCGATTCCCAGGGAAATCGGGCGCCGGCACGACCAGCGTGCCGAGCCGCATCGATGGCGGCGGGGAGTCGTTGCAGGCGGTACTCGAGGATCGCCCGGGCAGACGCGGGGTGTGTGGCGGCCAGGAACGGGATCACAAACGTGTCGGTGTCCCAGAACACATGACCGCGATAGCCGGTCCCGCTCAAGCCCCGGGCGCCGACGGCCGCTTCCCCTGATTCGGCGACCGACGCCATCAAGTGGAAGAGCGCGAAGCGAATTCCCAACTGCAATTCGTCGTCTCCTTCGACCATCACATCCGCGTCTTCCCACCGGCGTGCCCACGCCTCGCGGTGTTGGGCCAGCAGGCGGTCGAATCCGATGGCGGTGGCCTGATCCAGGTCCTCGACCGCCGGTTCGGGGTCCGGCAGCGTCTCCGGGTCACTGTGATAGACCGCGACGCGATCGAGCACCCGTGGGGCGCCACCCCGGGCGTCTGCGCGCCCCTGTCCACCGAACCGGGATTGCGCACCGGCTGCCACGATCCCGCCGGAGGAGGCAGCCACCCGGATCCATGTGGTGTTGCCGACGCGACCCTGATCGTGGACCGGGTCATCGGCGGGAGGCAGCAGCGGTGGTCCCGGCCGCACCGCGGACCGATACCCGACTCGTACGACGGCTGTGGACGGCCGGGCCAGCGACACGAAGCGCACGCTTTCGATCGGGCCGGTGTCGGTCGCCACCCGCTCGTGGAGGACCCCGGTGCGGAGATCGAGGACCCGGTGAGTGGCCACGCCGACCGCCTTGCACAGCTCGAACGCGACGGGCCCGGTGAGGAGGTGGGTGGCGGCGCCTTCGCCGTCGTAGACGCCGGCGGATATGACCCACGGGTGCCGGTTGGGAGCGGGGGCCAGAGGAGCGCCACTCATCCCGAACCTCCCATCGGCAAGGGTCAGCAATGCTTCTTGGACCTTCATCTTCTCGATGTCGTCGTCATCGGCGTCGAGGGACCACTGTGGCTGGACCGCGATCTCGGGCAGGGCCCGCCGGCGCCGACGCCGGGCCTGGTCTCCGAGCAGCTGGCGCGTTCGAGCCGCCCCGCCGCTGAGTGGGGTCATCCCCGACCGCGGCGAGCCCTGGCCACCGTTGACGAGCACGACGGTTACTTGACGCATGTCGGGATTGATGACGGGGGCAGGTCGGTGGGGCACTCCCGCCAACCCGTCCACGACGAGCAGGACGACCGTGGGGTCCACGCCCCGGTGCCAGAGCTCCTCGAGCAGGCCGAGTGCGACGTCTCCTGCGTCGATCGGCGCGATGTGCACTGTGGTGCCTTCGACCGCCACCCGTGGGTCTTCGAGCCCGCACTGGCGAGCAGACTCCGTGGCAAGCTCGGCGAGGTGTGCCACCCCCGGGAGACCGTGGGCTCGCAGCAGCGGTTTGAGTTTCGACGGTGCCGGTCGTCGCGCCCCGTCACTCCCAAGCTCGATGCTGACCTTGGCTGAGCCCGGTTGGCGGGGGAGTGTCGTGGCAGGCATTCCGAGCCCGGTCAGCGTCTCGGCGAGATGGGCCCCGGCCAGATCAAGCGGAGTGAAGTCCGTCTCGCGTTGAGGCTCCCTCGTCAGGTGGACTCCGACGTGGTCGAGGACTCCCGAGCCAGTGCCGCCGCTGTCGGCGACAAGGAGCGGAGCCCCGTTCGGGGAAGGGTGGTGGAGCTGTGGCGCCAGCTCGTCGACGGGGGCCGGAGCGAGCCACCCGATGAGCGTGCCGAGCTCGGACAGCGTTGAGAGTCCGCGAGCGGTACGCGCCGCAATTCGAGGCGTGCTGCTCCACAGGATGACAGCCTCGAAGCGACGATCCAGTTCAGGTGGCAGAGCCGCCGTACGGTTCGGTGCCTCGGGGTGCGAGGCGACGCCCCCGTGGCCGGCAGCGGTACCGCTGCTCATGTCACCTCGCCCCCGGTGCAAGAACGCGAAGGATCACGGTGTCGTGGTCGGGCGGAGGCCGTCACGGGATTCCTCGGGGGCCAACATGACGGGTTCCGTGGTGCGGAGGAAGTCGACCAGGATCCTCACGAATTGGTCGGGCTCCTCCACGTGCGGGAAGTGGCCCACTCCCTCCATGACCTCCAACCGGCTGTTGGGGATGGCCTCGTGGGCGGCGTAGGCGTGGCTCAACGGGATGATCTTGTCATGATCGCCCCACACGATGAGCGTCGGTATGCGAGCCGCCAGGTAGAGGCGATCCATGGCGCTGACCGACTGGCCGCCCGGGTCGATCACCGCTTGCATGGTGCGGACAAAGGCGCGGCGGTTTTCGGGTTGTGTCAACGATCGGTACGACTGCCACATCTCCGCTGCTCGTGGGTTCCGGATGCCCCGTTCGGCAAGGAATCTGAAGGCAGCATCGCCCCATCGTCGGGCGAAGTCGGGGAAGAGTACCGGCATGGCGTACTCGGCTCCGGGCATGGCCACGAGGCGGAGGATCCAGTTGACCTCGCGGCCCAGGCCGCCAGCATCGACGAGGACGAGGCGCTCGCAGAACTCGGGGAATTGGTACGCGAACTGCATGGCGACACCACCCCCGAAGGACTGCCCCACCACCGTGGTCCTGGCGATGCCCAACAGGCGCAGAAAGTCGCGCATGGCGCTCGCTTGGTTGCCGAGCGAGTAGTCACCCAGAGGTTTGGCCGACTGGCCATGGCCGAGGAAGTCCGGAGCCAGCACCGTAAAGTCCCTCTGGAGCAGGCGCATGGCTGGGACCCAGGTTTCCGAACTGCCAGCGATGCCGTGGAGCAGCAACAGCACGGGACCGCTGCCCCCCCGTCTGAAGGCCATGTCATGGCCGTGGATGGACATGTGTTCGACCGGGAACTCCACCGGCGTGGGTTGGGTCATCGTCACCTCTTCGTTCTCGACTCCACATACTGCTCGTTGCTATCCAAGGTCGGGCAAATCCCAGGGTGAAGAGGAAAAGGTCCCGAGATGCGGTCTCGGTAAAGGGACCGATCGTGGGGAGGGCTTGGGGAATCGAAGGGCTGTGGTCACCTCGACCGGTTCGGCGCTACCCCCGCCCTCCTCCTCAGAGGACCCGAGGAAATCGAGCGCATAGGCGTGAATGCCCGGCGTCGATGACCGAGGTCCAAGCGTGCCTCAGGGTTCGACGACGTCGTCGAGCAGTTCGTTCAGGTCGCCCACCACCACGTCGGCCCCGGCGTGCAGCAGGGCCCCCGCACTGGTCCGGCGGGCCACCCCCACCACCAGGCCAAAATTGCCGGCGCGACCGGCGGCGACCCCGGCGGTGGCGTCTTCGACCACCGCGGCCCGAGTCGGCTCAACGCCGAGCTCCGACGCCGCGAAGAGGTACGTGGCGGGAGCGGGCTTGCCGTCCAGGTGCAGCTGGCGAGCGACCACACCGTCCACGATCACGTCGAAGAGCTCCGCGATGCCCGCGGTTGCGAGTACCGCCTTGCAGTTCTCACTGGCGGACACGACCGCGGTCCGACGTCCTGCCCCACGCACGTGTTCGACGAGCGTCACTGATCCGGGAAACACCGTGACATGGCCGGCCAGATGGTCGAGCACCAGCGCGTTCTTGCGATTGCCCACGCCACACACCGTTTCTTGATCGGATCCGTCGGACGGGTGACCCTCGGCCAACGTGATCCCACGAGAAGCAAGAAAGTCACGAACGCCGTCGTAGCGGGGCTTCCCGTCGACGTAGCGCTCATAGTCGTCGACGGCATCGAACGGCTGGAAGGATCCACCACCCTTCGCATCTCTTCGGGCGAGGAACTCGTCGAAGGTGGCCTTCCAGGCTTCGGCGTGCACCCGGGCCGTATCGGTCAACACGCCATCGAGGTCGAAGAGCCACGCGTCGATCCGTCGGTAGGTGGCAGGGGAGACACCGCCCTCGTCGTCGGTCATCGCGTGAAGTCTGCTCCAGAGCCGAGCCGCATGCCCATACTGCAATCAGGGGTTCGGGGCCTCTGAGGCAGAGGTACGCCCGACGCCGGGTGCCGGCCATGAGCTCGGCACGCCGGCGACGGTGTTCGGTGACCGTTGTGGCTCACGCGGCCGTGTGATCTGACAGCTCGGTATTCGTCCGCGGATATCCCGTCGACGCTTCGAGAGCGGGTCACACTTCGCATACCGTCGCCGGACCCGGTCGGGCGAGAGCGTTGACGGCGTCGAGGTTCCGCACAGTGCAGTATTTGAGCCAACTCAGCGCGGCGCGTGATAGTCGGTCGCAGACCCAATCCCAATGGAGAGAGACGGCGTCGCCGGGACGGAGATCCGCGGTGGAGACCACCCCATCGAATCCGCGACGCGCTTGCTCGGTACGCTCCCCTCCGAGAATCAGTCGTGAGCCCTCGAAGCAGAGGCGCCGGCTGCGGACCGTCACCACCTCTCCCGTCACTTCTTGGACACGCCCCCAACGGATTCGGCAGCGGTCGAGGACCTCGAGCGGTGGGCCGTCCACCCCGGCGCGCAGAAGGCCGAGCCACGGGTACACCGCAAAGACATGAAAACTGTGTTGGAGGATCCCCCCCGGCGCTGCCGACAGCAAAGAGCCCAGACGCGTCCCCGCCCGACGGTCGAAGCGCTCTTCGAGCGACGACAGCAGAGCGGAGGCAGGAACCCTCGCCAGTAGCTCGTTGCCCGTCCAGTAGGCCTCGACGACACGGGGGTCGAGCGGCTCGGAGATGCCGTTGCACCCGGCGATCAGCTGCAGGTAGGGCCACGCCCCTTCGAAGCGAGTCGCCCGCTGGCTCAGACCCTCGAGGTCGACGCCCTCCGAAACCATTCCGAGGAGGGCGGCGGAGTCCCCGGGACCGCAGTAGCCGAGCGCGTTGGGGGGATACGCGTAACGTGCGAAGAGCACGGGACCCGGCATGCGACGTCCTTGGAATGCCGGGCCCGGCACGCCGTCCCCTGCGACCCTCGGTCCGGGTGCCGCGTCGGTAAATGGTCTCGGTCTCATCCGCTGGTCGCGTCACGCCTGCGCATCGAGGGCCGCCCGAGGCTCGCCCACAGCACGATGCCCGCTCCCGCCATGACGAGAAGGAGGCCCAGAGCCTGAGGCGCCAGTGAGGTGGTGCCAGCTGCGGCTTCGAGCAGGGCCGTGACGAGTGCACTGCCTACCAGGACGGAGGTGACATCCACGGCGCGGGCTCGCGCCAGTGCTGTCATCCAGGTCCCGACATATGCCGCAAGCAGGAGGCCCGTTACCAACACCCATCCCACCTGGGTCAGGTCCAAGGAGGCCAGGAGGTGGAGCGTGTGGGTGGCGACGAGATAGATGATCAGGGCGAGGGCCCCGATCCCCATCCGGACCAGGGCGATGGCGGCAGGGGCCATGTCGCGGAGCAAGGACCTGGCCACGACGACCTCCACGGCCCAGAGCAAGGTGGCGCCGAGAACGAGGAGCTCACCTCGGTCGGCCGCGAGGTGTCCGACACCGCCGGCGATGGCAACCTGCCCGGCGACCAGAACGGCGATGGCAACGGCGTTCCACCAGGTCACGCGCTCGCGCAGGAAGGGCAACGCCAGCACGGCGACCCAGACGACCAGGGTGTCGCGCCAGAAGGCTGCGGGTGTGGCGGTGGTGTCGGCCAGCCCGTCGAAGAACAAGATGAATGCGATGCCGCCACCCACGATCCCCACATAGGCCAGCCCGGCCCAGCGCGCCGGCCCCCAGACCCGCCAGCTCTTTGGCGCTGTGGGGGCAGTCTGGGAGAGTTGAGAGGTGCGCGCAACAGTGACGAAGCGGCGGGTGGCAGAGCCGGCGCGTCGACGTCCGAGGCTCCAGGCCACCGCCGCACTGGCGGCGAGGATGAACGCAGCCACCAGGTTCTTCGCCGTCGTGTAGACCGACGGTGCCGCCACCGAGTGCACTCCATAGCTGTTGACGAAGACCGACAGTCCACTGATGACGGCGGTCATGCCGGCGACGACCACACCGGGGAGGGCACGGGTCGTGCGACGTTCTTCGCTGCCGCCGACAGGCCGGCCCGCTCGTTGTCCCGAAGTCCCCTGCGGGGTCATGTCCTTGCCACGCCGATGCCTCGGATGGTCTTCGCGTCAACGGCCATCTGGAGTTCGGTCGCCACGGCTTCCGCGTCGGTCGTGTCGACCCGGTCGAGTGCGTAGCCGCTGTGGACGACGAGCCATTCCCCGGGCGTCGGCGCGGGGCCGTCGAGAGCGAGGAGCGAGACGCGGTGGATGGTCCCGTCCAGATCCTCGACGTCCACGACCCCGGCCCCTGCGCTGCGCACGACTCGGTGCAGGCGGCTCATACACATGTTCTGACCTCCTTGATCAAGTCGATGACCCGTCGGACCGCGACTGGGACGGCGGCCTCGACAGCTGGGCTGAGACCTACACCCCTGCCGAAATCGGTGCCTTCGATGCCGACCACGACCACGCGGGCCGGCGCCTTGTCGATCGCTTGGGCAAGCCGCAACACGCCGGACAGACCGATTCCGTGGGTGCTCGTCGGACCGGGCCCCGGTCCGATCGTCGCCAGGTCGACCACGCAGACGGTGCCCGGTCTCGCCCCCGAGCACACGGCGTCGATCACCACGGCCAGATCAGCGTCGTCCCATCGTCCGAGCAGGTCGAGCGGGTCGACGATGGGACCGATGTCATGCGTGGCGGGAGCTTCCGCGGCGGTGCGTCGCGCCACGGCCGGGCCTGCGCCGTCATCATGTCGAAACTCGCTTCCCACGCCCGCCACAACGACCCGCGGGAGCCCCGCGACCTCGGGCGCCGGCGCGGCGGGGCTCGGGCTATCTGGGATCACGACGACACCACGGTGACGTCGAGGAAGTGTGCGGCGCAGGAAATACAGGGATCGTGATTGCGAACCGACTGTTCGCAACGCAGCTGCAGCCCGTCGTCGTCGAGTTCGAGGGCGTCCTGGGCCACACGACGCAGGTCCGCCTCTATGGTGAGTTGGTTCTGAGATGTGGGAGGTACGATTCGGGCCCGAAGGATCGTTCCCGAGGCGTCGATCTCGTACTGCTGGAACAGCAGGCCCCGAGGTGCCTCGGTGGCACCGGTTCCCGTGCCCGGGCGGGGTGTCACGGTGGCGGCGGGGGGATCGGGTGGGGCGTAGGACTCGGCCAGCGTCAGTGCCTCGTCGCAGGCGAACACCAGCTCGACCGCACGCACCACGATGCTGCGGAACGGGTTGGTGCACACCGAACCCAAAGCGGCTCGCACCGCCGCCTCGGCGGCAAGGGGAGGTAGTGCCCCGGCGTTCAGCGCATAGCGAGCCAAAGGTCCCGTGAGGTACGGATCGCGTCCCTGGAGTCGAGCATGCAATGCGGTTGATCGGGCGACGTGCTCTTCGATCACGAGGTCGGCCAGCTCGGCAGGGCTCACATCGAGACCATCCGACGAGGCCGGGCGGCCACGCTCGACGGCGTATCGGCCGTTATCGCGTAAGGCCACGAACCGGTAGTCACCCGATACGTCGGGGAAGTCGAATCCCGCCACCCACTCCACGGTGGCCAGCGCCGTGTCGCGTGCCCGACGCAGTGGCTCGATCAGGGCCGCTACTGACGTTGGATCGGGCGAGCGGTAGAAGCCGCCGACGCGAACATTGACAGGATGTATCGCGCGGCCGCCCACGGTCTCCATGACCAGGTTGCCCGTTCGTTTGAGCTGGAGACCGCGCTCCACTGCTGCCCGGTCACGTTGGGCGAGCTCCACGGCGTCGGCGCAACCGAGAAAGTCGGGGGCGTGCAGGAGGTAGATGTGCAGTGCGTGGCTCTGGATCCATTCTCCGCAATAGAGGAGGCGCCGCAGTCGGTTGATCCGATCGTCGGTCGTCACCCCACAGGCGTCCTCCATGGCAGCACACGCGCTCATTTGGTACGCCACAGGACAAATACCGCAGATGCGCGCCGTGATGTCAGGTGCTTCGGCGAAGTGGCGGCCGACGAGCAGCGCTTCGAAATACCGAGGGGGTTCGAAGATCTCGAGGGCGACGCCGGTCACCAGGCCGTCGTGGACCTCCACCCTCAAGGACCCTTCACCCTCGACCCGTGATAGGCCTTCGACAGTGATGGTACGGGTTGAACCCGAACCATGGCTCACGGGCCCTCCTCGGATGGATTTCGGCCGAGAGCGTAGTCGTGGACGACGGGAGCGGGGCCACCTTGGGCCACGGACTCGTCGAGGAATGCGGGTGCCCCCGCATTGAAGGTGCGAAAGAGT
>Ga0209415_10017246_pt1 | contig 11511 bp, 15 predicted proteins | sample PeaSoiSIISIP2007_FD_187696 | JGI IMG/M metagenome (GOLD analysis project Ga0209415, IMG submission 187696) | Peat soil microbial communities from Weissenstadt, Germany - SII-SIP-2007 (SPAdes) (version 2) | ecosystem: Environmental > Terrestrial > Soil > Wetlands > Peat | place: Germany... | reverse complement strand
TCGAGCCTGTTCAGGGAGAAGTCACGCTATGAACCGAGAATGTATTTCGTACTGGATTCGCATCTTCTTCGTGGCGTCCGTCATTACGGCTGTCCTGATATTGGCGAACGCGGCACACTGCCAGCCCGTGACGACGAAACCGCAGACGAATTCTCTGGGCGTCCTTCAGTACAACGACAACCCGTGGATGTACGAAGCCGTACAGACGATTGCTGAGGTTACTGAAGTTGACGGGAACCTGAACATGCGGGTCAAGCCTGTAGGCACTTACATGCTTTATGATGACATCGTCCTTTTGTGCGGGTTGCCTACGGAGAAGTTCAACGGCGTGACCGAACCTTTTTTGATGACATACGAGCGGCGAGCCCACCACATGGCGCATGGGGTCGCGTGTCATGACTTACTTCAAGTAAATAGCATCGTGCCAAATGAGAGGATAAAATGACTGCGCAATGCCTTATTTGCTGCGCGGAATTTGAAAACCGAACCAGTAAAAGATACTGCAGTAAAAAATGCAAACAGCAGGCAAGAAATATAGTGAGGAACCCGCATCCTCTAAAGAAAAGCGGGCGTAAACCGCTGATATGTCCTCACGATATCGTAGGGATAGAAAATTGTCAACAATGTGTTGCCGCGAGAACCCGAATTGGGGCGAGAAATCGCCGGGAAGCCGACCCTAATAAACGAGAACAAGAAAGAGAAAAATGTGCTCGTTGGAGAGCCAAAAACAGAGAGAAAACTAGGGCCTATTCCCGAGAGAAACGCGGAATACCTGTTTTAGGTGGAGAATCAAAGAACGGAGGGTGCCCCTTCTGTGAAAGAATTCGCCAACTTGTCCCGGACCACGACCATGATACGGGGCTATTGCGTGGGTGGATATGCGGAACCTGTAACCGTATGATGGGAATTTACGAAACGCTCAAAAGGGACGGGCGGTTACTGAAAATGCAAAGTTATTTAGGAGAAATAGCCAATGTCTGATTTCTATGAAGCGATTATTCCTGTGTTACGACACGAGGGCGGATTCAATAACGACTCCGCCGATCCGGGCTCTGCCACGAACTACGGGGTAAGTCTCCGTTGGCTGAAAGCACAAGGATTGCTGGAAGATTTGGAACAGCAAGACAAAACGCAGGATGAAGTTCTCGTCGTCAAAGAACTGACTAAAGAACAAGCGGAGGCGTTTTACAAAACATGGTGGTGGGATAAATATAATTACGGCGCTATCGATAATCAGCTAGTGGCTGATAAAATACTGGACACCGCCGTGAATTTAGGTGCGCCGCGTGCTCATCGCATCGTGCAGACGTGCCTCGGGTTCACACAGGACCAACGGGACGGAATTCTGGGCGTGAAATCGATGGCAGAGATAAACGCGGCGGGTGCCGCGCCGCTAGTCGTACAGATTCAAAATCTACAAGCCGCGTTCTATAGACAGCTTGTAGCAGCGAATCCAGCGCGTCAAAAATTTCTCCAAGGATGGTTAAATCGCGCCTATGACCGCTCTTAACATAAACGACGCGCCGAAGACGCCGCCGAGTCTAGACGAGATGGGAAGTCGCTATTCCCATTACTGCGAGCTTCGTGATGTCTTTGCCGACGGAGTCGTAGTCATGAACAATGCCCTGTCATACCACAAGAATACGGAAGATTTGAAACGGCGCGATTCTCTTCAATGTGCCGTCAATGAGATAAACAATCGGCTAGATAACCTATCGGGGTTCGAAAGTGCCACGGCTTATTACGGCTCAGTCGCCCGTCAGGTCAATGCAATACCAGTTCCACCGATGCAGTTAACGGAGGGTAAGACTGATGCCTCGCAGCTCAGAAACGAAAAGCAATTGCCGCCCTGTCCAGACCGTACTAAGGGCGATAATCAAGAACCGCCCGCGTATGCCTGAGGAGTTCCGTAAGGCGGGCATCAAACTGCGGTATATCGATCACGGCGTGTTCAGAGAAGTGTACAAAATACAAGGATGCCCGCTTGTTGTGAAATTTCCACTCAATGAAGAGCAAGACTTTGACGGCGGTGTGCAACATTCAGCATCCGAGGTTAGGCGTATCGCTCGTCTATCCCGTATACAAGAGTTGAAACCGCACCTTCCTCGCATCCATTACTTTGACAAGAAGAACGGGGTTCTGGTGATGAGTTACTACCATCGCATGACGCCCGAACGTGGGGTTGAACTGCTAGGTAAAATCGTACAGAAACTGGTGTCGAAGATTGCCCGCGTTCAAATGAGTGATATTCACGCTGATAATATTCGATGCCAGAAAGATGCGAATGCGGGTAGATTAACATTCGTAGATTTAGGTTATTGATTCCTAAAGGAGGGAATTATGGAAAACACAGTATCAGATAATACGGTAGGATTGTTGGACATTCAAAAACACGCTCAAACGGAGTCCGAAGCTTCCCCGTCAAAAACGGCTGAGAAGACTCCCGAAGTTAACGTCCCCCTTACGGACGGCCAGAAACTTTTGTTGCGCTCGTACCAGAACAAGTTGAATCTTCTAGCGAAGCAGAAGAGTGAGATTGATGTTCAGGTCGCTCGCGTTGAGGGTGCGATGCAACTGGACATGATGAAGATCGCCCGAGAGAATAATATTGATCCCACGAAGTTCGGGTTCAACGATAATTTGGAAATCATCGCGTCGCAACCCCAAGGGCCGCCCCGCAGAGCGTAGATGAGTCGATTTGTTGATGGCTAGCCCTCGTACAGACAGGTGCGGGGGTGTTTCTTTTTTAGAGTGCTGTCCATGTGACAATCGTACCCGGCATCAAGCCGCCCGATACTGCTACCTGCCCCTCAAGGGTGTTTCGCTCCGCAATGAAGATGTTCTGCCAAGAAGTCAGGGCCGCGCCCGTAAGCGTTCCGCCGCCTGACTGCCCGCCATAAGTGTAACTCCACACGCCCGTGTTGACGTTGAATTGCACAGTGAGAACGTATCCGTTGGCCTGAGCTGCGGCACCTTGATTCAGAGTAACGGGACTGCCGACTAGTGCCGTTCCTATCTTGTATGTCGCCGTGATGTTCATTCCCTGAAAGTCGTACAGGACGCTGGTAGCCGCGCCGATTGTGTCGTTTTCAGTTACTCCGTTGATGGTGAATGAAACAGGTATTGTTAGTATAATTGACATAAATTCTTTTAACTTACCCTAAAAATTCAGCGTACACAGCTATATCAAAAGCGCCTCCTGTCACTCCTCCCGCCGTATACCCAAATGAATATGTTATGTTGGTTGATGCGCCAGCGTATCCATAAAAGTCCCCTGATATAGTGTCTGACGTTGAGGTGCCCACGCCTGTCGCGGGCGCAGACAATGCCGTAGTTTTACTTATAGTATCGCCGTTGGCGTTAGTGAAAGTGATCGTGAATCCCGTTGTCCCGCCTAGAACTGTGCCCGCGGAGCCCGCCGTAGTTTGCGTTGCTACGAATGAAATTCGCCACATTCCTTTAGCAAAAGCCGAGGCGGAGGATACGATAGATTGTCCCGAAATTGCACTCGTTTGTGCTGTTAGAAAAGAGGTGGCTAATACTGACGGCACGCCACCGATAGAGGATAGTGATTTCCACTCGGTAAAACCCGAGCCGATATTGGTTAGAACTTGCCCGTTCAACCCAGCAGTTTCCGGCAATACAAGGTTCCAGTTCTGCGTTGCTCCAGAATAGATAGTAGTGTGGAAAGCATCGTATGCGGAGTAGTAACTCGACCCATACAGGATGAGCGCCGTCATGGCCATTCCGCCCGAAATATCCCCATCGTTGCCATTCCCAACCGCTAGCGTATCCGCAGCAATACTTGATATTCCAACAGTTGAATACGCCGCGCCTGACCATCTAAGTACTCCCCCCTCTATAAGGGTTACATCTCCGGAATAGTCAATACCAACGACTTGCACCCCGTTGCGTTGGAAAGATGCGATGAGGTTCGTGCCCGTCAATCCTGCAAGAGTGATGGTTGGGTTGACGAGGAGGCCGTAAGTGTTCCCGCTCGAAGTTCCTTCTATCGTTGGGGCGATATTACACGCGGCAAAGAGTCCGCTACCTGAAGCCGGATTCCATGTCATGGCATTGGTGGAAGTGGGCGTGCCGATACCCACACCAAAAGTTGAACCCGACGTTGCGGTAAAATTAGTAGGACCGTTGCCTAAAGAAATGCAAGTTATCGGGGACGTTGTTACATTTCCTATTAACTCAATACCTGTGTTAGTACCTATGGACACCGCTTGTAGATAGTTCGCAATCGTTTTCAGTTGGCCGAAGGATGTTCCTGTGCTGATAAGCGAAATGGTCCCCGTACCAGAGCAAAGTTGAAGATTGCTTGTAACGTTCGCAATTCCCACACCTGCAGCACCCAATGACAATCCGGGAGCAGCTGCTGTACCGCCAGGAACTTGAACAGAAGCAGCACCCGTACTTCCTGTGTGAGTAAAGGTCAGGGTACTCGTCCCATTGGTTCCGGCGGCGAGGGACATGCCCATAGTCCAAAGGTCCGCTGCAGATGTTGAACCCGTGTAGTAATTCGCTTGTAATTCCAGAAGGGGGCTGGCGTTAGTAGAACCAGAATTGCCTGTAGAAGTGTTCGCCCAAAGCCACGCCACATTTGATGTTTGATTGAAGGTGGTGGTAAAAGTTCCATTCGCTAAAGTGAGATTTGCCGAGGCGTTCGTTAGCGATGACCATGCAACGCCAAATGCTGTGGGGGGCTCCCACTCGGTAAAACCCGATCCGATATTAACTAAGACTTGTCCATTCGTTCCTGCAGTTTCCGGCAGAACGAGATTCCAGTTCTGAGTCGCGCCCGAATAGATCGTAGTTCGAAACGCATCATATGCAGAATAGTAGCTCGAACCATATAGAATGAGGGCGGTCATTGCCATGCCGCCGGATACATCGCTTTCAGTGCCGTTCCCCACAGCTAGCGTGTCCGCGGCTAATTGTGACAAGCCGACTCCCGAATACGCTGCCCCACTCCATAGGATGACTTGAGTGTCGGGAAGGGTAATGCTGCCCGCCGCGGTAATCGTCGACAGGGATGCGCCCAGAACCCCCCCGTTGTTATACAGGATATCACCAGTTGACCCCGGCACGGGGATATCCGCAGAATTGAGAACCCTGAAGGTTGGAGTGGCGTTCGCTCCCGATATTGGTCCCCCAAAAAAGGTATTTTTTGCTTGGGTATTCAGGGTTTCTACTAAAGTGCTTGAAGTTGTAACTGGTGATCCTGATATCGTGTAAAGGGCATCGGATGCGCCCGAGCCTGTGGCTAGACCCACAGATGTGACCGTACCCCCGCTGCTCGCAATCGTAGACCAATACGAAACGCCCGTACCGTTCGTTGTCAACACTTGACCAACAGTGCCGGGGTTAGGCGGAAGAATGAGATTCCAATTCTGAGTCGCCCCAGAGAAGATCGAAGTGTAGAATTGGTCGTAAGATGGCCCGTAATCGACGTCATAGTCGTTGTATGGTCCGTAGTAAGACTGTGACCCAAATAAGACGAGCGCCGTCATAGCGGCTGCGCCTGAGACATCGCCGTCGGTTCCGTTGCCGAACGCCAGCGTGTCTGGGGCTATCCACGATATTCCAGAAGAGCCATAGCCGTATCCTTCCCACACGAGGGGAATGCCCACGGGAATATCCCACGGGGACGCATAGAACCAGTCATTGTTGTAAGAGTCGTAGAAGAAGGTATTCAAACCCATGGGTTCGACAGGCGGACTTATGACGGGGATGCCTTGGATGCCTGTTACAGTAATGGTAGTATCGCCCGCTTCTGCCGAGATGTCGCCTCTTAGTGGAAAGAGGCTGGAAGGGAATACTTGACGGTTCACGAAACTCCTTAAGTGGTGGTAGAGAGCAGTTCAATACTCATCCCAATCCAATTTCGGGTAGTGTCCAAATTAAAAGCTACCGTAACGGAAGTACCCGAGACTGCAGAATTGTTATCCCCGATAGCCACTCCGTTTTCTGCGGACTGAGCGCTTTGGGCTCGGAGGTTTCCTGTATTACTAGAGAAGACAAGAGCTTCCCCGGTATCAACAGCGGTAAATCCTGCTGCAATCCAATCATTGTTTTGAATTGTATTCTGTGTGATGGTAGTTTGATTGCTGTTCATGTTGGCCGTGGGTACTAGAGTCCCAAGGGACGCGACGTTCGAGTATTCCAGAACGCTCACTCCATACCCCGACTGGGTATCATCTCCGGTGAAAGTAACGGTCACCTCGGTGATATGTTGTATGTTCTGCGTCGTCCAACATTCTACACGTTGAGATGCAGTCGGGCTATTCGCGCCTTGAAAAACCCATGAATGGCCCGCGGAATCAACAACAGATAGTACTACGCCCCCGGCATCGTGCCGCGTTCCAGTAAACAGGACGAGCGTGTTGCCCGCAGTACCTGCGTACGTCAGCGTGACGGAGATGTTACCCGGTACTCCAGACATTGATTTGAATGTGGTTGAACCTGCGCCAACGAAGCTAATGGCTGCCCCGAGGATATTCCCGAAGTGGGCGGGAGAAGGGGCCCATGTCGCGGGGTTGCCGAAATTCTTAGGCAGCGTAACGGAATTGCCAAAATTCTTGGGTAGAGTGACGGGCTGGCCGAAATTTACAGGCTCAACGACTGGATTACCGTGAAGGTAGTTCGTGTCAGTCGTATTCAAATCCGTTCGGTTTAGACCACGGGGCATGGTATTCCTTTCATAGAATGGCTCCTGCCCTCCGATTCGAACGGAGACCCTTCGCCTTAACAGGGCGATACACTACCATTATGCTAGACAGGAATAGGTACTTCTTAGAATTTACCGAGGATGCGCGTGGCTATGCCCGCAACGAATCCAGCAATAAACCACCGGCGTTTGGACTTTCTCGCGTCAGCCTTGACGACTGCTATCTGCGCTTGGCAAACCCTAGCGTCATCGACCGATTGAAGCTTGAGCCCGGTGACCTGAGAAGTCAAATCAGTAACCTGTTTGGTTTGTGCGACCGCGAGGGTATTGCCGTTAGTGATAAGAGTCTGGTCGTTCACAAGTTCTTGCTGCTGTGCGGGTATGAGTTCAAGATGCTGCACGGTTGCAACTGCGCCCGTATTCGGTAGCGTAACGCCGTTTGGCGTAACGGAGGCTGCGGCTTGCGGCACGAGAGCATTCCAGCGGGCAACCAAATCCGTCGTCGGCAATGTCGCATCTGTCTTCTGTTGCTTAGTCAGGGCAGTCGCTAGAGCAACATTTGCTTGTATCAGTGCAGCATCTTTTGCTTGTATCTGTGATTGAAGTGCGTCAAATGCTGCTTTGTCGGACGCAACTTGTGCGGCGATTGCGGCGTTTTTTGACGCCTCTTGTGCGGCGATTACCTGAGCCTGTTTGAGGTTCACGTCATCGTGGTGCTGAATCAAGGTATCGACTTTGCCTATGGCTACCCACAGGACGCCCGCGGCTATGAGCGCTAAAATCAACTTTTCGTGTGTCTTGAATATTTCAGAAACGGTCATGTTATTCTCCCCACTTCCAATTACAAATGACGCAGTACAAGACTTCAGCGAGAGTGCGTTTTCGCATCTCTCTGCCGCAGTTTGCACAGCGTCGGGTCCACATAAATATCCTAAGATTTTGCGGGTTCGTGCCGCAAGAGAGTTCCCGCGTCTCGAATGGAACGGCGTGAGTCGCGGCTTTTTCAGAGGCCTGTCGCTGGACTCTCAGCGTCTATGCGGGCTTAGTATCTACTCGTGACTTTCAAGGGTCACGCATTCGCCGCTAAAGTTAGAGCCCACTTGTCCCCGTCTGAGGTGGGCTAGGGCTGACAGCGCGGGGTGCCCTTATCCCGAATTAGCAGCCCCTCCGTGCCAGCGAAGAGGCTGCTTCTTCAAGCTTTTGATTCGGTTTGTGCTGCTTCCAGTTCTTTTTCCAGAAAAGCCATTGCACGCCACGCTAATTTTGCAGAATGCCGCACGCCGTCGGAGTCAATGGTCCCGCGCTCTAAAAAGTGTCGCATCAAGGCATCTGCTTCGTCCGTGCTCTTCGTACGATCCCATTTGAGGGGGGCATTAGGTCCGTTGTGTTGAACATTTCCAACAAAGGAAACGTGTGAAACTTCCGCGGAAGCGAGCGGGAAGTAGTCCAAGAAACCAGTCCCGATAGGGTATGTCTTACGGTCTTTCGCCTCTTTAGGCAAACCTTTTACTTCGGGCATTTATTCCTCCCCTTCGCTAATCATCGCGGCGACCGCATCTTCTGATGCCTTCTGTTGAGTAAAATTATATGATTTGCCAAGCATTCGACTGAACAGATAGTTTTTCGCTTGTTTCCATTCGCGGAAGTTCATTATATCCGGGTGAAAATGAAAAATGTTCTCCCGAGGACCGACAGTTATTAATTCTTTACCACACCCGAAGGCATACCCACTTTCAAAATGACGGCCCCCCCGCCTAACCCCGACATTGGGGTCTTCGGTAAATAACACAACAACATCTGCCGCGTCAATATCCAATACATCTACGTTGGATATTTCCACGTTCAAATCGTCCGTATTATCATATAGCGACGCTGTTGGGGCTAATAGTTCCCCCGTCCACTGCGAGGTAACGGTAATTCCGTATTGCTCTAACTCAATACGCTTCTCCGCGATTTCTTCTTTGCGAGCGAACTGCGCCGCGAGATATACGGATAGGTGTTTTGGAATGCCCCCCGGCCAATGTTGCTCCCTATGACAGTTTGAACATAGAAGATCGCATTTTGCAATTTCTGCTATCGCCTCGGGGGTATGGATCACCCATAGATATCTAGCGATTTGCGCAGTTTTCAATTCCGGTTCGCGATGATGAAACTCTAACGCCGCCCCGCATTTATTGTATCCGCACAGTTTGCAACCTAGGGCCCGCTTATACTCTTCGTATTCAATTTTATATTGGTTTGCTTTTAGGCGATGCATAAATACATCTTTGAATTCCCTACATACCCGATGATATCCTGAACGGGGGTGAGGGTATGGCAGGATTTCACCACATAATAAACACGACCGTTCTTTGTTGGGTTTGCTGGGCATCTACAACCCCAACTCTTTCAGACCTGCGGGTTTCTGCTTCGTTAGGTTTACAATTTGGAATCCCGCGAATAAATTCATTGCTTGCATCGTAGCGATTTTCCCTAAATCCAGAAATAGATAGGGGATGATGAACTCTTCCTCTCGCACTTCATCTGAGTTCGGGATTCGGGTAAAGACGACAACCTTAGACATCGTGCCCGGGCCGTATGTCCCGTCGAGCATAATTGCGTGTGAATCTTCCGCCATAATCTCCTCCAAAATTTTGATTTACTTTATCGTGACTGTCGTTTCAATCGGCGTTTGTGATTGGTCATTAAAGATTGCGATATTTGTCAACCCTTCGCACTTATTCCACGTATATGCTTCCGCGTTTCGCAGGTTGCCGACATACGAATTCTCTGAGTGCCAATCGTCCGCTGGACAAAGCGCGGGAAGGATGCGAACTCGCACGCCGTGCTTTTCTTCGAGCTTCGTATGGTGGAGATGTCCAGTATGCATTTCACGGAACTTCGTTCGCCCAAATGCCTCGGATTGTTCCGTCGCCATTAGAAGCGGATAGTCTGCCCTGTCGCCCTTATCACCGTGCGTAAATCCAAGGAGACACGCGCCGAACTCGTGATACTTTCGCTGTCGCGGTGTATTATCGACTACGACATCCTTGTATTGGTGGAAGTAACACTGGACAGAATCGCCCAAATGCCAACTCGATAGCTGGTCGTGATTGCCCGCGACGACTACGACCTTGACTGGCGCAATCCGGCGCAATTTTTCAACCGCCCAGATAACGGTAGTGCGGACGACGTCAAAAACTTTGTGATAGCGAGCGTCGTTTGTGACCTGCGTGCCGCTTGTCGTTCGCCCCTCAAGATCATCGGCATTCAGCATATCATTGCCGATGACATAAAGGACTTCCTCGTAGGTCATGCCCTCAGTTCGCGCCAACAATGCGTCGACTGCCCGCATATACATCGTAGACGCGATTTTGATATCATATGGTTCGTATCCCGTTTCCTCGGGCCACGCGAGTTTCCCGAAATGAACGTCGGGAATGTTGATCTCCAAAAGATTGCCCGACTTTACAGCGTGCGTGTATTTCGTAGACGGGGGGAGGGCATTTAATTCGGCCACTTCTTTAAGTGCTTTGATTTCCTGTTTAATAGCGAGATAGTCTTTACGCTTCTTGAAGAATGCAGAAATTTGAAATAAACGCTCGCTGTCCTTGGACACGTCTTTTGCTCTAAATCGGTCCAATTCCCACACATGCAAATCGACGTTGCAGTGCGTGATAACATCGTCCGTTGTGCAGAGCCTTGTCTTAGGAATAAAGACATTCCATGAATTTCCAGTAATTTCGCTCGTTTCGGGTTCATTCGGGGTGAGCCCCGCTTCCTGAATCAAGGCTTCGTGCGATGAAAAAAACTTCGAACGCTGCCTATCCGTAAACTTCGAATTGACTCGTAGGAAATCCCGTGTCAGCGTGCCGCGTGCCGCGAGTGCAGCTTTCTTTGCATCGTTGATGATCTGACGCTTTGTGACTTTAATCATTAAGGGTCCTTTCCTCCGTATTCCCACTTTCTAAGCATACCACACGCCACGTGCGTTGTCAAGTCCTAAAAGCCCTAGAAGTCCTCGCGCCGTCTGTGGCTGTTATCCGCTATCGTCTTAAGGCTAGCATCCATTGAATGGAGTAGCCCGTCTTGCGTCCTAAGACTTTCTTCCATGTGCGGGGCGTGGTTCGTCGCCAAATTGTCGATTTGTCCGATTGTCTTGCTCACTTGAGCAGTGATTCGTTCAAAATACCGAGCGACTTGCCATGCGAAAAATAGGAGAGCGGGCCATCCCAATACTTGGAGGTGGGTGGAAAAATATTCAAACGGAGTGTTTGGCGTCATTTCTAGACTCCTTGTGTATCTTTTTTCAAACCAAGTGCTGCACCAACTCCTCCTATTATCGCAGCAAAACCAATAGCAAAAGACTGTGCATCAAATGTCGCGTGTTGAAGATAGTGCGCCATAGTCAGCCCGAGATACTGGATAATGCCAACAATCGCTACGATTCGAACTGGGCAAAAAGTAGAATTGTCGGGCTCTGTCAAAATGTTCATCAAAAATTTAGGTAGTTGCAATATACCCCCCTAGTTCCAAAGCGACAGGGTGTTCATGTCCGAAACCCTCTCATGTTGTCGCAGCCCGGTAATTGGATCAACAGCCGCGATCATATTTTTGAACCATTGGCGTTCTAGTTTGTTAAGCATTCCAAAGAACACCGCGCCCTGCTTTGGTTTATTGTCGATTACAGTATTGCCGATAGTTATGTCCGCGGCAGAGCCCGCGTAAATCGATTCAACGGCGTGCAACAACTTTACGAAGTTCGGTTCCCATAGAGATGGGTATTTCAAGGGCGGCATTTCATGCTCTGCCATGTAATTCGGCACGCTTTCGAGGACTTGTAAATATGATCCGAA
>Ga0209415_10017244_pt1 | contig 11512 bp, 8 predicted proteins | sample PeaSoiSIISIP2007_FD_187696 | JGI IMG/M metagenome (GOLD analysis project Ga0209415, IMG submission 187696) | Peat soil microbial communities from Weissenstadt, Germany - SII-SIP-2007 (SPAdes) (version 2) | ecosystem: Environmental > Terrestrial > Soil > Wetlands > Peat | place: Germany... | reverse complement strand
CACCGGCACCTTTGTTGCCGCCAATATCTTGTCGATTCATTACTCCGCCGGGCCGCGCATTCGATACATCGCCGGGCCGGTCACGCCATTCGTTCAGACCCTCTTTGGCGGTGTCTCCCGATCCAGTGTGGTGAATTCTGCGGGGACTACATTGGCTACTGCTCAGACGGTCTTCTCTTTGAGTGTCGGCGGCGGCATCGACATAAAAGTGGCTCGCCACTTTTCTATTAGGCCGGCCGAAGTCTCGTATACGTACACTCAGTTTACGGCCCTGAGTGGCACAACCAACCAGCAGAACGGCATAAGTTATTCAGCGGGCATTGTGATTCACTAGGAAAAAACTTGTGGGGTGGTTCGTGCAGTCAAGCTCGGGATAGAGATCCGGGGGGTTTTCGCGGCTAACTTCGCAACCGAACTTTTCAACGGAATGTTTTCGCCGTCGTCTGCCGAGAGACGAAACGTTGAACATCGTTCCGCTGGCAATTTTGCGAATGCTTCACGGCCTCGAATTCCCCTACCTCTTCACGCCGAGGTGGGCTACACAAACCGGCGACTATTGCGTTCCCGTCTGCATCAGGCGCTTCAAGACGCCAAGCCGCTCCTCGGATCCGGAAATCACATTGGAAGGAAATCGGCGGTAACCCAGGATCTGGCCGAAGATAGCGTCCTCGTGGCTCACGTTTAGCGCTAACCCCGCCAGATACTGCAGACGGAGATTAGAGTCGCTGTTGATTTCCGCTCCCGCCAGCCATGGACGAAGGTCGGAATCCTGCCCCGCATAAGTGGAGAGCAGGTCCATGGCGGAATTAAATCCAACATTGCGGAGCGACTCCATCACGCGCTCGTTCTCGCGGCTCTCCAATCGTGTTTGCCACTGATCCACATCAATTTTCGTGGGGACATTTTGTCCCAGCAGATATACGTCATAGCCTCTACCTTCCACGGCATTGGCCCACACGGTTCCGCCCGGAAAGACGCTGAAAAAAGTGGCCATCTCACTTTTCACCGTTTGCGCGTCACTCTCGTAAAGAGGCACCCACTGAGTGACGACTCCGCCCGGATTCAAGTGCGCTTTCACCATTTCAAAATATTCCTTGGAATAAAGAGTCGCGCTGCCCTTCACCCAGGGATGAATCGGGTCGGAGGTGATGACGTCGAACTTTTCCGGTGTGGTCAGTACAAAATGCCGCGCGTCGTCATAAACAATTTGGGTGCGCGGGTCATGCATCACGTCATAATTCTGTGCCGCGAAGTAGCGGGTTGCGGTCGGCGGCACCAGCGGCTCCATTTCGCAGATAACGATGCGCTGGATACTGGGGTAGGTGACAAATGTCCCCGAGGTGACTCCCGCGCCAAAGCCCACTACTAATACGGATTTCGGGTTGGGGTGAACCAGGGCGGCCATGTGCCCAAGCGCCCGCTGCAGCCGCATGTCGTAAACTTCCGTGGACGCTTCGACTTTTCCGCTGACATGAAATTGCAACGCGCCGTCATCCCAGGTGGAAATGGCGATGGAGGAGTTAAGCCCTTCGCCCACATACATGATTTGCGACCGGTTGTAATTAATCATGAATCGCCGGCCGTAGGCGATCAGACCTGGAGGAACGGCGGATACGCTGGAGACCAGGAATCCCGCCGCAAGCATGGATGCAACCAGAAGCGCGGCTGTTGCTTTTGCGCGCCGCGTCCAAACGTAAGGCCCCAACAGGACTAACGCGCTTGCGGCGGAAAGCACGATCAAGATGCGCTCGCACTGCTGCGTGCCGATCCACGGAATCAGAATCATGCTGAACGCCAGTGCGCCCAAAATTGCGCCCGCTGTGTTGGCGGCATAGATACCTCCGACCAGGTGACCAGGGTCATCATCACGTGACGCCGCGGCGGCAAGCGCCAGAGGAAAACTCGCTCCCCAAAGAATTGTGGCCGGAAGAATTGCCCAAATGACCCGTGCTAGGTCAATCTGAAATGTGTACCAGGCGCTGCTGGTGAGGAGCGGATTGATTGGCCAGTAGGGAAGGGACCTGGCAATCATGAAGGCCGTCCAGGCAATCGCCGCAACGAGCAACAGTTGGCTATATCCGAGCGCGGCGCGGGAGTCCACTTTGCGCGTGACTATTGAACCTACACCGCTGCCGATTCCCAATCCAATCAGGAATACAGCCAGGATTATGGAAAAGGTGTAAACCGTTGCGCCCAGCATCAAACCCAACAGTCGAGTCCAAACCACTTCCGCGCCCAGCGCACAGGCGCCCGAGATGGCAATCGTCAAGTAAATTGGCCAGCTTGTTTCACCTTGCTCGCGGGAAACACCAGCAGTCTGAGATTCGCCCGCCAAACCAATGTGCTGATCGGAAACAGTTTCTGTTGTGCTGCTGGGCGTCACAGCAGCAAGTAAACGACTCGTCAGCGCGACAGCCCCATTAATTCCCGCCGCGACATACGTAGCCGTGGCCAGATCGAAAACGCGCAACAGATAAAATCCCGCCAGCAGGCATCCGAACACCGCGCCAACCGTATTGGCTCCGTACATCAGCCCCAGCCACGAAACCCCTCGCGGAGTTGACTGCAGCCACCGCGCCATAGCCGGCAACGACGCTCCCATCAGGATTGTGGGAGGCAGCAGGCAAATGGCGCAGACGATGGCGCGCAGAATCATGGCCGGAAAACCGTGGCCCACCGCGGAAACGTAAATCCAATCCACCAGAGGAATTCCAATGCGCGCCAGAATGCCGCATATGCCAATACCCAATTCAATTGAGGCATAAACTGTCAGCGGGTGATATTTCCTGCGAGCCAGGATTCGCGGAAGGGCCAGGCTTCCCAGGCACAAGCCGCCCATGAACGTTGCCAGCAAAACACCCAGTGAAATTGCAGTCGAGCCGATAACCAACTGGAGCAATTGGTACCAGACAATTTCATAAATCAAAGCCGAGCAACCGCTGCCCGCGAACAAAATCAGGAGCAGCGGCAGATAGCGGGCCGCGTCGAATGCCGGCGGTGCAGGATTCTCTTTCGGTCGAGACTGAATCTTCTTCTTTTTCATTTGAGCAGCGCACACTTTTTTAACCCGCTCCGGCGTATCGGAGCTCGCTACGGTGCGTGCGGGCAGGCCACACTAACATACCTTCCAAATAGGCGAAACGCGGGCGGACTAAATTTGGTGGCGTGAAATGGTAGAGTCCCCGAACCTGTACGGGGACTCTGTCATTTGACCTGGTGACTCGTTGTGCCGGCCGAATTTGTGATTGCCAAACTATTCTTCGTGCGCCAGAGGCTTGCCGTCTGGCCCAACCTGGATTTCCGATTTCTTGGCGCCGTTTTGAACGACAGCTTCGTAGGCCACGAGCTTGCCCTTCTTGGTGAGCGTCTCGACTCTTGTGATTTTGCCCGCGCCGGCCTTTTTCTTTAACCCATCTTGTACCGCTGCGGACAGGGAGTCGAAAGCCACCTCATCCTCGACTTCGAGGACCGAGCCCTTGGGATCAAAAGAGACGTCCCGATTCTTGCCATTGACGGTGAGTTGGGCCTCATAAATCGTCTGGCCATTTTCTCTTTCGGTTGAAAAACCGCGCACAGTCGCCCCTTGGGACTGTTCGTCCACTGCTTTCTGCACAGCGGCAGGGAGATCCGACTTATTGATCTTCTTTTCCTGAGTGAATCCTGGAATCGCGAGGAAGAGCGATACAAAGCCTGCAGCAAGGATTGTTCTAGACCTATTCAATGGTTCCTCCTTCGATTCGATCCCGAGAATGTTGAATTCGCCGCGCTCCGGGACTGAAAACGAATCCCGGAGCGCGACAAATCCTCAAGCCTCCGACTAACGGCCGTAAACGAGCAGCGTGAATGTGCCGGGAATCATCGGCGCGCGTCCTCCGCGGCCGGGAGGAGCTCCCGCGGGCGGCGCGGCCGGCGGCCCGAATTCCGCAGTGACTGTGTAGAGGTTGTGGTTCGACGTGTCCACGGCCATGGTGCGAGCTCTCGCAAGCGTCTTGATGTTCTCCACTACGGAGTAATTGCCGTTGGCATCGGCCTTGGCCACGGTGATCGCTCCATCGCCGCTGCCGGTGGAGGCAAACGCGTAGCCCAGCCCGGGATCGAATCCATCCGCGTCCACTCCGTCAGCGATGGGCACACTGCCCACGACCTTGCCATTGGTGTAGTCCATGAACACCATCACTTTGTCGCACCCAATGATCAAGTGCTTGCGTGCGGTGTCGATGGCCTGTCCGGAGGGACCTTCGCACCCGGCGATCGGCCATGTATTCAGCACCTGAAGAGTCTTGGAATCGAATTCCAGGATTGAGTTTTTGTCTTCGAGATTTACGAAGACATGTCCAGCTCCGTCCGGCGACGGCGTCTCCGGCCTTCCGCCGAGAGCAACGGTACCTGCAATTTCACCGGTCTTGGCGTCAATCGCGGTTGCGTCTTTGCTTCCGCCGTTCATGGTGAAGATTCTCTTTGACGCGGGGTCATAGATAATTGCGTCAGGGTTCTGGCCCTGGATCTTGATTTCAGAAATTGTCGCCAGAGTCTTCGGATCGAACGCCGTCACCGATCCGCCGCGCCCATTGCTGGTGTAACCGCGGTTGAATTCCGCTGCAATGGCTACTCCATGCACTCCCGCCGTATTCGGAATATCGCCCAGGATCTTGCCGGCCGAATCCGTCACCATCACGTGCGTGCCACGAGAAATATATACGTGATGCGTGTCGGGGTCGGCGTAAACGTAATCCCACCCTCCTTCGCCTCCCAGAACAACCTTGGCCACTTGATGGTATCCCGCGGCTTGCGGCGCGGGAGCCGAGAAGCTCGTCAGCGACGCGCCCAGCGCAAATGCCGCCACCGCCGCGCAAATCAAAACGTTCCGAAATTGCTTTCCTTCCATTCAGCACCTCCAGTGCTTTACTTTTCCGACCATTTGGTTTTCATCCCCGCAAAAAATTCCCATTCAATCTGTGCATCCAGCGCGCGCCATCTGGGCGCGGCCCCCGATTGTGAAATACGGTAGACACCGTTACATTAAGACTCGCTTAAGCCCCATAACCTAAAGTGTATGGGGACCGGGCGGTAGTCGGGCAGGTTTGCAATGCGAGTTTTGGTGGTGGAAGACGAGAAGCGGCTGGCCGATAACATTGCGCAGGGCTTGCGCGATGGCGCGGGTTACGCGGTGGATCAAGCCGCGGACGGCGAGGAAGCGCTTTTCATGGCCGCGTCCGTTGAGTACGACCTGATCGTCCTCGACCTGATGATTCCCAAGCGCAGTGGCCTGGAGGTGGTGAAAACTCTTCGAGGCAAAAGCAAAGTTACCCCGGTTCTGGTTCTCACGGCGCGCGACGAACAGGAGTCCATTGTTTCCTTGCTGAATGCCGGTGCCGATGATTACGTCACCAAGCCCTTCGATCTGGGTGAGCTTTTGGCACGAGCCAAAGCCGTTATCCGCCGCGGAAAGGGGCAGTCAGCGCCGGTGCTTCGAGTGGAGGATTTGGAAGTGGACTCTGCGCGCAGGTCCGTCCGGCGAGGTAAGCGGGAGATTTCCCTGACCCCCATGGAGTACCGCGTTCTTGAATACCTGGCCCATCGCCAGGGCATCGTGGTGTCGCAGACGGAACTGCTCGAACACCTTTATGATTACAATTGGGAGAAATTCAGCAACGTGATTGAAGTTTACATTTCTGGATTGCGGCGAAAAATTGACGATGGATTTTCGGAGCGGTTGATCCACACACTACGCGGGCACGGGTACGTTCTGCGCCGTGACGAAAGCGGGAAGAAAAAATGAAACCGCGGTCACTCGCGGCCCGAATTGTTGCCGGCATCGTGTGCCTGCATCTCTTGCTGACGGCGCTCCTGGTTGCTTTGGGAGTGTATGTGGCTCGCACCGAGTTGCTGTCCGCATTTGACGTAAGCCTGCAGGCCAAGGCGCTCAGCGTGCGGGCGCTGGTACGTTATTCGGAGGACGCCTCGCTCCAGCTGATTTTCGATTCTTCGGGCCTGCCGCCCTCTTCGGATCCAACGCATCCGGACAAATTCATTGTTTACCTTTCTGACGCAAGCATCCTGGCTCAAACGCCCGGCTGGTCAGGCTTGCCGGCGGACGCGAAACCCAGCACGGGGGACTATGTACGGTATCTCGATGGAAACGTTCCGTTCCGGGCGGTTACCCTTCGTGATGTCCCGATACTTGACCGCGAGGAGGACGTCACCGTTCCCGTTGCAAAGATCACCGTGGTCTACGCGGCATCACGGCTGGGGGTCAGGGACCGAGTTTGGCGAGTGGGGATTTTTCTTGGCGCGGCCGGTTTGCTACTGCTCATTCCCATGACCTCGCTGACAGTTTGGGCCGTTCGTCGAAGCTTCAACCCGCTTCACGATTTGGCCGACCGCGCGGGAAAGATTACTGTGCGGCAATGGTCGTTTGACGCGCCCTCCGAAGCGCTGACCACGCCTGAACTGGCCCCTTTGACGGAAGCGCTGAGGATGCTGGTCTCCCGGTTGCGCGATTCATTTGCGCGCCAACGTCAGTTCACCGGGGATCTTGCCCATGAATTGAAAACTTCCGTGGCCATAATCAAATCGGGGGCCCAGGTGCTTTTGCATAACCAGAGATCGGCGGCGGAATATCGCGCCGGGATTGAAGAATTGCTGACTGATTGCGAGCGCATGGAGTCTTTGGTGGAAAGAATGCTGAGGCTGGCGCGCGTGGAGCAGTGGTCGGACGATGGTGCACGCGAACGTTTTGCGACGATTGAAGTGGCTGCCACCTGCGAAGCGGCCATCAGCCGCGTCACGGTTCTTGCGGCGGCAAAAAATGTTCACATAAAATTCGATCGAACCGGAAGGGTTCAACTTCATGCCGATCCCGAAGATTTGGAGCTTGTCTGGGTGAATCTTTTGGACAACGCCGTGCGCCACAGTCCTCCGGGCTCAACCGTTGATCTCCACTTGCAACGTGACCAGGGCGGTCACGCCACCATTCAAGTCACGGACGCGGGAGAAGGGATTCCGGCCGGGGAAATCCCTCGTGTATTTGAACGGTTCCATCGGGGAGAAAATTCAAAGGGTCGCGCCTCGAGCGGTTTTGGCCTGGGGCTGGCGATTTGCAAAGCCATTGTGGAAGCTTATGGCGGCAGCATTCGTTTGGAAAGCGCCGTGGGCCGCGGGACATCTGTAAGTGTCGAGCTTCCCGCCGAATCCCTCGAAGAGGTCGTGCCTGCGTTAAGCCCTGATTAAGGTTCTCAGTTCTACTCTCCAGTGCTTTTCTCGCTCGAACAGGTGTATTCTGCGCAATCGCAAATGGCGGCTAATTCAGAGATGAAGATTCATTTCCGCAAACAAGTGCACAGGAGCTTGCGTCTCGCACTGGTCATCCTGACTTGTGCCGTGGCTACTGGAGCGCAGGTGCCCCCTCAACAGGCTTCTGGCGCGGCTTCCCAAGTTGCAACACCCGCCCCTTCCGGCAAGAGGCTGACGCTCCAGGATGCTTTTGCGAAGGCCGACCAGCAGAACTTGGATTTGGCCGCGGCGCGATTGAAGCGGGCCGTTGCGCTTGCCGGCATCATTATCGCGGGGCAAAGACCGAATCCTTCGGTTTCATTTTCCGCCACTCGGGATGCGCCGCACGAATCCCTTTTCTTCGACCAACCGCTCGAACTCGGAAACAAGCGGTCAAGCCGGATTTCCGAGGCAAATCAGGAAGTCGCGTTGAGCGATGTAGAGATTTCTGCCGCTGCCCGGCATCTTCGCCGGGAGGTGCGCGATGCTTTTTTTGCGGCGGCACTCGCCTCTGGATTGACCAACCAACAGAAACAACTGGTTGACCTGGCGCAAAAACTCCGTGATATCGCGAAATCACGGTTTGATGCGGGCGATGTCCCACAATTGGAAGTGATGCAAGCCGATTTGGAGCTGTCTCGTGCGCAAGCGGATCATGAGGTTGCACGCCAGGAGGAGAAGGTGGCATTCAGCCGGCTTTCGACGCTGCTCAACGAGCCCGCGGGCACAAATTGGGAACTGATCACGCCCCTAGACACCGCTCCGCCTCAAGTTGCCTTGCCGGATTTGATTGCTCGCGCCTCGGATGCCAATCCGGATTTGCAGCATCTGGTCAAAGAGGTCCTCGTGGAACAGGCGCGCGAGAAGATCTTTCGTTCCGAGCGCATTCCTGACGTGACCGCCGAGTTTGGCGCGGATTTTAATGCTCCAGGCGACTATCGGGTTGGCGCTCGAGGCCAACTTACCGTTGGCTTGCCCATCTTTTCGCGTTACCAGGGCGAGCTTGCTCAATCTTCCGCCACGCAGAAAATGATTGAAGGGGAAATTTTGGCCACGCGCCGATCGGTGTCCGGTGACGTGGAAGCTGCATATAACGAGCTTGTGGCCCGGCAAACTGAGGTGGATCTTTACCGCCGAACCGTAATTCCCGCGGGCAGGAAACTGGAAAGTCTCGCTGAGGATAGTTATGGTGCCGGGCGGACCAGTATTCTCGCGGTGCTGGACGCTCAGCGATCCGTTCAACTGAACGAGCACGACTATCTTCAGAGCCTGTTCGAGTTGCAGCAGGCCTTCGCGGTATTGGAAGAAATCGTAGGAGCAGCACTGGATTGAACATGCGAATACATGAACGAGTCATTTTAGGACGTATGTCCATTAGCGGATTCAGCTGGTTTGCTCTCGGCGTACTCGTCGCCTGCCTGAGTGCCGGTTGTTCCAAAGGCGGCGCTTCGGACGAGTCCGACACCCCCAAGGAAGGCGCCACGGTTGCACAAGTTACGCTCACGGAAGTGACTCGCACCGACATCAGCCGCGTTCTCCAGCTCAACGGATCCATTGCCGCGGTTCCAAACCTCGACGTGAAGGTGAGTGCATTCGTTCCCGGACGGATCGCCGAACTCAAAGTTGCCGAAGGGGACAGAGTCAGCGCGGGACAGTTGATCGCTCAAATTGACGATCGTTCCTATCGTGATCAGCTTACCCAGGCGGAAGCCGGAAAAGCGCAGGCCGAAGCCAACGTGGAAAGTGCCAAGCTCAATCTGGCGCGGAATGAGGATTTGGTTCAGCGGGGAATCGCGGCGCGCAAAGACTTGGAAGATGCTCGCACCGAGTCAAGCGTCACCGCGGCCGCATTAAAGCAGGCTGTCGCCGCGCTTTCTATAGCTCAATTGCAATTAACGCGGACCGAAATTCACTCGCCCATCGCCGGCACGGTCGTGAAGCGGTTCGTTAGCGGCGGTGAACAGGTGGATGGAACGGCGGCGACTCCAATTGTTGAGGTGGCCTCGCTCGGCGAAGTGGAACTGCAGGCAAACGTACCCGCCGCCGATCTTTCCCGCCTTCCAGTTGGACGATCCGTGCGGATCACCTCTACTGCCTTTCCCGGCAAGAATTTCAGCGGGCGCGTGGTTGCAGTTTCGCAGGCAGTGGATCCCGCGACCAATGCAGGCATGGTTCGCATTCGCATTCCCAACGGCAACGGCGAACTGCGCCTGGGAATGTTTTTGGGCGCTCAGGTGCCAGTGGAAACGCATTTGAAGGCGCTGGGCGTACCTCCTCAGGCGATTTACCGCGACGATCAAGGGGCTGCCAGGGTTTTTATCGTGCGGGGAGATCAAGCTACCGCGTCCACGGTCAAGTTGGGAATTGAAACACTCGACCGGGCTGAATTGGTTGATGGAGTCAAGGAGGGCGATAAGGTAATTCTGTCCGGCGGCTACGGCTTGGGCGACAAAGCAAAAGTCTCGGTGGAAGCGGCGGATAAAGAAGGGAAGAAAGACGCCAAGCCCGACGACAAAAAAGACGATAAGGACGATAAGAAGGACGACAAATAACCATGAATATCGTCCGCATCAGCCGCGACAATCGCTTCGCGGTTTATCTGCTCACCGCGCTCCTGTTTGGTGCAGGATTGTGGGCCGTTTTTCAGCTCCCCAGCAACATCTATCCCGAAGTTAATTTTCCGCGGATCATGATTCTGGCGCACGCCGGAGACTTGCCGCCCGAGACCACGCTGGTGTCCGTCACGCGCCCTCTGGAAAGTGCGGCCATGACCGTGCAGGGCGTCTATCGTGTCCGTTCAAAAACGATCCGTGGCGCGTCCGAGATTTCCGTGATTTTCAATCCCAACGCGGACATGCAATATTCGTTGCAACTTCTTCAGGGCAGTGTGAATGAGGCCCGCGCGGATATTCCTCCTGAAACTATCATTCAAGTGGAACGCGTCAGTCCCACCGTTTTTCCGGTGATCAGCTTGATTTTGAACGGCAACGTTCCCGGTCAGGATTTGCGCGACCAGGCCTTTTACGTCCTCAAACCCATGCTCAGCCGCGTGCCGGGCGTGGGAATTATCGAAGTGCAGGCATCCGACACCCGTCAAATCCAGGTAATCGTTGATCCGCAAAAAATGATCGCCCACCGGCTGTCGCTGGTGGATCTGGCGGACCGCTTGAAGGCCACCAACGAAGTTACTTCCGTTGGAAAGCTGAATAAGGATTACTTGCAGTATTTGGTGCTGACCACCAGTCAGTTCACGTCCCTCGATCAAATTCGAAACACCGTCGTTGATACGCAGGGATCGACACCCGTTCATTTGAGCGATGTCGCCCAAGTGGTTGACGGCGTGGAAGACCGCACCATTTTGGTTACCGGGAACGGAGAATCCGCCGCGCTCCTTAATATCTCCAGGCAAATTGGCGGAAACATTCTTCAACTTGGGACGCAAGTAAAGGAAATGGTCGCCAATTTGGGCAGCGCCATACCGAAGACCTTGCACATCTCGTTGGTCTATGACCTGGCGGAATTCGTGCAGGAGTCCATTGACAGCGTCCGGGATGCCATCCTGATTGGCGCATTTCTGGCCGTGCTCATATTGTTTGGGTTCCTTCGGGAAGTTAAGTCAACCCTCATTGCCGCGCTCTCGTTGCCCCTGTCCGTTGTGGGCACGTTTTTCTTCATTAAGGCTCTCGGCGGTACCATCAATTTGATGTCCCTTGGTGGGCTGGCCATCGCCATCGGCCTGATCATTGACGATGCCGTTGTCGTTATCGAAAATATCTACAGGCATTTGGGCCTGGGAGAATCTGCGGCAACCGCCGCCGAACGAGGAACTGCGGAGTTGATTGGGCCCGTGGTCGGTTCCACCGCCACAACCCTGGTGGTTTTTCTTCCCTTGGGCCTGTTGACTGGATTCGTCGGCGACTTTTTCCGTTCCCTCTGCCTGACCCTGGGCGTTTCCATCCTGCTTTCACTGGTATTCGCTCTGACGCTGATTCCTCTTCTTTCGCAGAGATTCTTATCCGCCGGGGCCTATCGCCAATCGTCCGGAAAATTCATTGAGCCCGTGAACCGTGCTTACGAACGGTCTGTGAAATGGGCATTGCGCCACCGAATCTGGATTGCCGGGATCACGCTGATCACCATGGCGCTGGGAGTGTATCTCTACTTTCAACTTGAATCGGACTATCTTCCGGAAATGGACGAAGGTGGCTATGTGCTTGACTACATCACGCCGCCTGGAACT
>Ga0209415_10017243_pt1 | contig 11513 bp, 11 predicted proteins | sample PeaSoiSIISIP2007_FD_187696 | JGI IMG/M metagenome (GOLD analysis project Ga0209415, IMG submission 187696) | Peat soil microbial communities from Weissenstadt, Germany - SII-SIP-2007 (SPAdes) (version 2) | ecosystem: Environmental > Terrestrial > Soil > Wetlands > Peat | place: Germany... | reverse complement strand
AGGGAAAATAACGTCAAACCAAATCTGCAGGCATTCAGACGAGGAAGACCGGATGCCATCCTCAAATAGGATGACCTCATCCCAAATTCAGCAGTCGCGCCACCGTAATCGCCGGAATCCCGCGAATGGCACCCAGGATAGAATCTGAGACTTCGCCATCGAGTCGCACCAGCGAGACGGCTTCGGCACCCTGCTTCTCGTCGCGCCGTCCCAGAGCGAACGTGGCGATGTTCACGCCCAGGTTGCCCAGCGTCGAACCGACCTGGCCGATGACACCGGGCTCATCGCGGTTGCGAAGGTAGAGCATCGTCCCAGCCAGTTCCGCTTCCAGAGGAATGTCGTCAATCTGAAGCACTCGCGGTGAACCATCATGCAATACGGTTCCCTCCGCAGAAAAGCCCTTAGCGGAGCCTGTCTTCTCGGGTAAAGCCGCTACTTCCAACGTGTTAGGGAACCCACGCTCCCGCCGCCGCGTCTCTTCCTCGACAAACAATCCCCGCGCGGCCGCCACTGCCGGCGCATTCACCACATTCACCTTTTCGTCCAGCACGGCATTCAGCATCCCCGCCAGCACCGCGCTGCGCAGAAGATGCGTGCCTACTTCCGCCACCTCGCCTGCATAACGGATCCGGATCCGTGCCGGCCTAACGGCGACAGCTTGTGAAACAAGCGAGCCCAGCCGCTGAGCCAGCGCCAGATACGGCCGCACCCGCCGGTATTGGTCCGCCGATAAAGCCGGCAGATTCACGGCGTTGCGAATCAGGCCCTCCGCCAGGTAGTCCTTGATCTGCACGGCGACCTGGGTCCCAACCTCTTCTTGCGCCTCAGCAGTTGACCCCGCCACGTGCGGCGTGGCAATCACATTGGCCATGCCCAGCAACGGCGAATCCTTGGGAGGCTCGTGTACGAACACGTCCAGCGCCGCCCCAGCGAGCTTGCCGCTCTTCAAGGAGTCCGCAAGCGCAGCTTCATCAATCAGTTCGCCGCGCGCCGCATTGATAATCCGCGCGCCTTTTTTCATCTTGGCCAGCGTCTCCGCATTGATCAAATTCTGGGTCGCGGGGCTCAGGGCTGTGTGCAGCGAGACAAAATCGCTCTCCGCCAACAGCTTTTCCAGAGGCACCAGCTCGACCTGAACCTCCTTCGCCGCCGCCTCGCTAATATATGGGTCATAGCCGAGCACTCGCATGTCAAACGCATCGGCACGAATCGCCACTTCGCTTCCAATACGGCCAAGTCCAATTAATCCAAGGGTTTTGCCACGAACTTCTGTCCCCGCTGCCGACGACTTCTCCCACTTGCCTTCGTGCATGGCTTTGTCCAAACGCGGTACCTGCCTCGCCAGCGCCAACAGCAACGCGAAGGTGTGCTCCGCCACACTGACGGCATTTCCCCCAGGAGTGCTCATGACCAGCACTCCGCGCGTAGTGGCCGCATCCAGATCAATATTGTCCACGCCAACGCCCGCGCGTCCCACCGCCCGCAGCCTGGGAGCCAGATCCAATAATTCCGCCGTGACCTTCGTCGCGCTCCGGACAATCAGCCCATCCGCGTCAGCAATCTCCGCGTGCAAGGTCTCTTTTGTCGGCAATACGATATTCCAGCCGGTCTTTCGCAGCAGTTCCACGCCGCGTTCGCTAATCTTGTCGGCAACAATGACTTTCATCAGGCCTCATCCACTTGATTTTGATTTCTGCGACGAACAGGCGGGCAAAACCCGCCAAATGTAAGATATCCACGTTAGCGAGCCACTCGTACGCTGTCAAATTCTTCTCGACGGACTCAGTGTCCGAGAGGCCTCTGTGTAAATCTTATTTCCATCTTTTCTTCTGTTATATTGAACCCATGACTTTAGCCGAAAAAATCCAAAAAGACCTGACCGACGCCATGCGCGCCAAAGACGAACTCCGCCTGAGCGTCCTCCGCGGCGTAAAATCCGCCATCAAATACAAAGAAACCGAAAAAATCCACACGCTCGATGAAGCCGAAACCATCCAAATCCTGCAAACCCTGGTCAAGCAGCGCAAGGAATCCATCGACCAGTTCGGCAAAGGCAATCGCCAGGATCTCGTCGATAAAGAAACCAAGGAACTCGCGATCCTCGAGTCCTACCTCCCCGCCAGCGCCAGCGACGCCGAAATGGACGCCGCCATCGCCAAAGCCATGACGGAAACCGGCGCCAACTCCATGAAACAAATGGGCGCCGTCGTCAAAGCCGCCAAAGCCCACCTCGAAGGCAAAGTCGTCGATGGAAAAGCTCTAAGTGACCGCGTCCGAGCCAAGCTCACCTAATCGCAAGCTCGTTTGAGTTCCAAGCCGATGACCCAAGCCATCGCCTCCAATAGCTCGAACAATGAATCCAACTCGCGCGCCCTGGCCGTCCTCCGCATCGGCATTGGCCTCTTCTTCCTCATCTTTGGCCAATACAAAGTGTTCGGAACCCAGTTCACGCTTCACGGTGGCTTTCAATTCTGGATCAACCGCTTTCTCGAGCAGGGCGGCGCCTATCCGTTCATGGCCCCCGTCCTCCGCGGCTTCGTTCTTCCGCATGCCACTCCCTTCGCGTTCCTCGTTGCTTACGGTGAGTTCGCCATCGGCATCGCGCTGACTCTCGGCATTCTGGTCCGCGCCGCCAGCGCCTGCGGCTTGGTTTTCATGCTGACTTTGCTCTTTTCATCCGACTACCCAGGCGCATTCGTCCCCGCATGGCAATACTTCGGCGCAAGCCTCAGCCACTCTGTCTTCGCTCTCTGTTTTCTGGTTTTTCTTCTAGGACAAAGCGCGCAAATCTGGTCAGTCCCAGCTTGGCGCGCGCATCACAGCAATCACATGTAGTCGGCGCCGCGTTTCCAGGACGCATCCTGCAGCCCATCTAGTACTATTTGTGGACTTGGAGTATCCTTAGCCATCGGCCCTCGAGTCTTTGCTCTTTAGCATGGATGCCGTCGTCAAGAATCCGCGGTCCAACCAGGAATCAGACGGCCCCAATCTTCGCAGCAGCCTGGAAGGAACGAACATGAGACTTCACACGCAAATCGCATTCAGCGTTTTGACTCTAATTGCGTTCTCGCCCAGGGCCATCGCTCAAGCTCCCACCACAACGGGCCTCCCTACCTATCTCGACCAAGGCTGGACAGAGACTCAGCGCCAGCAGTTCTATACGACATCGCAGGGCTCTCAATTGATCCCCCTGGCATGGTTTCTTGCTTTGGAACGGCCAGGCAGCGACGAACGCTTCGTCGTTGATCAAATGTCGCGTTTCGGCTTCCTGCCTAATCCACAAAGCGCCATGAATCCAAACGGCCTCCCGGTGGGCTTCACCGAAGATCCCAACGACGGCGGCTGGGCTGGCCTAACCTGTTCCGCCTGCCACACCGGCCAAGTCGAATATCACGGCACTACAGTGCGCATCGACGGCGGCCCCTCGAACGCTGACGTCCTCTCTTTTGTCACCGAACTCAACGCCTCGCTGCAGGCGACGCTGAACGATCCAGCAAAATTCTCTCGCTTCGCAGCCAAAGTCGCCGGCAGCGACCCGCGCCGCCAGCACGATCTGCGCAATCAGCTCACCCGTTTCGCCGCTTACTTCTCCACCTTCCTCGACACCAGCACTCCAGACTCTCCCTGGGGCCCCGCCAGAGTCGACGCCTTTGGAATGATCTTCAATCGCGCCTCCTCCATCGACCTCTCCGATGCCACGCTGTGGTCCTGGTTTGACCCGCTCGAATCCAACGCCCAGAAACCCAATGCGCCCGTCAGCTATCCGTTTCTCTGGGGAACCTCCCGGCAGGACCATGTGCAATGGAACGCCGTAGCCAAAAACAAGCTAAAGTACGAGCGCCTGGGCCGCAACATCGGCGAAGCTCTGGGCGTTTTTGCCCGCGTCAACATCCGCAAGCCCACCACGCTCGAACATGGCTACGCTTCCTCCGTCAACATCCCCAACCAGCTGATGATCGAAGAAACCCTGATCCACTCTCTAAAATCTCCGCAATGGCCCGCCGCTACTTTTGGCGAAATCGACCAAGCCAAAGCCACGCAAGGCGCGGCCCTCTACAAAAAATACTGTGCCAGTTGCCACATCCTTGTCGACCGCAACGACGACTCTCCTATCACCGTCAAGCAAGTCCCCATCGGCGACGTGGCTACCGACCCCACCATGGCCATGAACGTAGCCTGCCGCATGGCCGACACCGGCATCCTCGCCGGCACAAAACAGCCTCCCGTGCTCGGCCACAAACTCGAACAGCAGGATTACACCGTCAACCTTGTCGCCAACGAAGGCGTCGGCGTCCTCGAAGGCTGGCTCGAAGGCAGCGCCGAACGCGCTTCTGGTTCGGCTTCTGGTTCGGCACCCGCTTCGGCTCCGAGTTCGGCGAAGCCTCCCCTCTTCGGCTCACGCACCCAATCCGGCGCAGCGTCCTCCGGACAAACCCAGCCTCCCCCAGCCGGCTCCGCCAAGCCCGCGCTACAACTCACTCCAGCTCCCGTCCCCTTCGAGCTGTCCACCGGTTCACTCGGCAATTGCACTGGGGCCGCCAAAGTTTATAAAGCCGCACCGCTCTCCGGCATTTGGGCCACCGCTCCGTACTTGCACAACGGTTCGGTCGCCAGCCTTTACCAATTGTTGCTTCCCGCTAGCCAGCGCTTGCCAACTTTCAAAGTCGGCAGCCGCGAGTTCGATCCTCAAAACGTCGGCTTTGACTTGGCCTCAGGAACGTTCGAATTCGACACATCGGTAGTGGGCAATAGCAACAAGGGCCACGAGTACGGCAAACAACTCTCAAACGAAGAACGCTGGCAACTCGTCGAGTTTCTCAAAACTCTTTAGCGCGGCCGGACTACTCCTCGTTCCGGTTTCTGCTCTAAGCGTAAAGCGCTCCCCCTCTATGCGAATGTTCGCGCTTTCTCTCTGACCCGGCGCGTCTTTGCAGCCCCGAGCCCACAACGACCTTCGTATTCGTCTTGGGCTCGCCGCTTTTGTAATGAGGGTTCTTATCGTTCGCGATTCGGGGGAATTGCAAAGTACAAATGGTGGTGGTTGCTGCATCGAGGGTTGAATGCAGCTTGGCAATGAGGGCAGCGGGAATTCGAGTTGAGGTAGTTCGCGATGGTCAACTCGGCGCGGCAGGAGCCGCAAAGGATGGCCCGCGTTTCCCATTCCGATGTAGGCCATGGTTCCATAGGGTGATCGGCCAGAGCATCATGGCAGTCTTTGCAAGCATAATAGGTCGCGCAGCATTTCATTTTGATGGCCACGATGTCGAGTGGCGAATGGTAGTGGAGGCAACGCGTTTGAGGATCGAGATCTAGGCCGCGCACTTCGGGAATCATAGGTGGCATGGGATCGGCAAGGGAAAGACTAGCAGAGAACTTGCTGCGGAGCAGTTGAGGGGTTCTGGCGCTACCATTGTGTGCGCGGGATGTGCTATAAGAGTCGGGCCGTGAATAGTGCCGCGAAACAGGAGCTTGCCCCGGTTCAGCGGGAAGCGGTTGAGGTATCTGCGCAGGGCGCCTCAGCTGCCGAAGTTGAAGGGACCGTGGGGGTCCCGGGGGAAGACGCTTCGCGCTATTGTCCGGTATGCTCGAAGCGGCTGGAATCGCGTCGATGCAAATTGATTTGTCCGGTCTGCGGATATTACATGTCTTGCGCGGACTATTATTGATAAGCTTTGTGGTCCCGGCCCGGGTTGCCGCCGGTACTGCTATCCGATGAGGAGGAAAACACAGTGGCTTTGAAGATGACGAACCGGGAAGTGGACGGGGTAGCCGTGGTGGCGCTGGACGGGCGCATCGTGCTCGGAGAAGAGAGCAACGCCCTTCGCGAAAAGGTGAAGAGCTTGATCGCCGAAGGCAAGAAAAAAGTTGTGTTGAACATGGCGAACATCACGTTCATCGACAGCGCGGGTCTCGGCACGCTGGTCGCCGCGCATCACAGCGCCAAGTCTCAGGGCGCTGCGCTCAAGCTGGCGCACTTGGGCAGCAAATTCCAGGAAGTCCTGCAAATTACCAAGCTGCTGACCGTCTTCGACGTGTACAACAGCGAGGCCGAGGCAGTCGCAAGCTTCGACAAGTAAGAATAGACGCAGCACCAAGAAGAGTTTTTGCAAAGGGCACGCGTGCGCGTGCCCTTTTGTCTTGGAATGGCATGAGTCTCAAAACAAAAGTCATCGTTCAATGCCTGCTCACTGCCGCTGTGACGGCGGCCATGCTATTTCTTCCCGCCGGCACCTGGAAATATTGGCAAGGCTGGATATTTCTGGGGGCCATGATGATCCCGATGGTGGCGGCGTCCATCTATTTCTCCGAGCGCGACCCGCAATTAGTGGAGCGCAGGCTGCAGTCTAAGGAAAAAATCGGCGAGCAGAAACTAATCACGACGTTCGCGAAGCTGATCTTTATTACCGCCTTCCTGCTCCCTGGTTTCGATTTCCGATTCGGATGGTCGCGTAGATTTTTCGGCGCGGTGCCCGTCTGGCTGATGATCTGTTCGGGCGCAATTGCTCTCGCAGGATACTTGATGACCTATTGGGTCATGAGCGCGAACAGCTACGCTTCGCAATCATACAAGTGGAAAAAGATCAGCGCGTCATTTCCGTTGGGCCTTACCGGATCGTCCGCCATCCGATGTATCTCGGCGCGATCATTTCGCTTTTGTTCACGCCTCTGGCGCTGGGTTCGTATTGGGCGGTGCCGGTTTTTGCGCTGGTGATTCCTGTGATTGTGCTGCGCATCTTGAATGAGGAGAAGATCCTTCGTCTGCAGCTCGCTGGCTATTCCGAATACTGTTTGCACACGCGCTCCAGACTGATCCCGTTTGTCTGGTAATCGCGGCTGGGCGGAAGACTTTTGCCTCAATCCACGCGGTACATGGCGATGCCGCTGAGGAGCTTGGGATAAAAGTCAGTGGATTTTTGCGGCATCACTTCGCCGGCGGTGGCGATGCGCATCACTTGATCGACGTCAACGGGATTCAGCAGGAAAGCGATTTGCGCGGCACCGTGATCGACCGCATCTAGCGTGGCGGACGCTTCTCGCTCGTAGCTCAGATTTTTTTCCGCAGTGACCGCCTGCAGCGTGATTCCGAAGGCCGGCTCGAGGATTCCATCGTGAAGCAAGACCACATCCAGCTCGCGCTGCAAAGGCGAGACGGCCTGTAGCAATTGCGAAAGATCGGCGCCGCGGCGTAACACTAAAACGTAGTAGGCGCGCTTGCTGGGCTCGGCTGCGGGATAGACCCCGATGGCTCTTTGTCCGCGCGCTTCGTGTAAACGAGCAAGAAACTTGTTGCGAGCTTCCACTTTTTGCCCCTCATCTGCAAAAGGAAAGGCTTGTGCCTCGAACCAGGGTTCGAGGTAGCGCCGCGCTTCGCTCCACGAAAAATCGTGCAAATTCGCGGCGAGCCGATGCGTGGGAAGAATGGTAAGGCCTTCACTGCAGGTGTTGACGAAGGTCATCATCGCGAAATCGTACGGAGCTTGCGCGTAGGGCGCGGATGGATGCAGTCCACCCGCGTGCAGGCGGCGTTCGTTGCGGTAATTCAGCGCGGTCTCGTAACGATGATGACCATCGGCGATAACTAATTTTTGGCCTTCCATTGCGGATGTGATGGCGGCCGTGCTCTCCGCGTCGGAGATAACCCACATGCGATGGACTACTCCATATTCATCACGCAATTGCATCGCCGAAGGAGCGCCGGATTCCACGCGTTTCAGGATGGCGTCGATGTGCTGCTGCGGATCGGAATAGAGCATGAAAAGCTGGCCCGTGTGCGTGCGCGTGTGGCGAAGAAGTTCGAGGCGGTCGGCTTTGGGACCGGAGAGCGTGTGCTCGTGGCGAAACACAACGCCCGCCGAATACTCTTCCAGTTTTCCCGCGCCGATGAAACCCCGGCGGGTGCGTTGCTCGCCCGTGCCGGGCACCGTGTACTCCTGCGTGTATCCATAAAAGGATGGCGTGGGATCCTGCCGCACAATCTGTTCGCGTATCCATTTGTCGAGTGCGGCAGCGGCGCGAGTATAGACATTGTTTTGCGGATTGTCAGTCGGGTAGGTGCGGCCTTTTTCGATGGTGATCAGATTATGCGCATCGGCGGCGTAGTAGCCGTCCTGCATGGAAGTAGAAATTTTGTCGTAGGGCTGCGTGAGGACGCGATCGAACGGGACATGCTCGGGGTTGTATCGATACGCCTGGAAGGGGTGAACCTGCGCCATGTGTTCTGGGTCTCCGGTTGAGTTCTCTGTCGAGCGTGAAGCCTTATAGTTTACGCGAAGTGCGGGAGAATCTGACAAACGATAGAACGCTTTCATTAATGCAGCTTTCATGATGCGTTAAAAATAGCGGGGCCGCGGCGAAAGGCCGGCGGACGTACTAAAATGGTAGATTCATGGCAGACTCACGATTCCGATCTGTTCGCGCCCTGATTTTCGATCTGGATGGCACGCTCATCGATTCGAAACAGGACTTGATTCACTCGGTGAACGCTATGCTCCGCGAGCTGCGGCGCGGGGAGCTGCCTGCGGAGACGATTTCCGGCTATATCGGACACGGCGCCCCGCAGTTGGTGGCCAGAGCACTGGGGAATAGCTGCACGGAAGAGGAACGGCAGCAGGCGCTGCAGTTTTTTCTGAGTTACTACGAAGAGCACAAAATGGACACGACATGTGCGTATCCGGGCGTTCCGGAAACGCTCGAGAAATTGGCGAGCATGCCGATGGCTGTTTTGACGAACAAGCCGGTGCGCATCAGCGTGCGGATTCTGGAGGCCATGGGCCTTTCGAAATATTTTCGCGCGATCTATGGCGGAAATAGTTTTCAAACAAAGAAGCCTGATCCTCTGGGCGCGGCGACGATTCTGCGTGAATTAAGCAGCGAGCCGCGGCAAGCGCTGCTGGTGGGAGACTCCGAAGTGGATGTGCAAACCGCAAGAAATGCAGGGACGTTGGCTGCTGCCGTGAATTATGGATTTGGCGTGCATGATCGCGAAGCCCATCCAGCGGATATTTATCTTGAGCGCTTCGCCGATCTCGCAACCGTTTTGGACAGCAGGCCGGTCTCCGGGCGATAAGTTCACCTGCTCTATTCATTGCAGCCGGCCATCGTAAACTCCTGAAGAAAAAAATTCGTGCAGGGCGCATGACGGAGCGCTCTGTTGCTCAACATCGTCTAGCGTTTCGCGGCGCGATAGGACGGCGCGTGAAATTGAAACACCACGTAGCACTGTGTTTCGACGGGATTGCCATCCACGAGTGTGGGTTGGTAGCGCCATTCGTGTAGAGCTTTGGTGACGGCGGGAACCAGGTTAGATGGACCGAGGATTTGGTTCACGCTTGCGAGGTGGCCGTCCTTGGAAATGGTGGCTCTTACGCGGACCGACGCGTCGGAGCCGGATGAGATTTGCGGCGGCGGATCGACGCGGGAGATCAGTTCACCAACGACGACCTTTTTGTTGCGATTGAACGGCCAGCCGGCGTGCGTGGCGGGCATGTGCACGGAACGCTGGATATGCATGGTGACCGCGGATGATTCGATGACACGCTCGCCGGGCAAACTGAAATAGGGCGCCTGGTAGCCTGACGGCAAATGGACTTGCAGGGTTCGGCTTGGGGGCGCGTCCATTTGAATGACGGGCTGAAGAGCCGGGACAGGTGGCCGGGGCAAAAGAGTTGGGCGAGCGGGCGCTACAGTGAGGCTGGAAGGCGGAATTGAGGAAGGCGCTGGAGGAGCAGTCGCTGCGAGAGCGGCGGAGCTCTTTGCATCCGGGGCGGAGACTGGCTTCGCTGGGGCTGAAAGCGCAGGGACAACAGACGTGGATTCCGGGGGCGCGGAAGAACTTGTTTCCGAGGGAGAATCGGCGTTCTGGCCTTCCGGAGCGGCGGCGGAGTCCGCTTCGTCGTCATCAGCCGTAGCTTGTTCTATTTGTTGAGGTTCTGGTTTCGCTGGCGTAGCTGTGGCGGGAGTTTTTGGTTTGCTTGGACTCGAAGACAGCGCAGGCGATGACGTTGGCGCAGGGGCATTGAGCTTCGAGTTGATTGGACTTGTCGCTGGAGCAGAAACCGTCTGAACGCTCTCCGCCAGAGATGGCGTGGGTGTAGTCGCATGGCGATATTCGCTGAGTTTTGCGAAAGGAATGCGCGTGACTGCCTTGATGAGCAGGACAGTAGCGGCGAGGCAGGCTGTAGCCAACAACGCGACTAGGAACGCTCGGCGGGCAGCGCCGGATAAGGGGCGCTTGCTAACCATCTCGGGTTCCGCGAGCGGCAAGATGGCAGTTGAGGTATCGGAAGACGAGTCTCCCGCGAAAGTGTCGGAAACCTGGTCGGGTTCGGAACAGGTTGCGGAGGAAGTCGAAGCCAAGAAAGGATCATCCAGCGTCGGTGGCGACGTGGAAGCAGACTGGCATGCAGCCCATTTGCGGATTTGCTGGCGGTCGTGTTCGCCGAGGTCGAGGAGTTGGATACCCGCCAGATGCTGGGCTTCGCTGGCCCAAACGACTCGGACGGTTACCTGGACGGGATTGGGAAGTCCCTTGAGCGGGAGGGAGAGACGAGTGACGAAATTGGATTTCAGGCAATTGGGCGTCGAGACGAGGAGGCCGTTTTCGCTGACATTAAGCAGGAGTGTCTCTTCGGTTTTGTTTTGGTTGAGCGCAAGAAAGATTGGGGCTTGCGGGACAGTGCGAGGATAGAAGCGGCGTTCGGGATTCGCGGTAAGTGTGGAGAATTGTTGAGTTTGCGTGGACATGAAGGGGACTCCGATTTGAAGAAATGATCCGCGCGTGGGGACGTCGCCGTGCCTGTGGGTATGTTCAGGCTGGACGGTCGAAGTCGGGACGGGCGGGATGCGGCATCGAGGTTCTCTTGCACCTGGGGGCTACAACCCGGAGGGAGAAAAAATGTTTCGCGCGGCGGCGAGGGAATGACGTAACGAAGTAAGGAGGTAACGAGAGCCGAGGCGGGGTACCCCTCCCCCCTTTTTTTGTAAGTGTTCATTCTACAGGGTTTTAAGTCCTTTGTTTTGGAAGTGTTCATTGTAAAGAGGTTACGGGTGTGTTTTGCGTGAGTGCGGATTGTAAAGGACTTAGTGACGGAAACAGTTGAAAGTCGAAAGCTTAGAGTTGAAGGGGGAAGCAGAGGAGCGGAAGAAGATTGCGGCTGAGAGCTTACAGCCGACAGCGGACAGTCAGAGAGCCGGAATTGCGGGGACGACAGGCGACGGAGAAAAGCAGATCCCTCACTGCGTTCGGGATGACAATCGGGTGGATGGGCAGAGAGGTGGCGCTGAGACGATGCGGTCGTCGAAAAGAGACAGCGGCTTACATTCACAAGACATAGTAGCATGTTAATTACCATTTGTCAATACCTTTTTATCATGTACTGCATCGTCATTCGAACGGGCGGGGCGGATTCGAATGAGAGGGAGGGAAGTTGAGGGAATTGCGGGAGTTAGGCGGGGAGTGATGGGTTTGTTACGGCTGTGGAAATGTGTGGAAAAGTCGGGGAGAGGAAGTGAGT
>Ga0209415_10017242_pt1 | contig 11513 bp, 12 predicted proteins | sample PeaSoiSIISIP2007_FD_187696 | JGI IMG/M metagenome (GOLD analysis project Ga0209415, IMG submission 187696) | Peat soil microbial communities from Weissenstadt, Germany - SII-SIP-2007 (SPAdes) (version 2) | ecosystem: Environmental > Terrestrial > Soil > Wetlands > Peat | place: Germany... | reverse complement strand
GGATTCGTCGGACACTGGACGGGCAGCTTCGCGCTCGGTTGCGTTCCCTACTTGGCCGGCTGCTGCGCGGGCTGCTTCTACTTCGCCTTGTTCGGCTGGCTGGCGAACATCTGCTACCGGAGGTCGATGGCTTGGATGATTCCGGTCGCTTGGGCTGGGGTCGAGGTCTTTCGCTCGTATATCTTCGGTCTAGCCTTTCCCTTCGGGCTCCTCGCGATGCCGCTGACGGCAGCGCCGGTCCTGGATCAGATCGCCCACTACGGGACGGTCTATCTCGTCTCGGCCTGGGTGATGCTGGCGAATGTGATCGTCGCCGAGGTCATGGCGGGAAGGCGCTACCTGGAAATGCGATGGTACGCCGCGGGTTTCGTCGTATTACTCGGGGTTTCGCTTATGCGCTACGCATCGCCGCCGACCGGTCCTTATCGGTATCTGGCAGCGGGCCAGCCAGGCGTGGACCTGGCCTTCGGAGATCAGACGACGTCGGAGGCGAGGGTCGCCGTCGCGGTGGATGAGATCAGCGCCATCTCTCGCGGGGCCGACCTATTGGTGTTGCCGGAGGGGATCGCGCATTCGGGGCTGAACCCGCCGCCGCAAATCCTCTTTCACGTAAGCAAGGACTTGCCGGTCGTTTTCGGGGGGCAGAGAGGGGAGGGTCCGGCTTACCAGTCGGCGTTTTCCTACGATGGGCATTGGGAATATGCCGACAAGACGCGGCTGGTGATCTTCGGCGAATACGTGCCGTTTCGAAGCCTTTGGCCGGCGAGCTTCAACCTACCTTCGGGTGATCTGATCCCGGGCGACAAGACGGCGACGCTGAACGTCGGAAAACTCAAAGTTGGGGAAGCGCTTTGCTTCGAGGCCCTGTTTCCGGACGTTTCCTATCGGCACGCTCTGGATGGCGCGAATGTGCTCGCGGTGATGTCGATCGACGACTGGTATTTCGGGACGAACGCCCCGGAGCAGTTGCGCGACGCCTCCAATTGGCGGGCGATCGAGACGGGGCTGCCAGTGGTGCGGGCGGCATCGCTGGGCTATACGATGATCGCGGATCAACGCGGGCGCACAGTCGCGGAGGCCCTACTTTACGGGATGCGGGCGGTGGATGCGAAGGTGCAGGTTCCGGAGCAGGCCGATCTTTTTCCTTTACTGCCCGTGTTTCCCTACCTGTCCGTTTTGTCGTTGCTGGGCATTCCGGCTTACGACCGGTTTCGGAGGCGGCCTGAGCATTAGGTCTGAGTTTGGTCTGGCGTTTGATACAATGAAGTCGTGCCTGAAATCAGGTCCGCGAGCGGGTTAGCCGAGGAGCTAGCTAATTCGGAGACTGGGGTGGGTCGCCCCAGCTACTTGGGGTTCGCCGCGTATCCGAGGGAGCACCTGCGGCCGACATTGCTCGGGACGGCGGAAGAGATTACGATGGTGGCGCTGGCTCTGCGCCAGTTAAGCCTCGCCGCCTTGGCGTGGGGCGCTGGGATTGCTGCTTTCGTCGCGACTGTCTCGCAGTTGCCGGTCGCCTTTGACCCCATTTTGCCCCTTGCCCTGCTCTCCTTGTTTCAGATTCCATCGCTGACGATTGGGATGCGGGCAGCGAACAAGGGTTGGCCGGCGCACCGAATGAATAGGACGGCCTTCACGATTGCTGGAGTCGTGCTTTGCGTGGTCCCGTTCGGCATGATGCTGTTCCTGGTTTCGGCAGGGAGCCGGTTTACCGAATATCTTAAGAAAGCCAACGTTTCAGTCGGCTTCTTGGGAGTCCGAACCGCGCAATTGGAAAGTGCAGTGAGGCTTCGGCGGGAGCAGCGGTTGCCGGACTACGGTCCAGAGTTCAAGAGCGGTTAGCGAGGCATCTGGTTCGCTTGATGGCAAGACTCTGCGCTACGATCTTGGAGGCCCTTACGTGGAGTGAGGAGGGTTTGCCGTGGCGAGGTCCGGTTTTCTCATCACGCAAAGGTCGCCAAGGTTCCGCAAAGTCCGCAACGCGGCCTCACGCAAAGTCGCAAAGCCGGCAAAGACGCAAAGAGAGGTCCAGCTCGACACCGTGACCTACCCCTCAACAATCCGCGCAAAGCTCGCTCACCCAAGTCCGCTTCTCCAGGCACGGATCACCTAAGATGATTTCCGCGGCTTCGTATTCAAAGCGCCGTTCCAGATCCATAGCCTCGGGTCGCGGAGCTGGTGTCCGCTGGCGCAAGGGGAGGGCGCGCGACCCGAGGCAGCGCTGATCCAGTTTCCATTCCATTAGAGCCGCCCGGCTTGTGCTGACGCTTCTAAGCTCCGTGGATGATTCGGGCTCGGATCGCCTCCTGAAAGGACTCCTTGACCGGACCGAGGAACCCCATCGTAACCCCCGCTTTCCTCAAGTACGAGCTGATTCTCGCTCGGAATACCACCAGCAAGACGGCGAAGCAGCAGGGCACGAACGCCGAGGCGACCCCCATCAAAGCGGCCAGCCAGCGGGGTACGCCTATTGCCCGTGCCCCCACGATGCCTCCGGCAACGGTCAGAACCTCAGCCGCGATATAGAACCCCGCGAATATGAGACCGCCGGTTGCATCGGCGTTGCTCATCGTGATGCCCGCGATCCCCGCCAGCGCCGTCAGCAGGGCCGACCAGAGCAGCAGCCGGTATCCGGAGGCCGACGTCTTCAGGTCCCTAGCCGACTCCTTGTATCCGAGCGGGTTACCACCGCGAGGATAAGCGGCGAACGGCGCGGCCAGAGTCAGTAAGTCAGAGGTTGCCGCCGTTTGGAACACATACCATTCCGCGAACCCACGATCGAATCCGGATTCCATCAGCCCATCGATCACCGTCGCGGGTGACTCCCCGTCATCGAGGTCGCTTCTCACGGATGACGAAAGCTCTGCCAGCCTCTCGGGAGCCGTGGATGCCACGACGGACACATACCACGGAGGAATGGGAATCTCCCGAGGTTCGGACACATCCCATTCTGAATCAAAAATGGGGCCGACGACCCGCGAACAATCGAGGTAGCTGGGAGCGCCCGCATCTTGCCGGCTCCGGACTTGCATGATCAAGCTCTGCCCGGATTGACAATCCACGCCACGACGAGCCTTCCCAGTGCGGGTTGGCCCAGCCGCAAAAAGCTAAGATGAGGACATGCACGCGGACGAGCTTTGGAACGCGCCTACGTTCAACGCTCGGCTTTTGCGCGGCGTGCTGACTCCGGCGTCGTGGCTCTACGCTCTCGGCTGGCAGGGGTACCTGGCAGTCTACCGGCTCGGAATCAAGAAGGCGAAGGAACCTCACGCACCGGTGATCTGTGTCGGGAACCTGGTCGCGGGGGGAACGGGAAAGACGCCGCTGACCCTGCACATTGCGGACGTCCTAAGGGAGCAGGGACGGGAAGTCGCGATCTCCTGCAGCGGATACGGGAGCCCGGCTTCGGAGGCGGCGCGCCTCGCGCCCGAAGGGCCGCTGATGGCAGCGGAATGGGGGGACGAAGCGGCGCTCATCCGCTGGCTTCGTCCGGAGATTCCCTTGATCGTGGGCCGAAGGCGGGTTTTGGCAGCGGAGATATGTGACAAGCAGTTCCCGAACGCCGCGCTGCTTTTGGACGACGGATTCCAGCACTTGCCGTTGAAGAAGCACGTCTCGATCCTCCTCAACCCTCCGCGGGCCAACCGCCGATGCCTGCCTGCGGGGCCGTATCGGGAGCCGCGGAGCAACCGGGATCGGGCTGATCTAGTTATTTCGGCTGGTCCCTTTCGCTTGAAGACGGTCGCGGGCGGATTTAAGGACTCCGAGGGCGGGACCCGCGATTTGGGTGGCAACGTTTCGGTGCTTTGCGCGATCGGCCAACCCGGTGGCTTCTTCGACACGCTAAGGGCCCATGGGCTGAACTTGTCGACCGTCTCGATAAGGGCGGATCACGATCCCCTGACCGATGGTAACCTTCTCGAAGGATTCTCCCGCGACCGGCCGATCGTCGTTACGGGAAAGGACTGGGTCAAGCTCCGAGACCGAGCGGACGTAGAATGCTACGACATCGTGATTGCGGACTATGAGGTCGAGGTCGAGCCTTGCGCCGAGTTTCGAAGCTGGCTAGAGAAAGAGCTGAATGGCATCCCGAACAAAGAAGCTTGAGAGAGCAGCGGGAACAGCAGGATTCGCGGTGGCCGAAAAGGCTTTCCAGCGAATGGGACCGTTGAGAGCTGAGCGGGCGGGAGTCAGATTGGGCATGCTCTTCTATCGGCTCTTTAGCCGGCGGAGGGAAATCATGCTTGCCAATCTGCGGCTCGCGATGCCGGAGCTTTCCGAGGAGCGCCGCATCGAATTGACCCAGGAATGCGCCAAGCACTTCGGGCGGATCTTCGCCGACTTTCTTCGCAGTTCGAGACGGAGCGACGAGGAGGTTCGCGAGACGTGCCCGCTGATGGACGCCCACCTGATGGACGCGGCGCTTGCGAAGGGAAAGGGCGTGATTCTCATTTCCGGCCACTTCGGAAACTGGGAGCGGGCGGCTCACGCGGTGGCCGTCAACGGCTATAAGGTTTCGGTCGTGGCCCGCGACGCCAACGGACGGGATCTCAATGATGCCGTGATGAGGATCAGGCAGCAGCAGGGAGTCGAAGTGCTGTCCCGAGGAAACGCGGCCCGCGGGATCCTGCGCGCCCTCTCAAGGAACGAAATCGTCGCCATTCTTCCGGATCAGAACTCCGGCGACATGTTCGTGCCCTTCTTTGGGAAGCCCTGCGGAACGGTGACGGGTCCCGCTGCGATCCATCTGAAAACCGGTTCGCCTCTGGTTCCCATTTGTTGCCGGTGGATCGCCCCAGGACGGTACGAAGCGCGGTTCTATCCCGAGCTCGAGCCCGTTCCGGGTTTCGAGCCGGTCGAGGCGGTTACTAGGGCGATCAACAACTCTCTCGAATCGGCGATTCGCGAAACTCCGGAGCAATGGCTCTGGTTTCACGACCGGTGGAAGAGCGCCCGGCGCGCGGGGCTACTGAGCTAATGCCGGGCTCGCGCCGCTTTCTTATCAGCCGCTTGTCTTCGCTCGGCGACGTTGTTTGCTCGCTGCCGGCGGCTTCGGCGATCAAGGACGGCATTCCCGATGCCCATGTGACGTGGGTGGTGGACGAGCGGTTTGTGGATGTCGTTCGCTGCTGTTCGGCGGTCGACGAGACGGTCGTATGGAAGCGGAACGCTTCGTGGCTCTTGGACGGGAAAGCGGTAGGGGCGAACAGCGATGTGTACGAAGCGGCCCTCGACCTCCAAGGGCTGCTGAAGAGCGGACTCATTATCGCGCGAGTCAAGGCAAAGGAAAAGGTCGGCTACCACCGTCAGCGGGAGGGAACCGCTCTGTTCAGCCGTCGCGTGATGCCCGATCCGAGTTCGCTTCACGTTGTCGACCAGTACGTGGACGTAGCGCGGGCGATCGGAGGAGTCGCGGACCGGGCCCAGTTCCGGCTTACGCCGGATCCGGAGGCGGCTGCGCGAGTGCGCGGGCTGTGGAACGGCCATTCACCCGGTGAGTTCATCGTGGTCAATCCCGGCTCGGCACAGGCTTGGAAGCGATGGCCGGTTCAGCATTTTGCGAAGCTTATCGACGACCTCCCGATGCCCGCGGTGGTGGTTGGAAGCAAGGGAGAAACCGGCGGCGAGGAGATCGTTGGCTTGAGCAAATCGAAGCCGCTGAATTTGACGGGGAAAACGTCGATCGCGGAGTTGATCGCGCTCATCGGCATGGCCAAGGCTCATATCGGAGGCGACACCGGCAGCACGCACATCGCGGCCGCAATGGATATCCCTGCGATCGGGCTTTATTCGCCGACGCGACCGGAGCGAAGCTGCCCTTACGGGCAGATCAGCCGGTGCCACTACGATCCCGAGGGCCTTGATAGAATTCAGCCAGAGGACGTGCTCGAGACCGTTAAGGAGGCTATCCGATGACTTTGGAAGAAATGATGGAGCTGCGGCATCGAAAGAAGCTGGTCTTTACGAACGGCGTCTTCGATATCCTGCACGCCGGCCACGTTCGCTACCTTGCCCAGGCTCGACTCTTGGGCGACTTGCTGGTGGTGGGGCTGAATTCGGACGCATCGGCGCGAGCTTTAGGGAAGGGGCCGGGAAGGCCGATCAACAACGAGGAGGACCGGGCGGAGGTGTTGCTGGCTCTGCGGGCCGTCGACGCGGTGATCCCTTTCGACGAACCGACTCCGGAGCGGTTGATCCGGGCCCTCCGGCCGGAAGTGCATGTGAAGGGCGGGGATTACCGGGTCGAGGATCTGCCGGAGGCGAAGATCGTGGGGGGCTATGGAGGCGAGGTCCGGATCCTGCCGCTCTTGGAGGGGCGGTCGACGTCGGAGATCCTCGGGAAGTTGGGACTGTGAGGCTTTGGAATTTAGACTTTGGAGTTTAGAGGCTCTCAACGCAGAGAAGCAGAGGAGCAGGGGAGGGAGGACTATCAGATTAGCCCGCAGCCGACGACTTATCCGAAAGGTGAATTCTCTGAGTCTGTGCGCCTCTGAGTTGAAGAGCCCTATCCTGCATTGCTCGATTGCTCGATTGCGGACTGGAACACGCGGAGAGTTGTGAGTGATCTTCGATCCTGATCCGGGGCTGCGCTGGGCTTTTTGCATGACCCATCCCGACGACGAGATATCGATTTGCGGCTGGATTAAGCGGCTGACGGCAAACGGCAACTCAGTCTTTCTTTCTTGGACGCACAGCACAGAACGGCGACAACGGGAAGCGCGGGCTGCGGCGGCTGTACTCGGCGTTCCCGAGGCGAATCTGAGGTTCTTTGGGGCACGGGACGGCGGAGTCGTGGACGAGATCGGCCGGCTCGAGCCGGAGTTCCGGGAGTGGTTTCGGACGGTGCGGCCGGACCGGGTTTGCTGCGGGGCGTTCGAGCAGGGACATATCGACCACGATGCCACGAACTTTCTGGTGAATCGCACGTTTAGCGGCGCGGTCCTCGAGATTCCCTTCTATTACAGCTATATCGTGCGGCTCCAACGGATCAACCGGTTCGCCGACCCCCGGGGCGAGGAGGTTCGCCATTTGGATATCGACGAGCAGCGGTTCAAGAAGCTGATCGCACGGCAGTACCCGAGCACCAACGTCTGGAGCGTGCTCCTCTGGTATGAGCTGTTCCAGGGATCGAAGCTGCGGCGGGTTGATCTGGCGAGGACGGAACGGATGCGGTTGCAGACGCACCGCGATTTTCTGACCCCCAACTTGCCGCCGAGACTGGCGGAACGGGTTCGCCGGTGCGAAAAATGGCAGCGGTGGGAGCGGGCGGTGCGGGGGCTTGGGGTTTAGAGTTTCGAGTTTTGGGTTTGGAGTTTGGAGTCTGGCAGCTGCCATTCACGTGAGGCGCCCGCGCTCGCAAGGCGGCCAGGGTCACGGCTCGTCGCCAGGCGGGATGACCTCGACGGCGCCACCCCCCGGAGACAGGGCGAGCGTCAAGGGGACGCCTCGAATCTCCAGCCCCTTCCCGAGGGCAATGTCTTCCTTGACCCTGGGCATAGAGCCGGCATCGGTCGAGAGCTTGTCGCTGATCTCTAGCGGCGGAACTCCACACTGCCTGGCGAATCTCACGAAGTCACCCTTCGTTTTAGGATCCCTGGTGAAGCAAAGGTCGACGTAGTGCCAGAACTGGCCCCGCTTGCCGGCAAGCTCGGATAGATTTGCGGCGAGGAGGGCGAACGGGTGCATCGGGAGGGGGAAGTGCCGAAACGTGACCGCGATCTCGCCTGCGTCTATCATCGGCTTCAGCCTGTCGTACTCGGCCCGGCAGAACGGGCATTGAAGATCTGAGAAAATGACGTAGCGCTTCGTTGATGAGGGCGATCCGGCAACGGGCCGATCCGAAGGTGCGATCTCGCTTGCCGGCGCCCTGCGCAGGGCGGACTCGTCGATCGGCAAGGGCGGCCCTTGGCCCAGCACCTGACCCACCGCGAGCATGCAAAAGGCCGCCCCGAGGGAAAGGACGCTCGCCCGGCGCAGGACGAGTAGGTCCTCCGGCGGCTGGCCGCCGAGCCGGGATGCGCTTACCGCGAGGACAAATGCGAAGATCGCGCAGGAGGTAAAGCACCATGGCAGTAGCCGTGCTCTACGAATACGAGCCGGCCCAGCAGCCAGAGGCTGACAAGGGTGCCGAGGGTGCCCAGCGCAGTAGAGGCGACCGCGGCTCGGGACCAAGACGCGGGGATCAAGCAACCGCAGTACCAAACGGACCACACGAGGAGGAAGGCGGCGAAGCCGTACCCGGCAATCGGCAGGCCGAGGAGTCGGTGCCTGGGGTCGGTTGCGACCTGGGCGCAACTGGACCCCCAGGCGCAGAAGGGGCCGCGGTGAAGGAGGCCCTGCAGCAAAATGCTGCCTGACACGAAAACTCCGGCGGCAGGCAGCAAGTGCTGCGAGGCGCGGAACGCAAGTGCCGCTTTGGACATCACCGCCCCCTCCGCTGCCACCATCGAGCCGTCCGGAAAGCCGCCCATGCGGCCGCGACGACGGCGATGCCGCCTCCGAAGCGCAAGAGATTCCTTTCTTTGGCTTCGTCCACCGGGTCTGGCGGGATGATCCGGCTTGTCGTGGGGTAGGGGTTCTTGTAAGGCAGGTGCTCCCCGTGGGGGCCGACGGTGTAATACGGGGTGGTCATCACCGCGTCACCCGGCCGCAGGATGGAGAAGATTTCGTCGGGCACGGTGGCCGTAAGGCCCGACAAGACGTAGAGATCCTGGCGGACCCGCTTGACGCCCTTCTCGTTCTTGATCTCCCAACTGTCCAGCACTTTGGTCGGCAGCCATACCTCACCGGCTCTCTGCGCGGCAAGGACACGCACCCTGTGGTCGCCGCCCGACCGGTTCGCCAAGCCGGAGAGCTCGCGGACCTCACGAACCATACACGATCGAGAGGGATCAAGCTCGACCTCGTACTCGTGCCAGCCCCGTTCGCCGATATCACGCCAGCTCACCCGGACGGAGAATCTCCCCACCGTGACTCGGGGCCGTAGGTCTCGCAGCACGTCTGCCAGCCAAAGATGGCGGCCGCCCCCGCCGCGGAGTCCGGCAACGAAAACCGTACAGCCTACTTGGGCGGGATCGAAGCCCGACGGCTCGCGCTCGCCCGACACGTAAACGAGGCCCGGGCCCCCCGCTGCAATCGGCGGCTCTCGCACGATCATGTGGCTGCCGTCCCAGCAGGTGGTTCGCCCCGGGTTCGGCCCGCCCTCCTCTGCCCGGGCATATACGTTCTCGCCCGAGTAGGCCCATGAGGTGACCTCTGGCTGCTGTCCGGGCTGGAGGGGCGGCTTCTCGAAACAGGTTATCGTGGCTCGGGCGCGGCCGGCCATCGCGGTTTTGCGGGCGGCGTCCAACCGCCTCTCAAGCCACCCTAGGTCCTGCTTCTGAGCCCAGGCTGCGACCGGCACGAACCCGCAGAGCAGGCGTAGGGTGAGTGACAAAGCTCCTGATAAGCCCATACCGACCGCTTAGGTTCGGGGCAGCCTCGCTGCTGGCTCACCGTTGACCCAGTGCTCCCATCACGGCGGGCAAGCCCCGCAGTTCCAGAGCCCATCGTCACACTTCCTGCAAGAGCAGTCTACGCCCTTGCAGACGCCCTCGGGGTCCGCGTTGAAGCAATACGCAGGACCACACATGCCGTCCAAGCTCCCGCAGCATACGACGGTGGGATTTTGAGCGAAAGCGGCAGAAGCTATGGAGACGACCAAAGCCAAGGTGGCGAGGCCGTAACAGGAGAGCTTTAGGATGTTTCGTCTCATGGCGGTTCCATTATACCGCTGTAGTCGGGGAACGGAGGGGGATGGATGGGGGGGGGAGTATTGCTAAGCAATGCGCAATATATGCTGCCGGTTTACCGTCGAGGACCTTCGGTACGCCTAACTCGCGCTGACGCAGCCGCTGTTGGCAAGGGCCAACGGTTCTCTCTCACATTGTGTGGGTGGCTCGCCCGGATGGTTGTCCACGTGACTCGGTACGGAACTGCCCTCCCGACGCCCCATGCCTTCGTCCAGAGCGAGGGACGTGGAATGCCTTTTCCCCTTCCCGAAAGCCGAAACAGCGTGATCCGTCAGAGTTCGTCAAGTCAAGCCCGAAGCCCACAGACTTCTTTCTCCTGCCAAGTCAAAGCTAGCCTCGTATCCCATAGCGAAAAAAGTCTGGGGGTGGCACGCCAGGCTTGACTTGATGAACTCTGGCGGACCTCATCCGGGTTGCTTTCGGGAAAGGGAAGGGAATGCTTGGACCATGACTCGGAGATTTCGCCGGGTGACGCCGAGTTGCCCGTCGGGCGTCACCATCTCTCGTGCCCTGTGCTTGAACCCAACCCACACAAGACGAGAAAGAGCCGGGCCAACCCAGTCTAGCCGTGCCTTAAGGACTGGGGCCGCGTCGGGTCTCGCGCGCATGGCCCTTACGGGCATGACAACGCAAGACGGGGGGGGCACGCATGTGTGCAGGTCGGTTTCGGCCCAGCTGGGTTCAAGGGGTCGCCGCTGCGGTCTGGAACCTCCGTCGCGGTGTCGGGGGCCGAAGCGCGGGCGAGCCGTCGCAATTCATAATCCACGGTAGATGTTCAAGGGGCTGATGCAGCGATTCGACCGCCTGATGGGTCGGGGGGTGATCGACGACGAATTCTATGAGGAGCTCGAGGAGGCGCTGCTTCAGGCCGATACCCATATCGTCACCGCGACGGAGATCCTCAACGAGCTGAAGAAGGCCGTGCGCGACGAGAAGATCACGCAGCCGGCCGACATGAAGGAGCGGCTGAAGAAGGCGATCTCAGATCGCTTCGAGCAGCAGGGGGCGGTCGGTCTCGAAGTAAACGACGAGGGACCGTCGCTGTTCGTCTTCGTCGGAGTCAACGGAGTGGGGAAGACGACGACGATCGCGAAGGTGGCTCACCTGCTCGTCAAGCGCGGCTTCAAAGTCATTCTCGCAGCTGGCGATACGTTTCGAGCCGCCGCGATCGAGCAACTCGAGGTTTGGGCGCAGCGGGTGGGCGCCGAGATCGTCAGGTCGCAGCCGGGTGCCGATTCGAGCTCGGTGATATTCGACGCGATCCAGGCGGCGAAAGCGAGAGGCGCGGACTTCGTGCTCGCCGACACGGCCGGGCGTCAGCACAGCAAGGACAACCTGATGAACGAACTCGCGAAAGTCGCGCGAGTCGCGCAGAAGGCCCTGGGGCGGAAGCCCGACGAAGTGCTCCTCGTGCTCGATGCGAATACGGGCCAGAACGCAATACGGCAAGCGGAAGAATTCAAGAAGACGGCGGGGGTGACCGGCCTTGTGCTCACGAAGATCGACGGCACCGCGCGTGGAGGCGCTCTGATCGGGGTTTACGACCGGCTGAAGATCCCGATCAAGCTCATTGGAACGGGAGAGAAGGTGGGGGATCTGAAGGACTTCAAGGCCAAGGACTTCGCCGAGGCGCTCTTCGACTAACCGGATTGCGGATTGCGGATTGCGGATTGCATATCCTTCTCCTGAGTAGGCCGCGATGGCAGGTTCGCGACCTGCAAAATG
>Ga0209415_10017239_pt1 | contig 11514 bp, 9 predicted proteins | sample PeaSoiSIISIP2007_FD_187696 | JGI IMG/M metagenome (GOLD analysis project Ga0209415, IMG submission 187696) | Peat soil microbial communities from Weissenstadt, Germany - SII-SIP-2007 (SPAdes) (version 2) | ecosystem: Environmental > Terrestrial > Soil > Wetlands > Peat | place: Germany... | reverse complement strand
GCTCAACTCGAAAGACTGCAACCGCCCACCACTCGCCGTCATAGATGACCAGCCCAGATCACTAATCAGGCTCGGCGCTGCTGCTACCCCTCGGTATCCTGCCGTCAGCGCCTCAATTAACGCAGCCTTGCCGAAAGCTCACGATGCATGGCTCAGGGACGCCACTTACAACCGAGGGACCCAGTGGCGAACAGGTTTTGACGTCGCAGCCAGCAAAGCAAAATTAGTGGAATAGGCCCCGTCGCTTCCCAAGTTCAATGGTGTCCCCAAACTGATTAAAGATACGATTTCCGGTAGCAGACTTGGAGACCCCGTTACTTTTCGAAACATGACTATCTTTCCCCTTTTGGACCGCGACCACCGAGGGCCGGTCAACACTGTTGTAGCTGAGGAAGAACCGCATAACTCAGATGGGAGACAGTCACGTTGGAAACAAGCAATGATACCAGCCCCGCATTGAGATGCGAAGTCATGCCGTTTTTGGTCGGTGAACCGCGATCAACGGCGTAAGATTCATTCATGACCGCCCGCCTTGACGTATAGTCGCCTATGCTGATTTTCTCTCTCCGGTCCAAACGATGGACAACGAGATCGATTCTCCGTGGTCGGTTACTGTTTGCCTACGCCAGGGGAGCGTCCCGTCGTCCGCTTTGACGGCGTTGCTTTCAATCCGCCTGCTGTGAAGCCCCGCCCGCAACCCTAGGCCCTTGCATCCCCGCTGCCGTGCGCCCTCCATGCCCCGCCGCCAGCCCTCATCGTGGCATCCTTGACTGTGCCCCCGGCCGCCTGTTCTTTCCTCCCGGGAAGATCGCCGCTCCGATGTATATCGTAATGGGCGAGCGTGCCCCATCGGCATCAATCCGCCCGGGCTGCCTCCCCGGCCGCACGAACGCCGAGGGTGGCAGCAGAGGACCCCGATAGAGGAGAACACGATGATGAAGGCTGCGCTTTATGGTAGGGTCTCGACCATGAACGGCCAGCACCCCGAGATGCAGCTCGCCGACCTGCGTGAGTTCGCAGCCCGGCGAGGCTGGGAGATCGTCCGTGAGTACGTCGATGAGGGCGTGTCAGGCTCGAAGGAGTCACGCCCAGAGCTAAATCGACTGATGCAAGATGCCCGTCGGCGGCAGTTCGACATCGTGCTGGTCTGGAAGGTCGACCGGTTCGGCAGGTCGCTGAAGCATTTGGTCAACGCCCTCGCCGAACTCGACTCGTGTGGCGTGGCGTTCGCCAGTTTGAAGGACAACCTTGACCTGAGCACGCCCTCGGGGCGGCTGATGTTCGGAATCATTGCGGCGATGGCGGAATTCGAGAGGTCTCTTATCCAGGAAAGGGTGAAGGCCGGACTTAACCACGCCCGACGAAACGGCAAGACGCTCGGACGTCCACGCAGGGTGGTGGACCTCGACGCCGTAGCCCGCCTGAGTGCCGAGGGCCACAGCCTGCGCAGCATCGCCAGCACGCTCAATATTGGCTACGGCACCGCCCGCAAGCTGCTGTTGTCGGCTGAGCGAAAAACCCCCGCTTCCGGGGCGGCTGCCGTCGTTGAAATGTAAGGCGTTACTCGGCACGATTTGGCGAGCGTCAAACATTAGTTTTTCGCTCAGTCCGCAAGAGATGAAGCTCAGTATCCCACCACAGGAGGTCAACGTTTATGCCCGAATCCACAGTCGCCATGCCCGATACCATCGAGTGCCCGCTCTGCCTCGGCAAAGGCGAACTTGGCCGTACCGAGATGATGGAACGGCTCGGCATGAGGGACTATGCCCATGTGGCTCAGCTCAGCGCCGAGGAAGCCATTCGCCTGATCATGAAGAAGGAGCGAGATGCTGAGCAGGCTCGCTGGCTGAAGTTCGATGCGGAATTGTCCCGGCGGCTTGCCGAGGTGACTGCCAAGCACGACGCCGAATTGAAGCGGCTCCAGACTGAAAAGAGCGAGCTTGCGATCCGCTTGGAGCAGGTCCAGAAGAGCGCCACCGCCACGCTCGACAACGTCCGGCAGGAGGAGAGGCTGGCCGCCGAGAAGGAATCGCAGAAGCAGCTTGCCGCACTGACGAAGCAAATTGCGGAGCTTGAGGCTGCCCAGAGGCTGGCGGAGGAGCATAAGAAGGCCGAGGTCGCCAGGGCGCGTGCCGAGATGGAAGCTGCGCTGAGCGGAGAGAAGGCGAGGGCGAACGACCTTGCCCGCCAGGGTAAGGACTATCTCCAGGAGATAAGCGGCCTCCGCGAGCGCAACCGGGAGCTCGAGGCCGAGATGGCGAAAGTGGCACGCGTCGGGAAGCGGGAGGAGATGGATTTTGCCGAAGAGGCGAGGTCGTGGCCGGGAATCTGGGTGGGGGAGAAGCTGCCTCGGAGCGGCGACTAGCTGATGGCCTTTGCCGACGCGGCCGGCAACGCCATTGAGCCCGCGATGGTCGTGGACAACAAGAACAAGGCTGTGGTTGCCCAGTCCGATGTCAGGAAGCTGGTCCGGGACGCCAGGCAACGCAACCTTGCCGTCGCCTTGCTCCTCACGCGTGACGAGTCCCAATTGCGGCACGCCGACCGGCAGCGGCGGTGGGCGCAGGAGGATGGGGTATGGGTGCTGCGCTCGACGCGGGCATGGCTGCCCCGCGACCTTGAGGTGCTGCGCCCCGTGTTCGAGCGGATGAGAACAGAGGGACTGGATATCCTGCACAAGAACGCCGCCTTGGCAGACGAGGTCCGAAGGACGCTCGCCGACATCGACGAGATCGACAGCCATCTGCAGAGGGCCGGGGCAGCCATCGGGAAAGCCCAGGCGCTCACGGCGAAGCATCGAGCGCGATTGGCGACGCTGTGCAACAGCGCTGTGGCGACTGGGATGACACGGGGCACGCGCCAGGGAAGGGCAAGCGCCGGGAACGGCAACGGAAATTCGCAGCACCAACCAGCCAATCAACAGGAGGAGTGAATATGAAACTCGAACACGAAACCCTGGTGACGAACGACGGCAAGAAAATCGTGACCTGCACGTGGCGCACCGACACTGGCAAGGCGACCTCGCAGACCGTCCAAACCACCGACCTGAAGAGCGGCAAGGTGACGGTGACGAACGTTAGCGGCGGCAAGCTACTGCCGTAGGTTGCAACCCCACAACTCGTTTTTCCGAGCGTGCCTGTTTCCGGGCACATCCATGCCGGATACGGCACGCTCCGGACGAGCGACACTCTTCGTGAACGCCTCCATCCTGGGCGATGACGGCGGCCCGAGCAGGGAGCCGGTTGCAATCGACCTCCAGAATCGATAGCCAAAGGGGTTATCCATGAGGAAGAAATCCATTGCCGGTGCGCAGAAGGCAAATGTGCCCAGGGTCGGGCTCTTCTTCGTGGTCAACAGGAAGCCAATCGTTGACGGCCTGCCGTGGACCGAAGTCCCAAGCCTGGTGGGCTTCCGGACATCTGCCCTCGGCCATCCTGAGTTCTGGGCGCGCTTGCAGCAAGGCGGCGCTGTTCCCCAGGGGATGCCCTACGAGGACTGCCCTCGCGGGCGGGTGAACCGTTTCGATGCGACCGGCCTCTTCACCCTGCTCGCCGACCGCTGCATCATCAGGAGCAAGCCGATGGTCAGGAAGATCATGGCCGCACTCGGACTGCCGAGGGGCACCAGGGTGGCTACGGACAGCCATTACAAATGTGCGGTGTGCATGGGGAAGGTTCCCACCAGGAAGCAGGAAAAAGAGGATTGGGATTTCTGACGCTTTGGCGCAGTTACCCTGCGACTATACGACCAAGTAACGGGAGATTAGTAACCCCTTCGCCGTCAGGCGGGACCGATAACCTCTGGCGTCCTGGAGACTTGTCGCCGCGAGCCCGGCCGGGGCAACTTCCGAGTGGCGTTTGACCCAGGCCCTTGGCCGGCGACCGGACCGGTCGGATGGTTGCGGGGGGAGAAGCGAGGGGTCCTAGCCCAGATCAGGCAGCCCGAACAGATACCATCTGCAGCGAGCGAATGGGAGGGGATGGGATGTTGTCACTTCACGAATTGTTTGGCGCAGTCTCGTTTAAGCTATCTAGCCGAATGGCCGGGATTCCCGCCGATCACCGGCAGCACCACATGGGACGGCATGGTTGGCGTGCAATAAACCCTCTGCGTGGCCTTGACGAAATCCTCTTTCGCCGCCTGATAGATGCTCGGAACGTATTCCTGCGTGTTCCGGTCAATCAACGGGAACCAGGTGGACTGGACCTGCACCATAATGCGATGACCTTTTCGGAACACGTGATCGCGGTCGCGAAGCGGGATGTTCCATAGTACCGGAACGCCTGACTGCAATGCCTCCGGTTTCTCGAAGCTCTTCAGATAGCGGCCGCGACGCACCTCCATCGCGATGGGAAGTTGGTAGCCGTTGAGCGACTTGCTATACTGGCCCGGAGCGGGTCCGTCATCAGCCTTCCATGCTGCGTCCTGGGCATCTTCCGGGAATACATCGATCACCTTAACAACGAAATCGCTGTCCGTGCCGGACGTCGAGGCGTACAGGTTTGCCTCCAGTTTCCCGGTTACGACCAAGTCCTTGTCGAGAGGCGCGCTCACGTACGTCAGAACATCCGGGCGGTGAACGGCGAACCTCTGATCGTCGGTCTCCCAGGTTGGCCAGTCGCCGCCCGGATAGGTCGGCGAGATAGGCCGCGCCCGATACGGCACCGGATTTGCCGGATCGGAGAGGTATTCGCGGTACGCGTTACCCTCGCTGGGCGGTTCGAATGTCAAGACGCCTTCGGACTGCAAATATAAGCTTGTCGCGACCGCTCCAGGCGGCGGCCATTTGTCGTAGGTGTGCCAGGTGTTCGATCCTGACTGAAAGGTCTTCACCCTCCAGGTAAAGCTGTCCCCATCATCATGAAGAAAGTGGCGGAAGAAAGGCGCCTCGATATCGTGCCGGAATTCTTGCGCGGTGTCATGCCCACCATAGCCGTAGCTTCCGATGCTCTCGGCCTTCGGGCTTTGCCACTAGCCATGGAGCCAAGGGCCCGCAACAAGATAATTGTTGTGGTTCGGATCGCTTTCGGCAGATTGTTGGAAGATCTGCCAGGGCCCCCACGGATCTTCCTGGTCCCAGAATCCGGCCACATTCAGATTCGGGACTGGCGCGCTGTGCAACTGCCGAACCCAGGCTTCTCGCTTCCAGAAATCGTCGTAGTCAGGATGGGATACCATTGAATTCCAGTAAGGCACGGAGCCATGCAGATACTTATCATCGAGGGTCTTGGTCGATCCGCCATCCAGGTACCACTGATAAGTGTCATAGACGGGGAACTCGAAATGAGTGTTCTTGTTCTTGTCCGACTGTTCCATGACCGCGTACTCGAATCCGTAGCTGAGCCTCAGCGCACCGAAGCGGTGCATATCGTCGTTCATCCACTGGTCCACTGGCGACGCCTGTTCGCTGACGGCCTTCAGGGCGGGATGGGGTTTCAGCAGAGTCATCGCGGCGGTGAGGCCGAGGTAGGAGACTCCGAAGATGCCCACTCTGCCGTTCGACGGGACATTCTTAACCAGCCAGTCGATGGTGTCGTATGCGTCGGTTGTCTCGTTGACGGCTTTGGGGTCGTTCAGGTCCACCTGGGACGACAATGCGAACACACCCTCCGACTTGAAGCGCCCGCGCAGGTTCTGGAAAACGAAGATATATCCGTCCTCCGGCAGTTCCTGAAAGTGGGGAGGAATCGTCTCCGGGGCTTTATCCGGCACTCCGTAGGGAGTGCGCTGGAGTAGAATCGGCAGCGGCTCTTTCTTGCTTACGGGAGTTAGAATAACGGTTTGCAGACGGACGCCATCACGCATAGGAACCATGACTTCCTGGTATTGGAAGGGGGATTCTCCCCACGCCACGCTTGCACCGAGCAGCACTAATGTGGCCGTGAGGCTGATTAGGAAGTGAATCGCAGCGTGGGAGATCGAGTGTCGTCCTCTTGGGGGCAGCATGGCTCAAAGCTAGCAGATTCGAACGATTAGCGCACTGAGATTCCGAGCAAGACGATTCTGGGGCTTAGCAGCGCGGCACCAGCCGCTGAACAGATTTTACTTCTCCCGCGAGAAAGTCATGGGCTGGAAGGCAGAATGCATGCTCGCCTGGCACCACTCTGCTCCGGAAAATGAGCGGATGGCGACTCGGAAGTTGACCTGCCAGGCCCAACCCTGAGCCTGGATTGTCATCGGTGAGCCCTTATTGACTCACCACGAATCGAGCCATCGGTCGTGGCGCCGCTGCGGTTTGGTATTGTCCCAGTGAATGGGGCGGGCTGGCGCGCCTCCCCCCTGTGCGTCGGTAATAGAGAAGCGCCACCGCTCCGTCCCCTCACCAGAGGTCGTCGCAAGCCCCGTGGCAATCGGCGAACTCCGCGTCATTGATCGTGCTTACCCATTTTCTTTCAAACGCTTAGCGGTTGAACTTCAGTTCAAAACTAGTTGAACTGATGTGCATCGAGTCGGTAGCTGATCGAGTCCACAGTCGGCCTCACCACGCAGCCCGTGGAGGAGGACGACATGATGGTGGCAAGCAGCGCCTGGGTGGGCTGGAGTTGTTGTCTGGCTCTGGCGATGTTCATGGCGAGCACGGCTCTTGCAGCCGACGAAGCCGATCTGGCACATCGGAACCTGACCCTCGGCATTACCCTGCGGGTGTACAACTACGCGCATCTCGCACCCGCCCTTCTGACCGGCTCGGAAGAGATCACGACGGCCATATTCAAGCAAGCAGGAGTGGAAGTTGCCTGGGTCGATTGTCCCCTCTCACCCGCACAGTTCGAGGAGTATCCGGCCTGCCAAGAGGAAATGGGAACCAGGGATTTCGCTCTACGCATCCTCACCCGCTCCGCGGCCGAGAAACTCTCCACCGGCGATGAGCCCCTGGGCTTTGCCCCACGATGCCACGAAGACGAGCGGGGGTGCGTCCTGAACATCTTCTACTACCGCGTGGACGGTCTGGCCACACAGGGTCGTGCGCGGAGCGAGCGAATCTTGGGCCACGCGATCGCACACGAAGTGGGCCACCTGCTGCTGGGCCTGAACGCGCACTCACCCGCCGGCATCATGCGCGGCATATGGTCCCGCGACGACATTCAACGAATGGCTTGGACCTATCTGCTTTTTACACCGGATCAGTGCAAGCGGATGCACACAAACCTGCGCAGCCGCGCGGCCGAGAAGCAGACCAGGGAAGCCATCTCACGCTAAGACGGAAGGGAAGGCGTCCGCCACATCGGGGACCCAAAGGCAGAGAGCACCTCGCGGCGGGAAATGCATAGGGCACAGGAGGTCATGGAAGCGAGGGCCGGAGCGCGGGGATTATTTCAGCCTCGCGTACTCCGCCTTGGCTTGCTTGAGGATGGGGATGTCGGGGTCGGCGCCTTTCCAGAGCGTGAAGAAATCCTGATAGGCGGCGCGGGCCTTGGCGGTCTCGCCCTGCACGGCGTAAGCGCGGGACAGCCCTACCCCGGGCCAGCGCGCCCCAGGGAAAGTTCCCCACCAGTCCTCGGTGGTCGATGAATTTCTGAAATTCCGCTGCCGCTGCGTTGCCGTCCTGGAGCATGAGATAGGCTTCCCCACGCAAATAAGCGGGGCATATTGATATCGTGAGGCCCGCTGGTGGGTAAAGTTCGAGCGGGCTCGCCACCTTCAATAGTTCGATGGCCCGGTTCGGGTCTTGGCGCTCCAGGGCCACCCCCGCCCGGATGGTGGGCAGCCAATACCTTTGCACCAGCGTGTCCAGCGGGAAAGTCTTGTCGAGTTCGGCCGCCAGCTTTTCCGCCCCTGCCGTATCGCCTGCCCGCGCTAGGGCCAGCACCGCTATGGCCCGCACATCGCGGTTGGGGGCCAACTTCAACGCCGCATTGGCCTCGGCACGCGCCTGCTCCCGGTTTCCCGATTCCACCTCGCGCAGCGCTGCCGCCGCCTGATATGCGGCAGCGCTCTCTTTGGCGTCGTTGTGCTGGGCTGAATCCATCGCCCGCCCGGTCAGCTCGTGCGCTTTCTTTAGATTGCCGTACCAGCCTTCCGTGTCCGCTTGCGTGGCCAGCAACAGGCCTTCCGCGCCCGGCTTGCCCATGGCGGCTGAGACCAACTGCGCCATCTGCGCCGCATCGCCCTTTAGAAACGCCAACTGGTAGCGGCCCTGGAGCAGAAACTCGCTCGCCAGCTTGCGCCCCTGCGTCTGCTTGTACACCACCTCCGCTTCATCGAGCCGGTTGAGGGCCAAGTAGGCGAAGCCGAGGTTGACATAGTTGATCGCATTATTTGGCTCCAGGCGTAGCGCCTCTCGCCATTCCTCCAATGCCTTTTCCCAGCTTTCCAGGGCGGCGGAAACCCATCCCGCCATGTTGTAAGGCTGGTCGTCTCTTGGGTAGGTCTGCTGCCACACTTCGAGGGTCTGCGCCGCCTTCTCCATCTCTCCCGTCGCGCTAAGGTAATAGTTCCCCTCGATAGAGAAACGCTCCCGTTCGCTTACTTTCTCCCGCAGCGCGTAAGCCTTGCGTATATTCTCCGCCGCCCGCCCCGGTTCGTTGAGCGCCCAGTAGACATACGACATCCAGGCGTAGGCCATGGCAAAATTCGGGTCAAGGTCCACCGCCCGTTTGAAGAATGGCAGCGATTCTCTATCCCCTTTGGTAGACTCTGTCGTTACTCCCAGGCTGTAGGCTTTCAGCGCCTCCAGCGATGGCGTGGTCGCTTCTTCCACCGGCGTGGCGTATTTCTGCACCGAGCTGAGCGACTCGCCCAGTCTGCTCCGCAAGCTGACCGCCGCAGCGTCCAGAGCCTTGAGCACCGCTTCCTTGCTTGTCGACTGTTCCTGCGCCTCCGCCAGCACGTCCCCCGTGTCGCAGTTGACCGCCTTCAGGCCAATCACGTATTGGCTGCCCAGCCCCGCAATCGAGCCGGTCACCATGGTCGTGCTGCCCGTGCGCAGGCAGACGTCGCGCGTGACATTCGGCGTCAAGCGGTCACCGGCGGGACGGCCCATCAGCTTCAATGTCTCGTTCACCCTGCGCTCGGAAATCAGGGCGAGAAAAGGCGATTGCTCAAGCTGCACCGAGAGCCCCTGCTTCAGCGTGTCGTCGAATACGCTGTCCCCGGTCTTGTTGTCGAAATCGGAGAGGACGATGGAGTCCTTGTCGGTCAGGCGGGCCATGGCTTGGCGCGAGCGGAAGTAGAGCGTCCCCCCGATGGCAGCGCCGACAAGCATCAGGGCGGCGGGGACAAGGACCTTCCAGAGTTTCCTGCCCGCCACAGGAACTAGGGCTGCTCTCGGCTCGCTCGATGGCGAAGGCCGCCCAGATTCCGCGTCGCGCTTCAGGCGCTTCAGGTCAGCGCGAATCTCCCAGGCGTGCTGGTACCGCACGTCGCGGTCTTTCTCCAAGGCCTTCTCGATGATCAATTGGAGCCGTGGGTCGAGGGCGGGATTCAGGCGCTGAGGCGGAGTCGCTTCCCGCCTCAGAATCGCCTCCCGAAGCTCGGCCGAGGTGGTGCCGCTGAAGGCCTGCTGCCCCGTGGCCATTTCGTAGAGCACCGCGCCGAAACTGAACAGGTCGGTGCGCGCGTCCACCTCTTCGCCCCGTGCCTGCTCCGGCGACATGTACGCCGCCGTCCCCATCGCCGCGCCGGCGATGGTGAGCTGGCTGAGGTCGACCGTCGCTGTGGGTGTGTCCTGTAGGGCCGAACGGCGTTCGGCCTCATCGGAGGGGCGAGCGCCGCTCGCCCCTACAATCAGTTTTGCCAGGCCGAAATCGAGAATCTTCGCTTCGCCGCGCTTGGTAACAAATATGTTCGCAGGTTTGATGTCGCGATGGACGATGCCCGCGGCGTGCGCCGATTCCAGCCCGTCGGCAATCTGAAGGGCGAGATCGAGCACTCGGTCGATTTGGAGCGGCGCTCGGCGGGGGCCCGCTTCTCCTCGAGGAACCCTTACAGGGCCGGCTTCGACCGCCCCATCAGCCAGAAGGTCTTTCAGCGTCTGGCCTTCCATCAGCTCCATCGCCAGGAAGGGCTGCCCATCCACTTCTTCAATCTCGTAGACGGTGCAAATGTGCGGATGATTGAGCGTCGAGGCGGCGCGGGCCTCGCGCTCGAAGCGCGCCAGCGCCACGGGATTATCGGCCAGGACCGTGGGCAAAAACTTCAGCGCCACTTTCCGGCCTAGTCTTACATCCTCGGCCTTGTAGACGATCCCCATGCCGCCGACACCCAGCCGCTCGAGGATGCGGTAGTGCGACACGGTGCGGCCGATGAGCTCGGAATGGGTGAAGTCGGCTGCGGCTTTGGGAGGCGCGCCGGCGGGCTGGCCTCCGGCTGCGATCCCCATGGGCGCGCCCGCCATCTGTTCTTCAATGGCAGGCTTCGGCGCCGGCATCACTTCTGGAGCCGCCCCGGATCCTTCTGCCAAGTCGCCCGGGTCATCCAGGGGAAAGATGAACCGGAAGCCGCGGCGTGGAAGTGTTTCGACGAAGCGCTGAGTGCCCGCATCATCCCCCAGCGCTTGCCGCAGCTTCATGATCGCGGTGCCGATGCTGTGCTCGAACTCGACGATGGTATCGTTCGGCCATAAGCGCTTGCGGATCTCTTCCCGGGTCACTACTTCTCCGGGATGTTCCAGCAGCATGAGTAAAATCTGGAAGGGTTGCTCTTGCAGACGGATGCGGCGCCCGCCCTTGCGCAGCTCACCGGCGCGAATGTCGAGTTCGAAGCCACCGAAACGAACGGCTTGAGCGGGTGAACGCTCCACAGACGCCCTCTCTACGAAATGCTATCGGTTTTGTCGGGGCCCAGGAAGTCGAGTTTATCACACTCCTCTCAGGAGGGATCTCCGTGGAATCACGAGTCTAGCCCAAAATTCCGAGCGGTCCCAGTGCACCCTGCGAAATGCCGGTTGCCTGATCCGGATCCGGAACGATAAACGCCCTTCCTTGACAATGGGATCACTGCACTTTGAAAGCGGCCCGGATTCCCATGAGCTCTTGGCATCACGAACAAGAGTCGCCTTGTGTCAAGCAACGACCCCTTCCTCGACCGTGAAGCCTGCGGCCAGCCGGGACCTCTCAGCCGGTCTGTCCGAGTCCGGTTGTAGACACAAGGTCTTGATGAAAGCGACTGCCGCCACATGCGGGCACTGCTGCCAGGATTCCAGCCAACGTCGAGCCGTCTTTGGCGAGCGGCGTAATGCGATGGCCGTCCCCTCGGCCGATATCCTGCGGTTTTGGCCGTTATTTGGATTGAAGGCCCACTTTATCTCAGTAAGTCCATGTCTGGTATGTATCCTATAGGTGTGTGGTATTCCTCCCAATGCCAAGCCCCACATGAGCCGTGCAATTTGCAGCTATCAGCTCAAAATCGTTCGATATTGGGCGGGTACTTCCAGAAAATTCGCCCCCCGTGTAATCAAAGACTTGCAGCGCCTCGCGGCGAGACGTTTTTGGGCGGCACTCACAAGGTTCTGGAACTGGCGTTCCCATACCCGGGAGAGCACACGACGGAGGCAACAACTAAACGGAGGCCACAGTG
>Ga0209415_10017238_pt1 | contig 11514 bp, 6 predicted proteins | sample PeaSoiSIISIP2007_FD_187696 | JGI IMG/M metagenome (GOLD analysis project Ga0209415, IMG submission 187696) | Peat soil microbial communities from Weissenstadt, Germany - SII-SIP-2007 (SPAdes) (version 2) | ecosystem: Environmental > Terrestrial > Soil > Wetlands > Peat | place: Germany... | reverse complement strand
CCATCGTCACCGACCAGACCGTCGACTTCCAGACCATCGGCGGCACGGCTCTGCCCGGTCGGGATTTCGTGGACACCACCGGGTCCCACGTGCTGAAGGCGGGTCAGATCCTGGATTCCATTCCGGTCCACATCCTCGCGGACAACGTCTACTTCCAGAACCCCCGCATCTTCACCCTGTCCCTGAGCTACCTGGACACCTTCATCGTCATCCCGAACCCCAACGGGATCGGAAAGATCGTCGACCAGACTTCGCCCCCGTCCGTGACCATCTCGGATGCCGCCCCCGTGCGGGAGACCCAGACCGCCTGGTTCCCCGTGCAGCTCACGGTGGGCGACGCCGACACCATGCGGGTGGTGTGGCACACCGTCGCGGGCAGCGCCGAACCGGGCACCAACTACGTGGACCACCCCTCCGACACCTTGGTGATCCTGCCCAAGCAGAAATCCCTCCAGATCCCCATCCTCACCCTGGACGACGGCGTGTACGACACCACCCTCCATTTCCAGGTCCGCATCGACACCGTGCTGGGCGGCGGCGGCCAGGTGGGCTCGCCGCGCGTCGGGACCGGTGCCATCTTCGACGGTGGAGCCCTTCCCGCCGTGAAGTTCGTCCCCACCGACACCACCGTGCGCGAGGACCTTTCTCCCGACTCGCTGTGGATTTCCGTGGTGCTCACCCGGCCCATGGGCTACTCCGTGACGGTTCCCGTCCGCCTCGACACGGTTTCCAGCACCGCCAAGGTGCCCGCGAACTTCGCTCTCCCCACCGCCTCCGTGACCTTCCCGGCCGGGCGCGACACGGTCCGCCTCCTGGTGCTCGTCCACCACGACAGCATCAACACGGACAACCTGAAGGCGGTGTTCGAGCTCGAACCGGCTTCGCGCGATTCGGTGGTGCAGGATGCCGACTCGACGGAGACCGTGACCATCCTCAACGTGGACCCGCCGCCGTACATCGCCTTCCGGGACAGCCTGCTGCGGATCCCCGAGGCCGACACCACCGTCCATCTGCCCTTGATCCTCTCGAAGATCTCCGGCAAGACCATCTCCGGCACCCTGGTGGTCTCGGGAGGCAACGCCCGGGTCGGGATCGACTACGATCTCCCGTCCGGGGCCTTCACGCTGGTTCCGGGATCGGACACGATCTCGGTGGCGATCCAGCTCCACGACGACCACCGCTACGGGCCGACCCGCGATCTCTGGGTCCACTTCACGCCCATGGACACCTCCAAGGTGCGCCTGGACCCCCTGACCGCCAGGCGGAGCGGGGACGACCGGGACACGGTCTTCCACCTGGTGATGACGGAGTCCACGGCGCGTCCCGACCTGTCCTTCTCGCCCACCGTGGACAGCGCCAAGGACATCGACCTCGCCGCCAACCTGGGCGTGGTCCTCTCCGGTTTGTCGGATTCCGTCTCCAAGGCGGGCGTCGTGTTTCTGGACTCGTCCAAACCCGAGCTGCGGAAGCTCCACCTGACCTTGGTGACGGACACCGCGATCGTCGATTCCGGCCGCCTGTCCACCACCGTGCGCGTCACCTGGATCAACGACGGGAAGGTCTACGACACCGCGCGGACGGTCCATCTGGTCCTGCGCGGGTCGGAGGGGGCGGGGATCGGCCACGACTCCATCCTCGTGCTCTACATCTCGAATTCCAACAAGCCCCCGTCGGTGCACATCGTGATTCCGGTGGATTCCTCGCGCACCAACCAGGTCGACATCCCGGTGGACTGGACCGTGAACGGGGTTCCGCAGCCCCGGACGGACACCACCCTCCACAACGGTTGGAACACCATCACGAAGTGCTTCACGGACACCGCCGGGAACACCGGCTGCGACACCCACCACGTCTGGGCCGACCTGACTCCACCGGCGGTCCAGGTCTTCAAGATCACCGGTCCCAACACCCACAATCCGACGTTGGACACCACCTGGTGGGGCAAGATCGCGCGCACGCGGTTCGGGACCGACACCGTCTGGTACTGGGTGCGCGACTCCATCGAAAATTCCGACGGCACTTGGCGCGTGGTGGTGGACACCCTGTCCAAGGCGACGAACTTCCACGGCGACAGTCTGTTCGCGGTCCCCGTCTCGGCCTGCGATTCCCTGGGGAACTGCGGCGAGGACACGGGGTGGATCAGCCTCAAGCAGTCCATCCCGGTGGTGGACATCGTGACGCCTCCCAACGGAGCGCACGTGGTCCAGGGCCGGGTGCCGGTGGTCTACACCATCGCGGACGCGGGGAAGAACTGGGCCGCGAACACCTCCGTGGACGCCTCGATGCCGGGACCCCTGGCGGTCACGGAATGCTACACCGACGACGTGGGCAACAAGGGCTGCGACTCCCACACCATCCAGGTCGTGCCCATCCAGGTCATCAGCTCCGTGTACGTGGACCTGAACGGGGACGGCATGGTGGACGCCGCCATCGTCACCCTGGATTCGAAGTGGACCAGTTCCACCCTGCCTTCCTTCTCGTTCGAACTCAACGATTCGACCCGAACGGGACAGACGCCTGCCGCCAAGGCACCCTTCTACTCCGGACCCTCCCGCGGCACCATGAAGGTGGTGTCCGGCGACACGATCTGGGTCGCACCCGGCGACTACGTCCGGGATTCGGTGGGGAACATCCTGAAGGGCCCCGACGGCAAGCCACTCACGGACATCCTCGGCGACACCGCCTTCGGTGCGGACGGCTCGGTCCTGCGCGACAGCTTGGGCCGGGTGCTCTACAAGGTGGCGGGTCCGGGGCAGGTGGACAGCACGCGCTTCCTGGTGCCCATCGTCCCTCCCTTCGCCTTCGGCCAGACCGGGTTCGATTCGCTGCAGGCCGCCACCATGGTCCAGACCACCACGTCCAAGGACTCTTCCGGCAAGGCGGTCGTGGACACGTTCAAATCCGGGTTCAAGGTGGGAGACCAGGTTCCGCCCGTGATCCTGTCGGCGGTGATCCACCGGGTGGAGAACTACAAGGACCCGGACACCCTCTACATCAAGCCGTCCGAGCCCATCGATCTGTCCACCGGCAAGGATTGGCTCCAGGTCTTCCGGTGCAAGGGTGCTCTCACCGCCTGCGATTCCGCGGACATGGCCTGGGTGGACGTTCCCGCGGATTCCGTGCACAAGAATCCCGACGGCACCTACTGGTTCCTGGTGCCACCCGGGGATTCCGGCAGCATCAACCCCAACTACAAGGTCCGGTTCAACGACGGCGTATCGGATGCGGTGGGCAATGGGATCGACACCGCGCACACGATCTGGGCGACGCCGGTGACCGGACTTCCGCGGCCTCCCCTGGTCCAGGTGACCCCGCCGAACGGCGTGCTCGTCCTGCCTTCCAACCAGGAGAACCGGACCACTCCCGGTGTCATCCTGCTGAAGGCCACCCGCGGGAAGGGCGACGGGAGCTCCGCGAACGCCCAGTGGTGGGCCCCGGGGGTCGGTTACGGAGTGGACATGTCGCAGGTCCGCGAGGCTTGTCCCCAGGACAACCTCTGCGACGGGCCGACCATCTACATCAACCGTCCGGCGCGGATGATCCTGTACATCTACGACCTCATGGGGGTCTACGTCACCTCGTCCGAGATCTCCATCACGCAAGCGGACTTCGACGCCATGCAGCCCGACCAGCTGGACCGGGTTTCCATCGACTTCGAGTGGAACTACCGGACCAAGGCCGGACATCTGGTGGCCTCCGGAGTCTATCTCTGGCGCATCGTGAGCTACGTCCAGGTTCCGGGCCGGTCCACCCCCGCCATGCAGAACACCCTGGTCAAGGTCGGCGTCCAGGTGAAGTGAGCCCGGGGCCGTTCACCCCCAGTGGACGGCTCCCGCCTCGGGCTCCTCGGCGGACTTCCCGTTGAGTTCGCGCACGGCGCCGGGGTCCCAGTGCGCTCCTCCCTCGGCCTCCAGATTCCGGAAGTAGTCCTGGGCGACGTCCAGGTACTGGTCGACGGATTCCGACCGCAGCATCTCCATCCGGGCCGACGACACTCCGCGCAGGCTCTTCATGCAGCGCGCCGCGAACTGCTTGAGCTTGCCCAGGATCCGGCCTTCGTGGTCCATCTCCTCCCGCAGCAGTTCCAGGTAGAGCCGGAAGACGGCCATGTGTTCGGAGGGGTCCGGGATGCGCGGTTCCTTCCCCTCGTAGAGGTCCGCGATCTGGGCGAAGAGCCAGGGATTGTGCATGGCGCCGCGGCCCGCGATCACCCCGTCCACGCCGTAGCGGCGCAGCCTGTCCACCGCGCCCTGCCAGGTGGAGACGTCGCCGTTTCCCACCACCGGGATCCGGGCACGGCTCTTGGCCTCGCCGATGAGGTCCCAGTTCGCCCAGCCCTTGTAGCCCTGGGCGCGGGTGCGGCCGTGGACCACCAGGAGGCCCATGCCGGTGTCCTCCGCGATCCGGAGCGTCTCGAAGAGCGAGATGTGGTCGTCGGTCCAGCCCACCCGCACCTTGATGGAGCAGGGGATCGAGACCGCGGAACGCACCGAAGAGCACAGCTTGGCCAGCAACGGGAGATCCTTGAGCAGTCCCGAACCTCCGCCCTTCTTCACGACCTTCGGAACCGGGCACCCGCAGTTGATCTCCACGGCGCTGGCGCCCGATTCCTCGACGCGACGGGCGGCCCACGCCATGTGGTCTGGTTCCGACCCGAAGATCTGGACGGTGAACGGCAGCTCCTCGGGGAAGAAGCGCGTCTTCTCCTCGGTGCGGGGGTTGAAGCGGGTGAGCCCCTCGATGCTGACGAATTCCGACACCAGCATGCCCATCCGGCCGCCCGCGAGCCTCTTGCAGAGCCGCCGGAAGGATGGATCGGTGACGCCTTCCATGGGGGCGAGATAGACGTTCGGCCAGACCCGCAGGCCCTGGTAGGAGAATTCGCGGGCGTAGGGCGCGTCCGGGGGGAGCGAGGCCAGGCCCGACGGCGTCCAGGCGGACGCGCCGGGCCTGGAGACGGGCTCGTAGCCGTCCGTGCAGGGAGCGCATACATCCGCGCGGATCATGGGTTTCCCGGTCCAGTCATCTGAGGGGTGGGGAAGATACTATCCCGGCCCCGGCTCAGGCCGGTCGGGATCCCAGGAGATCGGCCAGGTCCTCGAGCCAGGAGGCCCAGCCTTCCGGGCCGTCCACCATGTCGTCGACCCGGATGCCGGGAGAGGGCCGGTCGGGAGAGCGGACGAAGACGGCGAGTCCGTCGGACCTTCCGCAAAGTTCCGCGAGCAGGGGGAGATCGTGTCCGTCGTCGCCCCCGAAGATCCGGAAGTCGCAGCCCAGATGGGCGGAGAGGCGAAGCAGCGCGCGCTTCTTGTCGAACCCCGGAACCAGGGCTTCCAGGAAGCCGCGACCCCGCACGAGTTCGAGGCCGAAGCTGCGGCACAGGGAGGACCAGCGCGCGATCGGATCCTGCAGACCCGGGGCGGCGGTGGAGGGAATCCGGAGCAGCACCGAGAACCGCTTGCGTTCCATGGACGCCTGGGTTCCCTGGAACAGGGTCTCCCCGCGCAACCACGCCCGCTCGAGAGGTCCGGTTCCGGCGTTGGAAGGCCAGTCGCACAGGATCCGTCCCTGCGGGTCCTGGCAGGCGCGTCCGTGGTCCGAGATCTTCCAGCAGGGAGGGAGCCCCTTGCAGCATCCGCGCAGCTCCGCGCCTCCGCGTCCGGAGACGATGGCGAGGCGGATCCCCTCCACGGCCGCGAGCCGTTCCAGGGCGGCTCGGGCCCTGTCGATGCATTCGTCGGGACGGAAACCGTCCGAAGGGCCGCACAACGTGCCGCCGAAATCCGTCGCGACGAGGATCCGCGCCGATTTCGCAGCGCGGTCGATCTTGGATCCCAGGTGGATGGAAGACGGTGCCGTGGAGACTTCCATTCCCCAAAACCTAGACCCTGGCGGCGGGTTTGGGCAACGTGGGATCGCGCGATTGGAACAAATCGGCATCCGAGGTTCCGCGGGGGACCTCCGGTCGGCGGGGGATTCAGTCCTCGACGGGACGGCGGCGGAAACGGCCCCGAAACAGGATCAAGGTCGCTCCCGCGAGGAGGACCGCGGCACCTCCCCAGGCGGACGGGGCGAGATCCCTGCCTCCGGACCAGGCGCTCCAACCGCCGAAAGCCAGGAAGACCAGGGCCGCGACCAGGCGCAACCGCTGGACCGGAACCAGGGTCCCCAACAGCCACCAGATCCCCAACCCGAGGGCATCCGCCGCCACCCTGCCCAGGATGGACCCGGACCAGACCGGGATCGCCGCGAACCGGTATTCGGCGGCCAGGCAGGCCGTGATCCACATCGCCTTGTCCCCGAGTCCACCCACCAGACGGGCGAGGAACACCGTCGGAACGGAGTTCGCGGTCCCGGCTTCATCCGGGTCCTGGGCCTCCTCCTCCTCGTTTCTCCGCAGGCTCCAGATCCCCGAAAGGAGGAAGGAGACCCCTTCGAAGAATTGCAGCCAAGGCTCGGACACCAGATTTCCCAGGATCCTTCCCACCAGCACGGACAGGAGAAGGCCCGCTCCGGTGGCGAGGGCGATGCCGACCAACAATGTTCCCGGGGCGGTGCGCTTGGAAAGCGCCAGGGAGGAGAATTGGGACCGGTCTCCCATTTCCGAGAGGAAGACCATCACCAGGGCCACCAGAAATGCGTCCATGGGGGAAATCTACGACGCCGGACCGGCGGGCGTGGATGCGGCCTGGGATGGGAGCGGACCGCGACGCCTCAGAGGGTGGCGGAGAGCGGCGGGAGGTCCGGACAGCTTCCGGGAAGACGGACCACCGTGATGCGCGGTCCCGTCCGAACCTCGCGAGGGTCCTGCTGCAGGAAGCTTCGCGCGAGGGGAAGGTCGGCCCAATCCGGTTCGCTTCCGAGGACGATCCGGGGCGGGACCGGGTCGAAATGGACGACTTCCGGCAGGGCCAGTAGTCCGCGCCAGAACCCGACCTCGTTCGCGAAACGGGCGGTGTCGTCGAAATAGCGCTGGTAGTGGGCGGAGGAAACCATGGCCCAGCGCCGACCGCGCATGTAGACGGGATCCCTGTACGCCGAATAGAGGTCGAAGCCCCGCTTCCAGACGGGGGCGAGTCCGGTGTAGTGGCCCACCAGGGTGTTCGCCGTGTCCAGTCCGGACCGGCGACTCCACTCCAGCGCGTCCAGTCTCGTGTCCCGAGCATGGACGGCGCGCCAGGTCTGCACGCTGCGGAGGAACTGGTGGGAAAGCGGGAGAGCGACCAGCGCCGCGCCCAGGACTCCCCAAGCCAGACGCCCGGGACGGGGGCCGATCCGGGCCAGGATCCAAGGCGTCGCGAGTCCCATTGCGGCGCATTGGACGAGCATGGGGAGGAAAGGAAGTTCCCACCGGTTCCAGTGCAGAGGCAGCGCCGAGAGACTCGCGAGGAACACCAGACCGGCGAACAGCGGGAGTGCCGATCTGCCCCGCGAAAGAAGGCGCCAGGCGCCGGGCACGATTGCGAGGGTCATGAGCAGGGAGGCATCGGACCGCCAGGCTCCCGCGTAGAAGCGGAGGTTGCCCAGGAGTCCCAGGCCGTCGGCGCCGGGGTGCGTGGGACGCGACTCGCCGATCACCGAAATCAACACCAGATGGGCCTTGAGGAAGAGGTAGGGGCAGGTCAGGAAAAGCAGGACGAAATAGGCGATCGCGGCCCGCAGGGCCGCGGAGGCGATGTCCTTCCTCCCCGGAGCCCCCACCGCCCCGAGGACGAGGAGGGGCAGCAGCACCGCCCCGGAAAACTTCTCGCCGGTGGCCAATGCCGCCGCCAACGCCGCCAGCAGGAGGCTTCGAGGGTCGCCGTCGGACAGATGGCGGGAGAGCATCCACCCGAACAGCGCGACCAGGAAGGCTTGGGAAACGTCGGGGGTGGCGAAGGCCGAGTTCTGCAGGATGGCGGGGAACAGCGTGGCCAGCGCGCAACCGAGCAGGGCCGCGACCGGATCGAACCTCCGCAGCCCTCCCCACACCGCCCAAGCCAGCAGGGCGCCCCAGAGCGCGGAAAGGACCCGACCCACCTGGTGCCATCGGGCGGGGTGGGCGTCGAAGGCGACGCCCAGCGGCTGTCCGTAGAGGATTTCGCTGACCGCCTCGGATGCGGCCGTTTCCAGGTAGATGCTCGGGTGGTTGGGATGTTCGAATTCCTTGGGGTCCAGGCCCCCGTCGCGGGACAGCGTGCCGGCGGGATCCACGATCGAGTATTCGTCGGTGTGCAGGACCAGCGGAAAGCCCCAGTCGGAGAGTCTCGCCTTGGTGGCGAAACCGACCAGCACCATCGCGACCACGGCAGCCGAGTGCCAGAGGGGAACGGGGGGGCGCCTGGGCCCTGCCGGGAGTCGACGGATTCCGACCCCGATCCAGAGGGCCAGCAAAGCGAGGTAGGCGACCACGGTGGGAATCCACCTGGGAACCAGGAAGTGTCCGGAAACGACCAGCGCGGTGAGCACGAGGGGAATCTTCCATCCTCGCAGGTTCCAGCCGGTGGGGGGCGCGAAGACGCTCCGCCGCCGTGTCCAAAGGAGCCATGGCACCAGGGCCAGTCCGAATCCGAGGACGCCCGCCTCCAAGGGCAGATCCAACCGGAGTGTGGAGCGGAACCAGCCCGCCGGATCCTGCCAGTTCACCACGAGGAGATCCGGATGGATCTTGCCCTGCTGGTAGGAATTGGAATTGCCGGTATCGTGGAGGAAGATGGCCTCGACGAAGCGGTGCCCGGGTTCGGCGCCGGACATCGAGCCGTCGGAGCCGACGGACCATTCCATTCCGCGGGCGCGCACCTCCAGAGCCCGTCCCTTCGAACGCGGGGAGAGGGCGAGCACACGGAAAAAAAGGTCCTTGGCGCTCGAGTCCCGCACCAGTTCCTCCTCCTGGGCGTCCTTGCCCAAGGGGACCGCCTTGAAGGCTTCGGTCCGTCCCGATTGGATCGCGGTTCCGATGCGGACCGTCATGGGATCCCGCACGACGGAGTAGCCTTGGCTCCGCACGACCTGGAACGCCCACAGGAGCGGGAGGAGCAGGATGGCGAACAACGCCCCGGCGAGAATCACCTGGAGGGGGACCGAGGTCGCGGATCGGCGGGTCGGAAGGGTCATCGGGCGTTCGACCTGTGGCTAGGAGGCATCGTACGGACGGCCTTCCCTCCTCAAGGACGGGAGGGCAAGGCCTGCTGGAGCCGCGCGACCAGGGAGTCTGGGACGAACCCGGAATTGTTCGAGGCGAGCAGCTTCCAGGCGCGTCGGATCAACGCGGTGTCTCCGGAGACCAGGGCGGCCCTGGCTCCCTCGCAGAGCGTCTTGGCATCGTCCTCGAGCGTGGAAAGGCTGTCGATGCGCCGGTAGAGGATGCTGTCGTCCTTCTTGGTGAAGATCTTCTCCGTTTCCCGCAGTTTCCGGTAGTTCGCCAGAGCTTCCGGGAGGCGATGGGCGTCGTACAGGCTGTCCGCGTGGGCGAAGTGGGAGCGCGACTGACCGCCTTCTCCGCGATACCAGAGCCAGAATCCGGCGGCCAGCAGGGCCACGACCAGCAGGACCACGAGATCGGTGGTGGAGGCGAAGGGCTCCTTCTTCTCTTCTGGAGGCTCGGGGAGATCGTCCTCTGGAGGCAACTCCGGTGTTTCGCTCACGTTCGGGTCTCCTGGTTGAGGTGCGCCAATATAGACTCCCATCCAGGTCGGGGCGGTCCCCGCACTTCGATCCGTCGTCCCTCCCCGTCGATCTCGAGAAGGATCCTCCAGACAGGCGCCAGGCTGCCGCCCAGGCGGTCGGGCCATTCGACGAGCCGGATGGAATCGTCCCCGGCCGACAGGTCCAAGTCCAGGCCGAGGGCTTCGTCCGCGGAGCGCAGCCGATACAGGTCCATGTGGTGGACGGTTCCGCGCGGCGTCCGGTAGGTGTGGATCAGCGAATAGCTGGGCGACCGGACGCGTCCGGTCCAGCCCAGGGAGAGCAGGACCGACCGCGCCAGCGTGCTCTTGCCCGCGCCGAGTTGGCCTTCCAGGAACACCGTGTCGCCCGGGGCGAGCAGTTCGGCCAGCCGCGCGCCGACCCGCGCGGTGACGGATTCCGACACCAGGAGGGCGCGTCCGATCAGCGGGGGGTCAGGGTGCACAGGGGGACCAGCACCTCGGCCATGGACAGGCCGCCCGAAACGAGCCGGCCCACGTGGGAGGTCCCGTAGTACTGGTACTTGTTGGGCTGGGTGAAGAACCGTTCCCCCTTGGCCATGGCCAGGGGACCCCGTCCTCCGTCGAGTCCCGCGGAAGCCGGGTTCTCGACGAAGAAGGCATGGCGCTCGTCGCAGGAGATCTCCTTGCCGAACTGGACGCGGAAGCCGTGGGGCTGGTCCTCGCTGCAGAAGACTTCGATGGCTTCGGAGACCGTCGTGCTGCCCACGTCGGCGGTGAGGATCACCTCCCTGCCCAGTCCCTGCAGGCGGCGCAGCAGGTGGTAGATGCCCGCCTGGGCCAGGAGCATCCTCGCCGATCCGCGGTAGCGGGCGTCGTCGGTGGGCGCTCCCTCGACGGAACTGCTGTCGGTGCCGGGTTCCTGGAGAAGCCGGGCGAATTCCAGCAGGACGACGGTCAACCGGGTGGACCCGAGTCCGTCGGACCGCTTGGCGAGGTCCCTGGATTGCGCCACCGTGGAGGCGACGCGCACGTCGATCTCGGAGGCGGCGAGTCCGGTGCTCCGGACCAGCAGACCGGCGAGGAAGGCGGGGTCGGAAAGCTTTTCCGGCGAGGTCCATTTCCATTCCGGACGCTCGGCGGCCAGCACCTTCTGCGAGGCGCCTCCGAACAGGCACAGACGGGCGACTTCCGGGATTCCCGGCAACGGCGCCCACTGGTGTTCCAACTTGACCTCGAAAAGTCCCTCCAGCAGCGGCTGCATGGAAAGCCAGTGGTCGGTGCGCAGGCCGGAAAGCACCAGCAGCACCGGCAGCGTCTCCTCGCGGCTCTTGGGGTGGAACCGCTTCGCCATCAGGTCCCAGGTGAAGTTGGGCTTGAGCCGTTCGCGACCCATCCAGCCGTACCAGCGGCTTTCCAGGTACTGGAGGAACACGGATTCCGTCTCGCCGCGCTGGCCCTTGTGGGTCTCCCGGAGGCCCTCGTTGCCCGCCACCCCGAGATCGAGGTCCCATTGGCAGAGCCGCTGGTGCACCTGCTCCCAGTCGGCGGGTTGCACGGGCCCCAGGATGCGCGCCTTGTTCTCGGCGTACTGGCGCACGTAGCGGCTGGTGAGGTGGTTCGATCGCAGGCTGCGGGCGATGAACAGGCTCTTGCACAGGCTCACGATCTGGGCCGGGTTGACGGGTTTCGTCAGGTACCCGTCGATGTTGCGGCCGATGGCCTCCTCCATCACCCGCTCCTCCTCCGACTTGGTGACCATCACCACGAAGAGGGAAGGGTTGGACCGCTTGAGCCGCTGCAGGGTGGTGAGCCCGTCGATGCCCGCCATCTGCTCGTCCAGCAGCACCACGTCGTAGTTCTCGCGCAGGGCCATGGAGAGCGCGTCGTG
>Ga0209415_10017236_pt1 | contig 11516 bp, 5 predicted proteins | sample PeaSoiSIISIP2007_FD_187696 | JGI IMG/M metagenome (GOLD analysis project Ga0209415, IMG submission 187696) | Peat soil microbial communities from Weissenstadt, Germany - SII-SIP-2007 (SPAdes) (version 2) | ecosystem: Environmental > Terrestrial > Soil > Wetlands > Peat | place: Germany... | reverse complement strand
TCCCCGGCTGAATGTCCTGGTGAACAACGCGGGAATCCAGCAGCGTATGAGGGTCGACCAGGAGGACTTCTGGCCCCGGGCAAAGGAAGAAATCGCCATCAACTGGGAAGCACCCGTCCACCTGACGTGCCTTCTCCTGGAAACGCTGAAAAAATCCGGCAAGGCCAGCCTCATCAACGTCACGTCCGGCCTCGCCTTCGTTCCCCTGGCTGGCGCCCCGGTCTACTGCGCAACGAAAGCTGCCTTTCATTCCTTCACGCGTTCGCTGCGGCCTCTCCTCGCGGGCAGCGGCATCGAAGTCATCGAGATCATACCTCCCGCGGTCAACACGGACCTGGGCGGCGTAGGCCTGCATACCACGGGAACGCCCCTGGAGGAGTTCATCTCTGCCGTGGCGCGGCAACTGCAGGAGGGAAAAACGGAGGTGTCGTACGGCTTCAGCGAAAAGGTGAGCCACGCCTCGCGGGACGAGCTGGAACAGACCTTCCAGAGAATGAGCTCACGATGAAAAGGCTCTCTTTGCTGCCTCTCGCCCTCCTCCTCCTCGCAGGGCCGCCCTCTTCGGTCTCGGCACAGGTGCGTCACGTGTACGACCGCGGATCCGCCGGGGTGCTCCAGAGGATCGAGGAGCTGCGCACAACGGCAAGCGTGCTGCTGATTGGCGCGCACCCCGATGATGAGGATTCCGCCTTTATCGCCCGCGCGGCACGGGGTGACCATGCTCGAGTTGCATACCTGTCGCTCAACAGGGGGGAAGGCGGTCAGAACGTGATCGGGCCCGAGCAGTACGACGCGCTTGGCGTCATCAGGACAGAAGAGCTGCTCCAGGCGCGCGCGCTTGACGGAGGCCAGCAGTTCTTCGCCCGCACCTATGACTTCGGATTCTCCAAGACGCTTCAGGAAGCCTCCCGCCTCTGGGGGGACCAGGAGGTACTTCGGGACATGGTGCGGGTCATTCGGACCTTCCGCCCGCTTGTCGTGTATTCCATCTTCAGTGGAACTCCTGCGGACGGCCATGGGCACCACCAGCTTTCGGGCAAGCTGGCGCCGCTGGCGTATCGGGCAGCCGGAGATCCCGCCCAGTTTCCCGAGCAGATTGCCGAGGGCCTGAGACCATGGCGGCCTTTCAAGTTGTACCGCGCCGCTCTCCCTGATGAGACTCCGACCACGCACGTGCAGACCGGCGAGCTCGATCCGTTGCTCGGCCGCACCTATGCCGAGATAGCCGCGGAAGGACGAAGCCAGCACAAGTCACAGGCCCAGGGGACCCTGGAAGAGCGCGGACCCGAGGAATCGACCCTCGTCCTCCTGGACTCGACCGTGAAGACGCAGCCTTCGGAGACGAGCGTATTCGATGGCATCGACACTTCCATTCCCGGCCTTGCACGACTGACGGGGCTGGCGCCCGGCGCGCTTTCGGCCGAGCTGGACGCAATAGACCTTGCCGAAGGAAAGGCCCTTGGTGGGTTCGACCTCCGGGAGCCTGCGCGCTCGGTGAAGGACCTGGCGGAGGTCCTGGATGCAATCCGAGCTGCCCGGGAAGCGCTGAAAGCAGGCGCAAATGCAAGCGCCAGGGCGGATGCTGACTTCATCCTGGCCGACAAGGAAAGGCTCGCGGTCCTGGCTCTCCGCGAGGCCTCGGGTACCGTGATAGATGCAATCTCCGCCACCGAGACAGTCGCGCCGGGAGAGTCATTCTCATCGACCGTACGGGTCTTCCTTTCGCAGCCGTCAGTCGTCAAGATCACACGCGTCAGCCTGAGGACACCGGAGGGCTGGCTTGTCCGGTCGGTGAAAGCGCTGCCTTCCAAGCCTTCGATGGCCGGGATGTTCGAGATCCGAGAGGCGGCAAACGAAGAGGATTCCTTCATGATCTCTGTTCCCGTGGATGCCCGGCCCACCCAGCCGTATTGGCTGACCGCGCCGCGCCAGGGCTTTCTCTACACGTGGCCTGACGGATCGCCCAAGGGGGCGCCATTCGGTCCGCCTCAGGTCGTCGCCGAGGTCCATGCGGTGATTGGCGGCGCCCAGGTGTCCCTGACCCAGCCTCTGCAGTACCGCTTCGTGGACCAGGCCCGCGGCGAGCTTCGCCGCGACGTGGACGTCGTCCCCTCCGTCACCGTTGCGTTCGACTCGCCGCTGGAAATAGTGCCCCTCGTGAAGGCAGGGCAGCCCCGGCGGGTCGTCGTACGCCTCCAGTCAAACGCGCAGGCGGCGATATCCGGTAACGTGATGCTCCAGGCGCCGGCGGGGTGGAAGGTGAGGCCATCTACCGAGCCGTTTGCCCTTGAAAGAAAGGGTGAACACTCCGCTGTCGCCTTCGAGGTTACTCCGGGCAAGGGCACATTGCCCGGTCGATACGCCTTGAAGGCCATCGCCTCATCAGGCGGCACAACCTTCCAACTCTCAATGCAAACCATCTCCTACCCGCACATCCAGACCCATCGCCTGTACACCCCCGCCGAGGCCCAGGTGCAGCTCATCGATCTCAAGGTCGCGCCCGTAAGGATCGGCTACATCATGGGGAGCGGGGACCTCGTGCCTGATGCTCTTCGCCGCATGGAGCTGAACGTCACGCTCCTGGATGAAGATGTCCTTGCCGCGGGGGACCTTTCGAAGTTCGACACGATTGTCGTGGGCATCCGGGCATCCGAGGTCAGACCGGATTTCGTTGCGGCAAATGAGCGGCTCCTGGACTACGTGAAAGCCGGCGGAACGCTGATCGTCCAATACCAGCAGGGCATCTACTCAGCGAGGAACCTGGCCCCGTTCCCGGCCCGCACCGGGGCGCGAGTCACGGACGAGGCGGGGCCGGTCAAGATCCTGGTGCCGGATCATCCCGTGTTCACGACGCCAAATCGCATCCGCATCCAGGACTTCGAGGGCTGGGTGCAGGATCGCAACCTGTATGCTTTCAGCAGCTTTGATCCCCGGTATGTCGCCCTTCTGGAGGCGCATGACCCGGGCGAGCCGGAGCAGAAGGGGGGAGAGGTCTACGCCCGGCTTGGAAAAGGGAACTACGTGTACACAGCGTATGCATGGTTTCGGCAGCTTCCGGCCGGAGTTCCTGGCGCCTATCGCTTGTTTGCCAATCTGGTGAGCCTCGGCGCGCGCGGTCCCTGAGTATCACATCGCCCTGGGCTTGCCGCTGCGCATATTCATCGGGACAAGCCCCTATCCCAGGGCGAGCCTCAGGTCTGCCGTCAAATCCTCCGCATCCTCGATGCCTACGGAGAGCCGCAGCAGGGATGAGGTGATGCCGAGGCGCTCCCGGGTCTCCGCATCGATGTCCGCGTGAGTCTGCACCGCGGGGAGAGTGATCAGCGTCTCTACTCCGCCAAGGCTTTCCGCGAAAGAGATGAGCTTCAAGCGGCCCAGCAAGGGCTCAACGAGTGCCGGGTCTGTCACCTCGAAGGAAATCATGGCGCCGTATCCCCGGCCCTGCCTCTTTGCCAGCTGGTGTCCCGGGTGATCGGGCAGCCCGGGGTAGTACACCTTGCGCACCCGGGGATGGCCAGTCAGCCACCGGGCAATCGCGCCTGCATTCTCCTGCTGCCGCTGGAGCCTTATGGAGAGCGTCTTCATTCCGCGGATGGTCAGCCAGGAATCCTGCGGGCCAAGAACGGCTCCGGCAGCATTCTGGTGGAACCCGACCCGCTCCGCCAGCGCTGCGTCTTTGACGGCAAGGAGGCCGCTGACCGTGTCGTTATGGCCGGCCAGGTACTTCGTCGCGCTGTACATCGTGATGTCGGCCCCCAGGTCGAGCGGCCGCAGGAGGCAGGGCGTGAGAAACGTATTATCCACGATGGTGAGGAGCTGATGCTGCCTGCCGATGGCTGAGAGGCCGGCGATATCCGCGACCTTGAGGATCGGGTTGGTGAGCGACTCGACGAAAAGGGCGCGGGTCTCCGCGCGGATGGCGTTTCTCACGGCGGCGAGGTCCGTCGTGTCCACGTAGGTGAAGGTCAGGCCGAAGCGGCTGAAACATTGCTCGAACAATCGATAGGTGCCGCCATAGAGGTCCTCTGTAACCACCAGGTGATCTCCGGTCTGGAAGAGAAGGAGGAGGCTCGTAATGGCAGCCATCCCCGAGGAATAGGCGAACCCCCGGGCTCCGCCATCCAGCAGGGCGATGGCATTTTCCAGGACCTGTCTCGTGGGGTTCCGGGATCTGCTGTAGTCGTAGCCCGTGCTCTTGCCGAGCCCCGGATGAGAGAAGGTGGCAGTCTGGTAGATGGGAACCGTGACCGACCCGGTGGAGGTATCCCACCCGACACCTATCTGAGCCGCCTGTGTAGCGATATTCATGAAAGCCCTCCTCCGTGATTGGAAGAGGAATCCTGGCAGGAGTCGCTCTTCCTTATCTTTCGGAACGCTGACAACCGTTCCGCGGGACTTGGCACCTTCCCCTGCAGGGAGGTTGCCGCGACTTCACAGGGCCCGTCCCTCAGTCGCTCTTGATAAGAAGTCGTGCGAACACACAGAGGCTACTGATTGTATCTGCAAAAGTCAACTTGGCTCAGCAGTTTGAGCAGCAGTTTTTGGCGCAGCAGTTTGAGCGGCGCCCGCGGTCGATCCCTCAGGCCTCCCGCAAAATGACGACGCCTTTCGCCGGAATCTGGATGCTTCCCTTCACGGGCTTCCCCGAGGCAAGCTCCGTGAGCTTCCCGTTCCCGAGACCCGCCGTGACCGGCTTATCCCCGTGGTTCAGGAGGAACAGGAACGACTCGTCGCCTTTCCTCCGACGGGTCGCCTCCACTCCTGGCGGCACATTCGCCACCGGCTGGATTCCCTTCTCATGCGCCAGGGAGCGCACCAGAGTTGACATGAAGGCCGGCTCAGGGCTGCTTGCCACGTACCATGCCGACCCCTTTTCAAACCTGTTGCGCGTGACTGATGGCGTCCCGGCATAGAAGTCGGACCCGTAGACCGCAATAGGCTCGGCCATTTCGCAGTGGAGGATGTCACAAAGAATGCCGCACGCGTAGGAGCCTCTCAGGTCGCCGAAGGGGCTTTTCACGTGGATCGAGTTTCCCGCGCCCGGCAGAAGGGCGTCGATCTCCTCTACCCAGATTCCGAGCAGCCTTCGAAGCTCCCCCGGGTACCCGCCCACGGTGACCAGGTCGGTCTCATTCACGATGCCGCTGAAGAAAGTTGTGAGAAAAGTCCCACCGGCGGAAACGAACGACTCCAGCCGTTTTGCGAGCCCCGGCTTCACCATGGAAAGAACGGGGGCGATGACGATGTCGTAGCGGGAGAGATCGTCCTCAAGGCCCACAACGTCCACGGCGTAGTTCTGCTCCCACAGCGCGGCATGCCACCCCCGTACCTGCTCCACGTACTTCAGCCCGATGCTGGGGCCGGAGGACATCTCGATTGCCCACCAGTTCTCCCAGTCGAAAAGGATGCCGACGCGGGCCTCCACCCGGGAATCGAGAAGCGCGGATCCCAGGGAGGCAAGCTCGGCTCCCAGCGCCGCCACCTCGCGGAACACGCGGGTGTTCTCGTGACCGACATGGTCAATGACGGCGCTGTGGTACTTCTCCGAGGCCCCGCGGCTGCGGCGAAGCTGGAAGAACATCACCGTGTCAGCCCCCCGGGCCACCGCCTGGAGGCTCATCAGGCGCATCACCCCCGGCCGCTTCAGCCCGTTGTAGTCCTGCCAGTTCGTCTGGCTGGGGGTCTGCTCCATGAGCATGAAAGGCGCTCCCGCCTTCAGGCCGCGCATGAGGTCATGGCGGAAAGCCACCTCCGAAGTCGGTGTGTCGAGGGCCGGGTAGTTGTCCCAGGAGACGATGTCCATCTCCTTCGCCCACCGGAAATAGTCCAGCTCTTTGTAGGCGCCCATCAGGTTCGTGGTGATCTTTACGCCGGGGGTGACCGCACGCAGCACGTCGCGCTCCGCGCGGTAGCAATCGAGAAGGCTCTGGGAGGCAAAGCGATAATAGTCCAGCGTGATGCCCTGGAACGCCGTGTGGGTTTCATCAGTGTGCTCGCTCAGGATATTGGGGACGACGACCTGGTCCCAGTCTGTGAACGTGTGGCCCCAGAACGCCGTCCACCATGCCGCGTTCAGCGCGTCAAGCGTTCCATAGCGCTGCCGGAGCCATGCGCGGAAGGCCTTCTCGCAGTTCTCGCAGTAGCAGCGGCCGCCGTATTCGTTGCTCACGTGCCATGCAACGAGCGCGGGGTGGGACGCGTAGCGCTCGGCGAGCTTGCGCGCGAGCTGCGTTGAAAGCCGGCGGAAGACCGGGCTGTTCGGGCAGGCGTTGTGGCGATGGCCGTATTTCCTGCGACGACCATCGAATGTCGTGCGCAGAACCTCGGGGTATTTCGTTGCCAGCCAGGGCGGGACCGCACCGGTGGAGGTGACGATGCATGCGAAGATCCCGTTCTTCGACAGGAGGTCCAGCGCCCTGTCCAGCCAGGCGAAATCCCACGTGTCTTCATCCGGCTGCAGCTTTGCCCAGGAGAAGTCGGGGATCGTCGCCACGTTGATCCCCGCCTTCCTGAACAGGCGCATATCCTCCTGCCAGATCTGCTCCGGCCATTGATCCGGGTTGTAATCGCCGCCGTACCAGATCCGGGGAAGCTTTTCGTTGATCATGCGACATCGTTGCGGAGGCAGCCTTCCCTGTCAAGAAACCAGCGCCTTCCGCCCCCCCGCTTTGCCAATCCCCGCTGGCGTGGTAGCTTGAAACCGGTGAAGAGCAAGCTGCCGCTTGTCGCCTGCCTGATCGTCTCGATGGCCGCGCTGGAGGGCGCCAGCGCGGGGTCCGTCGGGCAGGAGCAGGCCTCTTTCTCCTGGCGCTTTGCAACCGGCGGGCAGATACGAAGCAGGCCCGCCGTTGCCCCTGACGGCACAATCTATGCGATCTCCGAGGACGGCTATCTCTACGCCCTCTCTCCCGGCGGGGAGCTCGCATGGAAATGCGACCTGGGCTGGCTCCCCTGGGACTGCCTGGCCGTGGGCGCCGACGGGATGATCTACGTCGGCCTCAAGAATCGTGATCTCGTGGCAGTCAGCCCCCGCGGCGCAGTGGTCTGGCGCACCAGGTTTGACGGCCTCTTTGTCGGTGATCCCCTCATTGCCCCGGATGGCACCGTGTACGTCAGCATCTCCCCCGCTACAGTTGTCTCCCTGTCGCAGGTGGGACGCCAGCAATGGAGCATCACGCTTCCCGGCTCACTTCTCGCTGCACCCGTCATGGACGGAGTGGGAACGATCTATCTCGTTGCCTCGGATCGAAGGCTGTACGCCCTCACGCAGTGGGGCGAGTTCAAGTGGTCGCTTCCCCTTCATGCCTCCCCCACCTCGCCGGCAATCGCCGCAGACGGCACCGTGCTGGTGGGAACGGGTGACGGCCAGGTCATGGCCGTCAGCCCCGACGGTGATATGATGTGGCACCGTGCAATTGGCGCCCCGGTCGCCGGGGTCTCCGTAGGCGCGGACCAGATCATTGCGGCAGCATCGGACGGTCTTCTCCTGGGACTGTCCGCCGAGGGCAGGGAGCTCTGGAGAGAGAGCACGATGGCAAGGCTGGATTCGCCTCCGCTGCTGCGAGGATCAAGCCTCCTTGCGCTTGCCCAGGACGGGACGCTTGTCATGCTCCACCTTCCCGCAAGGACCGTTGAGCGCCTCTCTATCGGGACGCCGGGCGCGGCCGTCCTGGCTCGAGACGGCGCGCTGTATGTCGGCGGGCGTGACTGGGTCCTGTACGCCCTTCCCCGCCCGGCGGGGGCCGTGAGGGTCACCGGCTCCTGGCCGCAGCCGGGGCATGATGAGCAGCACTCGGGGCGCACCCCGTCAGCGCCGAAAGGCGGCATCGAGGCCGCGCTGAACGCAAGCTCTGACTATCTGTACCTCCAGACACTTGCCGGCTCCGGCAGCCACGAGCAGGACCTTCTCTTTCTTGCCGATGTGCGCTCGCGCATTTCGCAGGGCACGCTGGGCAAAAGCACATGGTACGTGGTTCGGCTCCTGGAGCAGCTTGCCGGCACTGGCCTCATCAGCCCGGTCTACCAGAACCAGAAAGTGATCAACGACTTCCCCGACCTGCGCGCCGAAGCAGCCGAGCTGCTCGGCATGGTCGGGTCCGCGGGGTCCCGCTGGGCCCTGATACGCGTCCTGGGCGCGGAATCCGACAGCCTCGCCCTGTCCGTCGAAATCAAGGCTCTCGGGGCCCTTTCCGTAGACGCGGACGGCGCCTCCGTGAGGGCCATTACAGCCGCCTTCGCGCGGGCTGAAGGTCTTCCGCCGGACAATCGCCTGGCTGCAGCCGCCGTGGGCGCGTTGGACGGCATTGCGGCCTTCATGAACGCCATGAGCCCGGCCGCTGCCGAGACCCTGCTTTCGATCTCCCGCGGCGCGTATTTCGAAGAGATTCGGATGGCCGCGCTGGCCTCGCTGCAGAAGGATCGAAGCCGCCCGCAGGCGCGGTGATTCCTTGCGTTCCACGCTTTCAATGACTACCCTTATCTGTGTGAAGGGGGAGAGCCATGAAAAAAGGAGTCTTCACGCTCCTCACTCTGTTTGCCGCGACCCTCGCATTCGGCCTCCAGGTGGACAAGGATGAGCTCAACAAGGGCCAGGGCACCAACATCGTTTTCGTCAACTACGTGGGCCCGCACACCACCATTGATACCCTGGAGCAGATCCTGGGGATTGGCCAATCCCTGGGCCGGGGCCTGGGAGACAAGCCTGCCGAGCTTTCGTACAACGGCAAGTACCGGCTGATTCACGCCGTGGGGGCTCCCGAGGGCCAGAAGCTGGACGCTGACATCTTCATCATCGAAGCAGGCGCGGAGGTGGATGACGTCCTGAACATCATGCGCATGGTGAGCGGATACCTGCAGGCCGCATATGCCTATTCGCCGGCGGACGCAATGGTGCTTGCGCGGTTCGTCGTGTACTACAACGCCGTCTTCCGAGGAGACATGAAATATTTCGGGGGGGTCTACAAGACCATCGTCATGAACAACGTCTCGGCGGACAACGCTGGAATCGCCACAACGTACTCGGATTGGCCGGGAAAGACCCGGATGCTGATTCCCCTCCTGGGCACCGAAAAGGGAAATCTCAACGCCGTGGGCGCGGGGCAGCTCACCAGCCCCCGGGTCGTTCAGAACCTCCAGCAGCAGCCGGGCAAGGCGCTTCCCGAGCGCAAGCAGATCACGGAGCTCCAGCAAAGGGGTGTGGAGCAGGGACAGCAGAAGCTGGAGCAGCAGCAGGCCCAGCTGGAGCAGCAGAAGAAGGAGCTGGGCACACAGCAGCAGCAGCTTGAGAAGTCGAAGCAGGAGGCAGCGCAGGCGCAGGCCGCGGCGGCCGCCCCGGGAGCCACGGAGCAGCAGAAGCAGGCTGCCGCCCAGCAGCAGGCCCAGGTCCAGCAGCAGGAGCAGGCGGTTCAGTCCCAGCAGCAGAAAGTGCAGCAGCAGGAGCAGGCGGTCTCGCAGCAACAGCAGCAGCAGGCTGCGAGCCAGCAGTCCGTCCAGCAACAGAGGGCCGGCATTGCGGCGGACCAGCAGGCGCTCATCCAGCAGAAGCAGCAGCAGGCTGCCGCCCCTGCGCAGCCCGCGGCGCAAGCGGCGCCTCCGGCCTCGGTGCAGGCGCCGGGCCAGGTCTTGTTTGTCTATGACCTGGGGGAAGCTCCGGATCACCTGGGAAAGCTCGTCCTGATTGACAGGGTTTCCGGAAAGCTTCTTGCACAGTCAGACCTGAACTCCGTGCGGGGAAGGACCTACGTGACCGTTGGAAAGGTGATCGTGGTTGCCGCGGGCCGAACGGACCGCAACGGGGCAGTGAAGCTGGTGGCGGTGGACCCTGCAAGCCTGGCGGTGCAGCAGCAGGGCAAAGACAACCTTGTGCCTGCCAGCTACCTTGCGGCCGCGGAGGGCTCCGTCTACGCGGTTCTCGATTCCGGACACGGGGCCTTCCTGGGCAGATTCGACCAGGCACTCGCCCTGCAGGCGCAGTCGGAGCGCGCGGTCGACCCATATACCTACATTACGGTCTCAGGGACGGAGGTGTTCGTCCAGGATGATCAAGGCAACATCCTGATCCTGAACAAGGACGACTTGAAGGAGAAAAAGAGAGCGGCGGGCCAGCCGCCGACATGAGAGGGAACGCCGCGTCCGTCTACTCGCGAGCAAGCGCCAGAAGGTCCACCCGTTCGTCTGCGAGCTGGGCCGGGGAGAGGGGCACCTTCCTGGCCATCATCCACTTGACCGCGGTGAGCTCTGTCGGCATCCCCAAAGAAGCCGCGGCCAGGAGCGTCCCGGCGCCGTAGTATCCGGCAAGGAACTTCCCATTCTCCACGTCGCCCCTGTAAGCGATCTGATCCCATTCGCGGGCGAAACCCACGTATTTCAGGCTGACCCCCGTCTGCCGGGTCCAGAAGAACGTGGGCTCTTCGTACGGCGCCTCGGAGCCGAGCATGGCCCGAGCGGCGTGCTGCCCGTGCCGCTCGGCGACGACCCAGTGCTCCGTGCGGATGCCGGAGAGACCGTCCGGCAGAACCGCAATATCCCCGGCCGCGAAGAGGTCCGCGTACTTTGTTCGAAGCTGCGAGCTCACGGGGACGGCGCCATTCGAAGCGATGTCGGTGCCCTGGAGGTAGTCCACAACGGGCTGAACGCCGATGCCGGAGACAATGAAATCCGCCTCCAGGCACCTGCCGTCGGACAGGTCGATTGTTTTTGCCCCTTTCTTTCCCGCAATGCTGGAGACCGTTACCCCAAGAAAGAAAGAGACGCCCTCCGTCTCATGTCTTTTCAGCAGGTACGCGGCAACCTTGTCCCCGAGGATCCTCGCGAAGGGGAGTTTTTCCGGGGATACGACGGTGACCTCGATGCCTCGTTTTCGCAAAGCGCTGGCGAGCTCCATGCCAATGAATCCCGCCCCAATGAGAGCCGCCTTTTTTGCGGAGCCGGCCGCCTCAGCGATCTCACGCGCATCAGCGAAGCTTCGAAGCTGGTAGCAGCCCTCGCCGTCAGCCCCGGGAGCGGGAAGCTTGCGCGGCGCGCTCCCGGTGGCAAGCAGCGCTTTGTCGTAGGACATGCTCTGGCCGGTGGAAAAGGTCACCACCTTCTTTCGAGGGTCGATTGCGGTGACCGCGGTTTCCGTGAGGACCTCGATCTTCTGGTTGGCATAGAACCTGGCGCTCCGCAGAGGCATCCACTCGAGCTTTGCTTCCCCTGACATGAACTCTTTTGAAAGATTGGGCCGGTCGTAAGGAAGGTCTGCCTCTCTTGTGACAATGACGATGCGGCCCGCAAACCCTTCCCTGCGAAGAGCCTCCGCCGCCGCGTTCCCCGCCGCCCCTCCTCCGACTATGAGGAAAGTGCGCGGATCCGATCCTTCCGGTTTTGGGAACCTGGCCTTTTCAACAGGCCCGAGCAGGACGTCCCCGTCGGCTACGCGCACCGGGTAAACGGGCAGGTCATTCAGGGGGGGCGCGGAAAGCACTTTTCCTGTCCTGATGTCGAACCGGCCATCATGGCACCGGCAGGTCATGATG
>Ga0209415_10017235_pt1 | contig 11516 bp, 14 predicted proteins | sample PeaSoiSIISIP2007_FD_187696 | JGI IMG/M metagenome (GOLD analysis project Ga0209415, IMG submission 187696) | Peat soil microbial communities from Weissenstadt, Germany - SII-SIP-2007 (SPAdes) (version 2) | ecosystem: Environmental > Terrestrial > Soil > Wetlands > Peat | place: Germany... | reverse complement strand
GGTATGAGCGGTGTGCCGAACGTCGCAAGGTCATCCTCCTTGTGGCAAGCCGCCGAGTTTACTCGGCGGTAGGTGACATGATACCATACTCGGTGGTGAACCGAGGAGGGCATTGGTGCCGAGTATTGCCGACACGCGGTTCCAGATGGTCCAGTTTGTGTTCCCTGAGCACACCAACCAACGCGGTAACCTGTACGGCGGCCGAATGATGTCCTGGATCGCGACGGCCGGGACGCTGGCGGCGTCCCGGTTCGCCCGCCGGACGGTCGTCCTCGGCGCGATGGACGATCTGGATTTTCTCGCGCCGATTCGTCTCGGGGAGATCGTGACCATGGACGCGCAGGTCGAGTTCGTCGGGCGGTCGTCGCTCGAGGTCGGCGTCGACGTGCACGCGGAGTCCCCGCGCGACGGCCGCCGGCGCCGCGCGACCTCGTCGCACCTCGCGTTCATCGCGCTCGACGAAGAGGCGTGCCCCTGGCCGGTGGCGCAGACGATCGCGCCTGGGTCCGAGGCCGAGGAGGCGTTGTGGACGGAGGCGGCCGCGCGCCGGGCCGCGCGCCTCGCCCGCCTCCGCGCCCGCCGCGACGGTGCCGACGTGATCCCGAACGCCCGCGTGCGCCACGGGGTGACGTTGTCCCGCCTCGTGCGGCCCGAGGACGCCCTGAGCGGAACGCTGATGTTCGCCGGCAAGCTGCTGGAGATGCTCGATGAGGTGGCGGCGATCACCGCGGTGCGGTACTGCCGCGGGGCGACGGTGACGGCGTCGCTCGATACCGTCTACTTCTACCACCCGCTGCGGGTCGGCCAGATCGCCGACTTCCGAACCGCCTTGACGCACGTCGCGCGGTCGTCGATGGAGATCGGCGTCCGGGTGGAGAGCGAGGAGCCGCGCACCGGCGCGCGCAGCCACACGTGCACGGCGTTCCTCACGATGGTGCACCTCGGCGACGACGGGCGGCCGAGCCCCGTGCCGGCGTTCACACCCGAGAGCCGTGACGAGCGGCGGCTCTGGGAGGAAGCGGAGCGCCGCATCGAAGGGCGCCGGCGGCGCGTCGCGGCGCTCCGGGATGCCTCCACAACCGAATGGTGACGAAGTTCCTTCAGGTGATGCTGATCTCGCTGTTGCCCTGGGTCGAACTCCGCTTCGCGATCCCGTTCGGGATCACCAAGGGCCTGCACCCCGCGTTCGCCTGTCTCGCCGCGCTGATGGCGACGTGGGCCATGATCCTTCCGGTCTTCCTGTTCCTCGACATGTTCTACCATCGGTTCCTGACCCGGGTGCCCGCGATTCACTGGGGCATCGAGGAAGTGCGCCACCGCGGCCGAAGCTACGTGGAGCGCTGGGGCGTGCTCGGGGTGGGCATTTACGTCAGCCTGCCCATTCCCGGTCCGGGACTGTACTCCGGGGCGATCCTGGCGTGGCTGTTCGGCCTGCCGCGCCGGCAGGCCATGCTCGCCCTCGCGCTCGGCACGTTGGTCAGCGCGGCGCTCGTGACGATCATCAGCACCGGCGTGATCGCGTTGATTCGGCGTTTCGTCTGACCGGAGCGTCTGCAGCGGGGCCGCGCGGATTCGCGCGAGAAGGGGGGGAGGAGCCGGTGGAGACCGTCGGACACCACTACATCGTCGAAGGATCGGGATGCAACGGCGACGTGACCAGCCGGGTCGAGCAGGTGGAGCAGATCATGGTGCGGGCCGCCGAGGTCGCCAACACGCAAGTCTGGGCGATCTCCTTTCATCGGTTCCAGCCGACCGGCGTCAGCGGCGTGGTGGTGATCTCCGAGTCGCACCTGTCCGTGCATACGTGGCCGGAGGCGGGCTACGTCTCGCTCGACATCTTTACATGCGGCGACAACGCGAAGCCCGAGGCGGCCGTGCAGTACGCGCTGAAGGCGTTCGGGGCGACGAACATGCACATCACGGAAGTGACGCGGGGCCTCGATGAGGGCGACAAGGTCTATTTCCACAGCATGATCACCTGGGAAGAAAACCTGCCGGACAACGTGCTCAACCACCGGCCGCGGCGGCGCCGCCGCACGACCCGACGCCGCAAGGCGGCCGCGACGTAGTCCGCTAAAAGCCGTAGGCGAGCGAGAACAGCAGCTGGATCAAGAGCTTCCCGATGAACTGCACGAGCAGGATCGCGATGATCGGAGACAGGTCGAAGCCGCCGAGCGGCGGGATGGCCCGGCGGATCGGCTCGAGGATCGGATCGGTGACGCGCATGATCCAGCGGATCAGCGGGTGCCCGTGGTCGACATTCGGAATCCACGACAGCACGGCACGCACGATGATGAGCAGCGTCAGCAACTGTATGGCGTCGGAGACCAGGCGGATGAGGAGCATCGAGGTCATTCTAGCACAAACGCGGGGGCGGCGTCCTCCGATGCTCCACGGCCGGCCCATCCGGTGACCGAGCGCCTGTATTACGGCGACGCGTATCTCGCGCGCTTCAGCGCGCGCGTCGCCGAGGCCATCCCGGCGGGATCCGGCCGCCCCGGCGGCGTCGTGCTGGACCGGACCGCGTTCTACCCGACGTCGGGGGGCCAGCCGCACGACACGGGCCTGCTCGCAGGCCGGCGGGTGGTGGACGTTGCGGAGGCGGACGAGGCGGTCGTCCACGTGCTCGACGGCCCGGATCCCTCGGGCGGACTCGTCCCGGGCGACGAGGTCGAGGGCGAGGTGGATTGGGAGCGCCGGTTCGACCACATGCAGCAGCACACCGCCCAGCACCTGCTGTCCGCGGCGTTCCTCGACGTCCTCGGCGCGGGCACCGTGTCGGTGCACCTCGGCGAGTCGTGCACCATCGATCTCGACGCCCCGTCGCTCGACGCCGATCGGGTCCGCCGCGTGGAGGACGCGGCGAACCGCATCGTGTTCGAGGCCCGGCCGGTGACGGTCCGCTTCATCGACGCCTCCGAGGCGGACGCGCTGGGGCTGCGGCGCCCGCCTCGCCGGGCGGGGCTGCTGCGGGTCATCGAGATCGAGGGGCAGGACCGGTCGGCGTGCGGGGGCACGCATGTGCGCGGCACCGCCGAAATCGGCCCGGTGCTGATCCGGCGGTGGGAGCGGAGCCGCGGGCGGCTCCGCGCCGAGTTCTTGGCGGGCTGGCGCGCGGTGCGGGACTATCAATGGAAGCACGCGCTCGTCAGCGAGTGGAGCGGCAAGTTGACGGTGCGCGACCGGGAGTTGGGCGGGACGCTCGACCGGATCGTCGCGGACAGCCGCCTGCGCGAACGCGCCCTCGGAGAGGCCGGGAAGCGCCTGCTCCGGTACGAGGCGGCGGAGCGGCTCGCCGAGCTCGCGGCCCGGCCGGGGCGGGGCGTGCTTCGGCTCCTCTTCCCCCAGCGCGATCTCGACGAGGTCCGCGCGCTGCTCCGGGAGATCACCGGGACGGCGGCGGTGGTCGTCCTGGCGGGCGTCACCGAGACCGGCCGGCTGTGCTTTGCCCGCGCGGCCGGCGACGGACCGGACCTCGCGGGGGCGCTCACGCGGGCGTGCCGCGCGGTCGGCGGCCGCGGCGGTGGGACCCCCGAGTTCGCGCAGGGTGCGGTGCCGCCGGGAGAGGCGGTCGCGCGGGCCCTCGACGCGGCCGAGCAGGAGGTGGGCGGTGCCTGAGCTGCCCGAGGTCGAGACCGCCCGACGCAGCTTGGTCCGGGCCGTATCGGGAAAGACCATCGAGCGGTGCGTCGTCCGCCGGCCCGTCGCGGTGCGCACGCACACCGCGGCCGGGTTCGCCCGCGCCGTGCGCGGCGCCGCGGTCGAGGACGTGGCCCGGCACGGGAAGTTGCTCTGGTTCCTGCTCGGGCGGCGGGCTCTGGTGTTCCACTACAAGCTGTGGGGCGTCGTGCGCTATCACGCCCAGCTGCCGGAGCCGGACAAGGGGACGGCCCTGCTGCTCGCCTTCACCGACGGCACGGCGCTCGAGTTTCGGGAGCTGCAGTTGAGCTCGTTTCATCTCGTCAGCGCCGGCGGGCGCACGTCGCTCAAGGATCTCGGGATCGAGCCGCTGGCGCCCACGACGACGTTCGAGGTGTTCCGTCGGGCGCTCAGCCCGACGGCCGCGGTGAAGGATGCACTGTGCGACCAGGCGCGGATCGCCGGGATCGGCAATCTGTGGGCGCACGAGATCCTCTTCCGCGCCCGGCTCCGGCCCGACCGCAGGGTCGAGTCGTTGAGTGCGGCCGAGGCGCGCGCGCTCTACCGGATGACTCGAGAGACACTCCGCCAGGCGGTGGAGGCCGGCGGAGAACCCGGGTTTCACGATGCGTTCGGGCGCGCGGGGCGCCACCGCCTCGCCGTCTATGGGCGCGCGGGACAGCCGTGCCCGGTGTGCGGCGGCAAGATTCGCGGCGGCCGGTTCCACGGCCGTCCGACGTTTTTCTGCCCGTCCTGCCAGCAATGACGGCCCCCGTGACGGCCGGCAGGGTGCCCGGGGACGGTCCGGCCGTGGACCCCGAGTTCATCACGGACCTGCTGGCGTCGCTCGTCCGCATCCCCTCGGTGAACCCGACGCTCGTACCAGGCGGCGCGGGCGAGGGCGCGATCGCCCGGCACCTGGCGGAGGTCTGTCGGGGCCTCGGGTTGACCGTCACGGTGGAGGAGGTGGCGCCCGGACGGCCCAACGTGGTCGCCATCCTCCGGGGGGTCGACCCGGCGCACGGACGCCGGCTGCTTCTCAACGGCCACACGGATACCGTCGGGGTCGCGGGCATGCGGGCGCCGTTTGTCCCGGAGATTCGCGGCGCGCGGATGTACGGCCGCGGTGCCGTCGACATGAAGGCGAGTCTCGCGGCGATGGTCGCGGCGGTCTCCGCGCTCCGCGCGGACGGCCGCGCGCCTGCCGGGGACGTCATCCTGACGTTCGCCGTCGACGAAGAGCACCTCAGCCTCGGCACCGCCGCCCTCGCCGGCCGGCTCCACGCCGACGGCGCGATCGTGACCGAGCCGACCGCGCTCCAGATCTGTGTCGCCCACAAAGGGTTTTTGTGGGCCACCATCCGGACCGAGGGCCGCGCCGCGCACGGCAGCGATCACGCGGCGGGGATCGACGCGATCGCGCGAATGGGACGCGTGCTCGGAGCGCTGGAACGGCTGGAGCGCGACGTGCTGCCGCGCCGCACACATCCGCTGCTCGGCCGCGCGTCCGTGCACGCGTCGGCGATCCACGGGGGGGAAGGCCTCTCCACCTATCCGCCGTCCTGTGAACTCCAGGTCGAGCGCCGCACGCTGCCGGGCGAGACCGAGGCGGCGGTGCGGGAGGAGTGCGAGGCCCTGCTCGAACGACTCCGGGAGGAGGACTCGACGTTCCGGGCGTCGCTCGAGGTGACGGGCGCGCGGCCCGGCCTGGAGGCCGATCGGAACGCCGCGGTGGTGACGGCGCTGTCTCAGGCGTGTGCGGCCGTCCGCGGGGAAGCTCCCGCGTACGCCGGCGCCGCGTACTGGACAGACGCGGCGTTGCTCGCCGGCGCGGGCATTCCCACCGTGCTGTTTGGGCCCGCCGGCGCCGGCATGCACGCGGACGAGGAGTACGTTGATCTCGCGTCCGCCGTCACGTGCGCGCAGGTCCTGGTCGGCACGATCGAAAGATTCTGCGGCGTGGACGCGACGGCTCGGTAGCGCGTCCACGTGGCCGTGCGCATCATCACGTTCCTGTCGGATTTCGGCGGACGGTCGCCGTACCCGGCCGCGATGAAGGGGGCCGCCGCCTCCACCGCGTCCCGCGCCGTGTCGTTGTTGGACATCTCGCACGACGTGCCGGCCCGTGACATCCGCACGGCGGCCTACCTGCTCTGGTCGGCGGCGTCGGCCTTTCCCCCTGGCACGGTGCACTGCGCCGTCGTCGATCCTGGCGTCGGGACCGCCCGCGCGGCGCTCGCCGTTGCGTCCGGAGGACAGTGGTTCGTCGGGCCGGACAACGGCCTCCTGATGCCGGCGGCCCACCGCCTCGGGCCGCCGACGGTTGTGCGCCTCGCCGAACGTCGGGGGGCGCGTGCGTCCGCGACGTTTCACGGGCGGGACGTGTTCGCGCCTGCGGCGGCCCGTCTCGCTTCGGGGATCGCGCTCGAGGCGCTCGGGGATCCGGCCGAGGCCCCGGTCGACCTGGTGTTTCCGGCCGGCCGCCGAGTCGGGAGCGTCCTCGAGGGCGAGATCCTGTGGGTGGATCCCTTCGGCAACATGATCACCACGATTCCCGGCGCACTGTTGGGCGGCGTGCCGGTCGCGTCCACCCTGATCGTGGACGCCGGCGGCGCGGAGCTTCGGGCCGTGGTCGCACGCACATTCGGAGACGTGCCTCCCGGTGACGGGGTTGTCCTCGTGGGAAGCGACGGCGTCGTGGAGGTGGCGATCTCCTGCGGCAGCGCCGCCGCTGCGCTGGGCGCGGCGTCGGGTGCGCCGGTGCGGCTCCGGCCCGCCTGATGTCGCGACGCCCGCACCGCCATCCGCGACCGGCCGGCCTCCCATCTGCGAGGCGGTCCGGGACGAAGAGGTAGGCGAGGGAGGCGGCGCGATGGGTGAGCGTGGACAGGAGAGCGCGTGGTCGGCGTGCAATCGTGTGACCGAGACGGCCGATGCGGGGTGGGGATGGCTGGGACGGGAGCAGGTGGGGACGACGACGGAGCGCTGCTCCAGCGCATCGCGCAGTCCGACGCGGATGCGTTTGACGCCCTCTACGATCGCTACAGCGGGGCGGTGTACTCGGTGACGCGCGGCATGCTGCAGGATCCCCAGGCCGCGCAGGAAGTCACCCAGGATGTGTTCCTCGGCATCTGGCGCGGCGCGCACGCGTTCGACGCCGAGCGCGGCAGCCCCCGGGCCTGGATCCTGTCGCTGGCGCACCACAAGAGCGTCGATCTGCTGCGGCGGTCCCGGCACACGATCGTGCCGCTGTCCGAGACCATCGTCGACGACGCCGATGTCGTCGCGGAGACGCTCCGGAAGGTCGAGGGCGTGCGCGTCCAGCGCGCGCTCTCGTCGCTGACGATCGAGCAGCGGACGGCGCTGGTCCTGGCCTACTACGGCGGGTACACGCAGCGGGAGATCGCACAGCGGACCGGCACGCCGCTCGGCACGATCAAGACGCGGATGCGAGATGGGCTTCTGCGACTTCGGGCGGTCTTGGAGCCGGAGATGCAGGAGATCGGACCATGACGCACGCGGAAGCCCAGGAACTCATGGCGGCCTACGTCCTGAACGCGCTTGAGCCCCACGAGGCTCGCGTCCTCGACGCGCATCTCGCGGAGTGCGACGACTGTCGCCGGGAGCTCGAGCAGCTGCGTGAGGTCGGCGCGACGCTGGCGAGCGGGTTCCCCCAGGCGGCGCCGCCTCCGGCGTTGCGCGAGGCGCTGCTGGCGACGGTGCGGCCGCCGGCCGCGAGGCGGCGGCTGGTGACGGTCGGACTCGCGATCGTGGCGGTGGGGATGCTCACCGGCGCCATGATCCTGCTGGCCCAGCGGATGTACCGCTTCCTCCCCACCGAGTTCGACGAGCAGACGCGGCTCTTGGCGCTGCTCGCCGGGCTCGTGGTGATCGGCGTGGTCGTCGCGGTCATGACCCGGCTGCTTCGGCTCGTCGATGAGGCGACGGCGGCGCGGCTCCAGCGCGGCGGCGCGGCGGGCGCACCGTCGTCGTCGCTGTGGCTCGTCGTCGGCGCGGTTGTGATCGTGCTCCTCGGGGCCCAGGTGTTGTTGGTCCAGCGTCAGAACGACGCCCTCTCCGGCCAGCTCGACCAGCAGGGGCGGCTGCTCGCGCTGCTCGTGAGCCCCGAGTCCACCACGGTCCCCCTGACCGGGCCCGTGCGGGGCTCGGTGCGTCTGGTGTACAATACGCAGGCGCACGAGGGCGTGCTCAGCGCGACCGGGCTTGCGATGCCGAAGTCGGGATCCGTGTATCAGCTCTGGCTGCTCGGGGGGCCGAAGCCCGAGAGCGCGGCGATATTCTTGACCGGGCCGCAGGGGACGATGATCACCGTCTTGGGCGCGGATTTCGCGCGCTACCACGCCGTTGCGGTCACCGTCGAACCCGGCCCGAGAGGCTCGCCGCAGCCGACGACCAAGCCGGTGCTGATCGGGAGCTTCCCCCCCGGCAAGGCGTAACAGGACGTTGGCCGGAGGGCGTGGAACCTTGCACGGTTTTCCGGCGCTTGTGCGTGTGTCCAAGGACAGGAGGGTCGCATGAGGCTTCGGGCGCTTGCCGCCGCACTGATCGCTCTGCTCGTCGTCGTGATGGGGCCCGTCCTTCCCCGGGCGGAGGCCGCGGACGCCCAGTTCGTCATCGGCGCGGTCCGCACGCTCGAGGCGCACTACGTCGATCCGCTGTCGACACCGACGCTGCTGAATGCCGCGCTCGACAGCCTGCAGCAGCAGCTCCACGTGGCCCCGCTGGGCGGCCCGATCCCCGAGGATGCGAACGGGGCGGAGGCCAGCGCCCTGTTCACGCAGCGATTTGACGAGATCGTGAGTCAGGAGGACGGCAAGGCCACCGCCACGGACCTCGCGTACGCGGCGGTGGCCGGCATGCTCGCCAGCCTCCACGACTCGCATACCGCCTTCATCCCGCCGGCCGCCTATCAGGAGGAGCAGCGGCGCGAGAACGGCGCCGCGGCGTTCGTCGGCGTCGGGATCGAGACGATCGACCGCGACGGCCAGGTCTACGTGGACGAGGTGTACCCCGGGAGCCCCGCGGACGGGGCCGGTGTCCAGCCGTTTGACCGCATCCTGTCGGTGAACGGGCAGCCTGTGACCGGGCTGGGGGCGGATGGGGTCAGCTCGTCGATCCGCGGCCCCGACGGCTCGCAAGTGGTGCTGACCGTGAGCCGAGCGGGTCAGTCTGGCCCGATCGACATCCGCATCGTGCGCGCGCCGATCCATGTGCCCCGCGTGACGAGTCACATGCTCGACGACGGCATCGGCTACATCAGGATCTACGAGTTCGTCGAAGGCACCGGGGCGTCGTTCCGCGACGCGATCTTCGCCCTCCGCCGGCAGGGTATGCGTGCGTTGGTGATTGACCTCCGGGGCAACCCCGGCGGCTTGGTGGATGAGCTTCGCGATGTCTCGGCGGCGCTGCTGCCTCAGCGCTCGCCGATCATCAAGATGCGCACCCGGTCGGGCCGGGAAGTGATGCTCGACACGCCGGACCCACCGATCGTGTCTGCGGAGATGCCCATCGCGGCGCTGGTGGATGAGGACACGGGCTCCGCGGCGGAGCTGCTGGCCGCAGCGTTGCAGGAGCAGTCGCGCGCGGCGATCATCGGGACCCGGACGGCGGGCGCGGTCGAGGTCGGCATCACCGTCCATCTTCCGGAGGGCGCCGGCATGGCAATCACGGTCGCGCGCGTCTGGAGCGGCAAAGGGGCGCGGCTCGAGGGGAGCGGGGTCACCCCCGATGATCCCGAGAGCCTGACGACGGACGCGATGAACGTGGGACACGACAGCCAGCTCGACAAGGCGGTTGAGGTCGTCCGGAGTAAGTTGGCACCCGACGCCGGGCTGCGCCGGTGGCCGTCGTGGGCCGCCCAGGCGGCGTAGCGCCGCGGCGCGTGCCTGCGCGGTGGTGAAGGGCACCGGGGGTCGCTGCGCCCCGGGTTGAGCACGCGGTGACGGCGGCGTTCGAATGTGAGGTTCGGTTTCTCATTCCCGACATCGCCGCGTTCCAGGCGCGTTTGGCGGCGCTGGGGGCGTGCGGCGTCGAACGGTATGCGTTCACCGACCACTACTTCCGTCCCCGGGAGGGCTCCTGGAACCCACGCACGCACGCGCTGCGCGTGCGGGAGTGGCGCGAGCCGGCCCGTCCGAACGAGCTGCTGCTCACGCACGTCGACACCGTCAGCGCGGGCGCGCTGGCGTGCAAACGGTCGCTCCTGCCCCAGGGCAAGCTGCGGCTGTACGAAGGGCCCCTCGATGAGTGCGCCGGCGTTTGCGACGCGCTCGGGTTCGTCCCGTGGCTCGATGTCGTGAAGACCGAGTGCGTGATCTGCGATCTGCCCGGGCTCGGCAAGGCGATCTACGAGCGCGTCGACGGGCTCGGATGGACGAGCGAAATTGAGGTCGACGGGACCGATCCCGCGGCCGCGCTCGCGCGCATCCGCGTGAAGCTGGCCACGCTCGGGGTGCCGCTCGAGGCGGTCACCGACGCGCCGATGGCCGTCCTCGTCGCGCAGCGGCGCGGGCTGCTGCAGGCCTCCCCACCGTAAGCCGCGCTCGCGCCCGGTGCGGGGCGATCCCGCCGGAGTATACTGGGAGACGGCGTCGGTTCCACCACTCTCGCGACCGTCGGCGCCGTCGGAGGAGTTGGCATGCGTGCCGTCGGCAGTGCGGTCCTGATCGTCCTCGTGCTCGGGGTGATGGTTTACGCGTCAATTGCCGGCACCTACAATCGGCTCGTCCAGGCCAACCAGCAGGTCAGCGCGGCGCAGGCCAACGTGGAGACGCAGCTGCAGCGGCGCTTCGACCTGATCCCGAACCTGGTGGCAGCCACCCGCGCGGTGCTGGCGCAGGAGCGCGCCGTGTTCGGTGCGATCGCAGAGGCGCGCACGCGCTACGCGGGGACCCAGCCGGGCACGCCGGCGCGCGTGGACGCGGCCAACCAGTACGAGAGCGCGATCGCCCGCCTGCTCGTCGTCGTGGAAAACTACCCGGTGCTTCGCAGTAACGAGACGGTGCAGTCGCTGATGCAGCAGCTGGCCTCGACCGAGAACGAGATCGCGTACGCGCGCCGCGCCTACAACCAATCCGTGCAGGCGTACGACACGATGCTCCAGTCGTTTCCGACCGTGCTGTTCGCTCGGGAGCTCGGGTTCCAGCCGCGGCCGTATTTCCAGGCGCAACCCGGATCCGAGCAGGCGCCCCGGGTCGATCTGAATCTGACGACGAAGCCTTGAGCGCCCCTCGGACACCCACCGGCTGGGGACGGTGGACCGCGGCGGGGATCGTGGTGTGCTGCGCCGTCGCGTGGGCGGCCGCGGCCGGCGCGGCCGCGTTTCCCCAACCCGTCGGGTACGTCAACGATTTCGCGGGACTGCTCGCCCCGTCCGCGCGGGCGAGTCTGGACGCGAAGCTCGTCGCCTACCGCAACGCCACCGGCAACGAGATCGCGGTCGCGATCTTTCCCAACCTCGGCGGCGCCCCGATCGACGACTTCACCGCGCGCCTTGAAGAGGCGTGGCAGGTCGGCCGCCGCGGCCAGGACAACGGCATCCTCGTGGTCGTCGCGGTGCGCGAGCACGAGGTCCGGATCGAGGTGGGGTACGGGCTTGAAGGGCGGGTGACGGACGCGCGGGCCGGCGAGATCATCCGGCGGGACATCGCGCCGGCGACTACGCCGGCGGGCTCAACGCGGCCGTCGATGCGCTGATCGCGCTGATCGGTTCCCCGGCCGCCGGGACGCCGCCGCCACCCGCGAACGGCACCGACTTGGGCGGCGTGTGGTGGTGGCTCGCTCCGCTCGCGTGGTTCGGGGTGCTCGGCGTGACCGGTCGCCTGCGGGGCAGGCGCTGTCCGCGGTGCGGCTACCGG
>Ga0209415_10017234_pt1 | contig 11517 bp, 9 predicted proteins | sample PeaSoiSIISIP2007_FD_187696 | JGI IMG/M metagenome (GOLD analysis project Ga0209415, IMG submission 187696) | Peat soil microbial communities from Weissenstadt, Germany - SII-SIP-2007 (SPAdes) (version 2) | ecosystem: Environmental > Terrestrial > Soil > Wetlands > Peat | place: Germany... | reverse complement strand
CCTGCTGACTTATGCCGACATCAAAGCCGTCAACCCGGAGGCGCTGACTCCGTGGAAGGCCGAGAACGTCTGGCAGCTTTACATTGCGGCCGCGAATTACCTGAACCGGAGCGCTGACCAGCGGGTGCACGCCGATGTGCACGACGACAAATTCGCGCGCTTCCGCTCACTGGCTTCGGTGACCAGTGACAAGTTCAGAAGTTTTGTGGAAGGCTTTCCGCAGCGCTACTTGCGCGTGCATTCGGCCGAAGAAGTCGCGCGGCATCTGGAAATGGCCGAGCAGGTGGCGACCGATCCGGTGCAGATTGATTTGAAGCGCGGACGCCACTGGTACGACTTGACACTGGTCACGCGTGACCGTCCGTTTCTTTTTGCGACGCTCACGGGCGTGCTCGCGGCTTGGGGCATGAACATCGTGAAGGCCAACGCGTTTTCGAATGAGGCGGGAACGGTGGTCGATACGATTCACTTTACGGACCGCTTTCGCACCCTCGAGCTGAACCTTTCAGAGTGGGCACGTTTCAGACGCAGTGTGACCGAAGTACTGCTGGGCGAAGCCGATTTGGAAAAGATGCTGCGGGATCGGCAGCGGGCGGAGAAGGGCGCCATCACGAAAGTGAAAGTGGAAACCAAGATTGATTTTGACGAAGGGTGCTCTTCTTCGAGCACCCTGGTACAGGTGATTGCCCAGGACCGCCCGCGGCTTCTCCACCGGATTGCCTCTTGCCTGTCCGATCAGGAGTGCAATATCGAAATCGCGTTGATCGATACCGAAGGGCAGATGGCGATTGACGCGTTCTATCTCACGTCGAAGGGGAAGAAGTTGACGACGCAGCATTGCAAGCAGGTGGAGAAGGCGTTGGTGGAGGAGTTGCGGGGAGAGTGAAGTTTCCGGGCCACCCCAGCTAACCGTCGCAGGTTGCTCAAACCGACGTTCCCCATCCGTCAAACACACAAGCTCTCTCTTTGCCAGCAGTGACCATCCAAGTGACCCATTGGTCCAGAATCGCGGGAGAAACGGCTGTCTCCAGCGTTCTCCCTTCAACTCGCCATCTGCGGCGGAGGAATGAGCCACTCGACTCGACTCTAGCGTCGTAGTCCGTCTGCTCCTGCAGAAGGACACACAGCCGGTCCGCATCCTGTCGACTTGGGGCGTTGTAGGAAAAATCCAAACGTAGCCTACTTTCCTCTGTTACCCCGTGCCGCTGCAACGCGGCCCACGTCTGGCGGTTCATCGTAAGCTGTTTAGCCAGCACGTCCTCATAGTTTATTCCCGGCATATTGAGAATCGGAACCTTCGTCTCGGCTCGTGGTTCGCCCCTCTCCAATTTATTTCGCCGAGAACTTGAACACCGTCTTTTCGTGAAACGTCTGCCCCGGCTTCAAGATCGTCGAAGGAAAATCCGGGTGATTGGGCGAATCGGGGTAATGCTGCGTCTCCAAACAGAATGCATTGCGGCGTTTGTAGACGTGGCCCTGTTTCCCGGTCACGGTGCCATCCAGAAAGTTGCCCGTGTAGAACTGCACGGCTGGCTGCGTGGTAAAAACCTCGAGAACCCGCCCGCTTCCCGGCTCGTAAGCCCGTGCGGCTAAGTCCAGGCCGCTGCCTTTTCGCTTGATGACGAAGTTGTGGTCGTAGCCGTGGCCGAGGACCATCTGATCGTAAGGATCGTCGATGCGCGCGCCAATTCTGGTCGACGTGGTGAAGTCGAAGGGCGTTCCTTTCACGGGCCGGAGCTCGCCGGTCGGGATCAGATTCTTGTCCACGGGAGTGAAGCGGTCGGCATTCAACATGAGTTCAGTGTTGAGAATGTCGCCCGAACCCTCGCTCGCAAGATTGAAATAGCTGTGCTGGCTCAGGTTGATGGGCGTGGCTTTATCGGTGGTGGCTTCGTAGTCAATTACGAGTTCGTTTTCCTCATTCAGAGAGTAGGTGACCTTGGCCGTAAGATTGCCGGGAAATCCCTCTTCGCCATCCTTACTCAAGTAAGTAAACCTGACGCCGGGCGTCTTGCCCTTTAAAGGTTCATCGTCCCAGACCACTTTGTCGAAGGTTCGGGCGACACCGCCGTGCAGAGTGTTGGGGCCGTCGTTCTTGGGCAAGGTGTAGGTCTTGCCATCGAGAGGGAACGTTCCATTGGCGATGCGGTTCGCGTACCGGCCGACTATCGCCCCTATGTACGGAGGGTTCGGGATGTAGCCCTCGAGGGTTTCGTGGCCGAGGACAATATCGGCGAACTGGCCTTTGCGGTCGGGCACGCGGATTGAAACAATGATGCCGCCATAATTCATGGCGCGGATTTCAACGCCATGGGAATTGGTGAGCGTGTACAAGTTGACGGGCCTCCCCTCCCGCGTGCCAAACGCTTGCTTCTGAACTCCAGGCGCGTGTTTCGAGGATGTTTCCTGCGCCGGAAGCAGGCCGCAAGCGAAAACCAACAGTACGGTGACGAAGAAAATGCGTCGGGGCATCATGGCGGAAAGTGTACTACGGAACAGGGCTGGAAAATACCAAGTCTAACGTACAAGCCGCGTCAGGCCGACGCCAAGCCGATCTGCATTCGACAACAACTCTGCCCGGCAGGCCCCGCAGAAATTGCTCGCGCGGAGGTCGATCCATTCCACCGCATGGGCGGACGCCATGGCGCAATTGTAATCGCCGCAGTGGCGCAGATTCAGCGTGTGGCCCAACTCGTGAATGGATTCCTTCAGCAAGCGTTGGGCCAGCAGGTCGTCGTCGCGCTGCAGGCCGTAGAACTCCTCGTGCAAGCGGTGGGTTGAGACCAAGGCACAAGGACCATCCATCTGTGCTTCACCGAAAACATATTTAAGAATGGGAATGTAAAGGTCGACGTCGGTCACGCCCAGCAGACGCCAGGTTTGACTACCGATGCAGCTCTGCATGCGCTGCAAAATCTCGGAAGAATGGTATTGCTGGCGCTCGGCGTGAAAGCTGGGTAGGGGGTCGAGGACCCCCGCGAGAATTTCGCAGGACACGCCCAGGCGCTGCGGAATCTCTGTGTTCAGACTCTGCAGCAACCGGCGATCTACCTTACCCACCGGCAGCAGGTGCACGAGCTTCATCGAGTCTCAACCGGAATGCGGGTCCAGCCGTACTTCTTGAGTTTGTGATGGAGGGTGACGCGGTCGATACCGAGAACCTCAGCCGCGCGGCTTTGATTGCCACCGCACTCCTCCAGCACTCGCAGGATGTGAACCCGCTCCATTTCTTCGAGAGTGCGGTCGGAGGGGCCCACGCCTTGAGGCTTCAGAATAAAATCCTGCTCGCGGAGTTCTGGCGCCTGCGCCACCACCATCGCCCGCTCCACGGCGTTCTCCAGTTCGCGCACGTTCCCCAGCCAAGGCTGCTGCTGCAGCTGGTTCATCGCGCCGGGCGAGACTCGGCTGATGGGCTTGTTCATGGCCAGCGAGAACTTGCGCACAAAATGATCTACCAGTGCGGGGATGTCTTCGCGGCGCTCCCGCAACGGCGGCAGTTCGATACGGAAAACGTTCAGACGATAGAACAGGTCGGGGCGGAACGTGCCCTCTTCAATCATCGACTCCAGGTTCTTGTTGGTGGCCGCGACGCAGCGGAAATCGACTTTGATGATCTGGTTGCCGCCGACACGGGTGATCTCGCGCTCCTGCAGCACCCTAAGCAAATCGGTCTGTGTCTTCAGGCTGATGTCGCCGATCTCATCGAGAAATACCGTGCCGCCTTCGGCGATTTCGAATTTTCCTTTCTTGCGATACTGTGCGCCGGTGAATGCGCCTTTCTCGTGGCCGAAGAGCTCGCTCTCCAGCAGGGTTTCGGTAAGAGCGCCGCAGTGAATGGCGACCAGGGGATGAAAACGCCGTATGCTGGCGGCATGAATGGCGCGGACGACAAGCTCTTTGCCGGTTCCGCTCTCGCCGGTGATCAGGACGTTCGCGTCGGTGGGGCCGACCGTCTGGATCGCTTCAAACACTTTTCGCATCGCGGCGCTCTGCCCCACCAGGTCATCGGGTCGAGTAGCTTCGGTCACGGTCTCGCGGAGGCGTACGTTCTCCCGCTCCGCGTGACGGTGGGCGAGGGCATTCTTAACCAGATGCGCGATCTCGTCCGGGTCGAGGGGCTTGCTGACATAATCGTAGGCGCCGTTCTTAAGGGCAGTGACGGCGGTTTCGACCGAGGCGTAGCCGGTCATCATGATCACGATCAGATCGGGATCCATCTCGTGCAGGCGGCGTTGTAATTCGATGCCGTCGGTGCCGCGCATTTTGATGTCGAGCAGGGCGACATCCCAGTGGTTTTCTGCCATGCGGGTGAGTGCATCGCTGGCGCTTTCCGCGGTGCCGACCTCATAGCCTTCTTCGCGAAACCATTTTCCCAGGGAATCGCGTACGCTGAGTTCGTCGTCGACGATCAGTAATTTGTCTTGTGCTTCCACTTTGATCACCTCCTGCGGTCGGCCGTTGCGGCTGCGGCTGGAGCATGCTGATCCGCATCCTCCTCGGCTGCCTTACCCTGATCCCAAGGCAGAGTTACGGTGAAGGTCGTGCCCCGGCCGACCTCCGACTGCACGGCAATGTTGCCGTTATGCCGCTCCAGAATGCTGTGGCTGATGGCCAGGCCCAGACCGACTCCGCGTCCGGTTTCCTTGGTCGTCAGGAAAGGTTCGAAAATTCGCGGCAGGATTTCCGGCGGGATGCCAGCGCCGTCATCCCGGACAACAACTCGAACCTGGCCGTCTCCCCGGTTGAAACCGGTGCTGATCCAGAGATTGCCTCCCTGCGGCATGGCGTCGAGGGCATTCATGACGAGCGCGAGCAGCACCTGTTCGATCTGCGCGGCATCGCATTCCACCAGAGGCAGAGCGGGGTCGAGTTCGATCTGCAACTGGATCCCGGCCAGTTCAAACTGGTGTTGCACCAGTCGGACACTGCGATCCACGACCTGGTTGATGTCGGTGGCCTGCAGGTTCATCGGGGTGGTGCGGGAGAAGGTGAGCAGGTTCTTCACCAGGTCGCCGCAGCGCCGGCTCTCGCTGGCAATCAGGTCGAGGGAGTCGCGGATTTCCTGCCGCCGCGCCGCACCGCCATCCTCGCGGTCCGTCCACTTCCGCAGCAACTTCGCATAGGTGAGAATGCCCGACAGCGGATTGTTGATTTCGTGCGCCAGCACTGCGGCCATTTTTCCGATGGACGCCATCTTCTCGGTCTGCAAGGCATGCTCGTGAGCCCGCTTGAGTTCCCGGGTCTTTTGCTGGACTCGCTCTTCCAGGGTGCGCGTCCAGGCGAGATTCTCGCTATGAGCCGCCCTTAACTGCAAACTCATGCTGTTGAACGAGTCGGCCAGTTCTCCGATCTCGTCGTTGGACCGCACTTCGATCTGGTAGCCCAATTCCCCCCGTGCCAGGCGTTGGGTGCCGCGTTCGAGAACTTTCACCGGCTTACGGACAACCTGCCAAACCACGATCCAGCTAACCAGGGCGATGAGCAGCAAGGCCACGCCGGTATAGGCGATCATGCGGTGGCTGCTCTCAGCCAACTGGACGTCGGCTTTCTGCAGCGACAGGTCGGTATCCAGCACACCGAGGATTTGTTGCTCTGCAGGATGGGCATGACAGGCAGCATTGGAGCACGCGGGCTGGTTTTCAATGGGCGTGATGATCCCGAGCACGCGGTTTCCTCCGCCATTGCGGTAAATACGAAAGCGGTCTGGACGGTTGAGCCGGGCCAGTGGTTGAGACTGGGCGTGGCAGGCATAGCAAGCTTCGGCACGTTTGTCGACAACGTGATCGAGTTCGGCGGGATCGGTGGTGTAGGTGATTCGCCCTTCCTTATCAAAGATGCGAATCTTCATCATGCCCGGCTGGTCGGCCATGGTCTGAATGGCGTGGTGAAGACCCTCGCGGTCGTTGCGCAGCATGTAGTCTGTGGTACTGCGTTTAATTACATCGCTGACCCGCTCGGCGCTGAGCAGGGTCGCCTGTTCGAGATGCTGGCGATGGAGGCGTATGTTCAGATAGCCAAGCAGGGCGAAGATAACCACCATGGCGCCCAGCAACAGCAGGTTCAGTTTTGCGCTCAGGCTGTGCGTCCAGCGCAACCAACGGCCGCGAGTTGGCTCAGTCTCCGGCATGCCCCAGCACCGGCGCTGTGAACACGGGCTCAGAACTGGCTGCGGGTTGCTCTGCGGGCGACTCCTCCTTGGGGAAAATCGGCAGATACTTGACTGCCAATCCGAACAAGGCGAACCCGCTGGCGATGATCATCCCGGTAACTGCCAGCTCTGTCCATTTGGGAAAGTAGCGAACTCCCGTCGAACCCTCGAATCCCGTGATGCTCACGTTCATGCGGTTCGTGATAAACCCGAGAACAACCAGCACCGCGGCCCAATAAAGGCCGTTGGGGCTGTTCCGCACTCTGGGCTGCAGCAGCAAAATCAGAGGAAGAATCAGCGCGAGTCCAATTTCCAGCCAGAACAGATACATTTCGTAGCCCGGCTTCAGTGCCAGTGTAAGAGCTCCCCGATGGGCCAGGTCCTCAAAGCGGAGGATGGCGTAAACCGCCAGCACCACCACCAGGACGCGTCCTAATTCCTGCAGGACGGGCAGTTCGAGTTGCAGCCCGAAATGCTTGGAGCTCATCGACGATTCGAAGATCGTCATGGCCAGCCCGACGGCGATCGCGGAGATGAAGAAAAATACCGGCAGCAGCGGGCTATACCAGAAAGGATGCAGCTTCTCGGGAACGATCAGATAAAGCGTGCCCAGCGAGGATTGATGCAGCGTGGAGAGAACCACGCCGCAGATCACCAGAGGGATGAGAATGGTGCGAATCACTTTCAAGGGTTTTTCCAGGCCGAAGCGTTCCAGCACGATCGGCGAAAACTCCAGGGCAAGCACCGTGGTGTAGAGCATCACGCAGTAGGCAACCTCGAACATCACCGAATGCGGATTCCGCATGATCAGGGGATGCCATATGTTGTACGGCTTGCCCAGGTCGTACATGAGGGCTACGCAAACCAGGACATATCCCAGAAACGCGGTGAGGATGGTGGGACGAATAATCGAGTGCATGCGCTTGACGTTGAGAATGTGGACAGCGGCGGTCAAGGTGAATCCGCCCGCAGCCAGCATCACTCCGCAGAGCACATCGAAGCTGATCCAGATGCCCCAGGGGAATTGATCGCTCAAATGAGTGGACGCGCCCAGACCCTGGGTGAAGCGGATGAACGTGGCGTAGAGACCGACGGCCAGGAGAAACAGGAAAACAAGCTTCCAGAAGGTGAATTTCATTTTCATTGCTTCCTCCCATTTTTCGCTTGGGCCGCGGACTCGTGCGCTTCAGCGAGCGCGACTTCTGCGCGACGGTGCGTGATCCACCAGATGCCGCCCAAAACCATTCCGCCCAGGGGAACAAAGTCCGGAATGTGTTGCAGCACCTGGTAAGTAAGCATGGGAAGCGGATCTTTGGAGAGATTGGTGCGGTAGCCGAAATCTTCGAAGGGAACGCTCGAGAGCAGGAACACGGAAGTGCCGCCCACTTCGGTCAATCCGTAGATGTGATTGACATACTTGGTTGGATTATCGCGGATGCGTTGCTGCGCCTCGGCGATCAACTCGTCGCGCTCGCCGAACTTGGTTGCGCCCGTGGGGCAGATCTCCGCGCACGCGGTCTGCTTGCCCTGCGCGACCCGGTCGGGACACATCACGCATTTTTGTACTTTGGGAAACAACTTGCCCCATTCGTACTTCGGGACGCTGAAGGGGCAGGCGACCATGCAATAGCGGCAGCCCATGCACTTTGAGGCGTCGTAAGTCACCGGGCCGAGCGCAGTTTTCTGGAGCGCTCCTACCGGACAGACAGAGGCGCAGGAAGGTTCCTGGCAGTTCATGCACAACCGCCGCATGAACTTGTCGTTGCGGGTGAGTATCGCCGTGAGTTTGTGGTCGGATTGCCTCTCTTCGGCGGCGATGGTGTCGTTATAAGGAAGCTTATTTTGATCCGCGCAAGCCTGTTCACATTGCTTGCAGCCTATACATATCGTCGCATCGTATAAGAGTGCTTTGCTCATGAATTATTTTGTTTGCCGGCCCGGTCTGCACATGAGACCTGCGCAGAGAAAGCCAGACCTAACCCTTCAGCGGACAGATCTGCAAATGAGGAAGACCTATGATGACTTTTGTAACTAAACAGAACTGCGCAGTGGCGCACGAGCTGCCCACCTCCTCAGATCAGAGGCTGTCGCGAAATTCAGCAGCTTCAGACAGTTACAAGTCTCAACAATCGGAGACTGGCCGACCGTGATGGCGGTCACCGCTGGTGGTGAGCCTGATCAATAGGTTCACGGAATCGCTCTTCGCAGCGCCGGCGTTGCGTTTCGCCTCACTCGGGTGATGCGGAGTGCATCATTCCGGGGAAGCGCTACAAATAGTTGATTCGACGGCTCTTCTTCGAGGTTGGCTATTTACCGGACTCTGTGGTAGAGCCCCGTCGTTGTGATCTTCATCGCTGGAGCTGAGCAGTTCCTTCGCACGGGCGCGAAGCGATTCTGGGAGGGGTCGCGCTATCTCATTGACATTATTGGAGATTCACGCGAATCACCTCATCGCTCGAGAGTGCCAGCTGGTTTGGCGCGGCGATTGCCTTTAGGAAAGGTGACGAGTGGCCCGAAAGAAGAGGCGCTCGCAGCGAGGTGAGTTATGACAGTCATCATGGTTCTTCTTACTTTCGGACTTTTCCTGCTGATCGACTATGCCCGCAGCCAGAAACAAGCCGCAAAACAACCGGTGTTGCAAATGGCCAAACGCGAAGCGCCCGCGCGCGTGGTTCCAGCCCTGGTAGCTGGGTTCCAGGTTCCTGACAATCTGCGATATCACCCGGGACACACTTGGGCACTGAGCGAGAGTCCCGATCGGGTACGCGTGGGCCTCGACGATTTCGCTTCCAAACTGGTGGGGAAGATCGAGAGCATTACGCTGCCGCAGCGCGGCCGTTGGATTCGGCAAGGACAGAAAGCCTGGACGATCTTCCGCGATGGCAAATCCGTAGACATGATTTCCCCGATCGAGGGCGTAGTGAGCGACATTAACGAAGCAGTGGTCAAAGATCCAGAACTGGCTCGCAAGGATCCCTACGGCGAAGGCTGGCTGGTGGCAGTGCAGTCTCCTGATGCGAAGACCAACTTCCGCAACCTGCTGGGCGGCGCGATGGCGCGCTTCTGGACGGAAGAGTCCGCCTTGCGCCTGCAGAAAAGAATGCCGCTGGCGATGGGAGCTCTGGCACAGGATGGTGGCGTGGCGGTCGACGATCTCACCGTGAACATGCCGGATCAGGATTGGGCCGTGCTAACGAAGGAATTCTTCCTTTCGTAGCGCCGGGAACAGGCCTCGCTGCAACCTCCGCGGCCGTCCGAGGTTCCACCTCGGGCGGCCGCTTTCTTGACTGATGCTTTGGTCTAGGAAATGGCTATTCAGGAATTACTTCTTCGGGAGCGGGACGGGGGAACGAGACGAAGATCCACATCCCCAGCAGTACCGCACAAGTTAACATCAGGACGCGCAGATATTGCGCGGCCGGTAACGCTGCGTCTCCAAACAGAGTACGAAGAAGGCCGAAGGTGGCACTGCTGGCGCAGAAGGTAAAATAGATGCGCTCAGCCATACACCGCGAGATAATCACCAGCCATGACAGGATCGACGCAACCGTGAGATAGATAAGCAGCAGAACGATACTAACCGGAGCACCGGAGCCATGCAGCGAGGCGGCGGCTCGGGGAGATGCGAATCCGTGTAATGCAATCCCGAAGAATACGATCGAGTGCGCAAGCGCAATCAGTGCCCGTTTGCGGTTGGTAAGGATGGCGAAATCTCTCATGGCTTACACGAAATCTTCGCATTTGGCGCCTCTTTTTTCGGGTGACGAATCATACGCTTCTCTGTGATTTGAATCACAGCCCGCGCCAGGCATGGCTCTCCGCCGAATGCAGTGAGTCTTCTGGCATCCGCGTGATTCAAGGTGGTACCATCGCGTCCGGCAAATTTATGGCGAAACTGCGTTTCACTTTTCTTGCAACTGTGCTCGTCTCGCTCTGCGGGTTCGTTTCGAATGCCGCCAGCCAGTCCCTGGCTGATCCTGCGCATGCGGTCGTGCTGCACGCAGCCCGCCTGCTGGACGTAAAGAACGGGCGCGTCGTAAAACCGGGCGAAGTCCTGGTGCAAGGAGACCGCATCGTCGAGGTAGCGACTGCGGTGAAGCATCCCCCCGGAGCTGAAGTGATTGATCTGGGCGACCGCACCCTCATGCCCGGTCTGATCGACGCCCACATCCATCTTTTCCTGCATCCCGGCGCGGAGGATCTACAGACCATCCAGGAGTCCGTGCCCGAACGCACGATTACCGCCACGCTGGCGGCTCGTGACGATCTGATGGCCGGCTTCACTGCGGAACGTGACATGGGGACCGAAGGCGCGGGCTCGGCCGATACGGCAGTCCGTAACGCCATTGACGCAGGGCTGATTCCCGGTCCGCGACTGCGCATCAGCGGCAATGCAATCAACATTCTTGGCGGGCACGAAGATGCGATGGGCTACAACCCGGAGCAGCGCATCCTGCCGAATGCAGACTATGCCAATAACGCCGCCGAACTCGTCGCCGTAATGCGGCGGCAGTTCAAAGAGGGTGCGGACTTCATCAAAATTTATGAAACGGGTGCGGACTCCGTGCGGGACGGCAAGTTCCACACCTTTTACCAGTACACCGAAGCCGAGCTTGAGGCCGCCGTGCACGAAGCGGCACGGCTGAACCGAAGAGTCGCAGTGCATGCAACGGGGGAACCGGGAACTCTTTATGCCGCGCAAGCGGGAGTAGCTTCGATTGACCACGCCAACCAGCTTGGCGACGAGACCATGCGCTTGATGCGGGAGAAACAAATCTTTGCAGTGCCGACCTTCACGATCTTCGAATATTTTGCTGATCATGCGGCCACGCCGGCGCAGGCAGCCCGCGAACGGCAGATGCTCGATCTAAAGGTACAGGACTTCAAGAAGCAGGTAGCCGCTGGCGTACCCATGGCAGTGGGGTCGGACGTGGGTCCTTTTCCCCACGGAACACAGGCCCAGGAACTGGTGCAGATGGTGAAACATGGCATGTCGCCGCTGGCGGTGCTGCAGGCCGACCTGCTGAACGGCGCCAAACTGCTTGGTTGGGAGGGCCAGATTGGAGCGCTCGAGTCTGGCTATCTGGCCGACATCGTCGCAGTGTCGGGCGATCCGCTGCAGGACATCAGCGCTGTGCAGAACGTGACATTTGTGATGAAAGGCGGAGTGGTTTACAAGAAGTGAATGCACGCAACAGGGACAGCGCGGGCGCCACTTTGAACTTCTGCAATCGACGCTTAAGCCGCGCCGGAGCCACTGACAGGCCTGCCCCGCATGCAGAAAACTGTAGTAAAACTATAGAGGCTGGAGAGGTGGCCGAGTGGTTGATGGCTCCGGTCTTGAAAACCGGCATACCCGAAAGGGTATC
>Ga0209415_10017232_pt1 | contig 11517 bp, 7 predicted proteins | sample PeaSoiSIISIP2007_FD_187696 | JGI IMG/M metagenome (GOLD analysis project Ga0209415, IMG submission 187696) | Peat soil microbial communities from Weissenstadt, Germany - SII-SIP-2007 (SPAdes) (version 2) | ecosystem: Environmental > Terrestrial > Soil > Wetlands > Peat | place: Germany... | reverse complement strand
CACGGCCAGCGCGATTACCGGCTCGACGTGAGCGAAGGCTTCCAGCTTTTCACCACGCTGCAGATGGAAGGCGTGCCGTCGAAGATGCTGTATTTCCCAGACGAGGGCCACTGGGTGCAGAAGCCGCAGAATTCGCGGCTGTGGTACCAGACGGTGAATGATTGGGTGGACCGGTGGACGAAATAACGATCGCAGTTTGCCCACAGGAAGGGCACGGCTTTCAGCCGTGCCGCTGCGAAGCAAAGGAGCCGCGGCTTTAGCAGCTGAGGTGTGTTTTGTTGGCTGGATTGCCCCTTCGGCTGAAGCCGCACCCCAGAAATGGAGCGGCGGACGCCCCCGTCCGCCGGGCTGTCTGCAGCTCTACCCCGGACGGGGGCGTCCGGGGCTCCACAGCCGCTTTTAGGCACGATTGAGAGTCGTGCTCTTCCCGATTTCGCTCGAGGATGAAGCCGATGAAAAAACCAAAATCGCCGGCGCGCACGAAGAAGGCTGCAGCATTACCTTCCCAGGCCGATGCCCAGAAGCAACTCGACTTCTTCTTGGCAAAATACACGCCTGAGGTTGAGACCTTCGCGCGCCGGGCGCTGGCCAAGATGCGCAAGCTCGTCCCGGGCGCGATCGAGATGGTCTACGACAATTACAACTGGCTGGTGATCGGCTTCAGCCCCAGCGAGCGGCCCTCGGAGGCGATTTTCTCTCTCGTGCTGCCTCCGGGCGCCGTGACCTTGTGTTTTCTGCAGGGAGCAGGGCTGCCCGATCCGGCCGGACGTTTGCGGGGGAGTGGCAACGTGGTGCGGAATATCCGGCTGTTCACCAGCGGGGAACCGGACGCCAAGCTGCTCGACGATCCTGAAGTGCTCGCGTTGATCAACGTGGCGCTCAACCGCGCCAAGGTGCCGATCCCGGCAGGGGCGCGCCGCAAGCTGATCATCCGGGCAGTGTCGGCGAAACAACGTCCGCGCCGGCCGGCACGGTAGAACGCGCTGCAGAGGTAGCGGGGTCATCGGGGCCCGGGCTAGTGTGCGCGCCCGGAAATTGAGCGGACCGGGCGCCCAATGGGCTGCGGTTTTGCCATGACTGCGCTTCCGCTGGCCGGGCCGGGCAGGAGCTCCAGCGGATCATCGAGCGCGGCGCTGGTTCCAGCAGTGACGGCAACATCTACCTCCAACTGGCCGCTGAAGCCCGCGCTCGTGGGTGTAACCCTGGCAAGTCCGCTCACGTCGCTGGCAAAGCTGGGCCGGCTCACGTTCAAAATCACGGGCATGGCGGGATTGCCGGGGTTGGTCTCGCCGCCGCCAGACGAAGACATTCCTCCAGGCCGCAGCACCGTGATCTGAAACATCACGACCGCTCCCAGAACGGGATGCGGCGGCGAAGCGGAATCCGTGACCCGCACCAGAACCGGCTGAAAGGCCTGGCCCGCCGATACCTGTCCGGCTCCCGCCACCGGCTGCAACTGCAACTGCGACAGGGGCACGGGACTGACGTAGAAGTTCTGGCAGGGAGCGTTGGTGGGAGCGACACAGGCGCTGACCTGCACCGGTCCGGCAAGCTGCGTGAGCAATAGCGTGACGCTGGCATTTCCGTTGGCGTCGGTTTGCGTGCTGGGCGAGCCGAGCGTGCCCGATCCGGTGGAGACGGTGTAGTTGACCGCAACATTCTTCTGCGGAGTGCCGTTGCTGAGCACTCGTACGGCGAGAGGGGTGGTGACCGTCGCTCCCTGCGCGACCCACATGTAAGGAGTGAGCGCGCCGATGTCAGAGCTGGACTCAGTCGCGTTGAGTGTCGCGCTGACCGATTTGCTGGGGCTGTAGACGCCCGGTGCGAGCGTCGCGGTGATGGTGGATGTGCCGGCGGTCGTCGGGGTCAGCCAGTTAATCGAGTTTCCGCTCTGGTCGGTCAAGGCCGTGCACGACGAGGTCGCATTGCACAACGAGAGTTGCAGCTTATTGTTCGCAGTCCAGCCGATGGTCGCGCCCGCTACGGGAGTCACTCCGTCGGCGGCCAGCACTCGCACCGCGACCGGATGAGGAGCCTGCGCTCCCACCGGAGTCGAGGGATTCAGCGCGCTCAACAGTACGATGGTGTCGGTGGCCGCGGCTCCGACCGTCAGCGCGTCACTCATTGCCGTGGAGCTCTCGGTAGACGGATCGGTGATCGTGATCGTCTGCGGACCGTCGGTGGCGGCGGGTGCGGCGAGGATCATTCGTCCGGCACTGACGGCGAGCGGGGTTGCGAGGGCGCTACCGATGTTGGCAGTGAATCCCGGAGCGAAACCCGTTCCTTCGACCGTGACCGCACCGCCGGCGGCGGAAATCCGCGACGGCGAAACCGAGTCGGCATAGAGCACGTGGGCCTGATAGTGGTAGTCGGGGCGGCCGTCGCCGCGCAGGTCGGCAATGCCGATCAGGAAATTTGTTGGTGTCCCGATTTGCGCGTCCAAACGGGTCAAGCCGAAGATGCTGGTGTTGAATGGAGACAGCGTGAAGGCCGGCGAGGCGGTGCCTTCCGGGTCGGAAGCCGCCCAAATCCCGACGACCGGCTGCGCTTTCGATTCGCTGGTGTGGCCGGCTTCATCAAGCGCTCTGACCGCAACCGAGAGGGTGCGATTGGACTGCGCCGGAAGCAGCATGAATACGGTGTCGCCATAGTCGGCGAGCGATGCCGACCAGTCTCCGGAAGCGGGGATGGGGGCCGGCGCCGTCCAGGTATGAGATGGCGACCACGGGGGCAGCGGCTGCGCGCTAGCTGACATCAGGATGTCCTGCGCGATGTCATGCCCGGCGCTGACGGTCACGGTGATCGGCGCCGCGGCGCCGCTGGGCGTGACCAGATATGGCGCGTAGGGACCGACCCTGGTAGACCAGTCCGGGTCGAGCGCCTCCACGGTCAGCTGATATTGCGCGCTGCCTCCGTTCGGAAGCGGCAGTCCCGCTAAATCAAACGATCCTTCGAGGGTGGTGTTGCTCGATCCCCATTGGCTAAAGGGATTTCCCAGATCGTCGTAAAAGCCGGTGACGGGATTGCCGGCATTGCCGGTGAACAGGTATCCGGAGACCGAAGAAGCGGCGTACTGGCGCGAAGACAGGCCGGTCGAGGCATCGACCCAGCGCGCGACAACATTCACGCCCTGCATGGGCTGCGTCGGGTTGCCGGAAGCGTCGGTGAACCAGACCGAGCCATGAATGCGCGCGGTCGTGGAAGGCAGAACCTGTCTGCCCGAAAACGTACTCTGGTTCTGCACGGTGACGGGATACAGGCGTGAGATAGCGGCGACGTCGTCGGGTGCCAGCTGATAGGGGTGCGGGTAGCAGTTCGTGATCGGAACGCAGCTGACCGGATCGGAATCGTGCATCACGGGGAATCCGGCATAGTCGGCGGACGAGGGCGGTGGATTGCCGGTTACCACATTCGAATTGAGCTGCGACCAGCCCAGACCAAAGACTGTACCCATCACGCGCACGAGGCGGTATTCAACCTCAATTACCTGCGATGACTCGAGGGCACACTGGCCGTTGATGACGATGAGGGCGTGCTGGTAGCTGGCCAGCGCGTTGTAGTTGTCGTTCCCCCCATAGGCTGCGTTGTAGAAGCACTGGCTGGCATCGCCCGCGCCGCTGCCGAGCAGCGCGTCGGTGACCGAGCCGTCATAGTCGTAAACCATACCTACGGGCGTGCTGGTTGCCGATGGCTGAATGTCGGCAGGTACGGAGATGGTTCCGTTGGAGTTGCGTATGACGTTGGTGCCGTTCACGTCTTCGGCGAGCTGGCCGCCGCTGGTGGCGGAAAGAGCGGCGGTCGGGACCAAGGTCCACTGGCTGAAGGCATCCGCGACCAGGGCGTTGGCCGCGGAATTGGGCAGGATCGGGCTGAGGTCACCCTGATCGGTGTAATAGGTGATCTGCCCGAGGGGCCAGGTGAGAGGCTGGCCCGCCATGTTCGTTTCGAAATAGCTCGTTCCGGCGACATACTTTGGACCACCGGCGCGGGCCGGCATCGCGAACAAGAGGACGACCCCCACCGCCCGGGCCAGCCGGAGGAGGAACGAGCGAACGGTAAATTCCATGTCAGTTGTCACGGGCACCTCGGCGATTTGCGCTCACTCCTCCTCGTGGGCCTGACGCACCGCCCGGGCGAAGTCGTTGAGACTTACCCGCGACTTTCCGCCCAGAACGGGATCCCTCCGAAAGGCTGAGATCTGTGGGGCCGTAAGCACGACGCGTCCCCACCGATCGAACCCGAGACGGCCCAACGGGCCGCCTACACAGCTGGTTAGCCCGAGATTGCTCGTGGGATAGAGAAACAGGAGCACGCTCTCCCCGACGCGATAGCGCTGGCCACTCGACCAGACGCCCATCCATTGCAGGATGGTCAGGTTATCGCCGGGTGTGGCGCCGCGGATGGCCTGCTCCACATGAAAAGTGATGCTCACGGTTTCGACCGCGTGCGCGGAGGTGGCTGGCCGATGGCTGATCGCCGTAACTCGGCCGGAGAAGATCACTCCTGCGGCCTTCACCATTTGTGGCAGAGCGAAGGGGTCCGGAGGGACTGCCGGACTGTGGGGTGGGCGGAGAGGACGGGAAGCCTCGCCAGCGAGAGCTTCGGACGGCATTTCGGGCCGGGCGCGGCCGGTCTGACTGCACAACAGAGCAGGCAAGACGAGAAGTGTTGATGCGAGCAGACAACTGCAACTCCCGCGCATGGGAAGGCCTCGGGTGAAATGTCCGCTCGGAGGGAACGCCAAAAACGTGTGAACGCCGGGACGCCGGGAAACCAGAAATGCTAGCGCGGGCGTGATCTCCAAAGCTGTGATATCTGTCACGTCAGGTTGTGGAAAACGGGAAAAAGAGGTGAGCCAACTTGCCAAGGACCATGAATTGCACGATGGTAAGGGAAAGTCCCACTTCTCGTGCAAAAAAGGCAGGCGAGGATTGGGGACCTCCGTGGTCCCGCCGATGGAATATAATGGCGCGCACCGATGGGGCTTACCGCTGGAACGAAACTTGGGCCGTACGAGATTCAGTCGCCGCTCGGAGCGGGTGGCATGGGCGAGGTGTATCGCGCGCGCGACACGCGGCTCAATCGCGATGTCGCGATCAAGATTCTGCCCGCCTCATTTTCCACCGATCCTGATCGCCTGCAGCGCTTTGCGCAGGAATCACGGGCCGCGGCGGCGCTCAACCATCCCAATATTCTCTCGATTTACGACATCGGCGAAGATCGAGGCGCTCCCTACGTGGTTTCCGAATTGCTGGAAGGCGAGACGCTTCGTGACCGCCTGCGCAACGGGCCTCTGTCTTCCACGCGCAAAGCGATTGACTACGCCCAGCAGATTGCGCGCGGCCTGGCCGCCGCGCATGAAAAGGGCATTGTTCACCGCGACCTGAAGCCGGAGAATCTTTTCATCACCAACGACGGCCGGGCCAAGATTCTGGATTTCGGGCTGGCCAAGTTCACGCGCCCGGAAGCCGACGTCTCCAACGACGCACCGACCATGCAGGTGGCCACCGAGGCGGGAACCGTTCTGGGCACGGCCGGCTATATGTCTCCGGAGCAGGTCCGGGGCAAGGCGGCAGACTCACGGTCTGACATTTTCTCCTTCGGCGCGATCCTGTACGAGATGCTCTCGGGCAAGCGCGCCTTCCACGGCGATTCGGCAGCCGACACGATGAGCGCAATTCTCAAAGAGGATCCTCCTGACCTGAGCGAGACCAACCGCAATATCTCGCCGGCCCTGGAGCGGATCGTGCGGCATTGCCTGGAGAAGAGTCCGGCGGAGAGGTTTCAGTCGGCGCGTGATGTGGCTTTCAATCTCGAAGCGCTCTCGAATGTCTCGACCACCAGCCGCGGCGGCATGCGCGCCTTGCCGGATGAGAAGACCTCGCGGCAGTGGCTGCTGCCCCTGGCGGGCGCTGTGTTGCTGCTGGCGTCCTGGGCAGGAGTTTATCGCTACGCCAGGCGCGGAGTGGCCGCGTCCAATCCAACCTTCCACGAAATCACGTTCCGCAACGGCACAATTTGGGATGCACGCTTTGCCCCGGACGGCCAGACCATCATTTACGGCGCTGCCTGGGACGGGAGGCCGTTCGAACTCTTCTCCACTCGCTTCGACAGCACCGACTCCAGATCGATCGGCATGCCGACGGCACAGATTCTCTCTATTTCTTCCAGTGGAGAAATGGCCATTGGCCTGCACCCAGTTAATTCCGGTCCTTTCGCCCAGGCGGGAACTTTGGCGCGCGTACCGCTCGCAGGAGGCGCTCCGCGCGAAGTGCTCGAAAATGTCACGTGGGCCGATTGGGCGCCCGGCGGTCAAGGCCTGGCGGTGATTCAGTCGCGTCCCGCTGGCAGCCACCTGGAGTTTCCGGTTGGCACCGTAATCTATGAGCCGCAAAGCTGGGTCAGCCATGTGCGGTTCTCTCCCAGCGGTGAGTTTTTGGCCATTGCCGATCATGTCGAGAGCGGCGACGATGGCCGGGTTGTCATTGTGGACCGCCAGGGAAACCGCAAGGCCAGTTCTTCGTACTACTCGAGCGTGCAAGGTCTGGCCTGGGCTCCCGGAGGAAAGGAAGTATGGTTTTCCGCCGTGCCCGGCGGGGCGGCGCGCTCCGTCTATGCGCTTGATTTCTCGGGTAAGGAGCGCCTGATTTATCGCGCGCCGGGCGGGCTGACGATCCACGACATCAGCCGCACCGGTCTGGTTTTATTGACTGCCGATAAAACTCGTCTTAGCCTCTCCGCTCTTGCTCCCGGCGAAAATCGCGAACGAAGTCTTTCCTGGTTTGACTGGTCGTTGCTGACGGACATGTCGGCCGATGGCAAAACCATCATATTCTCGGAGACGGGCGAAGCGGTGGGGGCCAACTACAGCGTCTTTCTCCGGAAGACGGACGGTTCGCCCGCCGTGCGCCTCGGCGATGGCGGCTTTGGCTTCCTTTCGCCCGACGGCCAGTGGGTCGTGGCTCGCGTCGGTTCGCCGGCCAAGTTGGTGCTTCTTCCGACGGGGGCTGGTGAACCGCGGCAACTCACGGACAACAAAACCGACCATTACGGCGTGGCCTGGGTGCCAGATGGTAAATCGATCGTGTATTCCACGGCAGAGCCAGGTCAACAGCCTCGCACTTACGTGCTGGACATTGAGGGCGGCGCGCCGCGCGCCATTACTCCCCAGGATACTGCCGGAAGCGTGGTGACGCCCGACAGCAAATTCCTGCTGGCCACAGACAACAAGTGGCAGCGCTGGCTCTACCCGATGGCCGGCGGAGAACCGCAGAAGTTCAGCGTGACTCCGAATCCCCACGAACGCGTGCTGGGTTTCGCCGACGGCGGCAAGAGCCTGCTTCTGCGCTCGGCCAACGTTCCGGTGGAAATCACGCGGGTGGACGTCGCTACCGGCCGGCGCGAGCTCTGGAAGGAATTTGCCCCGGCGGATCCAGCGGGCGTGCAGAGCCTGCCGAGCATCAGGATCAGCGCGGATGGAAAGTCATACGCTTACTCCGCTGGCCGCCTCCTTTCCGATTTGTATGTGGTGGATGGGCTGAAGTAGGCAGCGTTGCGGCATGCTTTCATTGACGGGAGAAGGGAAAGGAGGCCTCTCAGAGCGCCCCCCTCTCCTCGGGGGTTTATCGTACACCCCGGAGAATGGGCGAGGCTTGCCCTGATTTGAACAGTTCACTTTCGGGCTGCCCGCGTGGTGCTCCAAGAAGGCGAGAATCCAAAGTGGCTCCCTGCTTGAGCGTCTGCCCTGCCATTTTCTCAGGGCTAGTTCCGCTCCGTCACAGTGATCGTCTCTGCCCTAGCGTCACATGTCTGCTTCTGGCCGAAAAAGTCATCGTGACATAGGATCTCAATTCTCCAACTTTGGGCAACTAGAAGGTGTCCAGTTTGCCTCGCGAAACATTGCTATTACACTCATCGCCCCGGCGTCTTATTCCGATTAAGTCTCGCCAGGGATTCCCACCCCGAATTCACATCGCAAATTGCGGGTGTTTACGATGAGCCAGTCTTCGGTTCCTCCTTCTTGTCCGCCTCCTCCACGACCTTTGGCGGTGCCGCCGCCGAAACTGGAATGGCGACGGTTACCGTGATGGTGGGTGTTTCCCACTCGCCCCGTCTGAGGTCCCGGACCGGACAGCAGACAGGGTTCTCCCGCAGGAGCGTATCCCTCCCGATGGGAACGTTCGGGATAGCAGACACAATGTCCTCTTCGTGAACGATAATCTTCTTATTTGTCCACCGGGCGTTCAGTTCCGGGGTGGCGTCGTCCATGTCGAGAACCCAGATCTGCCGCGCGCCGCGCCCATATAGCACGGCGGTGTTCAGGACGACTCCCCTGCAGCGCATCGGACCTCCGCCGAACGTCAACTTGAATTCGACTAGATCGCCGCGTTTATACCAGAGCTCTTCTTCGTTGATCATTGGTGTCACCAGTGAATGCCGTATTCGATGTTATCCAGCAGGCTCAAACCCATCTCCCGGACTCGTTCGAGGAATCGTTTTGCTTCCGCGCTTCCGATGTGGATGCGTTCGCCCAAGGCAAAGGAAATGTCCCCGCTCAGATCTAGATATTCCTGATCGACGATGGCGCGATTGTGAATCAAGAGATGACGTCGCTGAACCATCTTCTTAATGAACGCTACTTCGTCAGGCGGAATCGTTCTCTTGGGGATGCTCGCGTTCCCCGGCCACTCCAAGAGTCCAACATCGAACCAATCCATGAGGGACTTGTCGGCAGTCAGTGGTTTCTGGAAGCTGAGGTCTTCAAGCTGCTTCCTCCGCCGCGTCGTCATTGGAAGCAGTAATAGTTGCAGACGGACGTGCTTGGCAAATGGTTCGAGAGCGGAAACACTCTTAACGGTCAAGTCCTCCCACACTTCTCCGCGTGCCTTGCGGTCGGCGACGTTCTGCTTGGTTTCCTGCCAGCGAGCGTGCATACGGTCGATTTCGTCGTTGAACAACTTTCGGGCGTTCGTTCGTCCGCATTGCGGACAGAACCCGTAATCGCCCAAGATATCGGTTTCGGTTCCGCACCTGTCCGTATCGCACTTGAAGTGGAACTGCTGCTTCACTTCCGAATAGTGCCACGCTGAATTCATGTCCGAAACGTGCTCCTCGCCGATGGAAACGGTCTTTTTCTCCCGGTATGCGCGAGCGAACGTGTCGTAACAAGCCGTCAGGTAACCCCGCTGATCTTTTGAAACGAAAGCGACACTGGGGGCGACTTCAGCACAGTACGGACAGTGCGTTATATCCGGCACGACGTGGTTCGTGCGGAAGTACTTTTCGCAGCGAGGGCAGTTACGGCCCCACAAGCTCCGCTGATCCGATTGGATGCAGGCCGGAACCGAAGGCTGAGGTTGAACGGCAACGTGTCCGATACCGCCCGCTGGAACGGCGCAGAGTATCTGGCGACCATCCATACTGAGGGCGACAAAATACAATGCTCGCATGAAACCGGACACTTCGAAGGCGATGCCTTTGTTGGCATCGAAGTGATACGTTATCTTCCCCCCGCCGGCGGGAATCGTTTCTTTGAACTCGGTCATTCGGGACTTCTTTGCCAAATTCTATCAGGCGGATTACGTCCGCACCGTAGCTGTGCCTCCGGGGTGTCGGAGAAACCGGGAGATTGGTACTGCCGGAAGATTCGGAAATAAAACGACTAGAAAATGAATTCGAAAAGGCGAGGTTGCGGGGCTATCCGCACCCGGTTTTTACGGTAGAAAAGGTCATTCCTGAGGGGCCTGCGACTAGCCCGCAAGTATCTCTCAAGAATAAAGTTAGGATAATTCTAACCAATCATCTTGATAGAGATGTCAACGTTTGGACTCCGCTTTGGGAATCGCCCGATGTGCGTGCCGAGGGTTCTCCCCCAGGTCCGACAATCCAATTAGCAAAAAAGGGGTGGGAATTTGATGAATGGGAAGAGGAAAAAACATGTGTCACTGTGCCCATCGGTCGTAGTTTCCGTTCGTATATTGCGCTGCTGCCAACAGTTGGGGAAAGTATATATCGTCGCCTAGAAACCAAGATTCCTCTTGGCACTTTTGTTTTTCCAGTAAAAATTGACGGGAAACTGTATGAGATTCGCAAGAGCATCCAATGCGGGCCATGAGTTCTTGAGTTTCCGAATGTCGCCAGCATTCCGCACTTCAACTCTTCACGCTTTTGTTCTTCAGTCATCTAAATCCCTTTCCTGCCGCTTTCCGACTCCATAGATGCTCTGGGGTGGCCTCAGTGGGTCGGGGCCGTATATATCGGACACGATTTTAAGATGTTCCGGCGTTGCCGAATCACGAATGTCTTTGAGGTACCGCAGAAATTCGTTGCCAGTGTTCTGGGAAAACAGCGCACACTGATACGGCAACTTGTAATCGCGTGGGATGTCTTGCCACAGTGCTCTGCATTCGTTGTCAACGAACATCGCATCGCAGTATGGTAGCAACGTCGAAAGCATGGTCACGTCATTGCTGGTCCCCGAATTCGGTGGTCGTTTCTGACCAGCCGCCGCTTTCTGCGATAGGGACGCGAACAGCGACGCCCCAATCACGTTGAACGGTGCATCGTTCATTATGCCGGTGCGAAGAAACTCTGCCATAACCTTGGGCGATTCCCCTTTACCGAAAGCATCTTCAAACGCGTACTGCAACTGCATCAACACTATTTTCTGTTGCGAAGGTAGAACGTCATTCAGGGATGGCATTTCGCCACGCATCAAAGTGTCATTGATTGTTTTCTGTTGTGCCCAGTACCCCTGAACCAGTGTTTGTGTGTAAGCGCCCTTTTCAGCTTCAAACACTTCTTTGTAGCTTTTCTTCTCTCGCTGCCAAATCTCGAAGACTTCTTGCAGACCTTTGTGAACTTCGTTACGTGTCGTGCGAAGGTCGTCAACGAATCCGTCCAAAACACCATCGACAGTGATGTAAATTCTGTCCCCCCATTCGTGAAGCTTGCCGTGTGTAACCCGCTCTGCGTCGAAGTCGAAGGTTGCAGGTACCTTCTTCAGCCAACACTCAGTCAATCGAGCTATCTGCCGGCGTTTAATGTCGTCCGGTGCGTAAAAACTCAGACCGCCCGAAAAGTGTTCGTAGGTTCGTTTCATTTGGCGGCCAGCGCACGGAACTCGGTTCAAGAAGCATGACGCGGGCTATGCGAAACTCCATTCCCCACCCACTCGCACAACCACGCCCCCAACTCAAAATCCACCCATCTCCACTCCGCGCCCCCGCGCCCCGCGTCCGGCAAACACAAAAGCGCTGATCCCCGAGATGAATGAGTTTCGATGAGATGATCTGAGGCCGAGTGGGGATGATCTGAGCTAAGTCCCAGTCCAACACGATCACGGTTGGGGGGCGCTCTGAGACCCCTACTTTCCCTTCTCCCATGCTTTCATTGACTTTGTTTCCCCTGCACCCTAAGATGGCTCGCCGGACGTTGAGCATTCAGTCAACTCCACTGCAAACCACATGATCGGCCAGACCATCTCGCACTACCGCATCGTTGAAAAATTGGGTAGTG
>Ga0209415_10017231_pt1 | contig 11517 bp, 10 predicted proteins | sample PeaSoiSIISIP2007_FD_187696 | JGI IMG/M metagenome (GOLD analysis project Ga0209415, IMG submission 187696) | Peat soil microbial communities from Weissenstadt, Germany - SII-SIP-2007 (SPAdes) (version 2) | ecosystem: Environmental > Terrestrial > Soil > Wetlands > Peat | place: Germany... | reverse complement strand
ACTTCGGATACACGCGGAAATCGTCGAAGTAGGTGACGGAATCGGCAACTGTCCACAGGCCGACTTTGCCGGGAGCGGTAAATGTGTTGTCGTCGGCCTGCAGGATGCGGCGATGGTTGACGTAGACCTGGAAGCGGGAGCCGCGCACGGAGACTTTGAGAATGTTCCAGGTATTGGGTTCGATGTCATGGGGCACGGCGGTGGCGATCTGCTGTCGCTCGCCGTCCCGAACCTTATAAATGGCCACGTTCTTGGATATGGCGTTGGTGCGTGCCAGGTAATAGTTGTTGGGATCGCGATAGCGCCAGACCACGCCGCCGGCCTGGTCCTGCACGCCGGAAACGGGTTTGATGCGCACGCTCACATCGCAGTCGCGGAGGCTGACGCCATCGAAAATGGCCAGCGGGTAGCGGTCGTTGTGATGGTCGGCGGAAACCTGGGCCAGCACATAAGGAGGGCTGGGCGCAGAGCTATCCTGGCGGACCTCCCAGCGCGGTTCGGCGCCGGCGTGGGTCATGGCCACGGTCCAGCCCGCGGGGGCGTGCCCCAATGCTGCTTGATCGAATGTGATCACCCTGCCCGAAGACGCGAGCAGGCCGAAGGAGATCCAGAAGCCCAGAGCCTTGGTCATCCAGCCTCACTCATTGCGAGTCGGCACGGCTGCTATCACCCTTGTCACCCTGATTCCATTATCTCATCACTTGGGCAGACAACCTCGGCGTCAGGATGCGCGACATAGAAATGGCCGCTGGTAGGGCACGCTTTTAGCTTGCCCACGCAACCGGCGGACTGCGCGGCTTTCACTTTCCTGTCGCGCAGGGAGAACCCGCGTCTTATGGAGCGGGGATCGCGTCTTCCGACGTGAAAGGAGAGGCCGGCAATCCGTCGGAGTTAAAGAGATTGACCACGGGCGCGTTTGCCCAGCCGTACCGGACGTACTTCGGCGCCGCCACCTGCGCATTGCTGACCACGACAGTGTGGCCGTCAATGCGCGCGGTCGCGGTCACGAAGTGACAGTCGTCTCCTGCGATCTCAAACCCTTGGAGGGCGCCCCCCTTTGCAGCCAGTCCGTTAGCCGCGTGATCGAACCAGACGCGCACGCCATCATTCTCGGGCGTTGCCTGACGAAACAGCGGGCCGGAATACTCGACGTTCTCGCCGTAGGCCAGGGCCCGCGCGGCCAAGGCCAGGCGCGCACCGACTGTCTGTTTGTCGGCTGGATGGACATTGTCCGGATCGCCGATATCGACCGTCACCACCATCGCCGTTTTCGCCACCGCGAGGCTGCGGCGTTGTGCTTCGCGGATGATGGCCCATTCTTCAGTCGCGTCCGATGTGAAGCTGGAGATCTGCACGAAGAGAAACGGAAAGTCTCCTTCATGCCACTGCGCGCGCCAGTCGGCGATGAGGGCCGGAAAGACTTTCGCATACATAGGTGCGAACGTGAGCCGGCTGTTGGACTCGCCCTGATACCAGATGGCGCCCTTAATGGTGTAAGCCGTTTCGGGAGCCACCATCCCGTTGAACAACGCGGCCGGAGCCCAGGACTCAGGCTCCGGGTGCCACGGGTGATTCGGCGGTTTCTGGCCCGCCTGCCGGGCGGCCACATCTTCGCGCTTTTCCTTCGCCAGGATCGCCGCGATTTCGCCCTGTGTCTGCATCATGTGGGCGCGCGTGGCGAACACCGGCATCAGAGCCGCGTCGGCGGCGATGGCCTGCAGGCTCATCCACGCTTCGGCCACGGTGCCGCCCCAGGTGGCATCGATAAGTCCGATAGGAACGTGCTCGCGGTTGACGAGCTCGCGTCCAAACAAATAGGCCACCGCCGAAAACTTGGAGGCCGTTTCGGGAGCGCAGACCGTCCAGGATGTGTCGCTGTTCCAGAGGGGGAAGTCCGCGGCCTTGTGGGGGATATGGAGCAGGCGAATTTGCGGCTGGCTGGCGTGGGCCACTTCCTCGGCGGAGTTTTTCAGCGGGGCGCCTGGCCAGCCGCTCAAAGGCATTTCCATGTTGGACTGGCCCGATGCGAACCAGACGTCGCCGATCAAAACATCGTCGAGAACAATCTGATTGCTGCTGGTCACGGTGAGCTGATACGGGCCGCCGGCAGGCTGTGGAGGCAGGAAAATACTCCAATTTCCCAGACCGTCGCCGGCGGCAGCGCCGCTGGTTCCATGCAATTCGACCGAGACTTTCTCGCCGGGATCCGACCAACCCCAGATGTGAATCGGCCGGTCGCGCTGTAACACCATATGGCTGCTAAGAATCCCAGGCAGCCTGGCTTCGCATGTTGCAGTGCGTGGGTAGCAGGTCAGGAGCAGAGCGAGGGGGAGGACGCGAAGGACAGTGTTGGTCGGCATAAGGATATTTTGATCCAGAGAGCCCCCTCGGGCAAGTTAAAGCGTGCCCTGCCAATATCGTGGCCTTCGGTAGGGCGCGCTATAGCTGGTCCGGAACCCTGAGTAGTCGCAAATCGCGGTCGCGGCTTGACAGGCGGCAGCCGGGCCGCGTAGTGTATGCGAATATGCGATCGACTCTGGCAGTTCTCGTTTCTTGCGCCATGGCGCCGTGGACGGCGTTCGCGGCCGACACTTTAGCGGCTCACAGCGAGGTGATTCGTCTGGTGGAGGCGCATGCCGCCGCGTACCAGGATGTCTCGCGCAAGGTGTGGGAATTCGCGGAGATGGGATACCAGGAAAAGAAGAGCTCCGCTCTGCTGCAGGAGACGCTCGCGGCGGCGGGCTTCGACGTGAAGGCCGGAGTGGCGGAGATACCCACGGCGTTCGTCGCCAGTTGGGGGCAGGGCAAGCCGGTGATCGGAATTCTGGGCGAGTTCGACTCTCTGCCCGGGCTCTCGCAGGAGGCCGTGCCGGAGCGTAAGCCGGTGGTCGCCGGAGCGCCCGGTCACGGCTGCGGGCACAACCTGCTCGGCGCCGGCGGCGCGCTGGCTGCGGTCTCCATCAAGGAGTATCTCGCGGCGCATCACCTGCCCGGCACGGTCCGATATTACGGCACTCCGGCGGAGGAGGGCGGTTCGGGCAAAGTGTACATGGTTCGTGCCGGCTTGTTCAGCGATGTAGATGCAGTTCTGCACTGGCATCCGGGCGATTCGAACACGGTGACTACGGGCGCCGGCATGCTTGCCGTGATCACGGCGAAGTTCGAATTCCACGGCCTGGCATCGCATGCGGCGGCGGCGCCGGAAAAGGGGCGTTCGGCGCTGGACGGTTTGATGATCATGTCCACCGCGGTGGAGTACCTGCGCGAGCACGTGCCCAGCGCTACGCGCATCCACTACATCGTGACCAAGGGAGGCGCCGCCCCCAACATCGTTCCCGATGACGCCGAGTTGTTCTTATACGCGCGGCATCCCTCCATGACCGTGCTGAGCGGCATCTGGGAGCGTATTTTGAAATGCGCCAACGGCGCGGCGATGGCCACGGAGACAACGGTGGAAGTCCGGATTGTCAGCAGCGACTCCAACATCGTCAACAACGCGCCGCTGAGCGAACGCGTCTACCGCAATTTCACCGAGATCGGCGGCTTGACGTACACGCCGGCCGAGCAGGCCTTCGCCGAGAAGCTATTCCCGTTGTTGCCCGCCGGGACGACGGCCAGGCTGGGCACCGAGCGCACCGTGCAGCCGCTCAATCGCGAACGCGGCGAAGGCGGCGGCGCATCCACCGACGTGGGCGACGTGAGCTGGACGGTGCCGACCATCGGCATCACCGCCGCCACCTGGGTGCCGGGAACGCCGGCGCACAGTTGGTACGCCACCGCCGCCAGCGGCATGGCCATCGGACAGGACGGGATGGTGCTGGCCGCCAAGGTGCTGGCCGTGACCGCGGAAGACTTGTTCACCGAGCCGGCATTGCTGGCCGCCGCGAAGGCGGACTTCGCCCAGCGAATGGCGGGGGTGAAGTACGAGTCCAAGATACCGGCAAATCAGAAGCCGCCGCTGGATTACCGGAACTAGGTAGGACAGACCATCGCCTTTCGTGGTCTGCCCTCGCGCGGCACGATGACAGACGACGAAAACCGATCGTCTGTCCACGTCTGTCCTACCTTAATGATGCTCGCAGGCCGGGGGCCTGCGCCACTTTGCGGCCCCTACGAGTGCGGCATCGCCGGCGATTCGCTGCGCGGCACCGCGCGCAGTTGCGCGTCTTCCAGGCGCTTGGCCTCCTGCCACGTGTAGATCATGCGGTGCACCACGGTGAGATTGGAGAGCACGGCGATCACCCACAGCACGGCGGCCATGCGATTGAATAGGGCGCCGATGATAATTAACACCACGCGCTCCGGCCGCTCCAGGAAACCGACTTTGCACTTGGGAATGGCGTTTTCGGCGCGAGCCCGGGTGTAACTGACCATCACCGACCCGGTCATCACCACGGCCGTGAGAACGATATAAAAAAAGCGGTTGATGGAGGCGTAGTAGACCAGCAGGCCCATGTACAGCGCCAGGTCCGAGTAGCGGTCGATCACCGAATCGAAGAAGCCGCCGAAGCGCGTCACCTGGCTGGTGGCGCGAGCCACGCGCCCGTCCACCATATCAAACAACCCGGCGCCGATGACCACCAGGCCCGCCCAGCGGAAGCTGCCCCGGGACAGCAGCCATGCCGCCCAGATGTTGATCACCAGCCCCATGAACGTGAGCACGTTCGGGTGAATGCGCGAAAGCGCCAGCCAGCGCACGATCCGGTCAATGATCGCGCCGCAGAACCTGCCGATTCCGCCGGTAAAAGTCATATTACTGCGCCGTGTCGTGGATGGTGGTCAACTTGAGGATCTCCAGATCCTTGGTGCCGTTAGGGCTCTGCACGCGGGCCACGTCACCCACTTCCTTGCCTAACAATGCGCGGCCGATCGGGGACGTGGTCGAGATCCTGCCGTTGGCCGCGTCAGCCTCCTCGACCGTCACCAAATTATACGTTACCTCTTCGTCGCGCTTGCTATCGAGCACAACCACCGTGGAGCCAAGACCGACGCGGTCATGCGGAATCTTCGAGAAGTCGATCATCGACATCTCGGCCAGCCTCTTCTTGAGCTGATTGAGGCGCGCGTTGACCATCCCCTGCCGCTCTTTGGCGGCGTGATACTCGGCGTTCTCGCTCAGATCGCCGTGCGCCCGCGCCGTGAGGATCTCCTTCGGCAGTTCTACATGCAATTCGCGTTCGAGGACGGCGATTTCGTCCTGCAGCTTTTTCTTTATATCCGGCATCCCAGCGGGGCTGGCTCCCAACGCGACTATTATACAGGAGACGCCCGGCGCAGGGCCTGGTAGGGCACGCTTTAGCTTGCCCGTTTCTTTCATGCCAGTGCGATCCGGCCTGCGGCAACACCGGCGGCAAAAGACCGCCGGCGCTGCCAATCAGCGCTATAACGCCAGCGGTCTTGCCGCCGATGATCATTCCGCCTGCGCGCGCAGAATGTCGTCCGCCAGGTCAGCCACGGCCCGCATCTCGCGCACGTCGTGGACGCGTACCATATGCACGCCGCCGAGCACACACGCAGCCACCGCGGCGGCCGTGGCGAACTTGGTTTGCTCCACATCCGGATGGGCGAGGAAACTCTTGCGTGAGGGGCCGGCCATGATGGGCAGATCGAGGGCCGCGAACGCGGCGAGGTGGCCCAGGATGAGCGTGTTTTGCTCCTTGCGCTTGCCGAATCCGAGGCCAGGGTCGACGGCCAGCTTGGAAGGGCTGATGCCGACGCGGCGCGCGCGATTCACAGCCGCTCCGAGGTCGCGCACAATGCCCGCCACCGGATCCGGCATCGGTCCCATCTTGGCCCAGTTCTCCGGCCGCCCGCGCATGTGGTTCAGCACCAGGCCGGCATCGTGGTTGGAAACCACCCGCGCCAGTTCCGGCTCGATGGTGAGGCCGGACGGGTCGTTGATGACGTCGACGCCTAAATCGAGCGCGCGCTCAGCGATCTCGGCCTTGTAGGTATCCACCGAGACCGGAATCGTAAGGCGGTCCTTCAGCCGCTTCAGAACCGGAATCAGGCGGCGCATTTCTTCGGCTGCGGAGATGCGCGCCGATCCCGGCCGCGTCGATTCCGCGCCGATGTCCAGCATATCCGCGCCCTGTTCTTCCAGTTCGATGGCGCGCGCGAAGGCGCGGTCCGGGTCGGCGTACTTGCCGCCGTCGGAGAACGAATCGGGCGTCAGGTTGAGCACCGCCATCAGCAAGGTGCGGTCCCCCAACTGGATTTCCCGCCGCTTGAGTTTCCAATGAAAGAGTTTTCGCACGGTGGTTTACCGGATGACCCTTCGCCAGTTCTTCCCCACTTGAATCAGCATTTCAGGCGAGGCGTCCGTCCAAGCCAGCGTGGTCCACTTCACGCCGTTGATCTCCACCGCGCCGGCCTTGATCTTGCGCGCGCCGTCGGTCACCGATTCGGCCAGGCCGATGCGTGCCAGCAGCTTGTCGACGCGAATCGCGCCGTCTTTGACGACTTCCTCCGGAACCGCGACGGTTTCGATTTCGGCAGGCACCTGCTTGCGGCGCACCACGCTGTCGAAGACCGCGGCTGCGCGGTCCGCCTCCGCCGCCGGATGGAAATCGGCGACAATCGATTTGCCCAGCGCGATCTTGGCCTCCATCGGGTGCAGCGAGCCATCCGCCACACGCGCGCGTAGCGCCGCGATTTCGCTCTCCGTCTTATCGGTGAGCAGCAGGTAATAGCGCCACATCAGCTCGTCGGAGATCTGCATCACCTTGCGGAACATCACGTCGGGCGGCTCGGCGATGCCGATGTAGTTGCCGAGCGATTTCGACATTTTGTTGATGCCGTCGATGCCCTCGAGCAACGGCGTGGTGCAGACGATCTGCGGCGCCTGCCCGTAATCGTGCTGCAGATCGCGCCCCACCAGCAGGTTGAATCTCTGGTCTGTGCCGCCCATTTCCACGTCGCACTGAAGAGCCACCGAATCGTAGCCCTGTGCCAGCGGATAGAGCAACTCGTGCATCGAAATCGAAATACCCTCGCGCAGGCGATTCGCGAAATAGTCGCGCTCCAGCATGCGCGCCACCGTGTAATGCGACGCCAGGCGCACGATGTCGACATACTGCATCGGCTCCAGCCACTCGCTGTTGAAGCGGATCTCGGTTTTCTCCGGATCGAGAATCTTGAACACCTGCGCCTTGTAGGTTTCGGCGTTTTCCAGAATCGCTTCGCGCGTCATCGGCGGGCGAGTCCCGTTGCGCCCGGTGGGGTCGCCGATCAGCCCGGTCATATCGCCGATTAGAAAAATCACCGTGTGGCCGAGGTCCTGAAAGTGCTTCATCTTGCGCAGCAGCACGGTGTGGCCCAGGTGCAGATCGGGCGCGGTAGGGTCGAAGCCGGCCTTGATGCGCAATTTGCGGCCGGCGCCGGCGGCTGCGGCCAGCCGCTCACGGAGATCTTCTTCGCGAATGATCTCCGCCATGCCCTTCCGCAAATAAGAAAACTGTTCGTCGAGCGTCATGCGTTCTTGTACTACTATGCCTCAGCTTCTTCGCGCGCCGCGACGATGTTGTGGGGCAGGTTGATAACCTGCGCACCGATTGTAAATCGGTGCCGCCGGGCAACGCCCGGCCCAGACCGCGTCCATCGTCTGTCTGGGGAAGCCCCGCGCTACGCTTCGTCCGGGGCCACACCTAAAGCGCGTTTCAAATCCGAAGAGAATCTCCGCATCTCTTCCACCTGCACAGCGGTCGCCGGCGTTTCGCTGCCCTTGGCGGCGAGGTACGGCAGGCCTTCGCGCCACACCAGAAACCCCAGGCCGCTTTCCGTCATCATTCCCGCACTGCCGATCCCGGTCGCGGCCTCCGTAGCGCCGGCGGTCTTGCCGCCGGTTCCTGGCCTCACCAGCGCTGCGCAAACGCCACGCGTGAACATGTTGTATTCCGGGGATTCGGCGGCCAACTGGATTCCGCAGCCGGCCAGGCGCGCGGCGGTTTCGGGCGTCACATTTTATAACGGCCGAGGTCCTCATCGTTGAGGCCGTCGAGCCACCGCTTCAGCTCTTCTTTGTTGTCCTTATCGGCGGTGTTGGCAGCCTTGCTGGAGGATTTGAGCACGGTCTCTTCCACGTAAATCGGGCAATCGAGGCGGAGCGCCAGGGCCAGGGCGTCGCTGGGACGCGAATCCACGCTGATGATTTCCCCGTCGCGGTCCAGCCAGATGACGGCATAGAACGTGTCGTCCTTCAACTCGCTCACCACCACCTTGCGCAAAGCGGTGTTGAGGCCCAGCAGAAGGCTCTTGATGAGGTCGTGGGTCATGGGCCGCGGGGTGGAGACCTTTTCGATTTCGAGCGCGATGGCGTTCGCCTCGTAAACACCGACCCAAATCGGGAGCACCGAGTTGCCGGTCACGTCCCTGAGGATGACGATGGGCATATTGGTGACGGGGTCCATCATCAGGCCGCGAATTTTCATTTCCACTTCCATGCCGCCCTCCTCCCAACTCAATTACACCACAGTTACGCTCTCGCCCACCAAGGAGTTGGGGCCGGAGCGCGTGACGCGGACGGGCAGATATTGGCCGACCAGATTCGCGGCGCCATTTTCGGGATGGGTGAAGTTCAGCGTGCGGTTGTCGGAGGTGCGCCCGATCCACTGCCCGAGCGCCTGGTTGCGTCCCTCCACCAGCACTTCCTTCACGCTGCCGATCAGCCCGGCGTTGCGGCGGATCTGGATGGCGCGCTGCTTCTCCTGCACAATCGCCAGCCGCCGCTGCTTCTCCTCCTCCGGTATGTGATCTTCGAGGCGGAGCGCCGCCGTGTTCGGCCGCTGCGAATACTTGAAGCTGAACAGCGAATCGTATTCCACTTCGTCGAGCAGCGCCAGCGTGGCCTCGAAGTCCCGTTCGGTCTCACCGGGAAAGCCGACGATGATGTCGGTGGTGATGGAATAGCCGCGGCGCGCGGTCTTGAGCCAGTCGATGCGCCGCATGTATTCGTCGCGCGTGTAGAGCCGGTCCATGCTGGCGAGCACCTTCGACGATCCCGACTGCACCGGCAGGTGGACGTGGTCGCAGACCACCGGATTGGCGTCCATCGCATCCACAATATCCCTGCCGAAATCGCGCGGATGGGACGTTGTGTAACGCACCCGCCGGATTCCCGCAATCTCCGCGACACGCCCCAGCAGGGTGGCGAAGTTCCAGCCCGCCGCCGTTGGGTCGCGATAGCTGTTGACGTTCTGGCCTAACAGCAGGATCTCGCTGTACCCCTCGTCAGCCAGGCGGCGCGCTTCGGCCATCACGCTTTCGCTGGTGCGGCTGCGTTCCGGGCCACGCGTGAACGGCACCACGCAATACGCGCAACTCTTGTCGCAGCCTTCGATGATGGTGATGTACGCGCGATGCGGATTGTCGCGGCGGGTGAAGGGCGTGTCGAAGGCCTCATCGGTATCCAGGCTCAATCCCGTGACGCGCCTGTCGCCGGCTTCAATTTGCACCAGCAATTCGCCCAGCCGGTTGTAACTGGCCGAGCCGCACACCAGGCCGACGTGCGGGGCGCGTTCGAAAATCCGTTCGCCCTCCTGCTGCGCCACGCAGCCGAGCACACCGATCACCTTGTCCTTGCCGTTGCGTTTGAACTGCTGCAGGCGGTGGAATACCTTCTGCTCCGCCTTATCCCGGATGCTGCAGGTGTTATATAAGACCAGCCCGGCATCTTCCGGCGTGGGCACCTGCGCGTAACCCTTGGCCATCAGCGTGCCGACCACCTTTTCGGAGTCGTGCGCGTTCATCTGGCAGCCGAAAGTTTCCAGGTAAAAAGTCTTGGCGGGCACTCTTTTACTATTCTAGACGAGCCGGCGGCCGGTTTCGTGCGAGCGGCCGGAAATGCCGCCGCCTTCGATTCTGCGGGACCCCAAGCAGCTCGGCGCCTTTAGCCCGGAGGGCGAAAGATAGTAGCCCACGGCGCAAGCCGTGGGAGGCGGGCAGCTTTCCTCCCAGCCCCGGAACGGGGCGAAAGAATTGTGGCGCTCCCGTCTTACGCCCCGTTCCGGGGCTGCACTCACTCTGCCGCCTTCCACGGCTTGCGCCGTGGGCGACTATCTTTCGCTCCTACGGAGCTGGACGTGCAACCGACTTCGTAACCTGGTGATCCAATCTCGCATCACACGCCTGGTTCGTTCTCGGCCGCGGGCTCCGGTTCCGCCAGGCTCCGCACGCGCGTTTCGACCGGCTCCAACTCCGCGATTTCCACCCCCAGCGGCGCGGTCTTCAATTCGGCGAACTTGCGCGCGCTCACCATCACCCGGCTTTCGAGCGAGCCCACCGCTTTGTTGTACTCCTCCACCGCGCGTTCCAGACCCTTGCCCATGTTCACCAGGTGTCCGGTCATGACGGAGAGCCGCTGATACAGCTCTTTCCCCAGAGCGCTGATTTCGGCGGCGTTTTCCGCCAGCTTCTCCTGCCGCCAGCCGTAGGCAACGGCGCGCAGCAGGGCGATGAGCGTGGTCGGCGTGGCCAAAATAATGTTCTGCCCGACGCCGAACTCAATCAGCGAGGGGTCGGCCTCCAGCGCCGCGCTGAAGAAGCACTCGCCGGGCAGGAACAGCACGGCGAATTCCGGCGCCTGGTCGAACTGCTCCCAATAGGATTTGCGGCCGAGCCCGGTGAGATGTGCCCGCACCTGCCGCGCATGGTCCGCCAGGCACGCTTTGCGAGTGGCTTCGTCCGCGGCTTCGATGGCGCGCAGGTAGCCATCGAGCGGGGTCTTGGCATCCACCACCACGGTCTTTCCGGCCGGCAGATGAATCAAAAGATCCGGCCGCAGCCGGCCCTCTTCGCCAAACAATGTGGCCTGCGCCTGAAAATCGCAGTGATCCAGCATGCCCGCCATCTCCACTACGCGGCGCAACTGCATCTCGCCCCAGTTGCCGCGGGCGGCGGGCGAACGTAGCGCCGTCACCAGCTTGCCGGTTTCAGTGCGGAGCTGCTGTTGCGTTTCCGCCAGGCCGCGCACCTGCTCCTGCAATCCGGAGTACGCGAACGCGCGCGCCGTTTCCAGCTCCTGGATGCGCGAATCCACCTTGTCGAGCGATGCGCGCACCGGCGCCACCAGCTCCGAAAACGCCTGCTGCCGCTTTTCCAGGTCGCCGCGCGCCGAGGTCTGCGCTTCCGCCAGATTGGCGCGGGCCAGTTCGAGGAACGCCTGGTTGTTCCGCGCCAGCGCTTCCGCGGAAAGCGCCTGGAAGACAGTCGCCGTGTCCTGGCGGCGAACCCGTAGCACGACCCAAGCCAGCAGAAACCCGGCAATAAAACACGCCACCGGGAGAATGTTTTGCATGACTCCCATTATCGCGCGTGGGGCAGACCCCCTGGTCTGCGGCCGGCGCCCTCGTCGGCCTCTTTTGGTCTTTTGAAGAGCTGACTCTTCGAGCACCAGCGGGACGAGGGCGTCCCGCGCAGACCAGGGGGTCTGCCCCACCGTAGGGCTGCGCTATGATCGAACGCATGGTGTGGACTGGTGGGGCATGCTTTAGCTTGCCCTCAAATCATCACGATCGGCTC
>Ga0209415_10017230_pt1 | contig 11518 bp, 10 predicted proteins | sample PeaSoiSIISIP2007_FD_187696 | JGI IMG/M metagenome (GOLD analysis project Ga0209415, IMG submission 187696) | Peat soil microbial communities from Weissenstadt, Germany - SII-SIP-2007 (SPAdes) (version 2) | ecosystem: Environmental > Terrestrial > Soil > Wetlands > Peat | place: Germany... | reverse complement strand
CCCGCTTCTTGCTCCCGCGGGCCGGAAGGAAGCGGGGACGAAGCCGTCCCCGCCCCTTTCTTGGATCGGCCCTGGGATGGGTGTGGCAGACGCGCTGGAATCCACTCAACACGGGCGACGGGACATGGGCCTGAAGGGGGGCCGGAGGCCGGGAATCGCGCTGATTTCGACCCTATTCATATTGGTCGCCGCTGGCGCGATACTGTGCGTTCGCCGGCCCGGGCTGGACCCGACGGGGAACGCTCTGCGGCCGCAACGCGGGGAAGCGGAGAGGGCGCTGGACGAAATCAAGTCCGAGATAGGGCTGCCGCCGGACTCGCTCTGGCTGATCGTCTCCGGGCGGGATGAACGGGAGGTGTATCAAGGCCTCACCTCGGCGGAGGGATTGCTCAACGGCGCGGTATCGAACCGGGTCATTGGCGGGTATTTGCTGCCGACCGCGCTCTGGCCGCGGGCCGAGTTTCAGGCTGCCAACCGGGCGACGGCGGCGGTGTTGGGCGGGCAAGGCGCGGTGTTCCGGGAGGCCGCGTTGCATGAAGGCTTCCGCACCAACGCCCTGGCGCTGACGGAAGGATTGGTGCGGACCTGGGCGCGGGCGGGCGCCGGGGCGGGTGTGCTTTGGCCGACCAACGAGGCGAGCCAATGGCTGCTGAAACGGTTCGTGGCGCGGGCCCCCGGCCAACTGCTGGCGATGGGCCTTGTCTATCCGGGAACGAACCGGGTTGAGGTCGCGGCCCTGGCTGATTTATCTTCCCGCTTGTCCCGGAACCAGGCCTTTCTTTCCGGGTGGGAATTGCTGGGAAGCACCACGCTCAAGCGGGTGCAGAGGAGATTGTGGCCCATGGTGGCGCCGATGGTGGTTCTGGTGCTGGCTTCGCTTTGGCTGGCTTTCCGGGGCCCGAGGGAGATCCTTCTGGGCCTGGCGGTGCTGCTGCTGAGCGGCCTCTGTTTGCTGGCGACCATGGGCCTGGCCGGTTGGTCCTGGAACCTGCTGAATCTCATGGCCCTGCCGCTGATGTTGGGCACCGGGGTGGATTACAGCATTTTCATGCAATTGGCGCTACGCCGCCATGGCGGGGATCTCGGCCTGGTTCGACGCTCGGTCGGTCGGGCGCTCTTACTGTGCGGAGCCACGGCGATGGCCGGGTTTGGCTCGTTGGGTTGTTCGAGCAACCCGGGCATGGCCAGCCTGGGCAAGGTGTGTGCCGTGGGCATTGGAGCCAATATGGTGTTCTCCGTCTTCCTCCTTCCCGCATGGTGGCTGTGGGCAGGGCATAAGGCAGCCGGAGGCAAGGGTGACCAGAGTCGAGTGCCGCGTCTCGTGGGGGAAGCCGCGTCAGGCCACCCAACCCTCAACGCTCAAGGGTCAACCCTCAAGCTCCCCTCGGCGCCCCCTTCCTTTTACCGCGCCGGCCTCTGGCGGCTCGGATTGGCCATGGTGCGACTCCTGCCAGCAGGGTTCATAAAAGGACTGGGCCTCGTGGTGGCTGAGGTCTATTTCCGGTGCCAGCGGCAGCGGCGCGAGGTGGTAGTGCGGAATTTCCTGCCCGTTCTGGCCGGCGACCGATTGGCCGCCGAGAGAACGGTCCATCGGCTGCATCGCAATTTTGCATTGAAACTGGTGGACCTATGGCGCATCGAGAGCGGAGTGCCGGTGCGAGACTGGTTGACCAGCTCGGGCGAGTTGGAAATCATCCGCGCGGCTTGCGCGCGCGGGCGTGGCGTGATTTTCGTTACGCTGCACCTGGGCAACTGGGAGCATGGCGGTTTGTTGCTGGCTCAACTGGGCATCCCCTTGACCATCCTCACGCAAGCCGAGCCCGACGACGGGCTGACCGAGCTTCGGGTCGCGTTGCGGAGGCGTTGCGGCGTGGAAACGTTAATCGTCGGCCAGGACAGTTTTGCCTTTCTCGAAGTCATCAAGCGACTTCAGGCCGGAGGCGCGCTGGCGCTCTCCTTGGATCGCCCGCCGGCGCGGGGTGGCCTGGCGGTGGAATTGTTCGGCCAGCCGTTCGAGGCGCCGGCCGCCGCCGCGGAATTGGCGCGGGCCTCGGGCTGCGCGTTAATTGGCGTGACCATCGTCCGCCGGCCAAGTGGCTACGCGGTGAAAGTGCTGTCCGAGTTCAGTTATGACCGGCGGGCATTGGGCAATCGCGAAGCCCGCCGGGAACTGACGCAGCAAATCCTGCGTGCATTGGAGCCGGCAATCCGGCAGGATATTGACCAATGGTATCAATTCGTTCCCATCTGGCCAACGTAGGGCTCGTGGTGTTGTGTCTGGGGGCTCCCCTGGTCCAGGGGGCTGACGCGCCGAAGCTCGAGCGGCTTTACGGCCAGTGGGTGGCGGTGCAGACCAATCTTCAGAGTTGGTCGGCCGACTTCACGCAGACCCGCTCGCTCAAAGTGCTGGCTGAGCCGCTGGTCGCCACGGGCAGGGTCTGGGTGGCGGCGAGCCGCTTTCGCTGGGAGCTGGGCCAACCCCCGCAGACCATCGTCGTGCGCCAACCGGACCAAATGGCGATCCTCTACCCGCGGCTCAAACGGGCCGAGAAATATCCGCTCAGCGGTATGCCGCCCGGCCCGGTGAAGGACGCGCTGGCGTTGCTCGAGGCCAGTCTGCCTCGGGATCGAGCCTCGATGGAAGATCGCTTTCGGCGGTTGTCGCTGGCAGAAACGAACTCGATTGTGCAGGTAATGCTCGAGCCCAAGAGCGCTTCGGCCCGCAAGTTTATCAGGGAGATATTGATCGGCTTTCGCACCAACGATTTTTCCCTCGCCGTTACCGAGATGAGATTCGCTGACGGCTCGAGCCTGCGGAACGATTTTGCCAACGTGGTGCTCAACCCGCCAATTGAACCCTCGAAGTTCGAGGTGGAATTGAAACCCGACTTTACGGTAGTGGAACCGCTCCGCCGATGAGCCGCTCATTCCTAGCCCGGATACTTCACGAGTTCCGCCGACCGGACGGCGTAGCGCAGACTTCCAGTCTGCGGTATCGCGGATTACCAATCCGCAGATGCGACCAGGGAGGCAGAGCCTGCCGACTGGAAGTCGGCGATACAGCAGGTTGGAAACCTGCGCTACGGAGCCTCGTGAGCGCGTTGCCGCGACTAGGCTGTATTACGGCTTATGTCTGACCCGCTCGAAGACGCTCTTAAATCGCTGCCGCACGGCCCGGAATTCCGTTTCGTGGACCGGTTGCTGAGCTTGGTCCCGGGCCAGAAAGGGGTGGGGGAATACCGGGTCCGGGGTGACGAATACTACCTGCGGGGCCATCTTCAGGGCGAACCCCTCTTTCCGGGCGTGCTGCTCATCGAGGCGGCGGCGCAGGTGGCCGGGACCGTGGCCCAGAACGACCCTGATTTTCCCGCCTTCGAGGGTTTGAAACTCACCGCGCTGCGCTCCGTGAAGCTCCTCGGAACGGCGCGGCCCGGAGAGACGGTGGTGCTCGAGGCCACGATCACTGGCCGGTTAGGCCACTTGATACAAGCCAAGGCTACGGCCTCCGTCTCGGGGGTGCAAGTGATGTCGGCAGAACTCACCTTGTGCGGCGCCGCGGCCAGGCCCGCCGGGGCGCCGGCTCCGGCCCGGTGATTTGGAGGATTAGACGATGGGTCCGCCGCCTGAGCAACCTCCCCGCTGCTTTGAGTTCGAGCGAGACACATTTACTTTTGCCAACGAGTTGGTTTGGCACTACCGCTTTGACCCGGCGAGCGGCGCGATGACCGTTTCGCGCAGCGTCCCCGGGCCGGCCTATTTCCATCGTTGTTTCGTAGTGGTCAGGTCGGCGCGGCAGTTCTTTTATCATGCCCGTTTTGAACCGGGATTGCCGGCCGCGGAGGCGGCGGTTTACCGCCGGCTCATCCGTCAAGTGGTCTCGCGCAATCCGCGCCGGATGAGCGCGGGCCGGAAACGAATTGTGATCCCGGGCTACGAGTGTTTGCGGGCCTTTAGCCGGGCGCAGGAACCGCTGCTCAAGGCCGAATGCGGGGGGCCGTGGCAATCCTATTTTCTGCGCAGCCACTGGCGCATGGTGTTCCCGGTTTGGGGGCGGCACCAGGAGAGGATGGCCCGTCAACTGCAGCAAGCGGTGCGCCAAGGGGCGGCCCCAACCGTCCATCTCTTTCGGTTTCCCCGCATCACCATCAACCACGGGCTCATGTTGTTCGGAGTGGCCGAGTCCGGGCGGGACCTCGAGTTCGAGGCCTACGATCCCAACATTCCGGCCCACCCAGCCAGGCTCATCTATGACCCGGGGCGGAGAGCATTTCGCTTTCCTCCCTCGTGCTATTGGGCCGGCGGAGTGGTCAGCGTGATCGAAATCTTCCGGGGCGGGCTTTACTGAGCGTCCGCGCACTGGCGCTGGGGTGCATTTCGCTTTTTTGGGTGGCAGTTTCTGGCTCCTGATCTTAATCTTAATCTTAATCTTAATCTTAATCTTAATCCGAATGATCTGCCTGTTACCGGATGCGCGAAGGAGATTAGGAGCAGGATTAAGATTAAGATTAAGATTAGGAGCGGATACCCAACAAAGTGGAATGCACCCCTGGCGCGGGTTTGTGGGTGGCGAAGGCTTGCAACGGCTGGCGTTTTGCGCGTTAATCCTCCGGCAACGGAAAGCGTTATGACCACCCATACTGACGAAAAGCTCGGTTTCATCCTGGGTCGCCGCAGCATCCGTGCGTACACGCCCGACGCGGTGAGCGACGAGGCAGTCCAGAAACTTCTGGAAGCCGCGATGGCCGCGCCCTCCGCCGCCGGCTGCGACCCCTGGCGGTTTATCGTGGTTAAGAACCGCGAGGTGCTCTCGAGAATTGCGAGCGGGCTGCCCTATGGCCAGATGCTCGGGTCGGCGGCACTGGGAATTGTGGTCTGCGGTGACCTCGAGGCGGCACATGACCGGCAGCTCAGCTACCTGCTCCAGGACTGCGCGGCGGCCATCGAGAATCTGCTGCTCTGCGCCAGCGTCCAGGGTTTGGGGGCTTGCTGGTTAGGGGTGCATCCCCGGGAGCAGCGGGTCAAAAGCCTCCAGGAGATTCTGAAGCTGCCCCAGCGGATGATACCCGTGGCCTGCATCGCGATTGGGCACCCGGCGGAGACGAAAGAACCGCGCACGAGATTTAACCCGGATTACGTGCGATTCGTCACTTGAGAGGGCACGGCCAGGGCCAATTCATGAAAGGGGCGGGGACGGCTTCGTCCCCGCTTCCTCTTCCCACGGAGCGCCGAGAAGTCCCGATTCCGAATCGGGATCCCCGCCCCTGGCCTTGCGACTTCATGAATTGGCCCTGCGGCACGGCGAGGAGCTGCTTGCCGTTGCCCGACGACCACCTCCCGCTTCTTGCACAGCGCCTCCGACCTCCCGGTGATTCCCTCGGGCGCTTTCCAGAAACGCCCCGAATTACGTCTGGCGAGGGCAGTGTTATGCTCGGCGCATGAAAACGTCTCTAGCGTCACGCGGCGCGCGGTATGACACTTGAAAGACGCCTTTTTCCCAGAGACCGCGATTTCCGTCGGCGGCGGCAATTCCGCGCACTTCGGACGGCGGTGCTGCTGGGGCTGATTTGTTCGGCGATGGTCGCTATTGCCATTTATGCGATCTACGCGTTACGGAAGTTCTGAACGGAAAACCTCAGGCGACATCTCAACCCCTTCACTTCCTCGGTTCAAGCTGGAGAGGCGGCTGCACCGAGCGGATGGCAAACCGGTTGGTAGAGGCGGGCAGATGGGCCAAACCATTATCAACTGGCCGTGGAACAACGACAATGCAGGAATAGGGTTTGGCGTGATAGATGCCGGGCGGCGGCGCGAGGGTCTTCTGCGACAAGACATTGGTGGCCGGGACGGAAACCGAAGGCACGCGAGGGGAACTGCCAGGGGACGGGCTGAAAAGCGGTGCGGCCAGCGCGAGGACGACGGCGGCAGAAACAGGCAAGGCATTCATTCCGATAGATTAGAGAGACGAATCGCGATTTCGTTCACCCGTCGGTTTGGTCCGCGCGCCGGAGGCAAAGGGGTTCTGCTTGACTTCGCGCACCCGCAGGACAATCGCGTCGACGGTGCCCCGGGAGGCCAAACTCGGCGGTACAGTTGTATCTCGCATACCCATTATGACACCAGACCCGGCGATTTCTTAGGCGGTTTTCGCCGATACATCTGCAATCCATGACACTTGACAATCGCCCGCGCTTCAGCGTTGGTGATGGATGCGCGATCGGGCAAAGACCAACCGGTTTTGGTGACGTGTGGGTATGGATGTCCTGACACTTTCGCGAGTCCAGTTTGGCGCGACCATCTCGTTTCATTACATCTACCCACCCCTGAGCATCGGCCTTGGCGTCATGCTGGTGCTGATGGAGGGATGGTGGCTCAAGACGGGCAAACCGGTCTATCACCAGAGTGCGCGGTACTGGACCAAAGTATTCGCGCTGACCTTCGCCATGGGCGTGGCGACGGGCATCGTAATGGAATTCGAGTTTGGCACGAACTGGGCGACCTATTCGCGCTTCGTGGGCGACGTGTTCGGGAGCGCGCTGGCGGCGGAAGGCATCTTCGCGTTTTTTCTCGAAGCCGGATTCCTGGCGGTGCTGCTGTTTGGCTGGGACAAGGTCGGGCCCAGGCTGCACTTTTTTTCGACGTGCATGGTTTGCCTCGGGGCGCACTTCAGCGCGGTGTGGATTGTTGTGGCCAACTCCTGGATGCAGACCCCGGCGGGTTATCACCTCGTGGGCGAGGGGATTAAGGCGCGGGCCGAGATCACGGACTTCTGGCAAATGGTGTTGAATCCCTCAACGGTTATCCGATTGTTCCACACCCTTTGCGGCGCGTGGAGTGCGGGGGCATTTCTCGTGATCAGCATCAGCGCCTGGTATCTGCTGAAGAAAACCCATCGGGAGTTCGCCCGGGCGTCCTTGGAAGCCGGTCTGGCCGTGGCACTCGCGGCCTCGCTGTTGCAGGCGGTTACTGGACACACCAGCGCGAAGACCGTGGCCAAACACCAGCCAGCCAAACTCGCGGCCTTCGAGGGACTTTATCAGACCACCTCCAATGCGCCACTCACGGTGGCCGGGTGGGTGGACGAAAAACACGAAAGGACTTCCGGCCTGCGGATTCCGGGGATGTTGAGCTTTCTCGCGCATGGTGATTTTCACGCGCCGGTCACGGGCCTCAGGGAATTCAGGCCCGCAGACCGTCCTCCGGTCACGGCGTCGTTTTTTTTCTTTCACGGCATGGTGGGCATCGGCTTGACGCTGATTGGCATCGCCCTTTTGGGATTCTGGGGTCTTCGCGAGGGCATGCTCGATGACCGCCGCTGGATTCTGTGGGTGCTGGTCTTCTCCGTGCTCGGCCCGCAGGCCGCCAACCAACTCGGGTGGTTTGCCGCCGAAGTGGGCCGGCAACCGTGGCTGGTCTATGGTCTAATGCGCACGCCGGAGGGTTTGTCCGCGGTGGTCAAGGCCAATGCGGTGCTCGGGTCGCTGATTTTATTCACCTTCATTTATTTTCTATTGTTCGCGGTCTTCATCTACCTGCTCAACGACAAGATCCAGCACGGCCCGGACGACGCGGACCTGGTTCTCTCCGGCAAACTGGCGCTGCCCACGCGAGAGTGACCGGCGCCATGCATCTCGACCTCAATTCGATCTGGTACGTCCTCGTCGGCGTTTTGTTCACCGGCTACGCCATGCTGGACGGCTTCGACCTGGGCATCGGCGCGCTGCATTTGTTCACCCGCAAGGACGAGGAACGGCGCCTGATGCTCAACTCCATCGGGCCGGTCTGGGACGGCAATGAAGTCTGGCTCGTCACCGGGGGAGGCGCGCTGTTCGCGGCGTTTCCCAACGTCTATGCGACGGCCTTCTCCGGCTTTTATTTTGCGCTGTTTCTGTTGCTCGCGTCCCTGATCTTCCGCGCGGTGGCGATCGAGTTCCGCAGCAAGCGTCCCGAACGTTGGTGGCGGCAGATGTGGGACGTCAGTTTCGCCGCCGGCAGCGTGTTGTCGAGCCTGCTCATCGGCGTCGCGCTCGGCAACATTGCCTGGGGCGTGCCGGTGGATGCGAACGGGGAATTCGCCGGGACCTTTCTGGGCCTGCTCAAACCGTATTCGCTGCTGGTGGGCGTGACCACGGTGGGGCTGTTCATGATGCACGGCGCGATCTACGGCGTGATGAAAACGGAAGGCGAACTGCACGACAAGCTGCGCGTTTGGGCGCGCCGCTCCATCATTTTCTTCGTCATTTGCGCGGTAACCCTGACGATGGCGACGCTGCTGTTCGTGCCGCACCTGGCGCCGCTTGTGCGGGAAAACCCGTGGCTGTTCAGCGTCGCCGTGGCGAACATGCTGGCGATCGCCAACGTCCCTCGTGAATTCCAGCAGGGCCGCGACGGCCGCGCGTTTCTCTCATCGTGCGCCGCCATCGTGACGCTCATGGTTTTGTTCGCGCTGAACTCTTTCCCGAACCTGATTTACAGCCTGCCCAATCCCGAGCACAGCCTGACGATCTACAATGCCGCCTCGTCGCCGAAAACGCTGGGCATCATGCTCGTCATCGCGGGCATCGGCTTGCCGGTGGTGCTGGCTTATACGGTGAGCGTTTACTGGATTTTCCGCGGCAAGGTAAAGCTCGACAAAATGAGTTATTGAGGCAAGCTCACTGGAGCAGTTGGAGCGATCCTGGCGGGAGGAACTGGGTAGGAGGAATGATGAGGGAATCACCGGGTCTGAGCTGGCTGAAGTTCAAATAGGGGTTCATCTGGCGCAGGACCGTCAAGGGGACGCCGTAGACGAGGGAGACGAAGGCGGCGGTATCGCCGGGGCGGATGACATAAGTTCTTTGGGGCAGAGCGGGAGGCAGCGGGGGCGGCTCGGGGGGCAGGTCCTGGCCGGCGGCGAGGGTATTGGCGGCCAGTTGGTCCAGTTCGAGTTGTTTGAGTTGGAGGCTCTTCTGGGAGGCGGTCAGGTTCGTGTCGGCCCGGATGCTGTCCTGCTGGCTTTGGGCGGCGAGATTGATCTGGTAAATGGTGGCCGCGGCTTCGGGCGTGCCGGCCTCAAGGGCCTGGGCCATGGACTGGCGATAGAGCGGGTCCTGTAAGTCCCGGTATTCTTCGTAGCGAGCGGGACCCAAGGCGAGCTTGATCGCATTCTCACGCGCGCTTTCGAGTGAGTTGCGCTGGGCCACCGTATTGGGGTCGGTTCCCGAGAGGACTTGGATTTGCTGGTCAAAGCTGTCGGTAGCGCGAAAGATCATGCGGAACTCGTTGGAAGTGGCGTTGAAATAGCCCAGTCGGCCCAAATCGGCGCGGAGGTCGCTGGCGTCTTGAGAATAGCGGAGGAGGAATTCCTCGAGCTGGGGCGGGCTCAGGACGCGCGCCAATTCGTCACGGGTTTGCTGGCGGAGTTTGGCCACTTCCACGGGGTCAGGCACCTTGCCCGCGGCGGTCTGGGCGGCCAGGTAGGCCTGCATGCGGTCGGCGGACCGCGCGTTGACCTCCTGGATGGCTTGCTGGGCTTCCTGCGGCAAGGCGCCAAGCAGCGGGCCGTCCAGAACGACGCCCGCGTGAGAGGGGCGGGGCAGGTTGACCAGGTCGCCGGATTCCCAGTTTGTTCCCAGCAATCGGACCAGCAGCGCGCGTCTCTCCTGTTCGAGCTCGCGCGCCTTTTGAATGGCGCTCCGGAGCACGCTGGGGTCCGGCTCGCTGCGCCACCATTGCTGCGCGGGGGTCAGGATCTCCTGGGCTCGTTTGCGGGCGTAGAGCGCGTCGACGTCCGCGATGATAATGTCGCGGATGGTCTGTTCGGGGCAGGCAATCTCGCGGAGGTTGGCGATGTAGGTCGGGTAATCGTCCGATTCGAGCTCGTGCCAGGAGAAGAATTGGCGGCGCACGAGGACGTTGGTCGCGCCCGGGCCGGGTGCCGGCTGGCTAGCCACGGACGGGGGTGGAGCGCGGCCCTCGGCGCCAGGGCGTATCAGGCCCAGCCATCCGAGCGTCAAGACATTCATGCCGATGGAAGCCAAACCGACCGCACGCCAACGCATATTGGTTATCTACCCGCAAATCCGCCCCACAGCAAATTCAAAAACGGAGCAGGCGAAAAGTTTCGCAGCGCCAGTGACAAATTCTTTCGAGCCCCATCGGGCGGGCCATTTTGGAGTGCGGTGGCCAGCATGGCCTGAGCGGTGCCCAATCCCAGCCTTTTCTTCGCGGTGGCGTGCTCCGACAGGCAGCACCCGGGAGGCACTGTTCGAGATGCAGATTGCATCCGGGGCACGCCAGCACGAGATTCGCTAACTCTGAGCGCCCGCCCCTGCCTAGGGGGATGACGTGCTCGACGTGAAACGTGGCTCCTTGGAGACTCTCGTGCATCAGGCAGTATTGGCATCGCCCGTCAGCGCGCGCCCGGACTGCGCGCGACAGTGCTTCCGAGACGCTCATTACGGCTGCCTGCCCAAAATCTGCAATGCCTCCCCGCGGATGAGCGACAGTTGCTCGCTCGGTTCAACCAGTGCCTCCAGTTCTTCCCTTTCAGATTCCTGCAAAAGCCCTTCGTTGTTGCGGTCCATTAGTTCCTGCAGACGACGGTCCGCCTTTGATGGAAAACGCAGATTTCCAACCGCCTCCACCCAGCCAACCGGCGCGGCAATTGTTGAATTCACGTAATCATCTTAAGACACCAGGGCGCTGCCGTCAACGAGCAACCCCTCCAAACCTATCGCTGGAGCAGTTACCCGCGCTGCCTGCTGTGCCCGGAGGGCCGGCCGCCCTGGCTGCGCACCGACCGTCTGCTGGGCAAGTGGGGCATCCCCAGGGACAGCGCTGCGGGGCGCCAGCAGTTTGCTCTCCACATGGAGGCCCGCCGCAGGGCCGAACAGACTGGCGATTTGAACGCGCTGCCCCGCGGCTGCCGCGTGGGCAGCGAACAGTTCCGCCAGGAGTTGCTGCGCCAAATGACCAGCGTCCAAGGCTCGAAATTCGCCGGACCGGAATGGCAGGAGACCGCCCGGAAGAAAGCCGAGCGCATCGAGGCCGAGGAGTTGCAGCGCCGCGGGTGGGACGTTCAGCGACTGGAGCACCTCCGGAAGGCCGATCCGGAAAAGCTCAGAATTGCCGCGCGTCTGCGCGCCGAGACCGCGGTGACGCTGGAGTGGATTACCGAGCACCTGAGCATGGGCGTACCCGGTTACGTTTCCGACCGCCTCAGAACCGCCAAACAATGAACAAGGCAATCTGTGCAACTGATCCCTTTCTGACCCCTTTCCCGGCTGAACGGTCTGAATTGAGCGGCAGGAATTGAGCTTGCTGACGTTCACGAAAAACGCCATGTTCCCGTGACCGTGAACGATTAAGTCTTGTGAACACCACCAGATATTCGGGCCTGGCGCTGGAACGGGCTGCGGCTGCCAAACTGGGTGAACTGCTCGAAAGCGTTCCCTGGCTGAAGGGCTTGTCATTACCCACATCTTTTTCATCCTTGCGTTAGTTGTCCTGATATGTAACCTATTGCCAATGTGAGCGTTGC
>Ga0209415_10017229_pt1 | contig 11521 bp, 8 predicted proteins | sample PeaSoiSIISIP2007_FD_187696 | JGI IMG/M metagenome (GOLD analysis project Ga0209415, IMG submission 187696) | Peat soil microbial communities from Weissenstadt, Germany - SII-SIP-2007 (SPAdes) (version 2) | ecosystem: Environmental > Terrestrial > Soil > Wetlands > Peat | place: Germany... | reverse complement strand
TGGCCGCCGCGATGGACGTGGGAAACGAGCCGGTGGCCGAGGTGTTCGCTTCCGTCGACGTGCTCGGAGTGGTGCTGCACGCGGCACCGAGGACCCCGAAACCGGCGCACAGCGCAAGCAGAAGTCGCGGCGTGCGGTTGACCAATGTGACCATCCTCCATCGGGTTGCCGAGGACGAATTGCGCCCCGCTGCAACACCCGACAGAGGTGTCCAACGAACCGCCCTTCCTCCGAGGACAGATTTCGCCGGTACAGGACAGGCGTCCGGGCTCGTCCCCCGAGAGGGCATCACCGTTGCGGGACAGCTCCGGGATCTCACCGGCTTCGCTGGACCTGCACCACTCCGACTGGCGGTCGAAGCAGCCCGACGTTACCGCTCTCGCCTAGGTGCCGCCACCGCTGTCGGCCCGAGGTCAGATGGGAGCGATCTCGTCGAAGCCGATGGCAGCCTCGAGCGCGGCCGCCGACCGGATGACCACCAGGTCGGCGTGCTGGGGCCCCACGAGTTGGATTCCGACGGGAAGGCCGTCGGAGGTCAGCCCGGCACACACCGACGCCGCCGGAGACCGTGTCATATTGAACGGATAGGTGAACCGTGCCCAGTTGGGATCGACCTCACCGTTTATCCTGCCTTGGCCGGCGAGGACTCGGGGCGGGGGCGATCCCGCGCACGTCGGGGTCAGGAGCAGGCGGACATCTCGAAAGAGCTCCACCAACCGAAGATTGAGCGCGTGACAGGCATCCTGGGCCCTCACCAGGTCGACGGCCGACACGTGCTGAGCTGCCCAGTCCAGCTGCGCGGCCAGGAGCGGGTCGACTCGTTCCCACACCGCGCTGTGTCGGTACGGGGCCAAGGTGCGCCAGTTGTAGGTCACCGCCATCGTCAGCCAGTCGCGTACCGGGTCCTCGTCGAACACGGTCTCGATCTCGACGACTTCGGTCCCGAGCGCCTGAAGCCTCCCCACGGCCTCTTCGCACACCGCACGGACCTCGTCGTCGAGCGGCGCGTACCCGAGTGTCGGGGCCCACGCCACCTTGGTGGGCAGCTGGGCCCCCTCCAGGGCGGCGGGCCACGACGCCTCGGGCCTGGGGAGCGACCGGATGTCGGTGGGATCGGGGCCCACGGCAACGTCGAGCGCCGCCACCACGTCGGCGATGCGTCGGGCCATGGGCCCTTTGGTGGACAGCTCGTGCCAATCCGAACCGTGCCGGCCACCCGAGGGGATCCTCCCGAGCGACGGCTTGACACCGCTGAGCCCGCAACACGACGACGGGATGCGGATCGACCCTCCCCCGTCGGACCCCGTGGCCAGCGGGACCATGCCCGAGGCGATGGCCGCCGCCGATCCCCCCGAGGATCCGCCGGGGCTGTGGTCCAGGCTCCACGGGTTGCAGGTCGGGCCGAACGTGGTGTTGTCGGTGTCCGCCTTCCATCCGAGCTCGGGCGTGTTGGTCTTGCCCACCACCACGCATCCGGCCGCCCGCAGGCGCGCCACCAAGACAGAGTCCTCGGTGGCGGGAGCACCATCGGCGAAGACGGCCGACCCATGTGACGTGACGAATCCGACGGCGTCATCGAGGTCTTTCACGCCCATGGGAATGCCGGCCAACGGTCCCGGATCGCCGCCGCCGGCCACGGTGTGGTCGATGGCCGTCGCCGCCTTCAGCGCGCCGTCGGCGTCAAGGGCCACAAATGCGTTCACCTTGGGATTGAGCGCTTCGATCTGCTCGAGCGCGTGGACGGTGAGCTCCAGGGCCGTGCGCTTGCCCGACCGCACCTGCTCGGCCAGGTCGGTGAGTGCCTCTCGTCGGAAGTCCATGGCCCACGCGTAGCACGCCCGCTGCCCCGGCGCCCCGGGAAATGAGGTCCGCGTCCTCCGGAGATGGACACGCCGACATCGTGCACGGCAACCTGGGCCGATGCCCTCCACCATCTCCGGCGCCGTGCTCGACCACGTGGCGCTGGCGGTGGAGCGCTGGTCGGACGCCTGGCCCCGCTATGCCGTCGAGCTCGGCGGGGCGTGGAGCTCGGGGGGGATGAACGTGGGCTTCGGCCCCGCCCAACTGCGGTACGCCAACGGCGGACGGGTCGAGATCCTCCAGCCCTGGAGGTCCGAGGACAACCCCTTTCTCCAGCGCTTCCTGGACCGTCACGGCCCCGGCCCCCACCACCTCACGTTCAAGGTGCCCGACCTCGCCTCGGCTCTCGAGCACGCCCGTGACGCGGGCTTCTCGCCCGTGGGCGTGGACCTCACCAACGCGGACTGGAAAGAGGCCTTCCTCCACCCGCGCCAGGCCACCGGCATCGTCGTGCAGCTGGCCCAGGCCGCCTACGGGTGGGAGTCTCCTCCGCCCGAAGGGTTCCCCACCTCACCGGAGCGGCGGCCCGCCTCCCTGGCGCGCGTGACCCACGCCGTGGCCGAGCTCGACGACGGCCTGGCCCTCTTCGAGGGCCTGTTGGGAGGTCGACCCGTCGCCCGCGCCGTGGCCCCCGACGGGTCGTGGGAGATCGCCGAGCTGCAGTGGCCGGGACCTCCGCGCCTGCGCCTGGTGGCACCCTCCCCCGGGTCTGGCCGTGCTGCCGCGCCGCTGGGCACGTGGCTCGGCGAGCTGTCGGGACGGCTGCACCACCTCGTGTTCGCGCTCCCCGAGGACCACGGCGTCGCCGGGGGCTTCGAACGGCGCACCGACGTTCCGGGCCTGGAGCCCACCGACGGCCCGGCGCGCATCATCGAGCCTCCGGACAATCTCGGCACTCGGCTCGTGCTCACCACGACCGACGGGGGCCGCTCCGCGCCCTTCGATAGCCTGGGCGCGCCGTGAGCGAAGCACCATGACCGACGATCCCGACGCCCGCGGCGCTTCCGCGCCGAGGCTCTCGATCGGACAGCGCCTCCTCACGGTGCTGCCCAACCTCCAGCGCCCGCCGGCGCCCGTGACGTCAAGCCCGACAGACGAGGAGGCCGACGACGAGTCGGACGCCTCCACCGAGACCCCCGCACGCACCGCCACCCCCACGTTCGGCGAGCGGCTCCGCGGCTCACAAGCCGGGGCTCCGGCGGCGCGGAACAAGACGCGCGCCGCCGAGGAGCTCGACTCCCTGAGCCGCGAGGAGATTGCCTACCGCATCAAGAAGCTCGATGACCGCGAGCGCTTCTTGGCCTTGACAGCGGCGCCGATCGGCGTGGCCGTCGGAGTCCTGCTCACGGTGTTCGCCATCCACCTGGAACCGGCGCACTACATCAAGGGCAAGCTCAACCCGAAATATGTGAGCGAGTCGATCATCCTCCTCGAGGGCGGCGCCCGCATCCTGTTGTCCGGCATCGTGGTGGTGGCGGCCCTGTCACGACGGAGGTCGTTCGTCGGCTTCGCGCTCCTCTTCCTGGGCACGGCCATGGGCTCCCCGCTGTTCGCCCTCCCCTTCTGGGGACTGGGGGGATACCTGATCTGGCGCGTCTTCAAGTACCAAAGAGCCCTCACCGCCCGGGGGGGCGGGACATCGGGACGCACGAGAGCGGCGGGGGGCGGTCGTTCGGCCGGACGGGTGCCGGCGAACCCCCGGGCTGCCGGGCGCGCCGGGGCGGCGGCGGCTCGCGACCGAGCACCGGCCTCGCGTCGGCGAGCCCGCAAGGAGACGACCCCGAGCGGGCCCACACCGTCGAAGCGCTACACACCGCCGCGCCCGACTCGACCACGCCCACCCGCCCCACCGTCTTAAGACGCGACGTCGGGCACGGCCCCGTCGACCAGGAGCGCCGAGCGCAGTAACCGCAGGATCTCCTGGCGCCGACGGACCAGCGATCGGGGCGTGGGCTGCTCGCCCAGCGCCCGGAGGACCTCGACCTCGGTGATCATGCCCACCACCGTGGAATAGATGGCGAGGAGCAACAGGCGGGGCTCGTGGCGCCGCATGTGCCCGGAGTCCATCTCTTCCTCGAGGAAGCTCGACGCCCGCTGGACCAGGGGCTCGAGCACGAGCATGAGCCGGGTGGCCGAGGGCGGTCCCAGGCGCCCGACCTCGCGCAGCAGTCCGAGGAGCTCGGGGCGGCGCGACGCCAGCCGGAACACGGATCGGACCACGGCCTCGACGCGCCACCACCCCGAGCCCGCACTCGCCAACGACTCCTCGAGCGCCGTCGCCAGCTCGGTTGCGGACCGGTCGATCAAGGCCTCGAGCAGGGCCTCTTTGGACGGGAACCAGTACAGGATGGATTGCTTGCGCACGCCCAGACCCTCGGCCAGCGCGTCGAGCGAGGTGGCCTCGTAGCCCCGGGAGCCGAACGAGCCCAGGGCGGCGTCGAGGATGCGGTCGGCGGTACCGCCCGAGGGGCGGTGAGACGGAACGCTCGGCTTTGTTCCCCCATCCACCTACCATATGGTAGACAGAGATCGTGGCCGAGGTGACCACCCCCCCGACAGCCGAGCCATCGGGCCCCCCGGCCATCGCCGACGCCCTCGCCGGCAAGCGCATCTTCGTCACGGGGGCCACCGGGTTCCTGGGCACGGCCCTCGTCGAGCGCCTGCTCCGCAACGTCCCAGGGTGCGAGGTTGCGGTGCTCATCCGACCCACCCGCCGCGCCGGCGCCGCCGCCCGAATGGCGCGGGAGGTGGTGCGCAACGACTGCTTCCACCGCCTGCGCGACGAGCTCGGCGACCGGTTCGACGACGTCGTGACCGCCCGGCTCAGAGCCGTCGCCGGCGACGTCGGCCGCGACGGGCTCGGCCTCGATGACGACGGGCGCCGCGTCCTCGCGTCGTGCGACGTTGTCGTGCACTCCGCCGCCACGGTGGCCTTCGACGCCCCCCTCGACACCGCCGTCGAGGTGAACCTGCTAGGGCCGGCGCGCGTGGCCGCCGCCATCGCGGCGGCGGCCGAGGCCCGCCGCCTCGAGCACCCGGGCAGAGCACCCACCCATCTCGTCACGGTGTCCACCGCCTATGTGGCCGGAACCCATCAAGGGGATGCGACCGAGACGCTCGCCACCGAGGCCATGGCCTCAGGGGCTCGAGCACGGACCCACACCACCGTCACCACGGAGGTGGACATCGACGCCGAGGTGACCGCGGCCCGCCGGCTGCGCGACGACCTCGAGTCCGAGTCCCGCTCGCCCGACCGGCTGACACAGTTCACCCGGGCGGCCCGGGGAGAGCTCGGCGCGGCCGGGCCCCACCTGCTGGCGGAGCGGACCGAGAAACGACGTGACGACTGGGTCCGCACCCAGCTCGTGGACCGGGGGCGCGCACGCGCCCAGTCACTCGGATGGCCGGACGCCTATGCCTTCACCAAGGCGCTCGGCGAGCGGGCCCTGGTCGGCTCGCACCTTGAGGTTCCCGTCACGATCGTGAGACCGTCGATCATCGAGTCGGCGCTGGCCGAGCCGCGCCCGGGATGGATCCGTGGATTTCGGATGGCGGAGCCCATCATCGTCTCCTATGCCCGTGGATTGCTGCGCGAGTTCCCCGGGGTTCCCGAAGGCGTCGTGGACGTCATCCCCGTCGACATGGTGGTGGCCGCCATCATCGCCGTGGCCGCCCTGGGCCCCGACCCCGCCGGACCGTCGGTGTACCACGTGGCGTCGAGCGTGCGGAACCCGCTGCGCTACGGAGAGCTCGTCGACCTGGTGCGGTCGTGGTTCACCGAGCACCCTCTCTACGACTCCGACGGCCAGCCCATCATGGTGCCCGAATGGTCGTTCCCCGGGCGGGGCCGGGTGCAGCGGCAGCTGCAGCGGGCCACCAAGGCGCTCACGACGGCCGAACGGGTGCTGGGCGCCTTGCCGCTGCGCGGCGAGCGCGCCGAGTTCGCAGCCCGCGTGGAGGAGCGCCGGTCCCAGGCCGAGCGGGCCCTCGGGTACACCGAGCTGTACGGCGCCTACACCGAGACGGAGGCGCATTTTCGCGTGGACCGGCTCCTTGCTCTGTGGGAGCGGCTCTCGCCCAGCGACAAGGACCTGTTCTGCTTCGACCCCGGGGTGATCTCCTGGTCCGATTACGTGCACGAAGTGCACCTGCCCTCGGTGGTGGAACACGCCCGGGTGCGGTCCACGGCTCGGCGCTCGACGGTGGCCAACCGCTCGGACCGGGCTCGCACCGCCATCTTGTCTCCCGAGCGCCATCTGGCGGCGTTCGACCTCGAGAACACCCTGGTCGCCTCCAACGTGGTGGAGTCCTACGCCTGGCTGGCGAGTCGCCACCTGCCCGTCGGAGAGCGCGTCAAGTTCACCGCCCGGATCTTGCGCGAAGCGCCGGCCTTGCTCGCCCTGGACCGCCGCGACCGCGGCGACTTCCTGCGCAGCTTCTACCGGCGCTACGACGGTGCACCTGTCGAGCTGTTGCGCCACGACGCCTTCGAGATGTTCCACCATCTGCTCTTGGCGAAGTCGTTCCCGGCGGGCATCGCCCGGGTACGCGCCCACCGCGCCCTCGGGCACCGCACCATTCTCATCACCGGGGCGCTGGACTTCGTGGTGGAGCCGCTGCGTCCTCTCTTCGACGAGGTCGTGTGCGCCGAGCTCGGCCAGGACGCACGGGGCAGGCTCACGGGACGCCTCGAGCAGCTCCCACCCACCGGTGAGGCCCGGGCCCTGGTGCTGGCCGAGTACGCCGCGGCGGAGCGCCTCGACCTCGGGGAGTCCGTCGCCTATGCCGACTCGGCATCGGACCTGCCGCTGCTCGAATGTGTCGGGTTCCCCGTGGCCGTGAACCCCGAGGCCCGCCTGGCCGCCATCGCCCGGCGGCGCGGCTGGCACGTCGAGCAGTGGGACAAAGCCGGTGGCGGGGCACGACCCCCGCTGCCCTTCGGTCCCGTCGACCACAGCGTGTCGCGCTGGTGGGCACGACTCGACGGCGTCCTCGACCGGGTGTCGGCGCCGGCGGCGCGACAGCGGTCGGACTCCGCCACCGGAGGGCGGCGATGAAGGGGCTGGTCTTCGAGCGCAACGTGGCCCGCTTCGCGGCGTCGCGCCTGGCCTCGACGCTCGGTGGGTCGGGACGGGGAGCGGGCATCGGGCCGTTGCACCTCACCGACGTGGAGCCGCCCGAGCTCCCCGGCCCGGGATGGCGCCGGGTACGGCCGCTGCTGGCAGGCATCTGCGGATCGGACCTCTCCACCATCGACGGGCGCAGCTCGCGGTACTTCGAAGACATCGTCAGCTTCCCCTTCGTTCCCGGTCACGAGGTGGTCGGGACCCTCGAAGACGATGACAGCCGCGTGGTGATCGAGCCCGTTCTGGGGTGCGTGGCCCGCGGCATCACCCCGCGCTGTGCGGCGTGCGCCGAGGGACGGACGGGGGGCTGCGAACGGGTCGCCTTCGGTCACCTGTCACCGGGCCTCCAGATTGGCTTTTGCCGTGACACCGGCGGCGGATGGTCGACCAGCGGGTTGGTGGCGCATGATGCCCAGCTGCACTTGGTGCCCGATGCGCTCTCCGACGACGACGCCGTGATGGTGGAACCCACCGCCTGCGCCGTCCACGCCGCGCTCACCTCCGGCGTCGAGGCCCGCCATACCGTGGCTGTGCTGGGGGCGGGGACCTTGGGCCTGTGCACCGTGGCCGCTCTGGCGCATCTGCGGGCACCGTCGACGCTGCTGGTAGGGGCCAAGTACGCCCGCCAACGGCGCCTGGCCGAAGAGCTCGGCGCCGACGGCGCGGTGGAGCCCGATCAGCTGGTCCGGGCGGTGCGGCGACGTTCGCGCTCGCTCGAGGCGTCGGGGACGCTCACCGGGGGGGCGGACGTGGTGATCGACTGCGTCGGAAGCGAGGATTCCCTGGCCCAGTCCCTCTCCATGGTGCGGCCCCGTGGCCGGGTGGTGCTCGTGGGCATGCCCGGACGGGTCCACGTCGACCTGGCCTCACTGTGGCACCGCGAGGTCGCCATCACCGGTGCGTACGCCTACGGGTCAGAGGACGTCGACGGTTTGCTCCGGCGCACCTTCGACGTCGCCATGGAGGTGGTGGCCTCGAAGGCGCTCGGCCGCTTGGTGTCGGCGCGCTACCCCATCGATCGCTTCGAGGAGGCCCTCGCCCACGCCGGCGAAGCCGGACGCCGAGGGGCGGTGAAGGTGGTCTTCGACCTCCGCGCCCGAGAGCGTCACCGGGGCACCGACCCCAGCACGAAAGGACCCGTCTCATGAGCCCCAGGCCCGGCTTCGTCCTCGAGGTCGACAGGTCCACCCCGTCCACCTTGTTCTGGCACGGCGAGGGGTACCGGCTCGAGCGCCTGCCTCTGGGAAGCCGGGTGCTGTACGCGCCCGAGCCCGTCGACGCCCTGCGCGACCCCGTCGGCGCCATCCGCCAAGCCCTGGACGCCCCCATGGGCGGCGTCGCCCCGCTGCGCTCGCTGTTGCGACCGGGCATGGCCCTCACCATCGCCTTCGACGACGTGTCGCTGCCTCTTCCCCCCATGCGCGGCCCCGACGTGCGCCAACTCGTGATCGAGCAGGTGCTCGAGACCGCAGCTGAAGCCGGAGTCGACGACGTGGTGCTGATCGCGGCCCTGGCGCTTCACCGGCGCATGACCGACGCCGAGCTGCGCCACGCTCTGGGGGAGCGCATCTTCGACGCCTTCGCCCCCCACGGCCTGTTGTGGCAGCACGACGCCGAGGACCCCGACCAGCTCGTGCACCTGGGGCTCACCGACGAGGGCGAGGACGTCGAGATCAACAAGCGGGCTGCCACCTCGGACCTGCTCGTCTACGTGAACATCAACCTCGTGGCCATGGACGGCGGCCACAAGTCGGTGGCCACCGGGCTGGCGAGCTACAAGAGCCTGCGCCACCACCACAACGCCCACACCATGACCCAGAGCCGATCCTTCATGGACCAGCACCGGTCCGAGCTGCACTCGTCGAACTGGCGCATGGGGCGGCTGATCGCGGCATCGGGGGTCAAGGTGTTCCAGATCGAGACCAACCTCAACACCGACACCTTCCCGGAGCAGTTCCGCTTCCTCCAGCGACGCGAGTGGGAGTGGACCGCACGCGACCGGGCGGCGTTCCTGGCGTCGTCGAAGGCGCTCGAGGCCACACCCGACCGCCTGGCGCGTTCGATCTTCCACGCCATCCGGGCGCCCCACAAGATGACGTCGGTCCAAGCGGGCGAGGTCGAGGCCGTCCACGAGCGCACGACCGAGAACGTCTATGCGCAACAGCTCCTCGAGGTCCACGGCCAGACCGACGTGCTGACCATGGGCCTGCCCTACATCTGCCCGTACAACGTCAACTCGATCATGAACCCGATCCTGGTGGCGTGCCTGGGGCTGGGATACTTCTTCAACATGTACCGGGGCCGCCCCCTGGTGCGGGCCGGAGGGGTGGTCATCATGAGCCATCCCACGCCCTGGGCCTTTCACCCCGGACATCATCCGAGTTACATCGACTTCTTCGAACAAGTCCTGGCGGAGACGACCAACCCCGCCGAGATCGGCAAGTACGAGGAGTCCTTTGCCACCGACCCGTGGTACGTGCATCTCTACCGGACGGGGAACGCCTACCACGGGGTGCACCCGTTCTACATGTGGTACTGGTGCGCCCACGCCCTCGAGCACGTGGGCTCGGTGATCATCGTGGGCGGCGACCGGGCCGCCGTGCGCCGGCTGGGCTTCAAGCCGGCGTCCTCGATGGCCGACGCCCTCGAGATGGCGTCGGACGTGGTGGGGCCCGACCCCTCGATCACCCATCTGCACTCCCCCCCGCTGCTGATGGCCGACGTGCGATGAGCGCCGGGGCCCGCCTGGTGAGCCGGGCACGTCGGCTGCGCCCCGAGGGACTCCCCTGGGGCGCACCCACCTGGCCCTCGAGCGTCGAGCGCGGCGCTCCCGAGCGCAACCTGGGCGCCGACTACGACACCCAGTGGACCCGCCGCTACCCCGCCCGCCTGGCACGGGCCGTCCTCCTCGACAACGTCACCCGGCCGCTCGCACACATCGTGGCGTCACCCGAGGTGCGCGGCGAGGAGGTCCTCGAGCTCGTCGAGTCCCCCGCCATCTACGTGGCCAACCACGCCAGCCACGTCGACACCGGCCTGCTGTTGTCGGTCCTGCCGGCCCGGGTGCGGCACAAGACGGTGGTGGCGGCCGCCGCTGACCACTTCTTCGACCGCCGCTGGAAGGCACACCTGTGGTCCCTCGTCCTGGCGGCCGTCCCCATCGAGAGACACCGGGTCAACCGCAAGTCGGCCGACGACACCGCGGCGCTGCTGCGCCAAGGCTGGAACCTCATCATCTATCCCGAGGGCGGCCGGACCCCCGACGGCTGGTTCCAGCCCATGCGCGGCGGCGCCGCCTACCTGGCCACGCGCACGGGAAGGCCGGTGGTGCCCGTGCACATCGTCGGCACCTATCGGATCTGGCCCCGGGGCGGGAGGCGCCTCCGCCGCAGTCCCACCCGCATCACCTTCGGCACGCCCATCACCGCCGCCGAGGGAGAGAGCGCCCGCCGGCTCGAGGCCAGGATCGACAACGTGCTCGCCGAACTGGCCGAGGAAGCGCGCACCGACTGGTGGACGGCCCGGCGCCACGCCGGCAGGGGTGAGACGCCCTCGGCGCGCGGTCCGACGGCATCCCCGTGGCGGCGGGCCTGGGCCCTCGGGCCCGATCCCTCCGACACCATCGAGGACGAGACACGCTGGGCCGTCGCCGACGATTGACGGCGACGGCGCCCGACATCACGTCCGGCGCACCTGTACCAGGCCTCGCATCCTGCGGACGGTGCCGAGCGGACCGGCCGCGGCCCGCCGCCACCGCCGGGCGCCCACGGCGGCGAGACGCTGCCCGCGCAGGGCCCGCTCCTCGGCGTCGTCGAGGGGTGCGGGCGCCGACCCGGTGGCCCACGCCAACAGCAGGTCGGCGAGCGCCGGGTTGCGGGCCAGGACGGGACCGTGGGCGTAGGTCCCCACCACCCGGCCGGCGCGCCCCCCTTCGGTGCCTTTGCCATCCCCGTTGCCCACACCGCTGAGCACTCGGGCCAGCGGTCGCGCCCCGGCTCCCAGGCGCGTCACCGCCGAGTGGTTCTCGAACCCGGTCAGCGTGTCGAGCGCCACGGGGTCCGGGGGTCCGTCGCCCGAGGCCCACCCGATGGGCTCGGCGGCCAGCTCTCCCACGGCACGGCGCCCGGTGCCCTTGACCGTCATCACGTCGAGGAGGCCCACCCCGGGATGCGGGTGCCCGTCGGCACCGGGGAACGACCGGCCCACGATCTGATAGCCGGCGCACACCGCCAGCACCACCGCCCCGGCCCCCACGGCGCTCTCCAGGACGCCGTCGCGCAAGCGCTGCGCCGACTGCACCTGCGGCCCGTCCTCGCCGCCTCCGAGGCAGTAGATGTCGGCCCCGCCGGGAAGCGGGGAGTCCGAGAGGGCGTGGACGAGCTCCACCGGGATGTCGCGCCACACGGCGCGCCCCGCCAGCACCCGCCCGTTCCCGCCGTCGCCGTAGGTGCCGAGCAGGTCGGGGTGCACCACCACGACCTGCAACGCCGAGGGCCCCGACCGGCGAGCTCGGCCGGGGCGGGTGCGACCGGCGG
>Ga0209415_10017228_pt1 | contig 11521 bp, 8 predicted proteins | sample PeaSoiSIISIP2007_FD_187696 | JGI IMG/M metagenome (GOLD analysis project Ga0209415, IMG submission 187696) | Peat soil microbial communities from Weissenstadt, Germany - SII-SIP-2007 (SPAdes) (version 2) | ecosystem: Environmental > Terrestrial > Soil > Wetlands > Peat | place: Germany... | reverse complement strand
GTGGGTGGAGGGGGTGCGGGGGAGGCGGGAGAAACCGCTTGGGGCCGTATGCGGTGTCTCCCGCCTCCCCTGCATCTGCGAATCCTGCTTTTGCAAATTCCGAACGTGCCAATTCCGAATTTACGGACTCTGAATGTCGCATTTATTGCTTCTCGTGCGGCTTCATCAGCGGGAACAGAATCACGTCGCGAACGCTTTCAGCCCCGGTGAGCATCATCACCAGCCGATCGATCCCCAGCCCCAGCCCCCCCGCCGGCGGCATGCCGTAACGCAACGCGTTGAGAAAATCCTCGTCCACCTTCTGCTGCTCCTCTTTATCCCCGACCTGATGCGCGAAGTGCTTTGCCTGCACGTCAGGATCGTTCAATTCGGTGTACCCGGGGGAAATTTCAACGCCGTTGATCGCGAGTTCATACACATCCGCGAAAAAGGGATCGTCGCCGTTCTCCCGCGCCAACGGGATGATGGCGGATGGAATGTGCGTGACGAAACAGGGGTCAATTAAGGTCTGCTCGACAAAATGCTCGTAGACGTAAACCAGTTGCTCCGCAGGTGACAGTTCCTCCGTCATATAGCACATCACATCTTCCAAAATATGCTGGCACGAAATTTCCGCGAGTTCACGTTGATGAGGGTCCTCGGACATCAACTGAGCTTTGTATCTTTCCTTGAATTGGTGTTGCGCAAACTCAACGATTCGATCTCTTTGTTCCTTCGACCACGGTTCTTTCTGGTACTTCGCGCCTGTCGTTTGCTCCACCAGATCAGTAACGCGCACCCTTCGCCACCGTCTCTGCAAATTGATCTTCCGCCCGTTCGGATGCTCGATAAGCAACGTGCCGAAAACATTCTGCGCGACGGTCGTAATCATCTCTTCGACCAAATCCGCCATCGTTTCCCAGCTTCCGAACGCTTCATAAACTTCCAACATCGTGAATTCAGGATTATGCCGCGGGCTGATGCCCTCGTTGCGAAAATTGCGGTTTAGTTCGAAGACTTTTGAGAATCCGCCGACCAGCAATCGCTTGAGATACAACTCCGGGGCGATCCGCATGTACAGGGGGATGTCCAGGGCTTTGTGATGTGTCACGAACGGCTTGGCGGCCGCGCCGCCGGCCAGCGTCTGCATCATCGGCGTCTCCACCTCGACGAAACCCCTGCCGGTTAGAAACCGGCGGATTTCGTCCACCACCCGCATGCGGAGCTTCAGGACCCGCATCACCTGGGGATTGGCCCACAGATCGACGTAGCGCTGGCGATAGCGAAGCTCGACGTCTGACAAACCTTCCCACTTGGCCGGCGGCGGCAGAAGGGCCTTGGCGGCCATCGACACAGAATTGGCCCAGATCGTGGTTTCGCCCTTGTTGGTTTGTCCGAGCTTTCCGCTCACAACAAGCAGATCGCCCAGATCGATCAGATCGCGCACCTGCCAATCGGGATCCGAAAGTCGCTTCTTGTCCAGGGCCACCTGCAAATCGCCGCTCTCATCTCGGAGGGCGAGGAAGCTGAGCTTGCCCATGTCACGTTTGAGCATCACGCGCCCGGCCCCGATCACATCGACATCGCTGACGTGGCCCATCTCCGGCTTGTAGAGCGACTTGATCGCCGCCAGCGGCTGAATCCCCGCCGTCCGCTGCCCATACGGCTCGATCCCCAACTCGCGCAGCTTGGCCAGTTTCTGACGCCGTTCCTGCTCGTAATGACTGCTCGTTTCCATCTTTACGGAGTTGATATTAAGGAACCCATCGGAAAAGGGAAGCCAACCATCCGCCCCCCCAACCATGGATGAGCGAAAATTAACAATAAAAATCTCGAGTTTTCCGGAAAACGCGTACTAAACTTTCACCTTCTGGCTAAGAATATAGAGGGCGCTCTCTCGCCGCACCTTCTCCCGCTCAAGGCTCGCACAATGCGACCCCCCCCGGGCGGGAATGGGACATTTTTGGACAGGAACGGACACGCATCCATTTCGCGCTGAGGTTGAACGCCCCGGCCCTAGGTGAAACGTCGCCAAACGGCGCGCTGACGCTGACAATGTCGGCCCTGGCGCTATCAAAAACGCCGTCATTGTCAGCGCCCCCAAATATCAGGCGTTTTTGACCCTAAAATCAAAACAATCCCGGTTTCCCCGACCGCCTCCTGTGCATAACTTGACTCCGCCTGTTTTCCGCCCGACCATTGCGAAGCCTCTTTTCAAGGAGTACCCGCCGTGATGAAGCTTTGTGGTTTTGCCGATGAAATCGCCCCGGAACTGGACGAGCAGATCAAGTGCTGCAAGGAGACCGGGGTGACGCATTTCGAATTGCGCGGAGTCTGGGGGAAAAACGTCCTCGATTTCGATAAATCCGTCCGAATCGAGATCAAGGCCAAGCTCAAATCCAACGGCTTGGCCGTCGCCTGCATCGGCTCGCCTATCGGCAAGGTGAAGATCACCGAGCCGTGGGAAAAGCATTTCGCGCGGTTCAAGATCGCGGTGGACTCCGCGGAATTCTTCGACGCCCCGCTCATCCGCATTTTCAGCTATTACCCGCCCGAGGAAGGCCAGGACATTCACAAGCATCGCGACGAGGTCATTCGCCGGATGCGCCTCAAGGCGGATTACGTCAAGACGCGTAACGTCACGCTGGTGCACGAAAACGAGAAGGGCATCTACGGCGACACGGGAGAGTATTGCCTGGACATTCTAAAATCGGTCGATTCGCCGAAGCTCCGCGCGGCTTTCGATTTCGGAAACCTGGTGCAGGTCGGCGAAAATCCGCTGGACGCGTGGCCATTGCTCAAGCCGTACACGATCCACATCCACATCAAGGACGTGATCGGCAAGGAGGACCGGGCCGTTCCGGCCGGGCACGGCGACGGGCACCTGGAGGAGATCCTGTTGGACCTTAAAAAGAGCGGCTACAGCGGATTCCTGAGCCTTGAGCCGCATCTCAAGGCCGCCGCACAGTTCAGCGGATTCAGCGGCCCGGCTCTGTTCAAAATGGCCGTTGACGCACTGAAGGCCATGTGCAAAAAGATCGGAATTGAACTGGCGACCGCGTAATGGACCGGGTCGGATTTACGGAAGGAATGGGATGGGCCGTCGAATCTGAATCGAGCAAACCCTCGGGGGGAGAAGCGCCCCAGCGGCCACCGAAGCTGTCGGAGGTGGGATTACCGCAGCGCCTGCTGGTGCCGCTCGGCGTCGCCAGCGCCGGCGACGTGAAGGCCAAACCGCCCGGGACATCGGTACGCCGCGGCCAGCCGCTGGTCGATCAACCCGCCGAGTCATCGCACGTTCCCCTGGCGCCGGCCAATGGAACGGTGGGAACCGTCCGTCCCATCCGCCTGACCACGGGCCGCCCCGCCGCCGCGGTGGAGTTGACGGTTTCGGACGACCTCTCGCAAGACGCCCCGCCTGGGTCAACGCCCAACGACGATTCCTTTTCGCTGGTCGCGTGGCTGGAGCAGATTCGCGCCGCGGGCGTCTGGGCCGACCGCCACGCCAGCCCCGATCTGATCGGCCAACTGAACCAGGTCGTCGCCCGCCCGATCGACACGCTGATCTGCACAATCCTGGACAGCGATGCCAGCCTGCGGCTCAACGCCGCGATCGCCGCGGGCTACGCCGACCTGGTCGTTGGCGGAGTAACGCTTCTGTCGAGGATCACCGGCGCTCGCCGCGCCCTCCTGGCAGTGGAGTCATTCGGTAGGGCTTCGCCCTCCGCCGGTAGGGCTTGGCCCTCCGCTGGCGGCACGGACTGGCTGACGCCTCTGCGGCAATCGGTGCTGTCAACCAATCTCCAGGTTGTCGACCTGGCCAACGATTATCCGCAATCCGATCCCACGCTGATGGTCTACAGCCTGACGCATCGCCGGCTGAGGCCGGGAAATCTACCCACGACGCGTGGCGTGCTGGTGGTGGACGCCGCCGCCGCCATGGCCGTCGGAAACGCAGCCGATCGCCATGAACCCATGCTCACGGTGCCGCTGGCCGTTCACGACCAAATGCGGCGGCAATCGTATTTTCTGCAAGTCCCGGTCGGAACCACGGTGGAGCACGTCCTGAACGAACTGTCGATCCCGCCCGACCAGACCATTCTTCGCGGCGGCGATCTGCTGCGCGACCTGCGTCTGCATCCCGACGCGGTCATTGCCGGCGGTGAATTGACGATTCACGTCACCGCCCCCGAGATTCCGGTCATTCCCGAGCCGTGCATCCGCTGCGCCTGGTGCGTCGAGGCTTGTCCCACGCAGCTCAATCCGGCCTCGGTGCTGGATGCCGCCCAGCGCCGCGACGTGAAGTTCGCCGAGCGAGCGGGCATCGGAGCCTGCATCGAATGCGGCGTGTGCGCGCACGTGTGTCCGTCGCAGTTGCCGCTGCTGGAAGCGATTAGAGAAATCCGAAATCCAAAATCCGAATGACGAATCAAGCCCGAATGACCGAATGAATTCCCATTCGGATTTCGTCATTCGGATTTGATTCGTCATTCGGATTTCGGATTTCGGGTTTCCAATTCCCCCGTTTGGTATTTTCGGCTCCCCGTCGTACCTTCATCGTCATGTCCGAGACGTCCACCCTTCGGCGGCTCGACCCGACGGCTTCTCCGCTGCACAGTGGAATCCGCGTACCGACGTTCCTCGGGCTGCAAATCCTGGCGACGCTCTTTCCGCTGACCGCTGGATTCGCGCTCTTCGGCTGGCGGGCCGTCGGCTCCGCCGCGACGGTCATCCTCAGCGCCCTGGGCACCCTGGCCGTCCTCCGCAAAATTGGTTGGCGCGGACGCCAGGTCCGCATGTGGCATGGCGTGCTGGCGGCGACCATCGTCGCGCTGATGCTCCCGCCGCATCTGTTCACGCGCATTTCCATCAGCGGCCAAGTCGTCTGGCCAATTCTTCCCGGCGCGGGGATCACCCTGGCGATCCTGATTTGGCTGCTCGGCGGACTTGGCACTCAGCGCGTTCCGCCGTCGGTGGTGACGATCCTGCTGCTGTTCGTCCTGTTTCACGAACTGCTGGCCCCGCGATACGTGCTGCGGCCGGATCGGATTTTCGTGGGGGATTTGCTTAATTCCGACCCGTCGCCCGAGGAACTGTCCGATCCGAATCCATGGTACAAGCGCACGCCGGCCACGGGATATGATTCCCTCCGCCGCGAGTCCGTCGGCGACCGGCTCCTGGCCTATACCTCTTCCCAGCAACGCCCCGAACGCGCCAGCCTCACCGTCCAAATGCTCGTCCGCGACCGCATGCCCCCGCTGGAAAACCTCATCGTCGGCGGCCAAAGCGGAACCCTCGGCACCGCCAGCGCCGTCGCCGTCATCGCCGGCGGTTTGTTCCTTCTCTATCAGGGCCTGATCGACTTCCGCATCCCGCTGCTGGGCACATTGTCCGCCATGGCCGCGATGCTGATCCTTCCCATCCCCATCTACATCACCGAGGCCGGCGCCCACTGGCGATGGTTCGCGTTCCGGCCCCACTATCTGGGCTGGCCAACCGACCTGACGTTCGTCAACTACGAAATCTTCGCCTCGCCGCTGCTGTTCACGCTGTTTTATCTGGCGACCGCGCCCGGCCTGCGCCCGATCACCCGACGCGGCCGCGCCATCTTCGCGATCTTCCTCGGCATATTGTCCGCGGTGTTTCAACTGTATGCCTCCGTGGCGATCGGAGCATACATCGCACTCTTGGTGACGGTCCTGCTGACACCGACCCTCGACCGCGCGATTCGGCCGCGGACGCTGGTGTGAAAAGGCTCGGATAGGAAGCTGTTTCAGAAGCCCCGTCGCGCGATACAGTCCCCACGGCGGCGCCGTGGGCGTTCCGGGGAATTGATCGCCAATGCGGTTGGCCGGTCGATCGCGGCTACTTGGCCATCTCCTTGGCCCGCGCCCGAACATCGTCGAGATTGCCGACGTACAAAAACGCCTGCTCAGGAAGATCGTCCGCCTTGCCGTTGCAGATGTCGTCGAAACTCTTGAGATTGTCGGCAATCTTGGTGTAGATGCCCTTCTTGCCGGTGAACTGCTCGGCCACGAAGAACGGCTGGCTGAAGAAACGCTCGATCTTGCGCGCGCGGCTGACGATCAGCTTGTCCTCTTCGCTCAACTCGTCCACGCCCAGGATGGCGATGATGTCCTGCAAGTCGCGGTAGCGCTGGAGCATGTTCTGCACCTTGCGGGCAATGCGATAGTGATCCTCGCCGACGATCTGGGGGTCCAGGGCGCGGCTGGCCGAGGCCAGCGGGTCCACGGCCGGATAAATCCCTTTCGAGGCGATGGAACGCTCGAGGTAGATGAAGGCGTCGAGGTGTGCGAAGGCGTTGGCCGGGGCCGGGTCGGTCGGGTCGTCGGCGGGGACGTAGACCGCCTGCACCGAGGTGATCGCACCGTGCTTGGTGCTGGTGATCCTCTCCTGCAATTCGCCCATTTCCGTCGCCAGCGTCGGCTGATATCCGACGGCGCTGGGCATGCGGCCGAGAAGGGCCGACACTTCCGATCCCGCCTGGGTGAAGCGGAATATGTTGTCGATGAACAGCAGGGTGTCGGCGCCGGTTTCATCGCGGAAATATTCCGCCATGGTCAATGCGCTCAGGGCGACCCGCAATCTGGCGCCCGGAGGCTCGTTCATCTGGCCGAAGACCATCACGGTTTGATCGATGACATGCTTGCCGGTCGTGCCGATCTGGGCCTCCTGCATTTCCAGCCACAGATCGGTCCCCTCGCGGGTGCGCTCGCCGACGCCGGCGAAGACCGAATATCCGCCGTGTTGCTGGGCGATTCGCGCGATCAATTCCTGGATCACGACCGTTTTGCCCAGCCCCGCCCCGCCGAACAGGCCCGATTTGCCGCCGCGCAAAAATGGCGTCAGCAGATCGATCACTTTGATCCCCGTTTCGAACACCTCGGCCTTGGGAGTGAGGTCGACAAACGGCGGCGGATCGCGATGGATCGGCCGGCGTTCGGTTATGTTCACCGGCCCGCGATTGTCGATCGGCTCTCCCAGCAGATTGAACACCCGGCCGAGGGTTTCCTTGCCGACGGGAACGGTGAGCGACGAACCGGTGTCCACGCAATCGGTCCCGCGTCGAAGCCCGTCCGTGCTCCCCAACGCCACGGCGCGTACCCTTCCGCCGCCGAGGTGCTGCTGAACTTCGCCTACCAGGCGGGTGGACGTTTGCCCTTGATCCGACTTGTCGATGTTCAACGCGTTGTAGATCTGAGGAAGCTGGTGTTCGGGAAACTCGGCGTCGAACGTCGAGCCGATCACCTGGGTGATTTTTCCGATTACTGGCATGCACGAATCCTTGTGAAGGCCGGCGGATTGTACAATTCCTTCACAATGTGGCAAGCTATTGACGTGACCGCGGCCACAATGCAAATTGTTCGCATAAGCCATGGAAGGTGTTGCCCATGTCACTCATCCTCGTCGTAGATGACGCCGCGTTGGAGCGCGAAACCGTTGCCCGCCTCCTTGAAGTGGAAGGCTTCCAAACGATCGGCGTCTCCAGCGGCAAGGAGGCCTACGCCACGCTCTATTCCCGAAAACCCGATTTGGTCCTTGTCGATCTGATGATGCCCGAAATGGACGGCATTCAACTGGTCCGCATGATTCGCCGCCATCCCCAATGGGAAGGAATCCCCATCATCGTCCTGACCGGCCCGCGCGACAGCAACAAACTCGTCGCCCGCGCCCGTGAACTCGGCGTCGATGCTATCGTCTCCAAAGCCACGTTCGGATTCCAGGACCTCATGTTGCGAATCCGCAAAGCGTTGGCGGATCGGACGCCGTCGTCCAATTGATGCGGCATTATTCGGCGCGAGCGGCGGATGCGGGTCGGACGCGCACCACGATTGCGGCTGGAATTTCCGGGCGTTTGGCCCACGAAAAGGGGTTTTTGTTTATGTTTTTGTTTTTGTTTTTCCCGCCGCCGCCCGCCGGGTAGGCCGGCTCCTCCAGGCCATCCACCACCAGCCCCGCCGAAAAACACGCCCCCAGCACCACCGACAGGGGACGATGGAAAAAATAGTGCGACTGGGGCTGATTGATGATCCCCACGCTCTTTGCCACCTGCGGCGTCAAATATTTCCGCACCTCCACCCCGAATACTTGCTCCATCTGGTCGCCCCGCACCTCCAGATCGGCGGTGAATTTCATGTCGTTTGAACTGAAACACGGATGCGGCAAGGAAAAGATGAACCGCCCGGCACCCTTCAGCAACCTTGGCAAGGATTCCAGCAGGGGCGCGATGTCGATGATGTCCATCAAGGCCATGCTGCAAACCGCCGCGTCGAACCGCCCTTCCCCAAGCGACATCAGCTCCGCCGCATCGGCCACGTCGATCCGCCGATATTCGATGTCTCCATCCTGGGAACTCGTCCGCTTGCGCGCACAGGCGAGAAAGCTCTCCACAAAATCGCACGCGACCACCCGAACGCCCCGGCGACCAAGCACGCGCGAGTAATTCCCGTTCCCGCAAGCCACGTCAAGGATCGTTTCCCCCGCTCGAGGATCGAGCAGTCGATCCGTCGCCGGCATTATTAGTTGTCGTTGAAACTCGTTCCCTTCGCCGATCTGCTGGTCCCACCAGGAGGCGATGCTCTCCCAAATGGCCCGCGTTTGGTGAACGGTTGGATTGTCATTGGTCATTGGTCATTGGTCATTTGGGTTTCGGGTTCCACCCGCGTCACTTCTTCAAGAAGTTCCGCAGGAGCCGCTCGCCCTGCTCGGTCAGGAAACTTTCCGGGTGAAACTGCACGCCTTCCAACGGCCAGGTTTTGTGGCGAACGCCCATGATCTCGTCGTGATCGGTCCAACTGCTGACCTCATATTCCGGCGGGAGCGTGCCGTTGCGGATGATCAGGCTGTGGTATCGCGTGGCCGTGAATGGGTTGGGCATCCCGGCATAAATGCTCTTGCCATCGTGATGGATTTGGTCGGTCTTTCCGTGCATGAGTCGGCCGGCCCGCTCGACGATGGCGCCGCTGACGAAGCCGATACATTGATGGCCCAGACAAACCCCCAGCACCGGCAACTTGGGTCCGAAATGACGGATGATGTCGTTGCTGATCCCGCCCTCCCTGGGCGTACACGGGCCCGGGGAAATCACGATGTGCGTCGGCGAAAGGGCCTCGATTTCCTCCAGCGTGACCTTGTCGTTGCGGAAAACGCGGGTTTCCCGGCTCGGGTCCACCTCCCCCAGCTTCTGAACAAGGTTGTAGGTGAACGAATCGTAGTTGTCGATCAGCACGATCATCGATCAATAGCGTAGGATAGCGGGAGGAAAAAGCAAAATTTGTCATTGGTCATTGGTCATTTGTCACTTGTCATTTAATATGCACCCCTGCTTATGAGCGGAGAAATCCCGAAAACGTATGACCCGGCGTCCATTGAGGCGCAGGCCAATCGGGTCTGGCTCGAGGAACGATGCTTCGCGGCCGACCCGGCCTCGCCCGGCGAGCCGTATTGCATCGTCATCCCCCCGCCAAACGTCACCGGGGCGCTGCATCTGGGCCATGCGATCAATACCACGCTTCAGGATATTCTCGTCCGCGTGCATCGGATGCGGGGATTCAATGCGGTCTGGATTCCCGGAATCGACCATGCCGGCATCGCCACGCAGGCGGTCGTCGAAAAACAACTGAAGGAGAAGGAGAACAAGACCCGTCACGATCTTGGGCGCGAAGCGCTCGTCCAGCGAATCTGGGATTGGAAAAAACAGTTCGGCGACCGAATCCTGGAACAACTCAAGAGAATGGGATGCTCATGCGATTGGGACCGCTCGCGGTTCACGCTGGATGAGCAATGCGCCCGCGCGGTGCGCGAGACGTTCTTCAAATTATTCAAAGACGGACTCATCTACCGCGGCAAACGGCTCGTGAATTGGGACGTGCATCTGCAAACGTCCATCTCCGATGACGAAATCTATCACGAGACGGTGAAGACGAGTTTGTGGCACATCCGTTACCCAATCGTCGATGAAAGCGTGGATTTAACCGCAGAGAACGCGGAGAACGCAGAGAGAAAGCGCATAGAAATGAACTCCGCGGTCTCCGCGATCTCCGCGGTTCAAACTTCCCGCCCGAAATACATGACGGTGGCAACGACCCGGCCGGAGACGATGCTGGGCGACACGGCGGTGGCCGTGCATTCGGAGGATTCGCGCTGGAACTGGGCGATCGGCAAAAGCGTCGAGTTGCCCCTGACCGGGCGGAAAATCCCGATCATCACGGATGACATCCTCGTCGATCCGAAATTCGGTAGCGGCGTGGTGAAGGTGACGCCGGCGCACGATCCGAATGACTATGCTGTCTGGCAGCGGCACCAGGGAAAAATCGAAATCCTGAACATTCTCAATCCCGACGGCACGATCAACGAAAACGGGGGGAAATATGCCGGGATGAAGCGCGAAATCGCGCGAAAAAAAGTCGTCGAGGATTTGACGGCCCTGGGATTGCTGGCGAAGGAGGAGCCGTACGAAGCGCCGGTCGGCCACAGCGATCGGAGCAAGACGCCAGTTGAGCCGTATCTGAGCGATCAATGGTTCGTGAAGATGGCCCCGCTGGCCGAACCGGCGCTGGAGGTGGTGGAGAAGCAGATCATCAATTTCTTTCCCGAACGACATGCACAGCAATATCTAAGCTGGCTCGGCGAAAAGCGCGATTGGCCGGTCTCGCGGCAGCTTTGGTGGGGACATCGGATTCCGGTTTGGCACGATCCTTCACCCAAACCGGACGCGCTCCAATGGCTCAGGCTCAATAAAGAATTGGTGTATGTCACGGAAACCGAAAGCGGTGCATTTGTTTGTTTGCGAAGGGGCGATTTTCTGATCGAACGTCGGCTCGAGATCTTCGGTTTCAAGCAAGACCTCGACGTTCTCGACACCTGGTTCTCCTCCGCTCTGTGGCCGCACAGCACGCTGGGGTGGCCGGAGAATACGCCGGAGTTGCGGAAATGGTATCCGGGGAGCGTGCTGGTGACTTCGCGGGAAATCATCACGCTTTGGGTGGCGCGGATGGTCATGATGGGGATGTACAACATGGGCCAACATTCTTCCCCCTCGCCCGGTACTCCGGGAGAGGGTGGGGGTGAGGGCCGCTTGGGCGAGACCCCTCACCCTAACCCTCTCCCCGAGTACAGGGCGAGGGGAGAAGAGGCGAAGCGTCTGGGCATCCCCTTCCATCACGTCTACATTCACACGACCATCCTCGACGGGCATGGCGAGCGGATGAGCAAATCCAAGGGGAACGGCGTCGATCCGGTCGATGTCATCGAAACGCACGGAGCGGATGCCCTGCGGTTTACCCTCACGCACATGGCCACCGAAACGCAGGACGTGCGATTGCCGGTCAGGAAGAACGCGCAGGGGAAAAATACTTCGGACAAATTCGACATCGGGCGGAATTTCTGCAACAAGATTTGGAACGTCGGGAATTTCTTCGTGATCGCCAACCTGGCCAACGTCGCGGTGGAGCCGGTGGATGAGGGCGAATGGACGCTGGCCGATCGGTGGATCGTGTCGCGGTTCAACCGAACGGCCAAA
>Ga0209415_10017227_pt1 | contig 11521 bp, 5 predicted proteins | sample PeaSoiSIISIP2007_FD_187696 | JGI IMG/M metagenome (GOLD analysis project Ga0209415, IMG submission 187696) | Peat soil microbial communities from Weissenstadt, Germany - SII-SIP-2007 (SPAdes) (version 2) | ecosystem: Environmental > Terrestrial > Soil > Wetlands > Peat | place: Germany... | reverse complement strand
CGTTTGAATCCGGCAGAGCCGGTTGGCGTTTGGCGCGTTATGAGCCCGACGAGCTACCAGGCTGCTCCACCCCGCGTTATAGATACGCGGCTTGCTGCTCTTACTCAACCGGACCGGCCTCAGGTGCCCGATGAGTGGCCCAGAATTCGGACACGGCAGCGGTCACATTGTTCTTGGATGGACTGTGACATAACTGTGCCATAGAACCTGTTTTCTCTGTCAAAACTGACGTCATTGACGGATCGCGCTTGTTGATTCTACGGAAGTTATTGAAAACAAGAATGTGCCCGAAGATTCCGGCTTACAGGCTCATCCGCCAATTATTTCTCCAATCTTCAGGAATTTCCCCCCAAGCATTGCCATGCCTTCGTCGAAACGGGCGGCCAATTTCACTGAAAGTTTGGGCAGTGCCTCGTCCGTAAACTTCTTTTGTGGCAGAGTAATGCGCGATGGCCGAACCTGAAAACTCCACTTCCGCGGGCCGCGTCGCTTTCCAGTATCCAAGCTTCGTTCTTTTTCAAACGGCCCGCTTCTGCATCGTCCTCGCCAACGAAATGCAGTCCGTCGCCGTCGGCTGGCAAGTCTACGAGATTACCAAGCGCCCCCTCGATCTCGGCCTCGTCGGATTGGCGCAGTTCCTGCCCGGTATTCTTCTCTTTCTCGTCTCCGGCCACGCGGCGGATCGCTACGACCGCCGAAAACTCATTCTCTTCTGCTATGTCGGATTCGCGTTTTGTTGCGGGTTGTTACTGCTCTCCACGGGGCGGAGCGTTCGTTCGGTCTACTACATCTTTGCCGTTCTCGTTCTTTTCGGTGTGGTCCGTGCCTTCACTGGCCCCGTCAGCCGCGCGCTGCTCCCGCAGCTCGTTCCCGAGCAGCATTTCCCAAATGCGGTCGCCTGGGCTTCGACAACTTTTCAGGGGGCGGCCATCCTCGGCCCTGCGCTAGGTGGAATTGTTTACGCGATCTTTCGAGGCCCCAATGCTGTTTACATCTTGGCGGTGATTCTGTCGATCGCCGCCGTGATCTGTACGCTTAAAATCAAAACGCAAGCGCGGTCGCGTGCGCGCGAGCCCATCAACTCGACCACGGTTCTCGCCGGTCTTCGCTACATCTGGCGCGAAAAAGTTATTCTTGGTTCCATTTCGCTGGATCTCTTCGCCGTTTTCCTCGGCGGTGCCGTTGCGCTTCTGCCCGTCTTTGCGCGCGAAATCCTGCTGACAGGCCCTTGGGGGTTGGGTCTGCTACGCACGGCTCCCGGAATCGGCGCGGCTACTATGGCCATTTTCCTTGCGCATCGGCCCATGCGGCGCAAAGTTGGCCTAATCATGCTGTGGTGCGTAGCCGGCTTCGGCTTCTTCACCATTCTCTTCGGCCTATCGCACAGCCTTGTGCTCTCTTTGATCGCTCTGTTTTTCGTTGGCGCCACCGACATGGTCAGCGTGATTGTCCGCGCCGTACTCATACAGGTCGCAACACCCGATGAGATGCGCGGCCGCGTGAACGCCGTCGATATGGTTTTCATCGGAGCTTCCAACGAATTCGGCGAGTTCGAGTCTGGCCTCACGGCGCAATGGTTCGGAACAGTTCCCGCCGTCGTGCTGGGAGGGCTTGGAACCTTAGTGGTAACTGCGATTTGGGCCTGGGGCTTCCCGGAGCTAAGAAAAGTCGAGCAGATACATTCGCTACCGACGCGTCCCGCTTGAGCTTCTTAATGCTAAAACACGGCCATGTTCGAGCGCGCTTCTAGTCCACAGCCTCGCCAAATCAGTTGGCCCCCGCTGCGCCTACAATCCGTCCCAAGTCGCTAACTCCCTTTAGAATGAACACTTATATAAGTGTATCAAAATAAAGGACTTTAAGTTTCTTTAGAATGAACACTTATGAGAAACCAGGGGGGCAACCCTATTACGGTTAACCGGCAACTTCGCGCTTCCAGACGTGAAAAGTCGGTCGGAAGCCGCGCGGTTCACTTCGATACAGGCGAACTAGTCGCTGGCGTCGGCGCCGGAGCGGCAGGTGCAGGCGCTGCCAACGCGGCTTTCACCGAAGCCGGCAGCTTGTCTGAATTCGCCAGCAACACACTGACTTGCCAAATCTGCGTCTCCGTCAAGCGCCCTTTAAACCCTGGCATGCCCGTCAACCGGATGCCGTTTTCCGCTTTCCAATACGTCTCTGACGCCGGGTCATCCGACACGCCGGTTCCGTGGAAAAGCTGAGGCGGTGGCGGGTACATGCCTTGCGAAATCACCGTTTTCGGCTGTTCCGGGAGACCGTGACACACTGCGCAGTTCTCTTTGTAGACGTCCACGCCGCCCAGATAGTTTTTTTCATCGGCGGCCACAGGCGATTCGGGAATCTTTTCTTTGGCAATGTGTGCGTTCAGGGCCATGTGCGCGAATTTCTTCTCAAACGGCATCGGTGGATCCGTCACAGCCGCGGGTGCCCGCCCGGTAGAGAAATAGAGGTAACCCACGCACATCACGAGCAGAATCCCGACCAGAATTCCAATCACTAAACCCTTTACCATGTTTTTCTTTACCCGCCTTTATCAGAATCTCAGCACAGATCCCACTGTGCGTTCAATTCCGGGGAGCGACAGTCTAAGCCCTAGTCCACTCCACTGGCTACTGGAATTATCTCGCCTCACGACAGCCCCCTGTCGGCCCTCACCGAATCGAGCTCACTGCTTCCAGGTTTTCCCAGCTCCAATTCCCGATCTAGCGCTTCGTAACCATTTCCGCTCGAAATCCGTCCTATCTATGCGCAGGCTGACTTTTCCGGTAGGCTCAATGGGTTTGGCGGGGAACCCTAAAGTGTGTACCCGCTACTGTCTTGCCCCGGCAGACTCACTCGCATCATCGCTTTAATCGACAGGAGAGAACGGATGGGCCACCTCAAATCTATCGACCTTCCCGACCCGGGCGCGCGTGATTCTTCCGCGGCACCGCCGGCCAAGAGCCGCTGGTGGCTCTGGATTGTCATTCTAGCGGTCGTCGCTATCGGTATCTGGTATTACCGCGGCTCGCGCTCTACGAGCGAGGCAGGCGGCAAGGCCGCTCCTGGCGCGACTTCGGCAGGAAAGGGAAAAGGCGGGCCCGGCGGCGCTGGAATGACCGTTCCAGTCGTCGTAGCGACCGCACAAAAAGGCAATCTTCCCGTTTACCTCATCGGTCTCGGTTCCGTCACCGCGTACAACACGGTGACAGTCCGCAGCCGCGTCGATGGCCAAATCGTCAAAGTCAACTTCACCGAGGGCCAATTCGTTCACGCCGGCGACGCGCTCATTGAAATCGATCCTCGGCCCTATCAGGTCATGCTCGAACAAGCAGAAGGCCAGCTTGCCAAAGACCAGGCGCAACTCCACGATGTCCAAGTCGATTTCGAGCGCTACCAACTTCTCTACAACGAGGGTGTGATCCCCAAGCAACAAGTCGACACTCAGCAAGCGCAAGTCGGGCAATTCCAAGGCGCGATCAAGGCCGACCAAGCCACGATCGACAACGCAAAATTGCAACTCGTCTACGCTCACATCACCGCTCCCATCAGTGGCCGCGTCGGGCTGCGTCTTGTGGACATGGGAAATATCGTGCACGCCTCTGACACCACGGGGCTACTCGTCATCACCCAGCTTCAACCGATTTCGGTCATTTTCACGCTGCCGCAGGACCAGCTTCAGCAGGTTTTGGTCAAACTCCGCGGCGGCGGCCAGCTCCCCGTCGAAGCCTACGACCGCGATGACCTCACCAAGATTGCCGACGGCAAGCTGGCCACCATCGACAATCAAATCGATCCCACTACGGGCACCTACAAGCTCAAATCCACCTTCTCAAATGAAAACAACGTCCTCTTCCCGAATCAATTCGTGAACGTCCACATGCTCGTGGACACCAAAAAGGATCTGGTCATCGTTCCCGCAGCGGCCATCCAACGCGGGCCACAAGGGACTTACGTCTATGTTGTTTCCGGCGGCGATACCGTGAATATCCGCGTTGTTACCCTCTCCCAAACTACCGGCAACAATATCGGTATCAGTGCCGGGATCAACTCGGGCGATGTCGTTGTGATTGACGGCCAGGACAAGCTTCAGGATGGGAGCAAGGTTCTCACTAGCACCTCGCCAACCGGCGGCGGCGCGGGACGCGGGGCAGCTGGTCAACCCGCCGCCCAAAGCGGCAGTCCATCCGGCACCCAAAACGGCGCACAGAGCGGCCCTGGTTCCAAAAAACCCGGCGGCACTCCGGCTGGAGGAAAGGGTCAATGAGTCCATCCCGGCCGTTCATTTTGCGGCCAGTCGCGACCACCCTTCTGATGGTCGGCGTGCTGCTGGTTGGTTTCGTTGCGTATCGCCAGCTTCCCGTCTCCGCGCTTCCGCAAGTCGACTACCCGACGATCCAGATCCAGACTTTCTATCCGGGCGCCAGTCCAGACGTAATGGCTTCTTCCGTAACGGCTCCCTTGGAGCGTCAATTCGGGCAAATCCCGGGCCTCAACCAGATGACCTCGTCGAGTTCCTTCGGCAGCTCCATCATCACGCTGCAGTTCAATCTCGATCTCAACATTGACATCGCCGAACAAGAGGTTCAGGCCTCCATCAACGGCGCTTCCAATCTTCTCCCTCAAGGTCTTCCGAACCCGCCGATCTACAGCAAGATCAATCCGGCTGACGCGCCGATCCTCACCTTGTCGCTCACTTCGGATTCCTTGCCACTTTCGAAAATCGAAGACCTAACCGACACCACCCTCGCCCAGAAAATTTCGCAGCTGACGGGCGTCGGCCTCGTCAGTATCAGCGGCGGCCAGCGTCCTGCCGTGCGCATTCAGGCGAATCCGACGGCACTGGCGTCTTACGGCCTCAGTTTGGAAGACTTACGCACCGCCCTCGGCGCCGCTAACGTGGACCAGGCCAAAGGCACCTTCGACGGCGCCCATCAGGCCTACACCATCGGCGCCAATGACCAGCTCATCTCCAGCGACAGCTACAAGCCCATCATCGTGGCCTATCGCAACGGCGCTCCCGTTCGCTTGACCGACGTTGCCACCGTTTTCGACGGCACCGAAAACACCAAACAAGCCGCCTGGGCCAACAAAAAGCCCGCCGTCATCCTCAACATTCAACGTCAGCCTGGCGCCAACATCATTCAAGTCGTTGACCGCATCAAAAAACTGCTTCCGCAGCTTCAGGCCTCTCTCCCCGCCTCCGTAAAAATCGACATCCTAACCGACCGCACCAACACGATTCGCGCCTCCGTCGAAGACGTCGAATTCACCTTGATCCTCACCATCGCCCTTGTGGTGATGGTCATTTTCCTCTTCCTTCGCAGCCTTCGGGCCACCGTTATCCCCGCCCTGGCCGTGCCCCTCTCCATCGTCGGTACCTTCGGCGTGATGTATCTCCTCAACTACAGTCTCAACAACCTTTCGCTCATGGCGCTCACCATCTCAACCGGTTTCGTCGTCGACGACGCCATCGTCATGATCGAAAACATCAGCCGTTACATCGAAGAAGGCGAATCGCCACTTGAGGCGGCTCTCAAAGGCTCCGAGCAAATCGGCTTCACGATTATTTCTCTCACTGTCTCGCTCATCGCCGTGCTCATTCCGCTTCTCTTCATGGCCGACATCGTAGGCCGCCTCTTCCGCGAATTCGCCATCACTCTTGCTATCACCATCCTCATTTCCGCCTTCGTCTCGCTCACTCTCACGCCTATGATGTGCGCCAAACTTCTCCGCCATCAGAAAGAAGAAGACCAGGGCTGGTTTTTTCGCAAATCGGAAGATGCCTTTAATTCCGTTATTGCCTTCTACGGGCGCACCCTAAAATTTGTCCTGCAGTACCGCAAAATCACACTTCTCGTCACGATCGGCACTCTTGTGGGCACCATCCTGCTTTACATTTACGTGCCCAAGGGCTTTTTCCCCGTGCAGGACACCGGCATTATCCTCGGCGTTTCTGAAGGCGGGCAGAACACTTCGTTCGCCGCCATGGCCACGCACCAGCAGGCTCTCGCCGATATCATTCTCAAAGATCCGGCCGTCGAAAGCCTTTCTTCCTTCATCGGCATCGATGGCACCAACACCACGCTGAATAGCGGCCGGATACAAATCAATCTCAAGCCTCTCGCGCAGCGAGATGCCAATGCTTCCGATGTCATTCGCCGCCTCCAGCCCGAACTCGCCAAAATCGACGGCATCTCCCTCTTCATGCAACCCGTTCAAGATCTCACCGTGGAAGACCGCGTCAGCCGTACGCAATTTCAGTACAGCCTGGAAGATGTCGACGCCAAGGAGCTCGCTCTCTGGACTCCCCGGTTCATCGACAAACTCAGCTCCATCCCGACAGTCCGCGATGTCGCCAGCGATCAACTGAACCAGGGCCTTCTCGCCACTCTCACCATCGATCGCGATACAGCTTCCCGCCTCGGCGTCTTACCCGCTGACATTGACAACACCCTCTACGACGCTTTCGGCCAGCGCCAGGTCTCCACCATCTTCACGCAGCTCAATCAATACCACGTCGTTTTAGAGGTCGATCCACAGTTCCAGCAGAATCCCGATGCGCTCAAAAGCATTTATGTAAAGTCCTCTGCCGCCGCCCAACAGGCCTCCTCCGGCTCCGGGACTAATATTTCAACAACACAACAAGCTGCCACCAGCGCCGCTCCCAACCCTCAAGTTCCGCTCAGCGCTTTCACGCGCTTCGAGCCCGGCGCGACCGCTTTGGCTGTCAACCATCAAGGCCAGTTTCCCGTTGTGACCATCTCCTTTAACCTGGCACCCGGCGCCGCTCTGGGAGACGCCGTCAACGCCATCAACACGGCCAAAGCCGAGCTGAACATGCCTCCCAGCATCCAAGCGACATTTCAAGGTACGGCCGCCGCCTTCCTTAACTCCCTGGCCAACGAGCCGATCCTCATCCTGGCCGCCCTCATCACTGTTTACATCGTTCTTGGCGTTTTGTATGAAAGCTACATTCACCCCGTCACCATTCTTTCCACACTGCCTTCGGCTGGCGTCGGCGCCATCCTTGCTCTCCTTCTCTTTCACATGGAGTTCAGCGTCATCGCCCTCATCGGCATCATTCTTCTCATAGGCATCGTCAAGAAAAACGCCATCATGATGATCGACTTTGCACTCGAAGCTGAGCGCAAGGAAGGGAAGGCCCCACTCGACGCCATTTACGAGGCTTGCCTCCTCCGTTTCCGTCCCATCATGATGACCACCATGGCAGCGCTTCTCGGCGCTTTGCCGCTCGCCATCGGCAGCGGTGTAGGCTCGGAGTTGCGCCGTCCTCTCGGCATCACCATCGTTGGCGGACTTATCCTTAGTCAACTTCTGACCCTCTACACCACTCCGGTTGTCTATCTGGCTTTCGATTGGCTCTCTCACCGGTTCGAAATACAAATCGGCAATCCTATCGAGGAGCCCGCTCACGGTGACTAAGCCATGATGTCCGCAAATTTCTCGGCTCCCTTTATCCGCAGGTCTGTCGCCACGACACTGATCACCATTGCCATCGGGCTCTCTGGCGTTGTGGCCTTCCGGTTTCTCCCTGTTTCCCCGTTGCCGCAAGTCGACTTCCCAACGATCAATGTCGGCGCGAATCTGCCGGGAGCAAGCCCTGAGACCATGGCTTCCGCGGTGGCGACGCCTCTCGAGCGGCAATTCGGCCGTATCGCCGGCGTAACGCAGATGACGTCCTCGAGCAGCCTGGGTTCCACCAACATCACCCTCCAATTCGACCTCACTCGCGATATCAATGCTGCGGCTCGCGATGTTCAGGCCTCCATCAACGCCGCTCGAAGTCAGCTTCCCGCCGATATCCCGAGCCAGCCCAACTATCGCAAAGTCAATCCCGCCGATGCTCCTATTCTGATTCTAGCTCTCACATCGACGAATATTCCCCCCGCCGAAATCTACGATGCCGCCGATTCGATCCTTTCGCAGAAGCTCGCGCAGGTTCAGGGTGTAGGACAGGTTCAGGTCTGGGGGAGCGCCAGCCCCGCCGTGCGTGTGGAAGCCAATCCTTATCAGCTTAATAGCTACGGCATTAGCCTCGAAACTGTTCGTGCTGCTTTGCAATCGGCTAACGCCGATCTTGCCAAGGGCTCGCTTTCTGACGGGCAGAAATCTTGGTCCGTCGCCGACACTGATCAGCTCTTCAAGGCCTATGAATACCAACCACTCATTGTGAGCGGGCACACCGGCGCTCCGGTGCGCCTGCGCGATATCGCGGAAGTCACGGACTCAACCGCGGACATTCGGAATCTGGGTCTTTCCGGCGGGCATCGCGCGGTACTGCTGGCTGTCTCCCGGCAGCCCGCGGCGAACATGATCGAGACTGTCGACCGCATCATGGCTCTCTTGCCCGTGCTGCGCGCCTCGATCTCGCCTTCCCTGCATCTGAGCGTCGCCGTGGATCGCACCACCACGATTCGTGCTTCTGTACACGACGTCGAAATCTCCCTGCTGGTTTCTATCATCCTGGTGATCCTCGTGGTGTTCGCCTTTCTCCGAAGCACTTGGGCCACGATTATTCCCAGTGTCGCCGTTCCGCTGTCGCTCATCGGTACGTTTGGCGTCATGTATCTGTGCAACTACAGCCTGGACAATCTCTCCCTGATGGCGCTCACCATCTGCACAGGCTTCGTGGTTGACGATGCCATCGTCGTCATCGAAAACATCACCCGGCATATCGAGAACGGTATGAAGCCTTTTGAGGCGGCGCTCAAAGGCTCCAGCGAAATCGGGTTCACCGTGCTCTCCATGAGCACTTCCCTAGTCGCCGTATTCATACCCATTCTGTTGATGCCGGGAATTGTCGGCCGGCTGTTCCGCGAGTTTGCGGTGGTTCTCAGTGTGGCGATCACAGTCTCACTTTTCATCTCCCTCACCACGACCCCCATGATGTGTGCGCGCTTCCTCAAACACGAATCCGGACGCCACAACTGGATTTACAATTTCTTCGAGAGTGCTTTTAACTGGTTTCTCCACCTCTACGATGTTTCTCTCAAGTGGGTTTTGCGCCGCCAATTGCTGATCCTGGGGATGACTTTCATGACAGCGGTGGTTTGCGCGTACCTGTTTTTTCACGTGAATTCCGGTTTTTTCCCGCAGCAGGATACCGGCCGCTTCAGCGGAAGCATTCAGGGAGACCAGGATTTATCCTTCGCCGCGATGTCGCAAAAAATGCGCGTTTTCTCGGACATTGTGATGAAGGATCCCGCGATAGATACATTGACTTGTTTCGCCGGAGGAGGCGGGGGTGGCGGCAGTACGGCGCGCATGTTCGGCCAGCTCAAGCCTCTCAGCGAACGGAAAATCAGTATCGACGAGGTAATCGCCCGGATACGAAAAGCCACCTCAAAGGTTCCGGGAGCTGCGCTTTATCTCCAGGCTACGCAGGATCTTTCTGTCGGTGGCCGCTTTGCCGCTGCGCAATATCAGTACACCCTCCAGGCCGACAACCTCACCGACTTGACGCATTGGTCTCCCATTCTTCAGCAGAGGCTGGCCAAGATTCCTGAATTGCGCGATGTCAATTCCGACCAGCAGATGCACGGCCTTGAAAGTTCCATCGTCATTGACCGCGACACCGCATCCCGCCTCGGCGTTTCCATGGTGAGCATAGACAACACCCTCGGAGACGCCTTTGGCCAGCGCCAGGTCTCCAACATCTACAAGGGCCTAAATCAGTACCACGTCGTTTTGGAAGTCATGCCCAGCGCACAGCAGAGTCCGGAGGCGCTCAAGTCCATCTATGTGCCGGCCACCGGCGGCAAACTTGTTCCGCTGAGTGCGTTCGCCCACTACGAGCCCTCCAACACCGCTTTATCCGTTAACCACCAGGGAATCTTTCCGGCGATCACTTTGTCGTTCAATCTCGCTCCCAATGCGTCTCTCGGCCCTGCGGTTCAGCACATCCAGGAGGCCACTCGCGAAGTCGGCATGCCTCCAACCGTGCATGCCACATTTCAGGGCACGGCCCAGGCCTTTCAGGACTCACGCGCCTCGCAACTCCTCCTCGTTATCACCGCGCTCATCGCGGTCTATATCGTCCTGGGAATCCTGTACGAAAGTTTCATCCACCCCATTACCATTCTCTCCACGATTCCTTCGGCCGGTATCGGCGCCATCCTTGCCATCAAAGTCGCCGGCTCTGACCTGAACATGATTGCGCTCATCGGCATCATCCTCCTGATCGGCATCGTCAAGAAAAACGCCATCCTCATGATTGATTTTGCGGTGCAGGTGGAGCGCGAGGAAAAAATCTCGCCACTCGACGCCATTTATAAGGCATGCTTGCTGCGCTTCCGGCCCATCCTGATGACAACTATGGCCGCGCTTTTCGGCGCTTTGCCTCTCGCGCTCGGCACTGGCGTTGGATCCGAGCTTCGCCGCCCGCTGGGCATCACCATCATCGGCGGCCTCATCGTGAGCCAGATGCTCACCCTTTTCACTACGCCGATCGTTTACATCTACATGGACCGCCTGCAGTCCTGGCTCCAGGGCGTCCGCAAGCACGGGCACGTCCCTGCTCCCGCCACCGCTCAGGCGGACTAGTCCGCAGCGCGCTCGGTCGCAGTACCGACTTCATTTTGTTTATTGGTGTTTATGCGGCGCCGAGTCCGGCGCCCGCCAATTTACGCGCTTCCGATCAACCACCCCGTAATAAACACCAGCACCCCGCCCACAATCACCTGAAACGCCGCCTGCAAGAACGGCGTATCCATGTACCGGTGCCGGATATAACTAATCACCAGGAGCTCTACTGCAACCACGATCACCGCCACCAGTGTGGCCACATGAAAACTGGAAATGAGGAAGGGAAGTGTGTGTCCGATTCCGCCTGCGGTGGTCATCAACCCCGTCACTAACCCGCGCAGCCACGGCGAACCCCGGCCCGTGAGCGACCCGTCATCCGAGAGTCCTTCCGAAAAGGCCATCGAGATCCCCGCACCGATCGAAGCTGCAAGCCCTACGAGAAACGCCTCCGAACTTTTCTGCGAAGCGAACGCCGCCGCAAAAATTGGCGCGAGCGTGGATACCGACCCGTCCATCAGTCCGGCTAGCCCCGGCTGCACCACTTGCAGCAGAAACAACTTCCGGTGCGATTCGTCTTCTTGAGCTTTCGCGCTCGCCGTTAAATGTTTTTCTTCCAGCTCTCCCGCAGTCTTCTCGTGTTTTCTCTCTTCATCTCCAAGCTTGTTCAGCAATTCGCGCGTCGACACATCGGTCGTCCTGCTTGCGGCGCGCGCGTAGAACCGCGCCGCTTCCATCTCCATCAACTCCGCTTGTTTCCGCGCCGTCTTCACGCCCAGCGGCCGCACCAGCCACACCGGTTTCCTCTGCAAAAATCCTTTCACGTTTTCCCGCCGGATCAGCGGAATATGGTCGCCGAATCTCTGCCGGAACATCGCAAACAATCGGTCGCGATGTCCCACCTCTTCCTGGCGCATTTCCTCAAACATCTCCGCCGTGGACGGATAGTCTTCCCGCAGGGCGTCGGCAAACTCGCCGT
>Ga0209415_10017226_pt1 | contig 11521 bp, 14 predicted proteins | sample PeaSoiSIISIP2007_FD_187696 | JGI IMG/M metagenome (GOLD analysis project Ga0209415, IMG submission 187696) | Peat soil microbial communities from Weissenstadt, Germany - SII-SIP-2007 (SPAdes) (version 2) | ecosystem: Environmental > Terrestrial > Soil > Wetlands > Peat | place: Germany... | reverse complement strand
ATTCCGGTGCCCAGGATAAAGCGCCCGCCGCTCAGGCGATCCGCCGTGGCGACCGTCTTGGCCAGCGCCAACGGATTATGCTCGGGCACCAGGCAGATTCCCGTGGCGAGTCGAATCTTCGAAGTCAGCGCCGCCGCGTACGTCAGAGTCGTAAACGGATCGCCGAACGGTGTCTCCACCGGCATCGGAAACTCGCCCGCCGAGTATGGATAGCGCGACGCGTACTCCGACAGCAGCACCACGTGTTCGGGTGCCCACAAGGTCGAAAAGCCCAACCGCTCGGTCGTCAACGCCACGGTCTTGATCATGGCCGGTTCGGTCAATGGGCCGATTCCGATTGCGAAATATCCGACTTTCATTCCGCTTCTACTCCTGCCCTCGAAGCTTCATTCGCGCCGCCTTCGATAATCAGATCGCGGCCGCCGGTTCGACCCAGTCGCGCGCAATCTGTTCAAGGTTCACCACGGCTTCGGCCTCGACGCGCGGCGGCTTCAGCGTGATCATTACCACTTCGTCAACGCCCGCATCGCGATAGCGTTTCAGATCATCCTTCTCGATGGGCTTCGAGTACGGCGACACTGCGATTTCGATCTCCGACCGCTTGCGCCCGTTGGCTTTGAGCAACTCTTCTATCTTGCGAATCTTGGCCGCTGCCTCGTCGGGCGTGAGATTGAACCCGCACCAGCCATCGCCATATTCGGCCACCCGACGCAGCGCGGGTGCACTCTCGCCGCCGAAAATCACCGGCAACTTCGCCCCTTGCACCGGCTTGGGATTGCTGCGCACATTTTTGAAGTTCACGTACTCGCCGCTGTAGCTGCTGGGATCCTCGCCCCACAGTTTGCGCATAGCCTCGATATATTCGCGCGTGCGCTTCGCCCGATGTTCCCACGGGATGCCGAGCGCCACGAACTCTTCCTCGAGCCAGCCGATGCCGACGCCCAATGCAAAGCGTCCGCCGCTCAGAAAATCGAGCGTCGCGGTGACCTTCGCCAACACCAGCGGCTGATGCTCCGGCACCAGGCAGATGCCTGTCGCGAGCCGGATCTTCGACGTCGCCGACGCCATGCAGGTCAGCGCCAGAAACGGATCGAGAATCGGACCGTCCGTCGGCGCCGGCAATTGCCCGTCGAGCGAATACGGATACTTCGAGGCGTACTGGTCGAGCAGGACCACGTGTTCGGGCACCCACAGAGTCGCGACTCCCAGTCGTTCGGCATGGACCGCAACCGATTTTAGCAGCGCACCGCCGGCCATCCGGTTGCTGCCCATCGCAAATAATCCAATTTTCATGTTTCGCTCTCCGTCCGCGCATGAATCCAATGCGGCCACGGCGACCATTACTATGATGGGATTGTGGATGACAAGTCGCGCGCTTCGCTGCGCCGCGTCATTGACCTCGCGCTCATCGTTTTCGCTCTTCCAGATCGGAGGTCTGAAACCTCCCCACTAGGCGAGCTTGCGAGCCGAGCTAACGAGTCTGCGAGGTGCGCACTTTTAGATTCTTTGTCGAGCTTGCGAGCCGAGCTAACGAGTCCGCGAGGTGCGATAAGAAACTAGTTCAGCTCGGTTTCAGAAAAACTATCGTTCTGAGTTGCTCAACAATAATCCGGACCCAATCGCGGCTTGTCGTTCACACGTGATTGCGCCGCATCAGCTCTTTCGGATGCGGTTCCAGGTAAACCTGGCCGAGCAAATAAGTCACGTCGAAGACGCGCACGTGATGACGCACGAGCGTTATTGGAACGATCAGCGGTACTAGTCCGTTGCGATAGTCCTCGATCACGGCGGCCAGCTCCCGTCTCGATTCCGCATCGAGACGATCGCGAAAGTAGCCGGCCATATGCTGCAGCACGTTGACCTGACGCGCGGCCGTAGCGATTTTGCTCAGCGCTCCCATGAATCCGCGCTCGTAGCGGTCGCGCAATTCCCCGCGTGCAATTGTGGACGCGCTCGCGACCATCCGCCCGAGTTCCGTGTACGCGCGCGGCGAATGCGGGAGTAATTGCAGTTTGTGCGCGGTGTGCAGCGCCACCAGCCCGCCGGTCGTCCAGTGTCCGGTGAAAAACGTCTTCAGCCGGCGATACGCAAAAACCCGCTCGATAAAGTTCTCGCGCAGACGCGCGTCGTTCAGCCGGCCTTCCTCCTCGGCCGGTAGATTCGGATAGCGGCGCATCAAGGCGTCCGCGTACAAACCGCGGCCGGCGCGCGCCGGAATCCCGCTGCCGGCGTAAATGCGCACGCGCTCCATCCCAAAACTCGGCGAATCTTTTTTGAGGACGTAGCCGCTCAAATCGTCGTTAGCGAGCGCCCGAGTGCGGCTCTCCGCATAACGGCGCATCGCTTCGGTCCGATCGGCGCCGCTCTTATTCCCTACCAACCGCGTCTCTTCGCTGTTGCGCACCAGTCGGAGCGTCTCGCGCGGCACGCCCAAACCGATTTCTACCTCGGGGCAAACCGGCACGAATTCGACAAAATGAACCTAAGACGTCAACGAGGAAGTCGCTGCGCTTGTGTCCGCCATCGAAGCGCACCTCCTGCCCGAGGAGACAGGCCGAGATGCCGATCCGAATCGGCGCGTCGTCGGCGCGTATGGGTTCAGTCACGGCCATTTATGTGAGTGGCGAGCGTTCGCTCTGCCTTCAGTATGGCATTCCGGACGTAGCGCGCCCTATCGCCGAGTTCGGGCGTCGCATCTCATAGTGCGTCGCCCGACACCATCGCGATACGCCTTGCTGTCGAACTTGCGGCCGGTACTCGCCGCCGACATGTAACGAATCGTCCCGTACACCGGCCGCTCGGCCCACGCGCAATCAGACGAGTGTGTGCGGATAGATGGCGCTCAGGCGCGGCATCGTCAACCCGGCCTGATCTATGCGCCGCTCCAAGATCGTCAGGTACATCTCAGCGAGTTCGCCATTATCGCAGGCCTTCAGCCCGTAGCGGATACAGTCGAAGGTGAAGCCGCTGCCCGGCGGCCCGAAGAAATTCGTTGCCCGCGGAATCCACTCGCGCAACGCCGTGTTGACGCGATCGACGCCGAATCGATCGGTCGCCTCGCGCAACTGCGCACTGGCGAAGCTCTCGTGATCCTCTTCCTCGGCTAAAATGATCTCGGCCGCGCGCCGATGCGGCGCATAGCTCGAATCGCGATAGTTGACGCCGATCATCAGCAGGCCCGTGACGTCGAGGCTGAGCGATGCCATCAGTAGTTCGAGCGCGTCGGCCGGATGCTCGGCGAAATGGCGCGGCGCCGCGAACGATGGCGATTTCATCAGCGGGATCATCGAGCGGTCGGCGTGCGCTTCGGAGGTCCCGAGTTGTTCGAGGATTTGGTACACGAGGCGCGCGTGCTTGCGCTCCTCGGCAAGATTTTTTTCGACGGTCGACCGCAGAGTGGCGTCGCCGATTGTTTCCAGCGCGCGCTGATAACCAACGGCCGTAAGCTTTTCCGCAATCGCATGCGCGGCCAGCAGCCGCGTGAGCGTCTTCGCGTAATGCGGCTCGATGCGACCTGCGATCAGGTCGGCGGCTTCGATCGTGCCGGGATCGTACAGGCGCTTCACCAATGCACCCCGATGCCGCGACTTGCTCAGCCGGCGGCGTTGCGCGAAGGCAGAATTACGGTCGCACTGCCGGGCGTGGTCTTTTCGCCCTGCGCGTTTTCGAGCCAGATTTCGCAGTCCATCAGATGCTTTCCGTTCTCGACGTATTTCCTGACCACCTTGCCCTTGCACATCACCGGCGTGCCCGGCTGATCCATCCCCCGATACTGCACCGAGAGCTTGCGCAGCCATCCGAGCTCGCCCGCAAAATCCGTCATCAACTGCCCCAGGAACGCATTCTTCAACGCCCCGTGCAGGATCACGCCCGGCAGATGATTTTTCAGCGCGAAATCCTTGTCGTAATGGATCTGGTAAAAGTCGCCCGACGCACCCGCGTATTTCACCAGTTGCTGCGTTGTCGGATTTTTTTCGAGCGGCGGAATTTCGAATCCCGCTTCGACGTCCTCAAAGTAGAATTGCTTGTGCGCCATCGTCGAATCTCCCGTCCCTGTACGAGTATCGGCCGCGCGTCGTTCGTCGTCTAGTAACGAATCGCCTAGTAACGAATCGCGGTCGACCGCTGGAGTGCGCAGACCCGGCCAAATTGATTCGTGTAGCTCGTCTCGGTCGTGATGAAGACCATCGGGCCGAGCCGCCCGGCGCTCTCGCGCAAGTCCGCGATTTTCGTCTGCACCGTGATCCGATCGCCCGGCCGTATCGGTTCGAGATATTCCCAATCCGATCCGCCGTCGAGCCCGCGAAACGATTCGCCCATGTCGAGCTTGACGTCGGGAATCGCGGCCGACAGCGATCGCCCAAAGGTCGGCGGCGCGATCATCCCGCCAAGACGCGTATGGCGCGCCTCGCTCTCGCTGTTGAACAGCGGATTGGTGTCGCCGATCGCTTCGGCGAAACGGCGGATCGCGCCGCGCTCGACTTCGATCGTCCGCGCCTCGCCCGACTTCCCGATCTGCTTCTTCGCCTCTTCCGTCACGTATTTGTTCGCCATCTCGATTCACCCCGCGGGCCTGAATTGCCCTCAGCTCACCGGCTCTTCTTTTCGATTGGCCCCGCTGCCGCCGCGCCCGCCAGCTTCGAATGGTCCCAGCTCGCCCATTTCTCCGGATGGATCCGGATCACGACGCGCTTTTCCGCCTGCCGCCGATATGCATCGGTGATCACCACGTCGCCCGGCTCGATCGCCTTCCCCGACAGCCGCGCCATCTTGCCGACCACCAGCTTCATCGTCGCGAGCACCGCCTCCGCGCCCTCGACCACTTCCGCGCGTCCGCGAATCATCACGCCCTTGATTTTGTCGTACGCCGTTCCGTGCTCGACCATCACCGCGACCTTCGGATTGCGCTCGAGGTTGATCACCTTCTGCGCCTTGCCGAAACTCGTCATCACGATATTGCCGTCCGCGTCGAGCGCGAACGACATCGCCACCAGATGCGGGTAGCCGTCGCGATCGAGCGTTGCCAGCGAACAATTCGGCGTGCCCTGCAGCATCGCCGATGCCTCCGCCGGGGTCATGCGGATTACTTTGCGGGTCTCGGTTTTATTCACGCGACAAATCTTCCTGATGGCGAATTGCGGCTATGCGGCTTGGGCCCGCAATTGGTCTAATATATGACGCGTGCGCGCGACAAGCGAAAGTGCGCCACCAGTTCGATCGAAAGGAGGACTCGGCGATGGCGAAACTCAGTCCGGAGGAAATTTCCACTCGGCTCAAAGCGGTGGATGGATGGCACTATGGGGAAAATGCCATCAGCAAGCTCTATCGTTTCAAGAAATTCATGGCGGGCATCCGCTTTGTTAATCAGGTCGCCGAGATGGCCGAGACGGCCGACCATCATCCCGACATTTTCATCAATTACACGCGCGTGACGTTCACCTGCTCGACCCACGACGCGGGCGGTGTCACCGAAAAGGATTTCGCTCTGGCCGGCGAAATCGAGCGCGCCTTCAAGGCCCTCAGCGCCTGACGCCGCGCAGCGGCCGGCGCGTTTCTGCCGATGACTCGCCCCGCCTAACTTTTTCGCGGCACGAAGTACTGTATCCCCTTGCCCGCGCCGTCGATCTCGCGAATCAGGTCCTTCAGGTCTTCTGAGTCCGCGACGAAGTCCAGCTCGGTCGTATCGACCACCAGCAGCGGCGCGTCATCGTAATAGAAAAAGAAGTCGCGAAACGCCGCCGACACGCGCTCGAGATACTGCACGCTGATATGGCGCTCGAAGTCGCGATTTCGCTTGCGCAGCCGCTCGATCAGCACCTCGACGTTAGCGCGTATATAGACCACCAGGTCGGGGCGCGGCATCTGCGCATCGAGCAGCCGGTAAACATTGTCGTAGAGCGCGAGTTCGTCGGGCGCGAGATTCAGCGCCGCGAAAATGCGGTCCTTGCTGAACAGATAGTCGGCGACCGTCGCCTGCGCGAACAGATCCTGCTGCGCCAGTTCGCGTTGCTGATTGTAGCGTGTAAGCAGAAAGTAGAGTTGAACCGGCAGCGCGTACTTGTCGGGGTCTTCGTAAAAGCGCGCGAGAAATGGATTGTCCTCGGCCCCTTCAAGCACCAGCCGCGCGTTGAGTTCCTTCGCGAGCGCCCGCGCCAAGCTGGTCTTGCCCACCCCGATCGGGCCTTCGATCGCTATGTAGCCTCCACGCCGCTGCATCGAGCCGTCTGGATCGATCCTCCCCCGAGGCGAACCGCGAACTACCTCCGCATGCTATCGCTCGAAACTCATTCGTCGGCCGGCTTCGGCAGCGGAAAATGTATCCGCTCTTCCTTGACTTTCAGCAACTCGACCGCCGCCCCGCGCTTCGAAAAAGCCCCGATTATCTCCTGCACCAGCCATTCCGGCGACGACGCGCTGGCCGTCAATCCAAGCGATTTTGCACCGTGGATCATCTCCGGCTCGACGTCCGCCAAAGAATCCACCAGGAACGCGCGCCCGCCGCGCATCCGCGCCACCTCCACCATCCGATTCGCGTTGGAACTCTGCCGCGAGCCGACCACCAGCACCACGTCGCTCACCTCGACCAGTTCCTTAACCGCGTTCTGCCGATTCTGCGTCGCATAGCAGATGTCGTCGGTCTTCGGCGTCGCGAGCTTGGGAAAGCGGCGCTTGAGCGTCGCCATGATATCGCGGGTGTCGTCCACGCTAAGCGTCGTCTGCGTCACCGCCGCGACGTGTTCGGCGTCAGAAATCTCGATCGCCTCGGCCTCTTCGACCGTGCCCACCAGCAGCACTTGCCCTGGCGCCACGCCGAGGGTGCCTTTCACTTCCTCATGACCCGCGTGGCCCACCAGAATTACCGTGTTGCGCTCCTCGGCATAGCGCTCGACCTCCGAATGGACCTTGGTCACCAGCGGGCAGGTCGCGTCGATCACGCGCAGCTTGCGCTCCGCCGCGCGATCCCATTCGCTGGGCGCTACCCCGTGCGCGCTGAAGATCACGCGCTGTCCTTCAGGGACCTCTTCGAGCGTATCGACGAAGACCGCCCCCTCCCGCTCCAGTCCCTCGAGCACAAAACGGTTGTGCACGATCTGATGGCGTACGTAGAGCGGCCGCCCATACGCGCGCAGGGCGCCTCGCACCGCCTCGACGGCGCGATCGACGCCCGCACAAAATCCGCGCGGCTCGGCCAGGATTACTTTTTCAATCGATGTTTCGCTGGGCAGCATAGTTCACGGTCTGACTAGTCGATACTGGCCGCTCGATCAATCTCAAGTCAACGGGCCGGTTGCACCAATGCAACGGTTCGCGCGCTTACAGCGATGCGATCCGCCCATTAGCTCCAATTTCGTCGCTGCGGCGGAGTAACTATTTCATACATGGATCGTCACCGGAACATGAGATCCGTCAAACCGCGCTCCGCCATCAAGCTCGCCCTGATGACGCTGCTGATCGTCGGGTTCTTCTCGCTCGTTCTCGGCAGCAAATTCCACGAGCGTTCATGGATTGAGAAAAACATCCAGGGTGCTGCCGTTGCCGCACCCTAGCCATCCTGACTGGATATCCGATGCCGGTCGTCGCACGTCCTCAATGGTAGTGTATGAACTAGCGGCTCACCCGAGCATCGCGAGCGTCTCTTACCAATGGGAAGTCTGAAACCTCCCACTAGGCGAGCTTGCGAGCCGAGCTAACGAGTCTGCGAGGTGCGTTAAAATACGATTCAGTGAGGTTTCAGAAGAGTCTTAGGTTCTGCGCTCCCGCTCTCTCAGCCGTGCAATTCCGGCGGATGCGAGGTCTGGCAGCCGATCCACACCTCGCCGCCCTCGAAATATTCCTTCTTCCACACCGGCACGACCTCTTTGAGCCGATCGATCGCGAAGCGGCATGCGTCGAAGGCTTCCGCGCGATGGGCTGCCGAGACCGCGATCGCGACCGACGTCTCCCCGATCGCGACCACGCCGATTCGATGCTGTATTGCGATGCGCACGATTTTGAAGCGTTCGCCCGCCTCAATCGCTAACTTGCGCATCTCGCTCAGCGCCATCGGTTCATAGGCCTCGTACTCGAGCCGCAGCACTTGCCGCCCGGCGTTCCCGTTGCGCGTCATGCCGGCAAAGGTCACCGTCGCGCCCGCCGACGGGTCCGCTACGGCCCGCTCCAACGCCTCGATATCGACCAGCTCGCGGCCGATCGACACCGGCCCGACCCACGACGCTTTCGGCGCATCGACGCCGCCGCTCACGGGCGGTATAAACGCGACTTCGTCTTCGTTGCGCGGGCGGAAATCCTCGCGCACATATTCCTGGTTCACCGCGAACGCGACGCCATCATGATGGCCTCCCAGCGCCGGAAATTCGCCCAGCAGGCGGCTCCAGATTTCGCCGACCGTCGTGCCCTCCGGAACTTCGCGGATGAGTTCCGCTGCCCGCGCCCGCTCGCGCAGGGTCGCGAATAATTTGATCGTGAGCCGGTTCATATTAATTCGTTGATTAAGCTGGTTTCGCCTTTAATGACGGTGCTCGTCAGCCGCCAACCCGAGCAGATGGGCCATGTGGCCGAGTTCCGGCAACAGCAGCTTTTCCATCGCAAGCCGGCACGCATTGGGCGATCCCGGCAGTGCCACGAGGATCTTGCCGCCGCTGATACCCGCCATCGCGCGGCTCAAAATCGCCGCCGATCCGATCTCCTGAAATGATAGCGCGCGAAACAGTTCGCCAAAACCTTCGAGTTCCTTGTCGATCAGCGGCCGGATCGCCTCGATCGTCGAGTCGCGCGGCGCGATTCCGGTGCCGCCATTGATAATAATCCCGTCGAGCGTGCGCAGACCTTCGCGCACCGCAGTCGCGATCCGTTCGGGAGCGTCGGGCAGTACCTCGTAATGCGTCACGCGATGGCCCCCGGCTTCGAGCAGCTCGCGAATCAGCCGTCCGCTCTCATCGCTCGAGGCGTCGCGCGTATCGCTCGCGGTGATGACCCCCATCTTCAAATGGGCGTGCGCGCCGCGCCGATGATGCTCATGGACCGCCATCTTTCGAGGTTTACAACATCGCCGCCTTCATTATAAGCATCGCCCTTGCTCAAGTGGCCCCCAAGAGCACACCATCATGACGAGTCTTTCGCCGGACTTGACGGGCTACCCGAGCATCGCAAGCGGCCATCAGTGAAAAAAGCATCCGAAAAGTCAGGTCAAGACTATTGGGCTGCTCTCCAATCAGTGAAAAATCGGCTGCATCGCAGCCGCGGCCTTGCAGGTTGCCACGTCTCCCACCAGAGGGAAGTTTGAAACCTTATCACTAGGCGAGCTTGCGAGCCGAGCTAACGAGTCCGCGAGGTGCGTTACGATACTAAGTTCGGTTTCAGAAAAAACTATAGTTTTGGGTTCTTCAACCACTTCTTTCGAGAACGGGCCCGGCGCAGGCGTGCTCTTCGGCGTCGTCCGCGATTCGATCTATGTCTCGATCGGAGCGACCGCGGCGGTCGCGGAGACCTGATGGCCGCCACGCCCACCCAACTCGCGATCGTTCCGGCGGACGAGCATAACCGGCGTTTGGCCGACAACGTCCATCCCCCCGGATGGGTCAATCCCGTGCCCGCGCCGCGCTACAACCTGGTCGTCATCGGCGCCGGCACCGCAGGATTGGTGATCGCTGCGGGTGCGGCCGGTCTCGGCGCAAAGGTCGCGATGGTCGAGCGCGATCTGATGGGCGGTGACTGTCTCAACTTCGGTTGTGTGCCGTCCAAGGCGATCATTCGCGCCTCGCGCGCCGCCGCCGAAATTCGCGACGCGGCGCGCTTCGGCATCCACGTCCCCGACGGAGTACGGGTAGATTTTGGCGCGGTGATGGAGCGCATGCGTCGGTTGCGCGCCGATCTCAGCCTCAACGATTCCGCGGCGCGGTTTCGCAGTCTCGGCGTAGATGTATTCCTCGGCGACGCGCACTTCACCGGGCGCGACACCATCGTGGTCGGTGACGCGATATTACGCTTTCGCCGCGCCGCGATCGCGACCGGTGCGCGAGCGGCCGAATTACCGATCGCGGGCCTCAAAGAAACCGGCTACCTCACCAACGAGACCGTCTTCGCATTAACCGAATTGCCGCGCCGCGTCGCCGTCATTGGCGGCGGCCCCATCGGATGCGAACTGGCGCAGGCGCTGCGCCGCTTCGGCGCCGAAGTTGCCATCCTCGAAGTCGCGCCGCAAATTCTGATCCGCGAAGATCGCGACGCGGCCGTGCGCGTGGAAAAGTCGCTCGTGCATGACGGCGTCAACCTGATCACTGATTGCAATATCACCAACGTCGCACGGCGCGGCGCGGAAAAGGTCATCCACTTCGAACGCCACACCACCAACCCGCTTGCTGGATCCGCCCTCGCGGGAAGTCCTCGGCGCGAAGCCGACCAGCCGGTCGCCGCCGAACTCGCGCGCGTCACCGCCGAACTCGCGGTGGACGAGATCATTGTCGGCGTCGGCCGCACCCCCGCCGTCGCTGAACTCAATCTCGAAGCCGCCGGTGTCGCGTACGACCGGGCGGCCGGCGTGACCGTCGATGACCACCTGCGCACCACCAATTCGCGGATCTATGCGGCGGGCGACGTATGTTCGCAATTCAAGTTCACGCACCTGGCCGACGCGATGGCGCGAATCGTCATCCGCAACGCCCTCTTTTTCGGCCGTGCCCGCGCGAGCGCCCTGACCATTCCGTGGTGTACTTATACCGATCCCGAAATCGCGCACGTCGGTCTGTATGAGAGTGACGCGCACGCGCGTGGCATCAAAATTAGAACCTTTATCCAGGAATTCGCCAACGTCGATCGTGCAGTGTTGGACGGTGAGAGCGACGGCATGGTCAAGGTGCTCGTCGCCGCGGGCAGCGACCGCATCGTCGGTGCTACCGTCGTCGCCAGCCACGCCAGTGAGATGATTTCCGAACTGACGCTCGCGATCGCGAAAGGCATCGGACTGGGCGCGCTCGCCGATGTGATCCATCCGTATCCGACGCAGGCCGAAGCGTTCCGCAAACTCGGCGACCAGTACAATCGCACGCGCCTGACCCCGCGCGTGAAACACCTCTTCGAACGCTGGCTCTCCTGGACCCGCTAACCCCGTCCACGTAATTGGGCTTTGCCGCCAACCAGTATCATCGTTACCGCATTGAATTCTCGGAAACGCTGCGTTTCTCTCGCTGTCCACAGGTTTCTGCAGAGCCGCGAAGATTCGCGACTCACATTCGTGCTATCCTCAATCACTGCCTCCGCTAAAGCGGAGGCGCCTAATCGCATGTTCCCGCATTCTTGGGATCACGCGTCGATGGAATAACCCCTGTCCTCTTTGGCTTCACCCCGCCGGACGCTCGATAAACAAAAACACACAAGGCAAACCCAAATGGGAATCATGGTTGACGGCGAATGGCGCGCGGACGGCGCCTCATCGCACCTGCAAGTTCACGTGAACGCTAATGGGTGAGAACCTAGGAGCCTGTCCGAGTAATGGTCATTTGATGTTGGAAGAATCGGGACAGGT